>Ga0209810_1004310_pt1 | contig 13873 bp, 12 predicted proteins | sample Coa_R1_7_FD_187159 | JGI IMG/M metagenome (GOLD analysis project Ga0209810, IMG submission 187159) | Surface soil microbial communities from Centralia Pennsylvania, which are recovering from an underground coalmine fire - Coalmine... | ecosystem: Environmental > Terrestrial > Soil > Unclassified...
TCCTTGCGGAAACCGCGCTCAAGCCGGAAGAAATCAACGCAAGCGAGGCCCAGCAGGAACTCGACCGCGGACAGAAGCTGTGGAGCGAAGCGGGCGACGACGCAGAAAAATACGAAGAAGCCAACCAAGTGATAGAAGGCGCCGAAGCGAAGCTGGCGAGCGCTTCTTCACGCTCGTAGAATTGCTGGATCCAGCTTTCCTTTTCCTACTGGTTTACTCCGCTGGCCAGAAACCCTCCATCTACTACAAGCACCTGCCCAGTAACGTACGAAGCTGCATCGGAAGCAAGATAAATTGCCGCGCCGACGACTTCCTCCGTCTTACCGAAGCGACCCATGGGCGTGCGCATCAGCAATTCTTTTCCGCGCGGAGTGCTATCGAGCAGTTGCGCATTGAGGGCTGTGCGAAAGACCCCGGGAGCAATCGCATTCACCAGTACGCCGTGCTTTGACCATTCGACGGCAAGCGAGCGCGTCAGCGAAGCCACGGCTGCTTTGCTCGCGGCGTAGGCAGCGACCTCAGAGAGCGCCACAAACGTATTGAGAGAGGCGATATTGATGATGCGTCCATAGCCGCGCTCAAGCATGTGCTTGCCGAATATCTGGCAGGCGCGCAGCGTTCCGGTCAGGTTTGTATCTATGATGCTCTGCCATTCCTCTTCAGGAAAATCGAGCGTGGGAGCGCGTTTGATCTTTCCTGCGCAGTTGATGAGGATGTCGGCCTTGCCGAAGTGCTCCAGTGTCTGGCTGAGGAGATTTTCAAGAGAAGGACGGTCGCTTACATCAGACGAAACGCGGAGAGTACGCTTGCCGCACGCTTCGATTTCCGCTGCGGTCTCTTCCACCTGCTCCTTGCGGCGCGCAGAGGCGACAACATCAGCTCCCGCTTCGGCGAGCCCCAGGCTGAGGGCGCGTCCAATGCCCGATGTTCCGCCAATAACGACGGCTGTTTTTCCTTCAAGACCCATAGGATGGTTCATGCAAGCTGCCCTTTCCCTGAAAAGACCGGAGCGATGTGCCGCACGTATAGATTCTCCGTAACATTGCGCGCCACGACTCCCTCATTCGCTTCCAGCAAATCAAGATACCGATTGCCCATCTTTGCGGCAATCTTAAACCCAACATGCAGCAATTGCCGGAAACTGCTGTTATAGGCCGTAGACTTCGGATCATGGCGTAGGGCCGAGGTGTACTGCGCAGAAGTCCACTGCGCGACATGCTGTGGCGAGGGCAGCTTCGCCGGATCAATATCAATCACCGTTGCGTACGGTGCGCAGAGTTCTTCGCGATGATCGAATGCCTGGGCATAAATCTCTTTGGCCAGCGCGAGTCCGGCGCCGCCTGCTTCTGCCAGGCCAATGAGTTCCTCGAGCCACGTTGTGCCAGCTGTTTTAAGATGCACCCCGGCGTTGAACCTTTGCAGAGTGCGGTGAATGGGCGCATAGATGGAAAATTTGTCGCTTCCCGAATGCACGCTGAGTTTCAGGTTTTGCGGAAGTCCATAGTGCTTTACCGCATAGGCGATGGCTGCCACGTCGAGCGCAAATTCTTTCTCAAACTGCGCCACTTCGCCCACGTAGTCCACACCTTTGTTGAAGCGTCCGCTGAATTTTGGAGCGATGGTTTGCAGCGGGATTTTTTCGTCCGCGGCAGCGACAAGGATGATAAGCAGTTCGGCGGGCGTTTGCGGAGAATCGGTTTCATCCATCGAGACTTCCGTAATGAAGTTCCCTGCCCCTTTTGCTGCTTCAATTTTGCGATAGATGGCCCCGGCCTGCTGCACCGCGGCAAGAAACTTATTGGCAACCCGCTCCAGAAACTCGCGCGTGATGGTCAGAGGCTCGCTGATGCCTTCCACTTTGATTTCGCCCTGCAGTTCGGGGTGCCGCTTTACAAATGCTTCCACGGCGGCTTTGCCGGCGGGCTTGCCAATCTCTTCGGCGACGTCAATGGTGTAGAAGTCGCATGCGGGCAGAAAGCGGTCTACCGTAGCTAGTCCGATGTGGTCGGCATCACAGAAGTAGGGTTTGTTCCAGCCGAGCGCCTTCACCGCTGCATCGGCTGCGGCCCGCGTGGACGAAGGCTCAGACCCGATGATCGTGTGCTCGCGGTTCGACTTGTTCCACACGGGAACGATTTCAATGCCCGCATTTGCGGCCAGAACACACGCCGCAAGCTGTGCCCTGGCCTGATGCGCAAACCTGTCGCCTACGCCGATGGAATACTTCGGTAGCGTAAGATGAGTGCTCATTTCATCATGCTCCTTGATTTATGAATGAAATCGCCCGCGATACGCCCACAGGCCTAATCCAGGATTGGAGATATAGAAAATTTCTTCGCCATCTACGGTGTTGTATCCGTTCCTGAGCTTGTCAGGGTCATAACGCTTCGTCATGCTGGCTAGATCGGCGTAACGGAACCCGACACTCTCCATCTCTTCTTTGCTCAAATGTCCCGGACAATACGTGATGTTGAAGCGGCCTTCCGACGAGCCATGAATCAGGTGCGCTGCGGCGCTCAGGTCCGATGCCAGGTCGGAATTCTTCTCAACCGCTGCGAGGGTGTTTGGCGTGCCGAGATATCCATATTTGCGAATGAGCTTATCAATCGCCGGATCTTCGCCAAACTCCTCAACTCCGGGTGCAAGAATGATGAGTTCGCCGCCATCGGCCAGCGCCATGCGTGTGCGATAAACTGCCTTGTTCCCCAGCCATGTGCTTTTGAACTCATGCGGCTCAAGGTAGACGACTGCTTTCTGGATTGGTTTGTCCAGCATCTCAAAATTCACTTCGAGGCTCAGACCGGCAGCGCGATGGAAACACTCGACATCATCGCCAATGAACAGTCCGCGCACAGCGAGGCGGCCCTCGGCGTTACGGCTGACCACGGTGTGAACGTAAACTATGGGGATGTTTTTGAGGAAATGGTCTGAGGCATAATTCAGCACCTGGCGCACCGGGTTGTCCGCGCGTCCCATGATGCGTTCCATGCCATAGACCGCGCCCAGATAGTGGCTGCGATTGATGCCCTCGCGTCCGCCCGTGCCCACAAGAATGTTCTTGTTGTAGTTGGCCATGCCGATGACTTCATGCGGCACGACCTGGCCTATGGAAAGCACGAGATCAAAATCGCCGCGCGCAATCAGCTTGTTCACCTGCGCAGGCCACGTGTAGTTCAGCTTGCCTTCGGATTTTTCATGAATGAACTCGGCCGGGACCTCTCCCAGCGTCACAATGTCCGTCCGCCAGTTGTGCACGTAGAAAAGCGACTGCGGCACATCGCCAAACATGCGCGTAATGGCTGTAGCGGACATGGCCGAATGCGTACCCAGCGCGGGGAGCACCGCCTTCAGGTTGTCGCCGTAATACTCCCACGTATAACGCGTAAGTTCGCCGGCGCGGGAATGGGCGCGCGTCTGGTCTGGAGGAACAACGAGTACGCGCTTGCGCTCTCCCAACGCGCTTAGCGCCTCGAAAAGCATTTCCTTTAGCTGAACAGGTGTAAACTCTGCCGTACTGCTTCCGGCATTTAAATAAAGCGGCATGGCTTCCTTTGCCAGTGTACTCTGGACCAGAGTGGTATGACCACTGGATTACGAAAGAAACTTTTGAGAATTCGGCGGACTTGTCTGAAATCAGACGGAAACTTCCACTTTTTTCAGTCCGGGGGCCAGGAGCCGCACGACCACAAGGGCAATCAGATACGCGCTGGCCGCTATCCCGAACAGCGACGCATAACTATGCGTAATTTGCAGTACCCATCCAGCGCTGAGCGAGAACAGCACGCCGCCCACCGATCCAGCCATGCCGCCGATGCCGACCACGGCCCCAACTGCGGTCTTTGGGAACATATCAGAGGCGGTGGTAAACAGGTTCGCCGACCATCCCTGGTGCGCGGCCGCGGCCAGGCTCAACAGGCCTACAGCCACCCATTCTGATTTCGTGGAGCTGGCGAAAAAAATGGGCGTCACGGCAACCGCGCAGAGCAGCATGGCCGTAAGGCGCGCCTTTACCATGTCCATTCCTGTGCGATGAATCAAAGCAGGCAGCCACCCTCCGCCGATGCTGCCGACGGCAGATGCGTTATAGACAATGATGAGCGGCAGGCCGAGATGCGAGAGTCCCAGATGGAAGCGCGCATCAAAAAACTTGGGCAGCCAGTAAAGGTAAAACCACCAGATCGGATCCGTCAGAAATTTTCCCAGTGAGAAGGCCCACGTCTGGCGATAGGCAATCAGCTTTTTCCATGGAATGTGAATTGTGGGCTGCGGCGGGTCGCGGTGGATAAGGTCCAGTTCCCTGCGGCTGACCTTCGGGTGTTCGGCAGGCTTGCGGTAATGCGTGAGCCACCAGAGGATCCACGTGGCGCTGAAGACGCCTGTAATCAAAAATGAAACTCGCCATCCGAAGCGAATGGTCACCCAGGGCACAATCGCGGGAGCAAGAATTGCGCCAACATTCGCGCCTGAATTGAAGATTCCTGTAGCCAGCGAGCGCTCACTTTGCGGAAACCATTCAGCCGTAGACTTGATGGCCGCCGGGAAGTTACCCGATTCGCCCAGCCCCAGAAAGAAGCGCGCAACGCCAAAGCCAAAGGCCGAGCGTACCAGCGAATGGCACATCGCCGAGATGCTCCATATGCCCATAACGACGGCGTAACCGATGCGCGTGCCGAACCTGTCTACCATGCGTCCTGCAAGCACCAACCCGGCTGCGTAAGCAAACTGGAAGGCACTGACGATGTAGCCATACTGCGCCTCAGTCCAGCCGATGCTGTGCTGCAAGACCGGCGCGAGGATGCCCAGCACCTGGCGATCCATGTAGTTGATGGAGGTCGCGCAGAAAAGCAGGGCGCAGACCGTCCAGCGCACATGGCTTTTGGCCGGGCGCGATGCTTCAGGCACGCTGGAAATCACCTGCGGTCCTACGGAGTTTTCAGAAGTAGCCATGCAATTGAGTCTGTCCCGTTATATCTGTGTGCTGTAACGATGAGCAAGACACACCGCCCACTATGTCTCTATAAGCGGTATGCCTTGCGGACCAGGTTGACGGTCAAATCCTGCGCCACCTCCGCGGCCTCGTCCTCATCGAGGCGGTGCTCGGCGACCAGGCGAGCAAGAAAGGCACAATCCATTCTGCGGGCCACATCGTGTCGCGACGGAATAGAGAGAAATGCGCGCGTATCATCGTTGAATCCAACGGTATTGTAGAAACCGGCCGTCTCCGTAGCCAGTTCACGGAAGCGCAGCATTCCCTCTGGACTGTCAAAGAACCACCACGGCGGCCCCAGCTTCAGACATGGATAATGTCCGGCCAACGGGGCCAACTCGCGGCTGTAAGCAGACTCGTCCAGGGTAAAGAGAATGATGGTCAACGAGGGTTCGTTTCCGAAGAGGTCAAGCAGTGGCTTCAGCGCGTGTACATAGTCGGTGGCCGTCGGTATGTCTGCACCCGCATCGCGCCCAAACTGCTCGTAGACTTTCTGATTGTGGTTTCGGAAGCTGCCTGGATGGATCTGCATCACGAGGCCATCTTCCACGCTCATCCGGGCCATTTCGGTAAGCATCTGCGCACGGAAGGTCTCCTGCTGCGGCGGCGAAGACTTGCCCGAGAGCACAACATCAAACAAAGCCGATGCTTCCGCCGTGCTCATGTTGGCGGTATTGGCTGTGGGATGCCCATGGTCGGTTGCAGTGCAGCCAAGTTGCTTGAAGCGTTCGCGCGATTTGCGTAACGCGTTCAGATAGCCGCTCCACTTTGATGTATCTTCTCCGGTCAGTTCGCCCAATTTCGCGATGTTCTCGCGGAAGCCTGCAAAGGCCGGGTCTACAACTGGATCAGGCCGGAAGGTGGGCACAATTCGTCCTTTCCATCCGGATTCGCGAAGGGCACGATGGTGTACAAGCGTATCGAGCGGAGAATCCGTTGTTGCAAGCACTTCAATCCGGAAGCGCTCGTATAGTGCGCGCGGCAGGAACTGCGGCGTCTGGAGCTTATCAGCAATAACATCGTAGTAGTGGTCAGCATTTTTCGCAGACAGGCGGTCTTTTAATCCGAACAATGTCTCAAACTCATAGTCGAGCCACAGGCGGGTCGGCGTACCGCGAAAGAGATAATAATTTTCGGCAAAGATACGCCATATTTTGCGCGGGTCCGGCGGCTTGGGCTGACGAATACCTAGCTCGTGCATGGAAATGCCCTGGCTGTAGAGCATTCGGTATACATAATGGTCAGGCAGGATAAAGAGCTGCGCCGGGTCAGGGAATGGTTCATTCTTTGCAAACCAGACGGCTTCAGTATGTCCATGCGGGCTGATGATGGGCAGGTCGCGGACGGTTGCATACAGGCGGCGCGCAATCTTTCGCGTCTCAGGGTCGGCGGGAAAAAGTCGGTCTTCGTGGAGAATCGCCATACAGTGGGCCTCGTGGTGGCAGTGGTCTAACCACTCCAGGTTAGTCTATCTCTAAATTTTCAAATCTGCTAAGAAAGTAGTGCGCTATGTCCACGTGACAATGCTAATCTCTCTGGCAAGACGCAATATGGCAATGAGCGAACCCAATCATAACCACGAGACCCATTTGACCATGCAGGTGGTCAACCACATCCGCCGGCTTATTGAAAATGGAACGCTGCGGCCTGGCGACAAGATTCCGCCAGAGCGCGAGTTTGCGCAGAAGCTCAAAATCAGCCGTGCCAGCCTTCGCGCAGGAATCGGCCACCTGGCGGCCATGGGCGTGCTGAACGTGCGCCATGGCGTGGGGACCTTCGTCGCCGATGGACCTCCAGCTCTGGGCGGTGTTTCGCTCGACATTCTGCGTGCGTTACATGGATACACGACAGCGCAGATGTTCGAGGCCCGGCGGATACTCGAAAGCCACCTTGCAGCCCTTGCCGCAGAGCGCGGGCGCGAAGAGCACTTTACTGCGCTGGCGGAAGAGGTCACGGAAATGTACGCGACCTTCCATGAACCGCAGGAATACCTCATCCACGACATGCGGTTTCATCGCACCATTGCCGAGGCATCCGGCAATCCGATTCTCGCCGTGCTGATGGAGACCATCACGGCAGCCCTCTATGACGAACGCCGCAAAACCGTCGAGCGCTCACGTGACCTGAAGCAATCAGCGGAAGTGCATCGCGAGTTGTACCGCGCCATTCGCTCTCGCAATGCAAGGGAAGCCCGTGAAGTGATGGAACGGCATCTGCACATGGCCGAGTCAGCACAGGTAAACGAGCAGGCCCTGGCCAAAGAGGAAAAACGTCCCGCGGCGAAAAAGAAGAGCGCTCGCGCCAGCGCCTGACATCCAATCTGCATGGGACTTGAGAAATATGATGTGGCCGTTCTGGGCGCGGGCATCGCTGGTCTGACGGGTGCGCGGATATTGGCTACCCAAGGCAAAAGAGTTGCTCTGATTGAAGCACGTTCGCGCATTGGCGGACGGATTTTCTCACTTCCACAACAAAGATCTGATCTTCCTGTAGAGCTGGGAGCGGAATTTATTCATGGCCGCCCAGTAGAAGTGTGGCAGCTTATCGAAGAGGCCGGTCTCCATGCCTATGAAATGGATGGCACAATGCTCTGCTTTGATGAAAACAGCCTGCACGAATGCGACGAGGGGCCAGGCGGCTTTGATCTGATGCGTCGGCTGATTGACAATGGCCCAGACCAGAGCTTCGCCGAATGGCTTGCGCAGCAAGAGCTGCCTGCTCCTATTGTTGAATCGGCCATTGCCTTTGTCGAAGGCTTTAATGCCGCCGATGCTGCCAGAATCGGGACAGCGGCGCTGGCAAAGCAGCAGGCGGCAGAAGACGCGATTCAAGGCCATCTCGCTTTCAGGTTGAGGGAAGGTTACAGTGCTCTGCCCGCATTTCTGTTGAAACAATTTCAGAGCCACGGCGGCGAAGTCTTTCTTTCTGCGCCTGTGATTTCTGTCGCATGGCGGCGCGGAAATGTTCGCATCCACGCGATGCAGCAGTATCAGGAACGTGTTTTTGAAGCAGACCAGTGCATTGTGACAGTCCCGCTGGGAGTATTGCAGTCCGGCAGCATTCATTTTGCCCCATCACCATCTAAGACATTCCACGCTGTCTCGCAAATGGCCATGGGCAGCGCCAAACGCATTACGTTTTTGTTTCGTGAACGCTTCTGGCAAACGAAGTTCCCGAATGCGCATTTCCTGTTTTCTCAGCAGGACCTGATGCGCGTCTGGTGGATGCCGTCTCCTGATCTAACCCCGATGCTCACCGGATGGATTGGCGGACCGAAATCTCTGGATGCTTCCCTTTTTCCTGATACAGATTTTGCTGCTCTCGGTTTGCGAACGCTGGCTAAGATATTTTCTGTTCCGGAAGAGCACCTGCGCGAATTACTGGTAAGCTGGCACACGCATGACTGGCAGCGCGATCCATTCAGTCTGGGGGCATATAGCTATGCTCCCAAGGGCGCGCTTGAAGCTTCAGAAGTCATGAGCATTCCCGTAGAAGATACTCTCTTCTTCGCTGGCGAACACACGGACACTACCGGGCATTGGGGCACCGTACATGGCGCATTGCGTTCCGGACAACGCGCAGCGCGGCAGGTGTTAATGCTGGACGGCCCAGGCAAGCCCATCAGGTTCATGCCCGGCTTCAATACGGCCCGTGGTCCGCAGTGATTTTGTATCAATTACAGCTACATAGTCATCGGGCGAGCAGGAGATAAATACGCGGGCGCCGTCCGGCTGCACAAGGATGCCTTCCGAGGCGTGCCCGACAGGAATTCGCTTGATTTCCTTGCGTGTGGCCGCATCGAAGACGGTAACATTCGGGCTGCGCAGGCTGGAGATAAAAACCAGCCTCCCATCGGGAGTAAATTTCACCCGGTTGATGCCTGGTATGTTCGCAGAAATGGTCTCTATGACCTTCTTTGCGTCAATGTCAATGATGGATACTGTTCCGTCCAGTCCATTCCCAACCCACACCTCTTTCCCGTCAGGCGAAACGGCGAACCCTTCCGGCCCCTTACCAACTGGAATAAAGGTTTCATTCCAGTCAAACGCGGGGCCATGTGGCTGCGTGTAATTGGGCCTATGGGTCTGCGCTCCGGCAACTGGCCCCTGGGGATGGACCGCTACTCGATCAATCACGCTGACTGTTCCTGAATTCACATTCGTGGTAATGATTCGCGATGCGTCCTGCGAAACATAGATCATATGAGTACGGTTCTGACCCAGGCCGAGTATCCAATCCACCTTGTTGGTTGAAGGATCGTATCTGGCGATGGCTTTGGCCACTTCAGCCGTAAACCATAACTTGCCTTCTGCAAATGCGAGCCCGTGTGGCCCGTGTAATGGCCCCAGGTCTATCGTGTTCAGGCCTTGCCGGGCTGCAAGGTCCACTACTGTGATGGTGTTGTACGCGCCGTATCCATAGTTGGAAATAAAGGCAAGCTTGCCGTCTGCTGAAACCGCTACTTCATGCGGATCATTTCCTGCCGGGATACGTGCCATGACCTTCAGGCTGACCGGATCCACAATCGAGAGCGTTCGGTCCACTTTGGACAGCACCAGCAGCGAATCTCTGGGAGTAGCTTGTGCATATACGGTGGCAGTAGCGACGCAGAGGGCGAGCATCTTCAGAAGGAGCTTCATGTATGGCCTCGCAGAGCAGACCGCAACATTATCCCATTTTTTGAATGAATCATGTTTACGTTTACATATTCATCTCCAGCGAATATCTTGCTTTGTGGAAGGAGAATCCACGGAAAGCATGCTTAAAAACAAAATCGCCTCTCTTGTGTGTGGAATGGGTCTGCTTGCTGCTCCTACATGGATGCTGGCGCAGTCATCTCAAATTGCCGCTACTCCGCCGATGGGCTGGAACAGTTGGAACCACTTTGCCGAAAGGGTCACGGACGCTGACGTCCGCGCGGCCGCTGATGCGCTGGTCTCCAGCGGTATGCGCGATGCCGGCTACATCTATGTGAACATTGACGACACATGGGAGGGCCAGCGTGATGCCAATGGTGTCATCCACACCAACAGCAAGTTTCCTGACATGAAGGCGCTGGCCGATTATGTGCACTCGAAAGGACTCAAGCTTGGGATTTACTCTTCTCCGGGGCCAAAGACCTGTGCCGGATACGAAGGCAGCTACGGCCATGAGGAACAGGACGCGAAAACCTACGCCGCGTGGGGTATTGATTATCTGAAGTACGACCTGTGCAGCTTTATCGAAATCATGAAGAAAGAGACCGGCGACCCGCACAGCGAAAAGGCCTTTGAGATGCAGAAGGCCGCTTATGAAAAGATGCACAAGGCGCTTGAGGCAACAGGCCGTCCGATCGTCTTCAGCCTCTGCCAGTATGGATGGAACGATGTATGGAAGTGGGGGCCCGAGGTAGGCGGCAATCTGTGGCGCACGACAGGCGACATTTCCGACCGCTATAGCCGCATGGCTGAGATTGGGTTCTCGCAGGCGGGACTCTCAAAATATGCCGGACCAGGGCACTGGAACGACCCTGACATGCTTGAGGTAGGCAATGGCGGGATGAAAACAGAGGAGTATCGCACGCATATGTCGCTATGGGCGATTCTCGCCGCGCCGCTTCTTGCCGGAAATGATCTGAGCAAAATGTCAAAAGAAACATTGGATATTCTCACGAACAAAGAAGTAATTGCCGTAGACCAGGACAAGCTGGGCAAGCAGGGAGACCGCGTGTGGGAAGAAGGTCCGAAGGAGATATGGGCCAAGCCGCTCTCCGGTGGAGCAAAAGCCGTTGGCCTGTTCAACCGCGCGGATTCTCCACGTAACATCACGCTGCAATTGAAAGATGTTGGCTTTAGCTCGAATGCAAAGCTCCGCGATCTTTGGAAGCATGAAGACGTAACAGCCAGGAACGGCAGCTATTCCGTGCTCGTGCCCGGCCATGGCGTAGTGATGCTGAAAATCAGCCAGTAAAATTCTGCATGGAAACAACAGAGCAGCTTTCGGCAAGAACGCTTCGACGCGTTTCCTGCCGATTGCTGCCTTTTCTTTTTGCGCTGTATGTCTTTGCGTATCTGGACCGCGTCAATGTGGGCTACGCAGCGCTTTTCATCCGCCGCGAACTGGATTTCAGCGATACGGTGTATGGCACCGGCGCGGGGCTCTTCTTCCTGAGCTATGCGCTCTTTGAGGTGCCCAGCAATCTTGTTCTGCTGAGACTCGGCCCCCGGCGCTGGATCGGCACTCTGATGGTTGTATGGGGCGTGATTTCCGCCAGTATGCCGCTGGTGCGTACTCCATCTGAGTTTTATCTGCTCCGGTTTCTACTGGGTGCGGCAGAGGCGGGCTTCTTCCCGGGAATCATCCTTTATCTCACGTACTGGTTTCCGCAGAAGCAGCGGGCCCGTGCTGTGGCGTTGTTCATGGCGGCTACAGCCATTGCCGGCGTCATTGGTGCTCCGTTGTCGGGCCTTCTGCTGCGGCTCGATGGGGTTGCAGGCGTGGCCGGATGGAAATGGCTCTTCGTTGGAGAAGGTCTGCCCTCTGTTCTGCTCGGAGCACTCGTGTTTCTGGTGCTGACTGATTCTCCCGAACGGGCTGCCTGGCTTGGGCCTGATGAACGCACCTGGCTGACGGAAACACTAGCTACGGAGCGGGTGAGTATCTTAGCTTCGCATTCTGTCCATCTCCGCGATGTTTGGCGTAATGCAGTATTGTGGCAACTGGCGTTTATCTACTTCGCAATCTCTGTTGCTCTTTACAGCCTGAGTCTGTGGCTGCCTGTGGTTTTGAAGCAGCTTTCGCGGGCTTCAGATCTGCGCGTCATCCTCCTGACAGCCATTCCCTATCTGCTGGCCGCGATTGCTATGCTACTGATTGCACGCTCTTCAGATGAGAAGCAGGAGCGCCGATGGCATCTTTTCGCTTCACTCACGGGCGCAGCAGCCGGATTCGGTCTGAGTGTTGTACTGCAAAGTCCCTGGGTGGCCATGTCCGCCTTATTTCTGGCCGCGGCCGGCGTATGGGGATGCTTCGGGCCATTCTGGGCACTGCCCACCGCCATGCTGCGCGGAACCGCAGCGGCAGGCGGCATTGCCATCATCAATTCCGTCGGTGCGCTTGGCGGATTCTGCGGCCCATATCTAATGGGCCGTGTCAGCGACGCTACGCATAGCTTCCATGCTGCATTGGCCGCCTCCACTGGGTTGCTTCTGATTGCAGCCCTGGTGGCAATCCGCCTTCGTATACAAGTCCCCAAGAAAATCAACTATACAAGCTAAGATGGACAACATGAACGAACTTTTCAATGCTGAAGGTAGCAAATGTCTACATAGTTTACGTCATGAACTTTAGAGGCTGTACATCACACAGGATTCATGCTTTCCTGAAGACGCCTTTATGTCCCGGTTCCAGGTCAGGAAGAAGTCCTGTCAGCAGCCCAATCGCAGGCAGATACGCACAAAGTTTATAGACAAAGACAATGCTCGTTGCGTCGGCCAGTCTGCCCAACACGGCTGCTCCAATGCCGCCCATACCGAAGGCGAAGCCGAAAAAGACCCCGGAGATCATGCCGATGCGTCCTGGAACCAGTTCCTGCGCGTAAACAAGAATGGCCGAGAAGGCCGATGAAATCACAAAACCGATAATCACGCTGAGAATGCCTGTCCAGAGGAGATTTGCATGAGGCAGCAGAAGCGTGAACGGAAGTACTCCGAGAATCGAAACCCAGATGACATATTTTCTTCCATACCTGTCGCCGACAGGGCCGCCAATCATCGTGCCGGCCGCGACCGCAGCCAGAAAGATAAAGAGAAAGACCTGTGACGTGCGTACGGAAACATGAAAGTGGCTGATGAGATAAAACGTGTAATAGCTTGTTAGGCTCGCCAGATAGAAGTACTTGGAAAAAATCAGCGCAACAAGCACAGTCAGCGCGCCGATAACGCGTTTTCCTGAAAGCGTCTGCCGTGTGGCCATCTCTCGGGCGCTCTTTCTAAAAGCAGCCAGGGCCTGATGGTGCTTTGACCATACGCCGACCCTAGTCAGCACGAAAATTCCGAGAACTGCGGGAATGGCGAACCACGCGATTCCCTTCTGGCCGTGCGGCAAGACGATAAAGGCTGCAAGCAGCGGGCCGATGGCTGATCCTGTGTTTCCACCAACCTGAAAAAACGACTGCGCGAACCCATGCCGCCCGCCAGAAGCCATGCGGGCCACGCGGGATGACTCAGGATGAAAGATTGCAGAACCTACTCCAACCAGCGATGCAGCCAGCAGAAGCCAGCCAAAGGTGGGCGCTACGGCCAGAAGCACGAGTCCGCAGAGTGTAGAACCCATTCCGAAGGCAAGCGAAAACGGCCGCGGCTTGCGGTCAGCATAGTGTCCGGCAAGCGGCTGAAGGAGTGAGGCCGTAATCTGATAGGTCAGCGTAAGGAACCCAACCTGTCCGAAATTCAGATGAAATGAGCTTTTCAGAATGGGATAGATCGAAGGGAGCAGGGCCTGCACCATGTCATTGAGCAAGTGGCAGAAGCTAATGACCGCCAATACTCGCAGAAGTCCGCCGGAAGACGGGGTTTCAGGAACCTTCTCAGCACTGGCCGTAAGAGAGGAGCTCATGACGTTCGTTAGATTCTATGGTACGGAAGTTCGATACAAATTCCGGTTTGCGAGAACAGCTTTTGCGCACCGAATCCCACAACCTTCTCCAAACCAGTAAAATAAAAGAGACGATGAAATCTCTGGCCATTTTTCCGGGCAAATTTATCCCGACAATTCGATTGTTTACGCCGGCGATTTTCGGACACGATATTTATGAGTGCTACAAAGCTGGAACCCGCACATTCTGAACTGCAACAGGCAACCCAAAACCGCGAACAAGTTTTTGACGCTTTCCGCCGCTGGGGATAC
>Ga0209810_1004312_pt1 | contig 13867 bp, 13 predicted proteins | sample Coa_R1_7_FD_187159 | JGI IMG/M metagenome (GOLD analysis project Ga0209810, IMG submission 187159) | Surface soil microbial communities from Centralia Pennsylvania, which are recovering from an underground coalmine fire - Coalmine... | ecosystem: Environmental > Terrestrial > Soil > Unclassified...
CCTGGCGCTGATGCCCTGCTGGATGGCGCTCATGGCCTCGGGGGCAGCCCTCACCTCCTCGGGCCGACAAAGGCAGGTGGAGCTGTTGACGGCGGCCGTGCTGGGCGTCATCGGGGCGATGCTCTTCGGACTCGTCCTGGCGATCCAGGACCGGCGCAACATTCGCGATCGGCTGGCTACAGGGGCCGAGTAGGCGGGCGGCGGGTGGACGCCGCCCAGATCAGCCTGAATACGCCAGTATTGTCAGTTCAAGACGCTGACGACCCCTGCCCCAATCTGACAGGGATGCACGGACCCGTCAGCGCCACCGAACGCCGGTTGTGGGGCGTCCTCGGGGTTCGCAGGCGTGGAGCTGGAAGGGCCGGCGAGGACCACGGACCGTCACTTCGTCCGCGTCGAGAGCGCGCGTCCCGAAGCATGCTCGGGGTGCCGATCGCTGCAGTCCGAGGCAAGGTCGAGTGACCGCTGGGGTCGCAGCCAGATGGTCGCGCCTGGGACGAGGCGCTCCATATCAGTCTGTGCGCTGGCCGACCCGAAGCACGCTCAGGTACCTCCGAGGTGCTCGGTTACCCATAACAGTCCGGATCCGCTCGGCGATGTCGCCGAGTAGGGGCTGCCGAATCGCTGGATCTAGAGTCCAGTAGATCGAAGCCGAGCGGAGGAGGTCGGCGAAGCCTTCCCCGTCGAACCACTGGACGTTCGGGTAGAACCGTGCGGTTGGTGTGCTGAACAGGGAGCCGGGGCCCTCGATGCGCTCGATCGACCCCCAACCCCCGCCTGTGGCGCGCACCTCGTCCTCGAGCGGCGGGTGGCCCCAGTTGGGATTCCCGGGGCTGTAGTGCTCGTGAAGGTCGGCCGTCTCGGCATAGACCTCCGGCTCGCCAGGGCGGCGAACGACAATGTTGGCGAGCAGCGCTACCGACCCCCCTGAGGGTAGAAGGTTGTGCGCCCGCGCCCAGCCGACAGATGGGTCGACCCAATGCCACGCCGACGCCGACACCAAGGCGTCGAAGCGCCGGCCACGATCATCCCACTCCTCGAAGGTCGAGATCTCGACCTCGACGTTGGCCAGGCTGGCGAGGTTTCGACGGGCGAGCGCCGCCATACCCGGACCCGGCTCGACCGCCGTCACGGCGCAGCCAAGGCCGGCGAGTGAGCGGGTTGCCTGGCCGGTGCCGCAACCGACCTCGAGAACCGAGGACGACGGGCTGATACCAGCGGCGGCTGCGAAGTCGGTGAACAACTCGTCGGGGTAACCAGGCCGTACGCGGTCGTACAACTCAGGTGCCTCGTCAAAGATCCGTCCAAGGCGTCGGTCGAACCCGGCCACACCGTCATTCTGGCAACTCAGGACTGTAGGAAATGCAGACCAGCGACTCCCGGTGCGTGAGCGGAGGCTCCCGGCAGAGCAGGTAACACGCCGTACTCGGCCAGCGGTCGCCGACGGCGGCGAGCCGAGAGCGCCGGCCCGGAACGAGACGGATAGATCAGCCCCGCTGTCTCTAGCGGACAGGTAAGAGTTGCTCACAACGTTCAGCGCTCCTGACCCTCCCCCCATCCTGACCGCCGGAAAGAGGAGACGCCCGTCACCGCCTCAGTCGCGAAGCTTCGCGGAGCTGGCCCAGCACGTCGCTGAGCTCCGTTAGGTCCCGAACCCACTGGAGTCCGTCTGTCGGAGGGTCGCCGTAGCGGCTGATTCCACAGGCGTGATAGCCGAGACTCAGGGCGGCGCGAACGTTCTCGGGGCAGTTGTCGACGAACACGCACTCGGAGGGTCCCAGCCTCAGCGCATTGCTGCCGCTGTGATACATCCGCGGGTCGGGTTTGGAGACACCGATATCTTCGGAGATCACGAACGCGTCGATGAGGCGGTCCAGCTCCAGCTGGCGGTAGAGCTCGATCATGCCAGCACCGGTGTCGGCCACGATCGCTATCGCCCATCCGTCGCCGCGGAGTTGCTCGAGGCCATCCTCGACGTCCTCGAAGGGCTCGACGATCTGACTGAAGGGCAAGGGCCGATCCAGGTCCTCTATTAGCTCATCGGTCGGCCTTTCGACCCCGAGGGCGCCCAGGATGGCGCGGTGATAACCGGCCCGGGCGGACCTGTAGCCAGCCTCGGCCGCCGTTCGGTCCCAGTCGAGTAGGTACCGGTCCCCGGCGACGAAGGCCTCCGGGAGCCGCTCGGGATCCAGGTCAGGCAAGTGTCTGGCGACGACCTCTTCGAAAATCGAATCGCGGGTTCCACCGCCCGCCCCTGGGGCGCATCAGCGTGTCGCCGGAGTCGAGAAGCAGCCCCCTCAGCGACACACGCATGCCCGCCTTGGTGTCACGGTCTTCTCGGCCAACAGCATCGTCAGTACCGCACTGGGTGGTTCGACCGGCGCCCACGGACCAGTGTCCCATACCGACGCCCGGAAGCGCCGTCTGCCTGCCACAGAACGCCGGCAGCGGGGCGCACTAGCCGCAGGGACCTACTATTTCGGAGTCAACTGACGCCTTCGTGGGTCGCTGATCCGGTCTGACGGCTGAGAAAGGTAGGCGGGGCGGGGGTTGTCCTTGAGGGGGGAGGTTGCCCCCGCGCAGGCTGGCCCGGCGGCAGCAGGACCGGGGCCCCCTCCGGGGTGGTCTGGCTGGCGGCGGGGCAGTTGGGGGTGCGGGGGCTCGAGGCTCCCCGGTCAAGGAGAAGTTTCGGCCCGCCGGGCTCGTCGATTGACGGCCGCGCCCGCCGGGGAGCGTCGTGAAGCTGTACATGAGGGCGCACGCCGCCTCGTTCCTAGTCTTCGCGTTGTTCGACGACGTGATGACAAGAGGAGCACGACGTGCGCGTCCCCAAGTTACTGAGATCGCTGCTGGCCCTGGGCCGGGCGGTGGTGATCATCGACTGGGAGCTGGTCCCCGAGACCCCCGAGACCCGGGCCGACCTGGTGGTCTGGGTTCGCCAGAAGGCGCGCAAGAAGGGCCGCTGCGGGCGCTGCGGGACCCGATCCCCGTGGTTCGACCAGGGCGGCGGTCAGCGCTCCTGGCGCCACGTCGATGCCGGCTACGCCACCACCACCCTGGTGGGCCTGGCCCCGAGGGTGCGCTGTGCCGTCCACGGGCCGACGGTGGCGGCGGTGCCCTGGGCCCGCCACGCGGTGTTCAGCCGGGCATTCGAGGACCTCGTCGTCTACGACGCCGTCGCCTCGTCCAAGCAGAAAGCGGCAGATCGTCATTCGGTGTCCTGGCGGGCGGTCAACAACGCCTGTGTCCGGGTGGCAGAAGAGGCCCTGTCCCGCATCGACCTGCTGGACGGGCTCACCGCCGTGGCCATCGACGAGGTGAAATACAAGAAAGGCCAGAGGTAGTTGACGGTCGTGTGCAACCACGCCACCGGCAAGGTCGTCTGGGCGGCCAAGGGCCGCTCCAAGGACACCGTCAACGCCTTCTTCGACGCGCTGGGCCAGGATCGATCGGCCGCCCTTCAGTTCGTGAGCGCCGATGGAGCCGACTGGATACATGAGGTGGTGGCTCTACGCGCCGAGAACGCCGTCGTCTGTTTGGACACCTTTCACGTGGTGGGCTGGGCCACCAAGGCCGTCGACGAGGTCCGCCGCGAGGAGTGGAACGCCCTACGCCGCTCTGGCGTGGCAGATGCCGCCAAGCAGGTCAAGGGCATGAGGTGGCTCCTGCTGCGCAACTGGGAGAACCTCTCGGCCTCTCAGCGCAGCGAGATCCGTGCCCTGGAGGCAGCCAACCGGCGGATCCACCGGGCCTGGCGGCTCAAGGAGGAACTGCGGGACGTCTTCACCAAGGGAGTGGTGGCCGCCCGCCGGGCCCTTGATCGCTGGCTGGCCTATGCCAGCCGCTCACGGCTCGATCCCTTCGTGAAGCTGGCCCGCACCATCCGCTACTTCCGGGAGACGATCGAGGCGACCCTCAAGTACGGGTTCACGAACGGTGTGGCGGAGAGCAATAACGCGTCCATCGGCCGGCTGCGGGCCAACGCCCGCGGCTTCCACGATCCCGACAGCTTCATCGTCATGATCATGCTCGATCGAGCCGGCATCGCTCCTCAGCTGCCCTGGAATCAGCCGGCCTGACCCACGAGAACGTCAGTAGTCCCCTATTTCGCTCGCCACTCCGACGCCACATGCTCGGCCAGGGAGACATCGGCTCGATCAGCAGCACCCATGTCCTCCGCCCAGATCGAGGCCCACGGCTCCCGCCCTTCGGCGTGCATCTGCTCCCCGAAGGCGGCGCCGCTACGAACAGAAGTGACGATCGCATCAGCGAGCTCCGCACGGTCGGCATCGCCCAGGCCATAGCCGCGCCGGAAGGCCTCGAGTCGGCTCACGCGGTCCGGTGGCCGGATCCAGCCCAGCTCGAAGCATTTCGCGTCGCCCTTGACCGGCACAAAGCCACAAGCGGCGTAGGCCAGCTCCGCCATGCGGTCCCCGGGACCCGCGCCGTCCCAGTCGATGACGCTGAGCTCTCCGGTTGGTCCGATCACCACGTTCCAGGGGGCCAGGTCGTGATGGCAGATGGGGCCATGTCCGTCCTCTGGTCGGTCCCAACCCCCACGCCAGACCGCGCCATCAGGGACCTCGAAGCGATCGAGGGCGTCATGCAGCCGGCGCACCAGCCGACCGGCCTCGGCCAGACGTTCCGGCGATCCCCAGTGACGGGCGTGCTCCAACCAGCTGGGCGCGCCCCGAACCCAGGTGAGAACCTCACGGTCATCCTCGTCGACCCCCCGATGGCGTGGCGCGGGGAAGCCCTCTGCCTCCAGGTGGGCAAGCAGGGCCCGAGTAGTCGGCACCCACGGACCCCACGGTCGCCGCACGGTGTCACCCACGCGGACCACCCCGGGTGTCGATCCGGCGAGCGTCCCGAAGCTGGCCACAGCGGCCGCCGCCGGCTCCATGTCACCCGTGGCGAGATAGAAGTCGAGCAGCTCGGCGCTGGTGTCCACATGGACACACCGACAGCCCGCCTCTTGAGCAAGGGTACGAGCCGTTCGCACCAGAGCGGTGCCTATACCACGACGCTGGCGGTCGGGCCGCACGACCGTGTCAAGCAGGAAGGCATGGAGGTCCCCGTCCCACGCCAGGTTGACGAATCCGACCAGCTCCGGTCCCTCGAAGGCACACACCCAGCCCAGGCTGTGGCCCATCAGCTGGCGGGACCAGTGTCGCTCGATCGCCGGCTCACCGAAGGCCAGGGCGTGCAGGCGGGACAGTTCGGCATCCGAGACCGGCGGTGAGTTGGCAAGGACCACGCCGACCGCCGCTCCGCTGCCTACCCCCACCATGAACTTAGAGCCTTTAGCGGAGGCGTTGCGCTGTCCAGTCGATTTCGCCCCTTGACGCTCTTGTGAATATGGCGGGTTCGGCGCTTGTCCCCTAACCGCGCTCCCCGCCCAGCAACCCCACCTCGCCCGACCGCCGGGTCGCGGTGATGCGCGGTATCACCGGTGCCGCGGGATTTCCGAGCGGTAGTCCCGCCGGCTGACCCGACGGAGATCGGCACGTTGGAGTGGTCGAAAGCGACTCAGAGTTCGTAGCGACTCCGGACCCCGACCACCTTCCGCGCCTTCGGTGACAGACCGGCATGGCCAAGGCGAGCGCCAGCCTGAAACGCAAATACGACGGCGATCAGACACGCAAAAGCTGCAGCGAGCCGCGTGGCGACGTTCAAATCCGCCACCATGTCAAGCGCAGCGATGAGCAGCCAGCCGCCCGCCATCCCCGCAGAGAACTTCCAACTGACAGCCATATTGCTCATCGGGTTGCACCCCCAGGTCCCCGTCGCAGCTAGGGCAGAGGAGGCTAGACGCTGACGACCACACGCCCCGGTGCCCGAACAGCCCCGTCACCCGCTCGTGACCGGCCCATCCGCTACCGGCAGCTCAGAGCGTCAGCTCAGGGCTCGAAGCCGCAGGCCCCTCACCGCCTCGAAGTGGCGAGTGTTCCTCGTGGCCAAGCTCAGGTGGCGCTCCACCGCCGTCGCTGCTATCAGCGCGTCGGCCATTGGGATCCCGACCTCGCGGCGGATGCGTCCGGCTCGCTCAGCAATGGACCGATCAACCTCTACCTCACGAAACGGACCGAGGAGACGGGTCACAGCATCGCTGGCAGAGGTCCCGGCGAACAGCTCGGCTCGGGTGATCACCGAGTAGTGGACTCGGTGGCGACCGGGCTCGAGCGAGGCGTGGCCGCGGATGTGATCGATGAAGATGTCGGTGTCGACCAGGACGTCAGCCACGGTCCCATTCGCCCCGATCGGGGGCCTTGGCCTCGGGATCCGCACCGAAGGTTGCCTGAAGCGCCCCGGCCGGGTCGGTCTCGGCCGGCAGGTACTTCTCCAGCGCCCGGCGTACAACCTCAGCCATGGTCACTCCCTCTGCCTTTGCCATCTCGTCAATACGTTGCCGCTGGTCTTCGCTGAGGTAGATCTGGGTGCGAGTGGCAGGCATACAGCACTACTATACAGCACAGACAGAGGTAGTAGCCACGCTAAATGCCGGATATCGCTCGGGGTCCGCTGCCGATCTGGCCGGATAGAGATGCCCCCTATTCGCGGACCCGTCCGGGGTGGGAGCCTGCCCCACTCCGCCGGATAGATGGGCACCCGGCGGCAGCGTCGATCGAGCCGTGCCAAGTTCGCCAAGCGCCCCCAAACGTGCGCGCGCTAGCGGCTGACAGGGCGACGTGACGGCGGTGGCTGACACTGGAGGTGGTTGAGCCGTGCGGCCAGCCTCTGGGCCGGGTCGGTCTCGTCGACCGGTCGTGGCTCTATGACGGGTTGGCCGCGGAGCTTGTCGCGTGTGGCGTGGGCGGTGACGCCGTTGGCCGGGCGACGGATGACTCCGGCCAGCGCCTCGGCGGGATCGGCCACACCCGAACGGTCGAGTACAAACGCGGTATTGGTCCTGCGCCCTCTCGTCATGCCCACGTAGGCGCCGGCCCGCGAGGTGGTCGGCTCGATCACGCATATGCCGTGGTCGACCGTGACGCCTTGGTTCCCGTAGCCGGTCACCGCCCAGCCCAGCTCGACGTGCCGGGACGCATGCGAAACGGGCAGGACGACCTCGCCGCGTTTCGGGTGGCGGACGACGAGGCCTCCGTCTGGTCGGACCTCCTCCACCGTCCAGGTCTGGCGGTTGCGTACCGACGCCCCTTGCGAGGCGACCAGGCGGCGGTCGTTGTGGCGAGTGGCGACGGTATCGCCGGCGAAGACCTCGGTGCCGTCATGCAACCGAACGCCGACGCCGCTCCGCCAGTGGCCCAGTTCGTGCTGGATGGCCCGGTTGATATCCCGGGCCACCTCGGCGCTGGCGGTGGTGATCGCCACGCTTCCGCCCTCCGCCGTCAGCGCGTGATGACGCCGGGCTACTCGCTCGGCCGCCATTGCGGGGTGTGCCCCCTTCACCCGGCCGTGGCGGGCGTAGACCTCGGCGACGCTTTCGTCCCCGGCCCGCAGCCGGAGGCTGGCATCGGCCTCCCAGGCGTTCTCGAACCGGCGGACCTGGTCCAACCCGATGGTGGGCAGGGTCGCGCACCAGTAGCCGAACATGCCGCCCCGGCCCACCGCCGGCAGCTGGAAGCCGTCGCCCACCGCCACCAGGCGCCAGCCCTGGGCACGAACCAAGCCGACCAGCCTGTCGAGGTCCTCGCTCGACGCCATGCCGGCCTCGTCCAGGATCACGGTGGTCCCCGCCGGGGGCAGGTCCGTCCGGGGCTCCAACAGCTTGGCCAGGGTCATGGCAGGACAGCCCGCCTCGGCCGCCAGGACATCGGCCGCCTTGCCGGAGGGCGCCAGGCCGAGGACGGCCCGGCCCTGGCCTGCGAGCTGCTCGACGGCCGTGCGCAGCGCGGTGGTCTTGCCGGCCCCGGCCGGACCTGAGACCAGGACCAGCCCGGCGGACCCGGACACCGCGCCGCCGGCGGCCGCCTGGGCGCCGCTCAGGCTCCAAGGGGGCTCGGGGTCGAGGTGTCCCGCGCCGACGGCCGAGCGGGCCCACCCGAGGAGGCGGGCTTCCTGGTCGAGCACGGCCCGGGAGGAGAGCCTTCGGTCGGTGACGTGCACCCCGGAGCCGGGCTCGCGTCCCGGGACGACGCCGGGATACAACTCGACGCAGCGGGATGCGGCCTGCTCAGCCAGGTGGTCGACCAGCGTGACCACTGCCGTCCCGTTCCCGGCGCCGTCAGCCGGCAGGAGTATGGCGATCTCCCGGGCCAGGTCGGCACGCAACCAGGTGGACGAGCGCTGGGCCACCCGGGCCAGGGCCTCGCTGACCAGGGCCTCCTCGTCCACGGGATTCCCCCGGGACGGATCCGGGACGGAAACGGGAACGCTCACGGGACCGAACCCGGCGTCCCGGGCCCGTCCCGCCCAGGCGGCCCGCAGCTCCTCCGGCGCCCGGACGGTCCCCTTGCCCGGCCGGGAGTGCTCGGCGGCCAGGCGCTCGAGGCGGTACAGGGTGGCGGGAGAGGGATCAGCTCCGTCGTGGTCGGCCACCCAGGTGCGGACGTACTCACGGAACCGGGCCTCGACCTGTACGGCGCGGGCGCTGAAGCACTCCCGCAGTCCCTCCGGGATGCCGGCGATCTCGGGGATGTCGCTGTCGGCGACGGGTTCCCAGGACACCCCCAGCCGAGAGATGAGCTCTGCACGCAGGGCCGCCTGGTACACGTAGCCGGCCGAGCGCTGCTGGTACTTGAGGAACCGGGCGTCGAGGGCCAGCCAGGTCCCGCCGGCGTTCTGCACCTTGGACCAGACGATGGCATGGGTGTGCAGCTGGGGATCGGCGGCCCGGCTGGTGTGCTGGCGGAACAGCGCCACCGTGAGGCCCCGGGTCGGCACCTGGTCCACCCCATCGCGTCCCCGGCGGGTCAGCGCGCCGTGTCTTTCGATCCAGGACAGCGCGGAGGTGACGGCGTCGTCGTGGGCGGCGGCGACCTCGGCGCGGGTCCAGGGGTCCTCGGCCAGCGCCCAGAGCACGGAGACCGACTTGGGAGCCGAGAAGGTGGCGTCGAAGGCGCGGGCCGAACGCTCCCCGAAGCCCCGGCCCACCCGCTCTGCGGTGAACGGATGGTGGGCGACGAGCATGCGGCCGAGCTGTTCGGCTTCGACCTCGCCACCCAAACCGACCGCCTCGGCGCCCCGACCCCACCACAGCCCCGGAGGCTCGTTCTCGTCGACGTAATAGTCGATCGGCCCGCGTCCAGCCGAGCCCGCCTTGGCCGGCTGGCGGGCCAGGGACTCGTAGTACTCGACGACGCGGGCGATGGAGTCCCCGCCGGCCTTGATGGTGGTCACCCGCAGCACGGGCGTCCCCCGGGACCCAATGCACCTGTCTGTTGGAGAGAGCGAGCTATGTGGGAACTAGGCCGCTGGGGCCGGGAACTTCGCGGAGAAGTTGAAGAAGTTGGTGAGTAGGCCGGGTTGGCGGGTGTGGCGCGGGGCTCTAGCCACTCGGGTCAGCTCGTCCGCAAGAGGAGGTGTGGACCATCGCCGCCCAGTTCCCCGGGCCCCCGGGATCCGCTGACGGGTATCCACCGCCCGCCCCAGCGGCGCCGTCAGACTCGCCGAGTGGGGATCAACAACAAGCAGCGGCGCCGGATGAAGCAGGCCAAGCGCCAGGAGAGGCGCCGAGCCACCCAGGACGGCTACGGACCTCCCCGTGCTCAGCACGGCTGGCACGAGGAAGGCGTCGACCTCATGATCGACCTGGCCATCGAGGCCGCCATCCAGGCCGACGATCCGGCCAAGGCGCCGCAGCTGGCCATGCTGGTCGAGCGCGACGCCACGATCCGGACCCGCGTCGTTCCACGGCTGCAGTCGTGGCTGGCCCAGGTCCACCGGGCAGCGCTCCGCCACGGCTGGCACACAGACGAGATGGCCCGGGTGGCCCGCCGCCGGGCGGGCGCCGCTGCCGCCGACCTCGTAGGCGGGCTGGTTGACGGAGCACCAGCCGCCGTGGAACCCACCAACACCGAGTCCTGGCCCGCGACGGTCGCCGCGGCGGTGGGCGCCCTGGCGGTGATGGCGCACCTGCCTCCGCTGCCTGACCTCGGCGCCGTCCGACGGGGGGCTGCGCCAGGGGTGGACGAGCGCCTGTTGGCCCGGGTGCGGGCGCTGCTGGCCAAGGCCGAGTCGACCGAGTTCTCCCAGGAAGCCGAAGCCTGCCTGGCCAAGGCTCAGGCCCTCATGGCCCGTCACTCCCTCGACCACCTGGCCATCGAGGGCCACGCCAGTGAGGCCTGCCCGCTCGAGGCCCGGCGCCTGTGGCTCGACGACCCGTACCTGCAGGCCAAGGCCCTGCGGCCGGAGCCGTCGCTTCGGCCAACCGCTGCCGGGCGGTGGTGTCGTCTGAACTCGGCCTCGTCACCCTGGTTGGCCGTCCCGAGGACCTCGACGCCGTCGAGCTCCTCTTCACCGCCCTCCTGGTGCATGCCACCGACCGCATGACCGCGGCGGCCAAGGAGGCGGGGTCGGGCGCCCTCGCCACGCGGGCCCGGCGGCCCTCCTTCCGTCGGTCGTTCCTGGTCGCCTACGCCAACCGGATCGGGGCCCGGCTCCGGGAGGCCGCCGAGGCCGCCCTCGTAGAGGCCGACCGCGAGCACGGGCGCAGCCTGCTTCCCGTCCTCGCCCGCCAGAGCGACGAGGTAGAAGCGGCCGTGGCCCAGCTCTTCCCTGGGCTGGTGCACCAGCGCATCCCGGTCAGCGACCGGGGCGGATGGGTGGCGGGCTCCGCCGCCGCCGACCTCGCTGACCTGGTGGTGCAGCCGCAGCTGGAGGACCTGCTCCCGGTCTGACGCTCAGAAGGCTGGTGCGGCCGCCCTGTCCCGCAGCCAGCGGTCGATCTCCCTGGGGTCGAAGCGCACCAGCCGGCCCCACTTCACGTAGGGAATGCGGCGCTCGAAGACCAGCCGTCGGACGTGGCGGACGTTCACGCCGAGCACCTCGGCCACCTCCTCGACGTTGAGCAGCCGGGGAAGCTCCCCCGCCGCTGTGCTCCTGGGTTCCCTCAGTTGTCCTCTCATGCCCTCACTAGGCCGGTGGGGGCCCAGAACTTCGCGGGCTATCACGCCCGCCCAGCAGCGGCCGGGACCCCAGCCGCCAGGCCCGACGCCTGGACGGCGGCCAGCCTCTCCCCGAACGCCGTTGCGATCGACTCGTCCAGCTCCGGGAAGAGGTGGCCGTAGCGGTCGAGGGTGACGTTGATCGAGGAGTGGCCCATGCGGGTCTGGATGGCCTTGGGGTGGGCGCCCTCGGCAATCGCCAGGGCCACGCTCGAGTGCCTCAGATCATGGAACCGGCAGGACACCCCGGCCCGGCGCAGCGCCCGGCGGAAGTGGTTGTTCCAGAAGCTCGAGGAGATGAGCGGGTGGCCTGCCTCGTTGACGAACACGAGGCCGTCCACGCCCGGCTCGGCAAAGTGGTCCAGGTGGTGGGCCAGCAGCCCGGCGGTGAACGATGAGATCGTGATGGATCGGACCGACGACGGTGTCTTGGGCTCCTTGCGGATCCACTCACCGGCATCCAGGCGGATCAGCTGCTCGGTCACCCGCACCTTGCGCGTGCGCAGGTCGACCCGGGCCCGGCGCAGCCCGATGAGCTCGCTCCAGCGCATGCCGGAGTCCACCGCCAGGTAGATGAGCGCCCGGTACCGGTCCGAGTGGGCGTTGGCGAGGCCGGCCGCCTGCTCCCAACCCAGGAAGACCATCTCCCGGCCCGGCACGCGGGGCGGCTGCACGCGCAGGCACGGGTTGGCCAGCAGCTTCTGCTTGTCCACCGCCACCTGCAGCATCCGGCGGAGGGTGCGGTAGTGGCGGTGGACTGAGGAGGGGGCGATGCCGGCGTCGATCTCGTCGTTGAGCCAGTTCTCGATCTCGTCGGGCGGGATGCGCCCTATCCGGTAGGCGCCGAATCGGGGCAGCACGTACTTGTCGAGGTCGCGCCGGTAGGTCTGCTGCGTCGTGGCCGCCAGCCGCCGGCCGAGGCGCAGGAACTCCTCGGCCCACTCGGCCAGGGCCACGTCGGCACCGCGCGGGTCGATCCAGTTGCCCCGAGCCTTGTCCGACTCCATCTCCAGCAGGAAGCGCTGCGCGTCGGCCTTGCGAGCGAACGAGCGGCTGCGCTGGCGGCCCAGCGGATCGCGGTACCGGGCCCGGTAACCGGTGTTGGCAGAACGCCTCTCGACGAAGCCCATGTCGACCACCTCCCCCGCCACCGAGTGAGCGAAAAGTGAGCACGCGGTGAGCGAATCAACGGATTCTGGTGGCCAACCCGGGACTCCATCGGACACTGCCTGGCTGGCGAAAACAGTGTCTGACCTGGGACTTTATCGGTCCCAGCGCTTGAGGCGGCGCCGGGAATCGAACCCGGGTACAGGGCTTTGCAGGCCCTTGCCTAAGCCACTCGGCCACGCCGCCGGCGGGGCTCACCATAGTGGGCGGGCCGTAGGCTCACCCACAATGCGCTTCCGGCTGACCCAGGCGATCCGAGCGCCCCGCACGCTGGTGGAGGACGCCTTCCTCGACCCCGGTTTCTACCGAGCCTTGGGCGAGATGCCCAACCTCGGCGAGCCCGAAGTCCTCGACCTGGCCGAGGAGGGTGAGGTTGTGGTCCTGCGAGTCCGCTACCGCTTCGCCGGCCAGCTGCCCTCGGCCGCCCGGCGTGTGCTCGATCCGGCCAAGCTCACCTGGGTGCAGGAGTCGCAGATGCGCCGGAGCGACCACCAGGCCGAGTTCCGGATACTGCCCGACTACTACGCCAACCGCCTGTCATGTCAAGGCCAGTACTACTTCCACGAAGCCGACGAGGGGACCGACCAGGTGGTCGAGGGTGACCTGGTCGTGCGCTACCCGCTGGTGGGGCCACTGGTAGAGCGGGCCATCCTCAGCGGGATGCGCGATCACCTGGTGGACGAGGCGCGGATACTGGAGGGCTGGGCCTCCTGAGACGGGCCGCCCTGGCCGTCTTCCACCGCAGCCTGGATGCTCCCTCCGAAAATCCATGCCGCCGCCACGATCACCAGCCCACAGGCGAACAGCACCGCCCGCGTCGGCGCCAGCCGGCCGACGCCGGGGAACGAGGTGTGCTTGATCAGGTCACCGGCGGCCCCGGCGCCCAGTGCCCCCAGCACCAGGGCGATGCGCAGCCCGACATGGAAGGCGGCGAAGGCCAGCTGGCGCTCGGTGTCATCCTTCAAGGCCTTCTGGATGCCTGTCATGCCCCCGACCATGGCGTAGGACGCCGCCGCCCCGAACCCGACGGCGCCGGCGAAGGCGGCCCACAGGTTGGGGGCCAGGCTCATGCCGGCGAGGATGAGGCCGATGGCGGTCACCCCCGGCCGCAGCACCCGGAGGGGCTGTTTGGGCCGGCGGATCTGCAGTACCGCCATCCCGATGGCAGCGCCGACGCCGAAGAGGATGATGAGAGCTCCGAACTCGCTGTCGGAGGCATTGAGGTCGTGGCGGACGTAGTCGATGCCCAACGAGAACAACGACCCCAGGCCGATGGCCACTCCCAGCACGGGGGGCAAGGCTCCCCTGACCAGCGGGAGGCGCAGCGCGGACAGGAACGGCATGCTTCCCATTGAGTCCGACTCAGGGTCCTCCAGCGCCGGGTGCACCCCGCGTAGGGACGTGATACGGGCGATTAGGACGTAGCCGAGGACGAAGGTGGCGGCGTCGAGCCAGAAGGCGATGGCGAAGCGACCGCCGGGCAGGAACGTGACGGCCTTGCCGCTGACGGCGGTGATGAGGGTGAACAGCGCCGCGCCCAGGGGGAGCGTCCCATAGGACGAGCCCAGGATCAGCCCGTTGGCGAGGGTCAGGTCGTCCTCGTCGTTGAGCAGGTGGATGATCGATCCGTCCCG
>Ga0209810_1004313_pt1 | contig 13864 bp, 9 predicted proteins | sample Coa_R1_7_FD_187159 | JGI IMG/M metagenome (GOLD analysis project Ga0209810, IMG submission 187159) | Surface soil microbial communities from Centralia Pennsylvania, which are recovering from an underground coalmine fire - Coalmine... | ecosystem: Environmental > Terrestrial > Soil > Unclassified ...
ACGGCCGAATTCCTGGACGATGGCGTCGTAGGCTTCGCCGCCGGGGCGCTGAACTTCGTGCGCCAGATCGTCGGCTTTGATCACCAGACAACCCAGGTCTGCCAGCGCCTTGCCCACAAAACTCTTGCCGCTGGCGAGTCCGCCCGTCAGTCCGACGCGGAGCATGTTGAAGCCCCCAAGTCTACCAGAACCTCCGGGTTAGGACCAAGACGGCACAAGGGGGGATTGCGGGCAAAAGCCAAGGCGCGTCCTAGTCCCGATGCAGCGCGGCCTGAAGCTTGGCGGCGAACGGAGACACGGCCTTCGCAGGCACGGCCGGGGGGTGGGGCGCCGGAGCGTCCGCGGCCTTGGGCTCCTCGGACTCCAGAAACCGGACGGTCTTGAGGGCCGACCGGTCCAGCGCGTGGCTGTATGCAGTCCACTCGCCTTCTAGCTGCCGGTCTTTCTCGATCAGCGACCGCATGCTCTCCATCTTGGAATCGAGATTGTCGATCAGGTGCAGAAGCTGCGCCTCGGGAAACAGCGGGACCTTGGGCGAGCCGAACTCGAGCTCCCCGTGGTGGCTCAAGATCATGTGCTGGAGCAGATCGCGAAGGCGGGGCGGAAAATCCGGCGGCCGCTTCTCCTCGATCATACGCAGCCCGATGAAGATGTGCCCCAAAAGCTGCCCTTGCGTGGTGTAGGCGAAGCTGCGGGAATAAGACAGTTCATGAATCTTGCCCAGGTCGTGCAGGATCACGCCGGCCAGCAGCAGATCGAGGTCGATGCCCGGGTAATGCGCGGCCATGAACTTTGCCAGCGTGCACATCGAGAGAACATGCTCGATCAGGCCGCCGATCCAGGCGTGGTGGACGCTTTTGGCGGCGGGAGCGGTGCGGTAGGCCAGCGCGATGGCCGGGTCCGCGAAGATCGCCTCCAGCAGCCCCTTCAAATGCGGGTTGCTCATTCCCGCGATCCAGCCCTGCAACTCCCGGAACATTTCGTCGCGGTCGCGTTTGGAGGCCGGGAAGTAATCGGCGGCGTCGATTTCCGAATCCGGGACCGGCTGGATCTTGTGCAGGATGAGCTGCGGGCGGCTCTGAAAGACCTGGAGCAGGCCTTTGACGCGCACGAAGTCGTCGCGATCGAAGGTGTCCAGCGATTCCGACGCATTATCGAGCATGCGGGCGTCGAGGTCGCCCGTGCGGTCGGAAAGAATCAGGGAAAGGTACGGCTCTCCACTCTTCTTCTGGCGGATGTCTTTCTGCGAAACGAGAAAGGTACCATGGACGGTCTGGTTGACCTGAAGGTCGCTGACGTAGGGCGTCTTCACGGGGCGGAAAGTCCTGACATTTTTATCGCGAAGACGACGTGCCGGTCTTTTCCGTCGAGGTGCCGGGAACCGGGATCAGCTTGAGCAGGCGCTTCTTGCGCTTGTTGTTCAACTCTTCCTTCTTGATGGTCTGGGGCTTCAGCTCGGCCGGGTCGATCCACGAGGTGTCCTTGCCGGGTGCGGCGGCAGAATCCACATAGCCCGGCTTGATCTCCAGGAACGCCGAATCGCGCAGCTTGGTGAGATAGGCCCGCTCCGCCGGCTGGAGGCGGCTCTCCATCATCCGGTTCTGAATCTCCTGCTGGACCTCTTCGAAGGATGCCAGCCCGGCTTTGTAATGCTCGTCCACTTTCAGGATGATGTAGCCGTTGGGCAGCTTGATGGGATCGGTAATGAAATTCCGGGGCTGGTCCCAGATGGCCTTTTCGAGCTCCGGCAGCATTTCGCCCTTGCCGAACGGAGGCATCGCACCGCCATCCTGCGCGGTGGCGCTGTCATCGGAATTCGATTGCGCGAGATCGGCGAACTTTTCCCCGTTCTTGGCTCGCGCAGCCACGTCCTTGGCCTTCTTTTCGGCCGCGGCCAGTCCTGCGGCGTCCTTGCCCTGGGTCGAAATGAAGATCTGCCGCAGGAAGACACGCTCCTGGCGCTGGAAATCGGACTTATGCTCGTCGTAGTAGGCCTTCAGCTCTTCTGTCTTGAACGTGATTTTACGGGCAATTTCCTCGCGGATGACGGCCTCCGTCAGAAGCTGGTCCTTCATCTGCCCGCGGAAATCTTCATACGGCAGGCCGGTCTGTTCCCGGATCCACTCCTGAAATTTCTGCGGATCGGGAATTTGCGAGCGGCGCTGGATATCGGCCATGCGTTTGTTCAGATCCGAGTCGACTTTCAAGTCCAGTTCCTTCGCCTTCTGAACCATCAGGAGCTTGTCGATGCGATCGCGCAACAGGTCCCCCATCTTCGCGTTCAGCGTTTCCTGAAGCCGCGCGCCAGACAAATTCTGCTGGCGGAGTTGTTCTTCCAGGTTTTTCCGGTCGCGCTCCAGGTCGCTGCGCGTGATGATATCCCCGTTGACCTTGCAGATGATTTCGTCCATCACATCCACGCGAGCGCCGGACGCGACTGCCGCACCGAGTAAGAGCGCGCACCATGAAGACCGCATAACTCGATTATATTCGAGCCACTAACGATTTCTGATATTCGGCAGGAAGGCGGTCAGCAGGCCGATCGCGGGCAGAAAGGCGCAGATCTGGTAGACCAGGCCGATGCTGGTCATGTCGGCGAGCTGGCCCAGCACCGCGGCGCCCAACCCGCCCATGCCGAAGGCCAGTCCGAAGAACAGGCCCGAAATGGTCCCGATGCGCCCGGGCACCAACTCCTGCGCGTATACGATGATGGCCGGAAACGCCGAGGCCAGCATCAGGCCAATGATGACCGTGAGAATGCTGGTCCAGAACAGACTGGCGTGGGGCAGCATCATGGAGAACGGCAGCACGCCGAGAATCGAGCACCAGATGACGGCCTTGCGCCCGATCCGGTCGCCGACCGGCCCGCCGATGATGGTGCCCGCGGCCACCGCGCCCAGGAAGATAAACAGGTGGACCTGCGCGTTCTGCACGGTCACGTGGAACTTGCTGATCAGGTAGAAGGTGTAATAGCTGCTGAGGCTCGCCATGTAGACGAACTTCGAGAAGACGAGGGTGACCAGCACGGCGATGGCGAAGGCCACCTTACGCGAGGGCAACTGCTGGTGGTGCGCGGCGGCTTTGGCGGATTTCTTGAGCGTGCCGCGGCGCGCCTTGTACCAGGCGCCCACACGCATCAAAATGAGGATCGCCACCAGCGCGGCGGCCGAAAACCAGGCGATGCTGCGCTGGCCCACCGGCACTACGATGTAGGCTGCCAGCAGAGGCCCCAGCGACGTTCCGAAATTGCCGCCGACCTGAAAAATCGATTGCGCCAGCCCATGCTGCCCGCCCGAGGCCATGCGCGCCACGCGCGAGGATTCGGGATGAAAGACCGAGGACCCGATCCCCACCATCCCCACCGCGAAGATGATCGACAGATACGACGGCGCCGAGGACAGCAGCAGCAGGCCGACCAGCGTGAACCCCATCCCGATCGCCAGCGAGTAGGGCGTGGGGCGGCGGTCCGTGTACAGGCCCACCACCGGTTGCAGCAGCGATGCGGTGAGCTGGATGGTTAGCGTGATCAGGCCGATTTGCCCGAAATCGAGATGATAGGAAGTCTTCAGAATCGGGTACACGGCCGGGATCACCGACTGCATCATGTCGTTCAACAGATGGCAGAAGCTGATCGCGGCCAGGATGCGGAAGGCGGCGCGGTCGGTGGCCTTGGTCTGCGGAGTGGCGGGGAGGCCTCTCACGCTGGCGCTGGTGGACACCCTTCCAGTGTATCGTTCCGAGCTGGGCGCGGCGCGGGGTTTCAGGCGGCGGCTTCTGATTCGGCCAGCGCGGGGGCTCGCTGGGTGAATACGTACCGTCCGGCGGCCGCCGCCGCGCCTAGCGCCGCCGCGGCCATCAGGAACGCCGCCGCATAGCCGAACGAGTTGGCAACGATCCCCGCGGTGAAGGAACTGACGCCGACGAACAGATCGTAAAACGCGCTCAGCAGGCTGACGGTGGACCCGCGCTCGCCGTCGGGCGTCTTGCGCAGCACCGTGGAAACGATCGACGCCCAGGGAAACGAGAAGCCGAACCCCAGCAGCGCAGCCCCGGCGATGGCGCCCGGGAAGCCCGGACCCGTGGCGAGTAGGATCAAGCCGGCCGCCATGCCGCAGATTCCGCTATAAAACGTGATCCGCGGATGAATGCGGTCGGGCAGGCCGCCCAGGAAAAATCGCGACAGCAGCACCATGCCCGCATAAGTCGAGAAAGCGTCGGGTCCGGCGTTGCCGTGCCGCGCCAGATGCAGGATGAGAAATCCAGTGACGACCGGATAGTGCACGTTGACAAATCCCACTGACAACCCCGCGGGAATCAGCGAGCGCTTGATCCATTTCTTGGGCGCGTGGTGCGCGGACGGGCGGTAGTCCTCGGGAACCTGGCTGAGCAAAGCGAGGGCGGAGAGCGCCAGAATCACCTGAAACTCGGCCGCATGGCGGAACGAGCCCACGAGCTGGCCGATCAGCGGTCCCGCGGCGACCCCGCCCCAGATGCCGCTGCTGAGATATCCCAGGGCGCGGGCGCTGCGCTGGACTCCGGCCACCTCGACGCACCAGGCCGCGGCGCCAGTGTACAGGCACGCCTCGCCGATGCCTTGCAGGGTGCGCCCAAGGTACATCGCGGCGACGCCGATGGGCAGCAGATAGGCGCAGCCGGCCAGCGTGCAACTGGTGAGTCCGGTGAGGAAGGCCAGCTTGCGGCCCTTGCGGTCGGCGATGCGGCCGGCGAAGACGCGGCTGCACAGCGCGACTACAGAAAAGGTCCCGATGACGAAGCCGACGGTGCGGTCCGAGCCCCCGAGATCGTTGTGGATGTGCGGCGCCAGGCCCGGCAGAACCGTGCCGAAACCCAGGAATCCAAGAAACGTCGCAGCGATCAGGAGCCAGAAGCGCCCCGGCAACGAGGAACGCGCGCCCATTGCTCATCATCGCACAGGACGAACCAGGGTTACGGCCGTAAGGTTACTGGTGCGCTACCGCCCCCAGCCGGCCCGCTTTATACAGCCGCTCATCCATGCGCGCCAGGCCGCGCTCCATCGGCCGGGTGAGGATCGCCGTGTGCGGAATGCCGCACAGGTGAGCCGGGATCTCCCAGACCTCGCGGTCGGCGGTCATCCAGCCGATGTGGTCGAAGCGCGCCAGGTTCACGGGACGGGAGAACCCGCGCAGAGTTTTCTCGCCCGCGGGATTGAAATAGTGCTCGAAGTAGCTCATGACCAGCTCGCGGATGGTGCGATAGACCGGCTCGCGCGAGCGCAAGCCCGAGTAATCCGATTTCGCCAGCGCGCCCCAATGCCCGTGCCTGCGGTACACCGCCAAAACATGGTCGCTGTCGCGCACCGCTTCCAGGTCTACGATCAGCGGCGGGTAACCGAGCAGCCGCAGAGCCGCGGCGGCCAATAGCGCGCCCTCCATGCAATGCGCCACGCGGTCCCGCAGCACCATTTTCGGCGAGCGGCAGGTATTTCCGCCGGGCTCCAGGCTGTAGCCCACTTCGCAGTCCAAGAAATGCTGGATGCGCGCGGGCGAAGTCAACTGGCGCAGCGCCTCGCGCTCGCGCGGATCGAAGCGTAGGATAGATAGCTTCCGTGTGGAGCGGTCCATTGTTGATATACTCACCTTTTTGGTATGGGTGAACTCCGGCTCGGCGACGTCATTGACGACTTTTGCGTGAAATGCCACCGGCTGACCAACCATTCGGTAGTGTCGCTGATGGACGGGCAGGCCGCAAAGGTGCGCTGCCGGACCTGCTACAGCGATCACGATTACCGGCATGAGCAGGCTCCGCCTTCGAAGAAAGAGCTGAAGAAGGCGGCGCTGTTCAATGAAGTGCTGTCGGCCGCCGCGATGCCCGCCGCCGCGCCCGACGGCGGATCGCCCCCCGCGGCCGCGGAAGAAAAGAAAGCGGAACGGAAAAAGAAATAGCGTCCTTGAAGGGGCGTCCCGTCCCGGCGGCGCGGGCCGGCTTCTAATCGCTTAGCGCGCCGCGGCGCGGATCTCCTGCGTCTTCGGCTCCTGCGCCCGCTTCATCTCGAACGGCGTGCTCTTCACGATCTCCATCACCAGCGCGGAGAAGCGGTAATCGTTCCTGGCGGCGGCCTGTTCGATCATGCGCACCGAGGGCATATCGTAATACTCCAGCCCGCGCCCGAGCCCGTAGGTCAGCAATTTTTCCGTCAGCGTTCGGACGAACTGCTCGGGATGCTTCAGGATCGCCTTGCGCAGCGCCACCGGGCCGTCCACGGCAGTTCCGTCGGCAAGCTGGCCGCTCGCGTCGATCACCGCGCCGGCGTCTTGGGTGCGCCACCCGCCCACTGCGTCGAAATTTTCGAGCGAAAATCCCAGCGGGTCGAGGATCTTATGGCAGCTCGCGCACACCGGGTTCTTGCGATGCTCCTCCATTAGCGCGCGCACCGAACGCGGCGTGGCATTGTCGGCGTTTTCCTTGAGCGGCGGCACGTTCGGAGGAGGGGCCGGCGGCGGCGTGCCCAGAATGTTCTCCAGGATCCACTTGCCGCGCTTCACCGGAGAGGTCCGGTTGGCTTCCGACGTCACCGTTAAAATACTGCTCTGCCCGAGCAGGCCCCGGCGATTCTCATCCTTCAGCGTCACGCGGCGGAACTGGCTGCCGTAAACGTTCGGGATGCCGTAGTGCATGGCCAGACGCTGGTTGACGAACGTGTAGTCGGCGGTAAGCAGGTCCAGAACATTGCGGTCTTCGCGTACGATGCTCTCGAAAAACAGCTCCGTTTCGCGGCGCATGGCTTGGCGCAGGTTGTCGTCGAAATTGGGGAACAGATCCTCATTGGGAGCGACGCTTTGGAGATTCCGCAAAAACAGCCACTGGCCCGCGAAGTTTTTCACCAGGGCCCGGGCCTTCGGGTCAGCGAGCATGCGCTTGACCTCGCGCTCCAGAACCGCGGGCTCGTGCAGCTTGCCCTGCGTGGCGGCGGTCAGAAGCTCGTCATCGGGAATCGTGCTCCATAAGAAGAAGGACAGGCGGGAGGCCAGTTCCAGGTCGCTCGCGTGATAGATCGATCCCGGCGCGATGTTGGGCGGGTCGGGCTCGGCGCGGAACAGGAAGTTGGGGCTCGCCAGGATCAGGCGCAGGGCTTCCTCGATGCCGCGGTCGAAACTGCCGCGGTTGCGGCCCTGCTGGTAAAAGCTGAGCAGCAGCTCGGTGTCCTTTTCCGTAATGGGACGGCGGTAGGCGCGACGCGCCAGGGTGGAGACGATCTGCCTGGCGCACGGCACTTCGTCGGCGGCCTTCGACGGATGGCAAACGAAGACCCGGCGGCGGCTGGGCGTATCGCCGGGACCCTTCACATTGAAGGGGCCGGTGATCTGGACATGGTCAATCCGGGGAATGCCATTCATGTTTTGCAGGTCCAGATCGCGGGTGAAGGGCTGGAGCGGCTCGTCCGATTCCGAGGCGTTCCGACGCAGGAACGCGACTGCGACCGCGTGCGGGCCGGCCTTCACCGGGACGCGGCATTTCAACCGCGCATCCAGCGTATCCTTCGCGACACCCAGATTGGCGTCCGACATTCTGTTATCCTCTTCGCCGCCCACCGGGGCAAGGAACACGCGTTGGCCGTCGATACTGATTTCGAGCTGATGCGGGTATTCCAGACCGGTGACATAGCCGACGATATTCTGAAATAGCGCCACGGAAAAGTCGTAGTCGCCGTCGAGAGGGAAATTCTGATGAATCAGCACTCCGCCGCGCGTGCCGAGCGGCAGGCCCTCGATATGCTCCTCCTGTGCAAGATCGGGAGGCACCTGGTAAAGCTGGCTCACCGGCGTCATGTTCGGGTCGCCGACCGCGAGCGCGGCAATCTTGCTCGACGCGGCCAGATACTGCTCCAGCAGCGACGGCGACACCTTCAGCACGTCGGCGATGTTGTCGAACCCGTTGCTTTCGTCGTCGGCCGGCAGCAATGCGGATACGTCTATATCCAGATCGATCAGATCGCGCACGGCGTTGCCGTATTCGGTGCGGTTCAGGCGGTGCAGCGGCGCCCGTCCGGGATTCGGATGGGTCGCGGCGGCTTGGTCCAAAGAGGTTTCCAGATAGTGGATGAAGGCGTATTTATCAGCCTCGCTCGGGCGGGGCATCCCCTGCGGAGGCATCATCCCGCCGCGCAGTTTGCGAATGGCTTTTTCCCAGGTTTCCGCGGCGGACGCCGGGTGATCCACGTCGATCTTGTCGAGCGACAGGCCGGCCGTGCGAAGTTTCTGGTTATGGCAGGTGACGCAATACTGATCAAGCAGCGCGCGCTCGCCCGACGCCCCGGTCTGTGGCGGCGGAGCCGCGTGAAGAGAACCTATGCCGGCCCACAGAGCCAGCGCACACACATAGCGCACTACACCTCCCGACTCTGGCCGAATTATATCAAGCCCGATCCCGACGAAACTGCTAAGCGCCTCCATCCTTTGTATACTTGTTTCGCATTTCATCTTTGTCGCGAGGAGTTTCCATGCACGCTCGATGCAAGCCCGATGTGACAGCGTCTGCACTGGCTTTGGCCCTGGCCGGAGGTCTTGCCGCCTTGGCCGCGCAGAACGATTCCACGCTCGTGAAACTCGACTCCGGAATGGTCTCCGGCATCCAGGGCTCGACTCCGGACATGCGGATCTACAAGGGCATTCCTTTTGCCGCGCCTCCGGTGGGCGATCTGCGCTGGCGGGCGCCCCAGCCGGTGGCTCACTGGACCGGAGTCCGCAAGGCGGACGCCTTCTCGCCGGCGTGCATGCAGGGCAGCGGCAATGGCTCCAGCGAGGACTGCCTCTATCTGAACGTCTGGACCGCGGCGAAATCGGCGGGCGAGAAGCGGCCGGTGATGGTGTGGATCTACGGCGGCGGCTATAACACCGGCTCGGGCTCGCAGGCCATGTACGACGGCGAAGCGCTGGCAAAAAAGGGCGCGGTGATCGTCACGCTAAATTACCGGCTGGGAGTGTTCGGATTCTTCTCCTATCCTGAGTTGACCAAGGAGTCTGACCGCCGGGGCGCCGCCAATTTCGGCGTGATGGACGCGATCGCGGCGCTCGAATGGGTGCAGAAGAATATCGCGCAGTTCGGCGGCGACCCGAAGCGCGTGACGATCTTCGGCGAATCGGCGGGAGCGGGAATGGTGGCGAATCTCATGGCGACGCCCAAGGCGAAAGGGCTGTTTCAGCGCGCCATCGGCGAAAGCAGCGCATGGTCCACGGCGACGATTGCGAAGCTGAACACGCTTGCCCAGGCCGAGCAGGCAGGCGTGAAGTTCGCCGAGGGCGTGGGCGCCAAATCGCTTGCGGAATTGCGCGCCAAGCCCGCGGACGTGATCCTCAAAGGCGGCCGCGGCGTGGGCCCTATTGTCGATGGCTGGCTGATTTCGGAAGATCCCGGCTCAGTCTTCCTGGCGGGCAGACAGATCGAGGTGCCCGTGCTCACGGGCTCGAATCGCGACGAATCTTTCGCCGCCGCTCCCCGCAGCGCGGAGGATTTTGTCGCGCAGGCGCGCAAGCGCTTCGGCGAGCTTGCGGATGAGTATCTGAAGTTGTACCCGGCGGGCTCGGACGAGCAGGCTCGCGAATCGGCGTTCTTTTCGGGCCGGGATGAGATGGCGTTCGTGATGCGGAACTGGGCCCGGCTGGCGGCCAAGCCGGGCAAGTTCAAATCGTATGTCTACTACTTCACCCAGCAGCGGCCTTTGATGACCGGCGGCAAAGAGGGCGGTCCGTTTGCGCCAGGCCCGCACGGCAGCGCCACGCACGTTTCCGAGATTCTCTATGTCTTCCATCATCTCGACAACAGCCGTCCGTGGACCGATGCGGATCGCAAGGTCGCGGATACGATGTCGTCATACTGGGTGAATTTCGCCGCCGGCGGCGACCCCAACGGCAAGGGGATGGCGAAGTGGGCGGCGTATGATGGGACGGGCAAAACGGTGATGGTGTTCGGAGACCCGCCGCAGGGCAACCAGACGCCGACGGACCAGCAGATCGCGTTCTTCCAGTCCTACTTCGAGAAGCTGTACGCGAAATAAGACAAAGGCTGCCGCAGTTCCGGCGGGAGCGGCGGCAGTCGGGTCCAGATTAAAACAAAAGCTTCAAGCTGAACTGGGTTTGGCGTGCCAGGTTGCTGATACCGCCGGTACCCACCAGCGAGGTGATTTGTCCGGCCGTGGTGTTCCGCGTGGCTTGATACCCGGTCAGAGCCGATCCGGCGCTGAACACGGCCGTGCTCGGGAAGCTGAAGTTCGGGTGGTTGAAGATATTGAACAGCTCGGCGCGGAACTGAAGGCTGACTCTCTCCGTGATCCGCGTGCTCTTCAACACACTGAAGTCCGTGTCCACATAGCCTGGCCCGATCAGCACATTCCGGCCGAGGTTGCCGACCGTGCCGTAGGCCGAAGCCGTGAAGCACTGCGGGTTGTACCACTGATGGACGTTCTGGTTCGCGTACACATCGCAACCCGCCACGTAGTTGGGGCGCGGGTTATCGAAGTTGTTGCCCAGATCGGCCTGATCGCCTTCCCCGAGCGAGAACGGAACGCCCGTGTGCCAGGCCTGCACGCCGGTGATCTGCCAGCCTTCCACCAGACGGTTGCCCTTGAAGGGAAGCGAGTACACGGCATTCGCCGAAATGTTGTGGCGGAGATCGTAGCTACAGGTTCCCCGGTCGATGCTCCAGTCGTAGGGATTGGTATTGGCCGAGGTCACATTGTTGAAGCCCAGCCCGCCGTAGGTGTACGCGCTGTCGATGCAGTGCGAGTAGGTGTAGGAGAACTGGAACATGAAGCCGGACGATAGCCGGTGTTGAAGCCCCACTTGGAGCGAGTTGTAGCTGGAATGGCTGGACGTGTCCGACATATCCAGTGCGCCGAAGGCGGGGGAGGGCCGCGGGTTCTGAACGTAAGAGACCTGGCCGGTGTTCGGGTCGGTGTGCGCTGTGGCGAAGTGCATCACCCCGTTGATGATCGTGGGGACCGGCGCGTTGAAATCGTGGAAGGCCAGCAGGTGAACGCCGCTGGTTCCCGCGTAGCCGACGGTCAACAGACTGTTGCCCGGCAACTCGCGCTGGATCGTGAACGTGTACTCCATCGTGTACGGCGTGGTGTGAATCCCGTAATAGGTGCCGTTGGTGTTGCTCAATAGCGGGGTTCCGCCTCCGACGAACGGCGTGGGCCAGTTCGGATCGCCATTGAAGAAGAACTGGTTCTCGGTCAGGTACGGCGGATTGGTCAGATAGGCTGACGAGAACGTGTAGGTTTGGAAAACGTCGTGGAAGATTCCGAAACCAGCGCGGACCGCGGTCTTGTGATCTCCGAAGACGTCCCACGCCAGCCCGACTCGGGGATCGAAATTCTTGTTGGACGGGTTGGTCACGAATGCATGCGGCACATTCTGGAACCCTGTTCCGAACGGCGGACCGACCGCATTGTAGAAGTTATTGTGGATCTCGATGGGGTTGGATTCCCAGCCGTAGCGCAGCCCGATATTCAACGTGAGCCGGTTATTGATCTTCCAGTCGTCCTGGATATACGGCTGAATTGAAATGAGGCGTTCCGCTCGATAGGTGTTCGTTCCGCCATTCGGGGCGCCCGTGAACTCGAAGGGATTTCCCGAGAAGAACGTTGGAAGGCTGAGGAAGATATAGAAACCGTTCCAGTAAGTGTAGGCGTAGGGATTGAGCTGCTCGCGTTTAAAGAACCCGCCCAGGCTGATGGTATGGGATCCCTTGATCCATTTCAAGTCGTCCTTCTGCGTGAACTTGTTTTGGACGTATTGAAAGGGGTTGATGAACGCGGCGCCCAGCGGGGCGATGCCCAAGGGCATGGCCACGTACACATCCTCGCGGGGAGGATCAAAGATCTGAAGCGCGGCGTGCTGGGTCGGCTGATTTTCGGACGTGACAGGCCGGGATACCGAAGAATAGAACTGGTTAATCAGAGTCGGCGAGAACAGATGGCGCTCGCCGATCGTGAAAAACTGGTTGTGGGTGATGTCGAAGGTAGGCCACAAACCGAGGCCGGCATAAGTGGTGCGGCTGCCGAAATCGATCTGATAGCGCCCAAACAGGGCGTCCTGATCGGAGATGTTGTAGTCCACCCGGACCAGGCCGAAGTCCTCGGGCGAGCTCTGCGCGCCGACGTAGTTGTAAATGCCGACATCGGGATTGTTCGGCAGCGTGGAGGTCGGCAGCGGATATAAATCCAGCATCGCCTTGGAAGCTGGATTGATCGGCGTGGGCACTCCGCTGATGATCCCCTGATGTACGGCGGCGCTGGGAACGAAGTTCACGTAGGTGGTGTCCAGCACCTGCCGGATGCCCTCATAATTGGCGAAGAAAAACAGCTTGTTCTTCATGATGGGGCCGCCCAGGCTGGCGCCGAATTGATTCCTGCGGAACGGCGGCGGCGAGCCCGCATCGAAGAAGCTGCGCGCGTCCAGGGCGCTATTGCGGAAGAATTCATACGCCGAGCCGTGGAAGTCATTGGTGCCGGACTTGCTGACGGCGTTGATCGCGCCTCCATTGCCGCCGTACTGCGCGCCATAGGTGCCCGTCAACGTCTGAAACTCGGCGATGCCCTCGATACCCAGGGAAGTGCCGGTCACGTTGCCGCCAGCGTTGCGCTGCCACCAGTTCAGCATGTCTTCGCCATCCAGCATATTCGCGTACCCTTCGGGCCGCGTACCTGCGATCGAATAAGCGTTGGCGACCGAGGTCAGGGCGGAGTTTCCTCCCGCCGGATAAGTCGAGACGCCGGGGGCCAGCAGAATCAATTGCTCGAAGTTGCGCCCGTTCAGCGGCAGGTCCCGCATCTGAGTCTGGTTCACCAGGGAGGAAAGCGTCGCGTTGGTGGTCTCCACCTGCGATACCTCCGCGGATACAGTGACCGTTTCGGTGGCCTGGCCGACGGGCAATTGAAGGTCGATCACCGGCGCGCTTCCGACGGTCAATGTGACACCGGAACGCACCGTGGTCCGAAAACCTGATTTCGATCCGCGAACTTCGTACGTGCCGATGCCGAGGTCGGGAACCGTATAGCGGCCCTGGCCGTCGGTGGTCACGGTTCGAACGGCGCCGGTTTCAGAGTTCCTGATTTCGATGGAGGCTGCGGGTACGGCGGCGCCCGAACTATCCGTTACCGTGCCTGAGATGGAGGCGGTGGCGGCCTGCGCGTGCATCCGAGCCGGGACGGCCAGGCTCGCAATCACCGCAAGACACCACAAAAAAACGAGGTGGTGCTTCTTCATTCGGATTACCCCTTTTTCAATAAAAGCGTTACCCCTAGGACAGAAGCGAGAGCGGGGTGGAGTAAGTTGCCGGTTCCGCGAGTTGCCGGTCAGATGAGCGTGCTCACCCCTGCCGCTGTGGTCATTCTACGCGCGAATCGTTTTGCCCGTCTATAAAGCGGCGTTGATAGTCGGTATTCCAACGCGTGATATCCGTGTGCCACGAAATTGCTAGTTTGACGCGCCGCAATGCCAGCCGGTTTCCAGTGAATTGGGAGTCCTTAGGAATTTAGTTTCGCCGCGTAGATCCGGAACATCTCCCGGCTGAAGACCACGAAAATCACTTCGCGTACTGTGGAGGCTGGATTTTCCAAATGAGCCTTCACCTCCCGGATCGCGATCTCGGCGGCCTCGTGCATGGGATAACCGTAGGCTCCGGTGCTGATCGCGGGAAAGCTGATGCTGCGGACAGTGCGCTCCTCGGCCATGCGGAGGCAGGTCCGGTAACAGGTTGCAAGCTGCTCGGCTTCGCCGCTGCTCCCGCCGCGATAGATCGGGCCGACCGCGTGGAATACGAATTGGGCCGGCAGTCGGCCCGCGCTCGTGGCCAGGGCGCTTCCGGGAGCGCACCGGCCGAT
>Ga0209810_1004314_pt1 | contig 13864 bp, 11 predicted proteins | sample Coa_R1_7_FD_187159 | JGI IMG/M metagenome (GOLD analysis project Ga0209810, IMG submission 187159) | Surface soil microbial communities from Centralia Pennsylvania, which are recovering from an underground coalmine fire - Coalmine... | ecosystem: Environmental > Terrestrial > Soil > Unclassified...
GGCTGGGCCATGAGCGCCAAGAACCAGATCGTCACCGAACAGACGGCGATCAAACAGCAGTGGGCCAACGTCGATGTGGTGCTCCAGCGTCGCGCCGACCTCATCCCCAATCTGGTCGAAACAGTGAAGGGCTACGCCAAACAGGAGCAGACGGTCATCAAGTCCGTGGCCGACGCCCGCGCCGCCCTGGGCGGAGCCCGCACCCCGCAGGAGAAGATCCAGGCCAACAACCAACTCGACGGCGCACTCAGCCGCCTGCTGGTCATCGTGGAGAATTATCCCCAGCTTAAGTCCAACGAAAACTTCCAGCGCCTCCAGGACGAGCTGGCCGGCACCGAAAACCGCATCGCTGTCGAGCGCCGCAAATACAACGAGGCGGTCGCAAAGTACAACACCGATATCCAGCTCTTCCCGAAAAACATCGTGGCCGGTATGTTCGGCTTCCAGATCGACAACGCCTACTTCACCACCGAGCCCGGCGCGCGAACCGCCCCCAAAGTCGCGTTTTAGTTTGTGCTTCTTACAGCAGCATCTGTGGTTTGTGGAGGGCCGGGCCTCGCCCTCCGGCGGGCTCTCAGCCCGCGCAAAGGACATTCATGACCAATACTTACGGCAATTACATCAACGGCGAGTGGGTCAACGGTCCCACCTTTGAGAATCGCAATCCGGCAGACACCGGCGAACTGGTCGGACTCTTCACGAAAGGCAGCGCCTCCGATATAACCTCCGCGGCGGAAGCAGCCGCGGCGGCCCTGCCCGCATGGTCCTCCATGCCTGCGCCCGCGCGTGGCGCGCTGCTGTTCCGCGTGGCCGACATCATCGAGCAAAACCTCGATCAGTACGCCGCGGAAATGACCCGGGAGGAAGGCAAGACGCTCCCCGAATCGAAAGGCGAAGTCCGCCGCTCGGTGAACATCTTCCGGTACTTCGCCGCCGAAGGCGCGCGCCTGAATGGCGTGCAGTCGCCCTCCGAACGAGAGCGCGTCCACACGTACGCGTTCCGCCGCCCGCTCGGCGTCGTCGGACTGATCACGCCCTGGAACTTTCCCAGCGCCATCCCGGCATGGAAGCTCGCGCCGGCGCTGATCTGCGGCAACACCGTGGTGCTCAAGCCGGCGTCCCTGGCGCCGCTCAGCGCCTGGCGCATCGTGGAAGCCTGCCACAAAGCGGGCATCCCGAAAGGCGTGGTCAACTTCGTCGCCGGCTCGGGCGGCGAGCTCGGCGAAGCGCTGGTTAACGCCGAGCCGATCCGCGCCGTCTCCTTCACCGGCTCGAACTCGGTCGGCCAGTGGCTGCACGAGCGCGCCTCGAAGCGCCGCCTGCGCATCCAGCTCGAGATGGGCGGTAAGAATCCGACCATCGTCCTCGCCGACGCCGATATGAACGCAGCCGTTGAAAACGTCGCCAACGCGGCCTTCTTCTCCACCGGCCAGAAATGCACCGCCACCAGCCGGGCCATCATCGAAGACAGCATCTACGACCGTTTCCTCGACGCTCTCATTGAGCGCACGAAGCGGCTGAAAGTCGGGAACGGCATGGAGCCGGGCGTTGAGATCGGTCCCGCGGTGGACGAATCGCAGCTGAAGACCGACCTCAAATACATCGACATTGGCCGGAAGGAGGCTGGCGAGCCGCGCGTTGGCGGCCGGCGTCTTACCGGCGGCGCCTACGACAAGGGCTACTTTGTCGAGCCCACCATCTTTGCCGGCGTAACCGAGAACATGACCATCGCCCAGGAGGAGATCTTCGGCCCGGTGCTCGCGGTGATGCGCGCGCGGGACTTCGAGGACGCCATGCGGCTCGCTAACGCAACGCGCCTCGGCCTGTGCGCGTCCATTCAAACAACGAACGTCAGCCGTGTTTTCGAGTTCCTGCACGGCATGCAGGCCGGCCTGCTGACCGTCAACCTGCCCAGCGCCGGGGTCGAGTATCAGCTCCCTTTTGGCGGCACAAAAGAGTCCAGCTTCGGGCCGAAAGAGCAGGGACCGGCGGCTCTCGATTTCTACTCCGATTACAAGACCGTCTATCTGAGGTACTAATGCGACTCGGCCAGGTGAAATGGAATAACGCCGTCGTAGCGGCGATCTTTGAGAACGGGCACGCTCGCCCCATCCCCGACTACAATCTCTACGAGTTGATCTGCCGCTCTGAGCAGCAGGGGCTTCCGCTGACCGAGCTCGCCCAGCGTCTCGCCGCTCCCAGCCGTCTCGAAAACCCCCAGCCGCTGATTCCGCTTACACCGCGGGAGGTGTGGGGCGCCGGCTGCACTTACGAATCGAGCGCCACGTTCCGCGATGCCGAGCACGGTACGCGGGAAGGCTTCTACGCGCACGCCCATCGCGACGAGCGGCCCGAGCTGTTCTTCAAAGGCACGGGCCGGATGTGCGTCGGCCCGGGCCAGGACATCGGCATTCGCGTCGATTCCCGGTTCACTGCGCCCGAGCCCGAATTAGCAGTAGTGCTCGGCGCCCGGGGCAAGGTCATCGGCTACACCATCGGCAACGACGTGTCTGCCTGGGACATCGAGCGCGAGAACCCGCTCTATCTGCCGCAGTCGAAGTCCTACACCGCCTGCTGCGCCCTCGGTCCGGTTATCGTCACAGCCGCGGATATCGCGGACCCTTACAAGCTGCACATGACCTGCACCGTCCGCCGCGGCGAGCAGACCACGTTCTCCGGCGAGACCTCGACGGGCGCGCTGCGGCGGAAGATCGACACGCTGATCGAGTTCCTGCTGCGCGCTAACCCGGTGCCGACCGCTTCGGTGCTGCTCACTGGCACCGGCATCATCGTCCCGCGCGAGGCCGCCCTCGCCCCCGGCGATGTCGTTACCATCAATGTGCCCGATATCGGCGAGCTCTCCAACCCCGCCGCCACCGTCAAATGAATGCCCGTGGGGAACAGGGCCTCGCCCTGCGGCGGGCTCTCAGCCCGCCTCTGGCTTTGTTCACTCTCCTCGCCTTCGCGGTATCGCTTAGCGCCGCCGACCAGCTCCGCTACGTCATCATCTTCACCCGCCACGGCGTGCGATCGCCTACCTGGACCTCCGAGCGCCTGAACCAATACTCGGCCCAGCCCTGGCCCGACTGGCACATTCCGGCGGGCTCCCTCACCCCGCACGGCCGCGCCGCCATGAAGCTGTTCGGCGCATGGTACGGCGAATACTTACGCGGTGAGCAACTGCTCGGGGACGGCTGCGCGGATGCCAAACTTGTGCACTTCGAGGCGGACAAAGATCCACGCACCGTCGAGAGCGCGCGCGCTCTGGCCGAGGGCATGCTCCCGGACTGCAAGCCTCAGGTTCAGTGGTCGCATGCCGACGGCCAGGATCCGCTGTATTACGGCGCCGGCCAGCCCGACAGCAACGTCGTGGCTGCGGCCGTCCTCGGCCGTATCGGCCCGAACCAGCAGGCGCTGGAGGAAGCATACGAGACTCAGCTCGACACACTCGAGCGAGTGCTTGGGAAGAAATCACTCGGACGGGCCGGAGCGAACGTGGACCCCGCATCGCAATACGACCTGATGAAGAGGCTCGGTCCGCTCACCCCGGCTGCGACACTGTCCGAGAATCTCGCGCTCGAATACGCCGAGGGCATGAGCGGCGACCAGCTCGGCTGGGGTCGCATGAACGTGACCGACCTCCGCCAGATCCTTACGCTGCACACCGTCTACGCGGACCTGATGCGGCGCACGCCGTACATCGCGCGGGCGCGCGCGTCGAACCTGATGCAGCACCTGCTGTGGTCCATGGAGCAGGCCGTGTCCGGCAGCTCCGTGCAGGGTGCGCTCGGCGCGCCGAAGGACAAAGCGCTGGTCATCTGCGGCCACGACACGAACATCGAGAACATGTCCGGCATGCTCGGCCTTGGCTGGATCATCGCCGGTTACCCGCCCAACGACACGCCGCCGGGCGGCGCACTCGTACTTGAGCTCTGGCGCAATGGCGCTGCGAACAGCGTCCGCGTCCATTACATGGCGCAGACACCCGACCAGCTTCGCGGCGCAATCACCGGCCCACCCGAGCGCGCCGATCTCTTCATCCCCGGGTGCAGCACTGCGGCACAGGGTTACCCTTGCGACTGGGACAAGTTCCGGCAAACAGTCGAGGCCGCGATCGACCCGGCATTCACGAGTCGCTAGGCGCGCTCTCGTCTGACTCCAGCGTGTCCAGCACCTCGTCATTGCGCGCGTAGCGCTTGAGCACGCGGATGGATGTGCCTGCACTGAAGCCGGCGTAACGGAGCCGCCGAAAGGCGTTCGCCAGGTTCTTCTCCTCGCCGAGGTACTCGCCCAGATCGCGGCCTCGAAACTTCCTCGCGAGGAACTGCTCGACCAGCGCTGTCTCATCGCTGCCGGCGAACGTGCGCCGCACGGCGTCCTCGGCGACTTTGGGCGCGACGCGGCGCTGCCGCAGATCGCGCAGCACGCGCGCGCGCCCGTGGCCTTCGTTCTCCAGCCTCGATGCCGCCCACGTTTCCGCGAAGCGGCGGTCGTTGAGGTACCCCAGATCTTTAAGACGGCCGAGTACCGCGTCCACGTCTTTCGCCTGCGCCGCTCGCCGCCGGAGCCGCTCCCGGACTTCTCCCGAGGAGTGCGCTGCGCCTCCGAGCAGGCGCACAGCGTAGTCCATCAACTCCGTCTCGTCGAGCAGCCGGGGTTTGCGCAGCGCCATCGTATACCGATCCGAGTGTACGATAGTACGCGCACATCCGGCGGTCGTTGTAAAGTCGCTTGCCAGCAGCGTGCGGCATCGGATACAGTCTTGAACGGAGGACGATAATCAACATGACATATTGCGCGAATTGCGGAGCGCCGGTAGAGGGGCGCTTTTGCCCGAAGTGTGGAGCGCCGGCGGCTGCCGCCGGACCGCCCCCCGCCACTGGACCCGCAGCAACGCCGCCACCTCCAGGCGCGAGCTACCCGCCTCCTCCGAGCGGTTACACTGCGCAGCCCGGCTATGCGCCCCAGCCCGGTTACGCGCCGCAGCCAGCCGCCGCGGGCATGCAGGAGAACGTCGCCGCAGCGCTGTGCTACCTGGCGGGACTCGTTACCGGCATCCTGTTCCTCGTGCTCGCGCCATACAACAGAAACCCGCGCATCCGTTTCCACGCCTTCCAGTCGATCTTCTTCAACGTCGCGTGGATCATCTTCTGGATCGGCCTGAGCATCGTCACGGTTGTGCTGCCCTGGGGTCTGCATATCATCGTCACTCTCTTGAGCCTGGTGATCTGGCTTGGCGGCTTCATCTGCTGGCTGCTGTTGATGTGGAAGGCTTACAACAACGATCGGCTGGTGCTGCCGGTGGTCGGCCCCATGGCCGAAGCACAGGCCAACAAAGGCATTCCAGTCGCGTAAGTCAAAGTCAACTTACGCGCGGTTTGAAGCCGGTCTCGCTGGTGGTGACCTGGGAGACGTAGCGGAAGTCGCCGGGGCGGATGCCGCGCCATTCGGCGGCGCGCAGCGCGGCCAGCTGCACGGGGACGATCTCTACCACGGGCAGAAACGCATGCGGCGTATGAGGCAGGGGCCAGGAGCCTTCGGGCGCGATGGTCACCACCTCGGCGCCCATTTCGCTGACGTCCACGGCCAGCGCGAGATCGAGGTTTCGGGTGGGCTCCTGGGTGGCGAAAACGATGCCGTGAAACGCCTCGCCCGCCACCTCGACGGGACCGTGCCGGAATGTGCCCGCGGGCGCCGCGACCGACGGCAGCTTGGCCGTTTCATTGAACAGCAGCGCGCCTTCGTGAACCGAGGCCAAAGAAGGGCCGCGGCCGATGACGTACATGGTCTGGCCGCCGGCAAGGAACGCGCGCCATTCCGAGCTCGCGGGCACGAAGTGCGCGATCGCGGCGGAGACCGCGGCTACGGTTTGTCCGGCGGCGGCGCGCCAGTCGTCCATCGGCTCGGACAGGGTTTCGGCCCCGAGCAGGAGCATGGCCATCACCGCGCCGGTGTACGTCTGGACCGCAACCATCTCGTCGCGCCCGCTGCTGACGAGCAGCACGTGGTCGGCCTCGCGCGCGAGAGCGCTGTCGCTTTCGTTGGTCACGCCGATGGTCGTGGCGCCGAGGTCGCGCAGCGCGGGCAGGAGCTTCGCCACCTCGACCGTATTGCCGGATCGAGAAACGAGGACCACGGCCGCGCCGCGGCACAGCGCCGACTGGTAGTGCAGCAGTTCCGAGGTTTCAACCACGGTGACCGGCAATCCACTGGCCCCCAGCCGATACGCCAATGGGATGGCCGCGTAGAGCGAAGCTCCCATGCCGCTGACGATCACGCGCGGGGCGCCCCGCAGTGCAGCGGCGGCATCGACGAGGGCCTTGCGCCCGGCGCCGAACTGGTAGTCGATCACGCGCGCCAGTGAATCCGGCTGGCTGCGGATATCGTCAGGCATTCGAGGAGCTGATTCCACGATGCCCATGGTATCGTTCAATTCTGTGGTGCACGCAGTATGGCGCCGCGCAGCCCTGTTACGGCTGCTCGCGGCGATGTCCGCGGCCGTGCTCTTACCCGCGCAGACCGCATCCGTCAGTGGAACCGTGGTGAACGATGCTACCGGCGCGCCGCTGCATATGGCGCTGGTGACAATGACCACCACCGGGCCCAAACCGATGGAAGCTTCGGTGTACACCGACAGCCACGGCGCGTTCACGTTCCAGGCCCCGCCCGGCAGCTACTACCTTGCCGCGGACGAGAACGGATACGAGCACACGTTCTTCGGCGCGCCCACGCCGGACCGCGCCGCCGCTGTAATGCGGCTGCACGCCGGCGAGACGAGGCAGGGCATTCAACTGCGGCTGCGGCCATTCGCGGCGATTTCCGGGGTGGTGGTGGATCAGGACAATGACCCTATACCGTACGTCCATGTTTCTGCCGTGGTCCCCACGATCGAGCGCGGTAAACACACCTACCAGGTGCGGAACGGCGCAGGGACAAACGCGCGGGGTGAATTTCGGATCCACCAGCTATTGCCCGGGCGGTACTATCTCATGGCGAACGGGGAGCGTATTCAGGCGACGACGGTGCGGCCCGTGGTGGCTGTGAACGAATCGGCGCCGCAAATGGTCTACGCGCCGGCTTATTATCCTGGCGTCACGCGTATCGAGGACGCGACGGCGATCGATGTGCGCGCGGCCGTCGAGGTTCGCGACATCGTAGTGCACATGGAGGCGCGGCAGACAGCAACCGTGCATGGGCGGGTGCAGCTGCCCGAAGGCGTAACCGCGGCAGGCGGCCTGATGGTGCAGTTCCAGCCGACCGGTCTCGTTTCGCCCGAAAACCTGATCGGACAGGGTGTCGGGGCGGACGGAACGTTCGGCCCGATCAACCTCATCCCCGGCTCCTATCGCGTTAACGCACAAGCCAGCGGCGAGATCGGGTACCGCGGCGTGCAGGACGTCGAACTACAGCCGGGACCGCAGGAAATAACAGTCGCTGTCTCGAGGGGCGTGGCGATTTCCGGTCGGCTGGTGCTCGAAGGACCGAACGCAGGAGATCTCGCCAGAGAACAGGTCTCGCTGTTTCCGGCAGAGAAGATGATGGCTCCGTTGACGGAGGCGGTGAAGGCGGACGGCTCGTTCCAGTTCCCGAACGTGTTTCCCGGGGTCTGGGACATCGGAGTCAGCCCGATCCCGAAGGGCGGGTTTGTCAAATCCATGATGCTGGGTGATCAGGACGTACTGACCGAGGAAATGGCGATCGGTCCGGACACGAGTCAGGCGCTGAACATCGTGGTGAGCTCGCGCGGAGGCGTGGTCAGCGGAACGGTGGAGCAGCCCGAGGATCCACTCGCCGATCTGACCGGCCACGAGCGGCCGCGGATCCTGCTGGCGCCGGCGGGGAAGTTCGCGGACGTCCTGAGCTTCTTCGAGTTCACGGCAGCCGATGAGAACGGCCACTACGAACTGACCGGCATCACGCCCGGCGAGTACAAGCTGTACGCATTCGAGCAGCTGGAGCTGGGCGCATGGCGCGATCCCGATTTCATGAAGCGGCTGGCCAGCGCGGGCAAACCCGTCACGGTGCACGAAGGCGATCACCTGACGGTGGATACGGAAGTGATGCCGCTGCCCCCGGGAGGCGCGCGATGAAACGCCTGCTGGTACTCGTTACGTTCGGGGTGCTGAAGCTGTCCGCGCAGCAGATGGAACTCCGGAGCAACGTCACGATTCAGCGCTCTGCTGACGAGGCCACAGGGACGGCGTCCATCGAGGGCACGGTGATCAACGACGTGACCAACGCGCCGGTGAAGAGGCTCAGGTCCACCTTTCGGGCCCGCTGCGCCATATGGTTTCGCCGGCGGTTACCGACGCCACCGGGCACTTCGCGTTCACGCATCTGGACGCTGGCAGCTGGTTCGTGCAGGCGTCCCACTCGAACTTCGACATGAACCGCGGCTTGATTCTGGGCGACAACCACAAACAGGTCACGGTGACCGCCGATCAGCACGTCAGCGGAGTGGAGCTGCGGCTCACGCCCATGGGCAGCATCAGCGGAAGTCTGATCGATGAGTTTGGAGATCCGGCCGCCGGATGCCAGGTCGGGGCGGTCTCGATGGCGAACGGGGCCAACCGGCGTCCACGGCAGCAGTGGGCCGCCAATTCCGACGATCGCGGCGAATATCAAATCGCCGATGTGCCCGCCGGCCGCTATTTCGTCTTTGAGCGGTGCCCTGGCGCGCTTGCGGCGCCGCATGGGTTCCTGCCGCGCGGCGATCCGCGAACGCCGAGCCTGGCCTTCGTGCCTGAGTTTTACGGCGGAACCCCGGGGCTTACCGGCGCCACATCGGTGCTGGTGCACCCGGGCGCCGAGGCGCGGGGCATCGATTTTCGGGTCAAAACCGTCGCTGCCAGCTCGATGGAAATCCGACTCGCCTCGACGCAGCCTTACGATCCGAAATCGGTTCAGGTGACGATAAGGCCGGTAGACGCGCCGATGTGGGGCTTCCCGGCATTCCTCGATTTCAAGACGGGCATGTTCCGGAGTCAGCCGGTCGCGCCGGGCTCCTACACCATTACCGCCGACGTTTTCAACAACCCCAGACTGCATGGGGAGACAACGGTCAACATCGGCAAAGGCGCGCCGGCGACGGCGGAGGTTGAGCTTGCGGCGCCGATGAGCGTTGCCGGAACGTTGCACATGGATACGGAGGAGCAGGCCGAGCGCGGTGGTCCGCTTCAGGTGATGCTGCAGCCGCTCGCCGACTGGTACGGAAGCGAGTTGCCGCAGACGACGGTAAACAAGGATGGCAGCTTCACTTTGCCGAATGTGGTTGTCGGCCGGTGGAGGCTACAGGTGATGAACACCCAGGCGAGCGTGCGCAGCGCGACTTTTGGGGACCGGGAGATCTCGCCCGGAGGGTTCGACATTGTACCGGGCGCGGCCGGCCCGCTGTATGTCGTACTCACGTCGAAGCGGATGCAGACTGCGGTCAGGGTCACGGGAGTCGAGAATGGGACTCAGGCGCAGGTAGTCGCGTGGCCCAAAGACGCCGAAGCGGGCGATCCGTACCAGCAGTTTTCGGCGATGGTCGAAGGCGGTTCGAGCGTGGCGAACCTGTCTGTTCCCCCGGGGTCGTACCGCGTTTACGCGCTGGAATCGACTCAGCCGTGGGCGATTGCGCAGGATCCCGCGCTGTGGGCGGCGATCGCCGATCGGGGAAAGTTGGTGGAGGCGAAGGACGATGCCGGGGCGGCGGAGGTCAACGTCACGGTCGATCTGATCACGCGCGATGAGGTGAAGCGCGCTCTGGACCGCGCGCTGCAATAGCGTAAAGCTGGCCTCGGGCACCATGTAGCCTAAGGCCTGCTCCACAATGGATCGTGGTGCGGATAGCGCTGGAGCGCTACTTCGAATTCGACCGGCTGGGTGCGCAGTGGCGCACCGAGATTCTGGCCGGCGTGACCACGTTCATGACGATGGCCTACATCGTCTTCGTGAACCCTTCCATCCTGCATGAAACGGGGATGCCCATCGCGGCGGTCACTGCCGCGACGTGCATCTGCGCGGCATTCGGCAGCATTCTAATGGGCGTGCTGGCGCGGTATCCCCTTGCGCTCGCGCCGGGCATGGGGCTGAACGCGTATTTCACCTACACCGTTGTAAAGGGGCTCGGCGTGCCGTGGCAGACTGCGCTCGGCGCGGTTTTCCTGTCGGGTATTGCGTTCCTCATTCTGACCGCGGCGGGCGTGCGGCAGATGATCGTCTCCGCCATCCCTTTCGAGCTTTACTCGGCGGTGGCGGTGGGCATCGGACTGTTCATTGCCTTCGTGGGGCTGCGGAATGCAGGCATTGTCGTGCCCAGCCCGGCAACGGTGGTGACCATGGGCAATCTGCGGCAGCCCGCTACTCTGCTGGCGATCTTCGGTCTGCTGCTGATGGCGGCGTTGCTGGCGTGGAATGTGCGCGCCGCGATTCTCATCGGCATTGTCGTGACCGCCGTCCTCGGGATAGCGCTCGGGGAGGTGAGCTGGCGACCGCAGGCGTATTCGCTGAGCGATATCGGCGCGACCGCATTTCGGCTGGACATCCGGTCCGCGCTGCGCATTGGACTGGTCGAGATCGTGTTCGTGTTCCTGTTCGTGGATCTGTTCGACAATGTCGGCACGCTGGTGGCGGTGGGCAAGAAGGCGGGGCTGTTCAATGAAGCCCGGGAAATTCCGCGCATCAACCGCATTCTCTTCTCCGACGCGACCGCCACGGTGGTGGGATCGCTGGCGGGCACGTCCACGGTGACCAGTTACATCGAGAGCGCGGCAGGTGTGGTGGCCGGCGGGAAGACGGGGGTGACGGCGATCGTCACCGGTCTGCTGTTCCTGGTGGCGCTTTTCCTCGCGCCGCTGGCCGGAGCGATTCCCTCGGCAGCGACCGCGCCGGCGCTCATCGTCGTCGGCTCGATGATGGCCATGCACGCCGTTGAGATCCCGTGGGCCGACCCGGTCATCGCTATTCCGTGCTTCCTGACCATGCTGGCCATTCCCCTGACGTTCTCGATCGCCAACGGGATGGCGCTCGGCTTTACGGCCTGGACGGTGCTGAAGGTGGCGCGCGGACAATGGCGCGAGGTGAGCTGGATGGTTTACGTGCTGACGGCGTTATTCGTGCTGCGCTTCTTCTACCTTGGCGCGACCTGAGGCGCCCAGCCGATATCGACGGCATAATCGCTGTCGGTGGCCTTGCCGTTGCGCACTTCGAAGGTAAGCGTATAGCCGTTGGACTCCGATGGGGCTTCGACGACCTGCACCTCACCGCCGCCGGAAACCTTCTTCACCGTGAATTTCAGGCCGGCGCGGTGCGGGACCGGTTCCGCGACATCGGCGTGCTCGCCGGTCAGCTCGCCGGAGACGACCTGGGAGTAGCTGGAACCGCCACGAATGCTGACGCGGACCGTGCCGGTGACGTGGCCCGACCATGAGGCGGCGTGGTCGGCGGCGACGGTGTCCTCGTTGGCAGGCGCTGTTTTCGCGGAGCGCGGCGCATTCGGCTGATCGTAGGAGGACTCCGCCCATTCGAGGGAGATGGAGTAATGGGAGGACCCGGGCTGCGGGTCGTCGATGCGGATGACGGCGGTGTAGTCGTTAGTGAGACTTGGCTGGCTGAGGAACCGAACCACGCCGCGCCCGTGCAGCGTCTGAAGCCGGAGGTTCTGGTTGGTGTCAGGCAGCTTCACGGAGAAATGGTAGTGCTGATGCCGCGCGGCGCTGCCGTCGGCCTCCGTGGCCTGGACCTGGTTGGCGTGGACTTTGATAATGCAGGAGTCGGTGACGTCGCCTTCCCAGAAAAACTGGGGACGGGCGCCGCCCGGCGAATCGCCGGCGCGGAGAACCAGCGCGGCCGCGGCGAGCGCGGCGAAGCGGACCTGCATCGGTTCCATTCTCCCGCTGCCGGTGCGACGGTTAAGGATTGTCACATTGTTCGAGACGCGGGCATCTGTTATTTCGACGACCGGAAGCCGGCGCGTTTCCATTAGGGAATGTTAAGGTTACAGGCAGCGAAAGAGAGTAGAATGAGGTTGACGCATCGGTAAGAGGTGACGCCGGCCGGCAGCCATGCGCCGCACGGGCCGCATCACAAACGGGGCCGGTCCGGCCCGTTGTTTCACGAGGAAAAAATGGGACTAGCGCCATTCACGCCCGCACTGATGCTCGCCGGTTCAGTCACATCGCAGTTTTATAACTCACTTTTCGACGATACGTTCGCCGGCATCCATCATCTGACCTTCTTCGACTGGGCCGTTCTCATCCCGTACTTCGGCATCCTGGCAGTGCTGTCGTGCTACGGCATGCATCGCTTCGAGATGATACGCGGGTACCTGAAGCATCGTCGGGAAGCGCGGACCGCGGCTGAGCGGAAATGGGAGGTGCTGCCCCGGGTAACGGTTCAGCTTCCGCTCTATAACGAGCGAATGGTGGTGGAGCGGCTGATCGACGAGACGCTGAAGATCGATTACCCGCGGGAGCTGCTGCAGATTCAGGTGCTGGACGATTCCACCGACGAAACGCACCCGTTCACCGAGGCGCTGGTGGCGCGTTACGCGGCGGCGGGACACCCGATCGAGTACCGGCACCGCACGCATCGACATGGGTTCAAGGCCGGCGCGCTGCAGGAAGGGCTGGAGACGGCCACGGGCGACTTCGTTGCGGTGTTCGACGCCGATTTCGTTCCGCCGAGGGACTTTCTACGGCGAACGATCGATTTCTTCACCGACCCGCAAGTAGGCGTTGTACAGACGCGCTGGGCGTATCTGAACCGGCATTCCAGCGTGCTGACCGAAGTGGAGGCCATGCTGCTCGACGGCCATTTCGTGCTGGAGCACGGGGCGCGCAGCGGCGGCGGACTATTCTTCAATTTTAACGGCACGGCAGGCATCATTCGGCGGGCCATGATCGAGGATGCCGGCGGCTGGCAGCACGACACCCTGACCGAGGATTCCGACCTCAGCTATCGGGCGCAGCTGCGCGGCTGGAAGTTCGTGTACGTGCCCTCGGTGGAGTGCCCCAGCGAGCTGCCGGACGAGATGTTCGCGTTCCAGGTGCAACAGGCCCGCTGGGCCAAGGGGCTGACGCAGGTGGCGAAGAAGCTGCTGCCGGCCATCCTGCGGGCGAACATTTCGAAGCGGCGCAAGGTGGAAGCGATTATGCACCTGACGCCCAACATTTCCTATCCCTTGATGCTGGTGATTTCGGCGCTGACCCTGCCGGTGATGATCGTGCGCTTTTACATGGGCTGGATGCAGATGCTGATGATCGATCTGCCGCTGATCGTGGCGTCGTTCTGGTCGATTTCGGCGTTCTACCTGATGGCCTACAAGGTATTGTTTCCGCGCGACTGGAAGCGGGCGTTCCTGCTGATGCCGGCGCTGATGGCGGCCGGCGTGGCGCTGACCATCAGCAACTCGAAGGCGGTGCTGGAGGCCATCTTCGGCGTGCAGACCGCGTTCGCGCGCACTCCCAAGACAGGCGGGGCGAAGGCCGTTCAGCCGGCGAAGTACCGGCGGCGCAGCGGCTGGCTGCCCTTTGCCGAGATCGGCGCGGGGCTGTGGTTCGCGTGGATGATCGAGTTCGCCATCGAAACCTTCAACTTCCCGGCGATCCCATTCCTGCTGCTTTTCGTGGTGGGCTACTGGTGGGCGGGGTTTGGCACGCTGTGGCAGGAGTATCAGGGCCGGCTGCGCTGGCAGCGGGAGCGCGCGGTGGCCGCGCTGCAGCGCGCCGCGGCGGATTAGCGGGGTGTGTTGAGGGAGTTAACGGAAAACTACCTCTGTCGAATTTGACGATTGGATGAAGGCTTGTTAGGATGTGGTTGCGGGGTGGAGCAGTCTGGTAGCTCGTTGGGCTCATAACCCAAAGGTCGTAGGTTCAAATCC
>Ga0209810_1004317_pt1 | contig 13851 bp, 7 predicted proteins | sample Coa_R1_7_FD_187159 | JGI IMG/M metagenome (GOLD analysis project Ga0209810, IMG submission 187159) | Surface soil microbial communities from Centralia Pennsylvania, which are recovering from an underground coalmine fire - Coalmine... | ecosystem: Environmental > Terrestrial > Soil > Unclassified ...
GAGCATTTCGAGAATGTTGCCGACGTAGTCTTTTGCCTTGTCTTCTAGCGATCCCAGCGCCATGACGGCCTCGGCGCGGACGGCGGCCTCGCGTTCTTTTAGGTAGCCGGCGATAGTGTCCAGGTCTTTCTTGTTGACCTTCTCCTCCAAAGCGATGACGGCGACATGGGACCAGATACGCACGCTCGGGTTCTTACTTTGGAAATTGACCTGCTTTTTCAGGATTTCCATCACGCGTTGCAGTAGTTTCGGATCGCGCGGCCGGCCCTGTGCTCCCAGGGCCATGATCGCTTTCACGCGCACCCGAGTTGCCGCCTCCTTACTGGGATCCGCATGCACGATCAACTCCTCGGTGACGTGTGTATCCGGTCCGTTCTTCGGGTCCACGCGCGCCATCATCAGCGTATCGATACAGACTTCGCGCAACTCATACGAGCTGGTGACGCTCGTGTTTTTGAGACACGCCGCCAGATCCTGGAGCGCATCGCACTCCTCTTTGTTCTCAAAATGGAAGGGACAAAGGGATTGCAACGAGACAGCGGCATCGTAGCGGACGACGGGCTGCGGATCATGGAGTGCGCGAGCCAGGCCGCGGATGACGCGCGTGCGATCCGTGTCATGAGGGCGGATCCATCCTAAGAGTTTCGCTGCCTTGATGCGCACGCTGGCATCGCCATCCTTCAGCATCGCGACTACCTCCGGGAGCACATCAGCAGCAGCTTGCTTGAAATTCGGCAGCGCCAGCAGAGCGGCGACCCGGTAGCTTGGGTCGGCGTGGTGAAGATCGCGTACCCAGTCTTGTAAGCTCTTGCCGCCCCACTCCTTTATGTAGCCGGAATCCGTTTGCTGCATGGAGCCGCTGGAACGACTGTCGCCTTTAGTTGGGTTGTCTTTAGGCCCGTCGGCGCCTCGGACGCAGAGCGGAGTACAGAGCAAGCACAAGACGAAGCAAAAGGGTTTGCAAGAAGACATGGTATTTTCCTTGAAATGTGGAGCTTCCCCAATCTCCTACCATAGCATCGGCCGAACGCGAACAGCAAGGACGAGGGCAAGTTGAACCACCCGGCAGCTCAGGTGTTTGGCCGTCACGGGACATTCCCGAGGATGGGCAAGGTCTGTCGCGTCTCGAGTTTGCCAGCCAAGGGGCCGGTATCAAAGGTAACAACGATCTCTATCTTGCTCGTGAGGATTGCCGGCACTCTTACGGGCAGAGGCACTCGCACGGAGTGCGTGCAGAAGCGGCCTCACATAAAGCCCGAAGAGGCTCGATCCAGCAAAGCATCCTGGGGACCGAGCAAACGGATGTCGGCGCTGCCCGATGTGAACACGTCGCTGCTCCGCGGGCAGGTTTGGCAGTCCACGAGATACAGCCCACTCGCCGTCTGCAAGTTGGGCGTGACGTCGATCTGCTGTCCCGGCCGGACTCCCTTGGCTTGACCGTTACTGGTCATACTTAGGGCCAGTCCCCGCAGCACAACCGCTGCTGTCTCCCGATTCGGCGCAACCTCGATCGTGAAGCGGCGCGTCCCGCCAAAACGGTATTGCCACTTTTGGCCCTTCCTATCGGTTAACTGGAATGCCAATGACTCGACGGCGTAACGGCCAACCGGCAGCGACACACTCTGACCGAGCCGGTGCAGCGTCACCAATTCGCCCCAATCGCTAACCAGCTCGGCGCTGAAGTCTGCGGCATCCGGTGCGTGTTCATCCAAGAGAGTCAGCCGCAGGGTCCCGGTTTCTGCGGGCCGCTCGCGCATCTGCACGGTGCTGCCGTCGGCTGTCGGCTTGAATAGATATGTCTTGCCGCCCACGGTAATCGGCTGTCCGAGAGGGAACTGTTCGGTCAGTGCGTCGAAGCGGCCATCGCCGTCCAGGTCGATCCAGATGCGGTCTGCTCCCGGAGAGTCGAAACAGCCATCCGCATTGCCATCGGCCAAGAGCACAGCATAGGCTTGCGCCCCTTGTTGCAATGTCCCCGTGACGTAGCCGCGCACGGCGTAGCGAAGCCCGCCGTCCGCTGTGCGCCGCAGCACGAGGGCCCTTTGTACCTTGCGCCGCTCCGAGCCGGGACGTTGAAAGACGACGGCTGCGGATACCTCCAACGACGGGGAGCTAAGTTGATGGCGCTCGCTGGGATCGAAATGGCCATCGCCATCGGCGTCCAGCCATACCTGTTGATTTTCCGGCAGCCAAACGACCGCCAAGAAGGAAGCCGGCGTGTCTCCCACCGGCAGCAGGCCGTAAAGCGCCTTGGCGGGCGGTCGCTCATTTGGTTGCAGAGGACGCGGTGGTTTCTCGCTCAGCTCCACTCGACGATAGGCGAGCAGAGACCGTCCCTCGTGTGCCGCTGCGTCGTGGAATTGCCACGATGAGGGCGTGGGCGCGGCTGCGAGAAGGACCAGCAGGATGCTCCCCATGTCTCACTCCTCGTTTGGAAAAAGGATGCCGCTGTTAAGACCCATGACCTGACGAACGCGCCGCTCCGGCGGTGCGCTGAGCACCTGAGCAAGCTGCATCAGGCCGCTTTGGTAAAAGGCCCTTTCATTCTTCGCATCCAGTTTGGCAATCGCCTCATCGACCAAGGCGGGTCCGCGCTGCGGGGCCGCAAGGCAGCGCGCCACCAACCAGTCTTGCATCTCGAAGCCGGAATAGCCAGTGCCCAGAACAGCCTGCTGCGGCACGACTCGTTCGAGTAGTTGCCGAGCCGCCGAGGGATCGACCAGAGCCAACACCTTCGCCATACGCACCTTGGTTTCCAGCGCGTGAGCGGGCGAATGCGCTTCCTGTGCACTCAACTGGCAAGCCAACGCCCGAGCCACGGCGCTGGCGAGGTCCGGATAGCCCAGAGCGTGCGCCTGGCCGGCAGTCCAGGCAGCAAGAACGGCCCGACCGCCAAAGTTGGACCAAGAGCGGAATGGTTCGGGTTGATCGAGATAGATGGCCAGTGCTTGGTCGATGAGCGACCACGCTAACTTTCGGTCCTGCTGGGCAACCGCAGTGGCGACATGCACCAGTGCCTCTGCCCGATAGCGGACATCGGGGATGGCCAAAGCGATGCGAGCGCCCTCGTCTGGATCGTGAACGGCGGCCTGGCGAGCAATCCGCAACCGAGTGGAATCGCGGATGAACGAATTCTCCTCCTTCAGTTCGCCCACCAGGGCCAGCGCGGCTTTGGGATCGGTCCGCGCCAGCTGGCTGGCCATTTCGGACAACCATCTGTTCCTGGAGTTCTGGCCCTTTATGGGCTGGAGCAGCAGCAAAGCCCGTGACAGGTCGTAAGGAGCGAGCAGACGCGCCGCCTCTCCTCGGGCAACCTCTTGCACGCCTTGCGTGCCGAGTTTTTCGGCCAACCCCTCCGCCTCTTTCAGTAGCTTCCTGCCGGCCACTTGCTGACCCAAACGGGCAACCAGATCGCCGGCCGCGGCCAGGTGCCATACGCGGTTCGGAAGCGGCAACGCCCGCGCCTTGACGACAGCCTCCTCAGCGAGGCGCAGCCCCCGCGCCGGCTCCGTCGCCTGGAAGCGTTCTCCCAACTTCCGCAGGGTCCTGCAAGCCTCTTCCGCATCTAGGTCGGAGAGCAGGGAGATGGCTTCGTCCGCATCCGAAGCAGCCGCTTGCTCCGCCTGAATTTTTCGCAACGTGCGCGAGTAACGTCGAACATCGTTGGCCCCCAGCCGGTCGCCGGCAGCCTTCTCGTTGTCCAGCCATTTCTGAGCCTTCGCCAGATCGGTGCGTGCCAGAGATTCAAAGACGAAATGCCGGTATCCTCCGGTCGCCGCCTCAGACAGACCGAGTACCTTGTCCAGCAGGTGCCGCAGGAGCTTCTGTTCGGCGTCTCGACGTGCCTTCGACTGCGCCGGCTCCGGCAGCACGGGAGCGACGGCCCCAGCCTTCAATAAGACGATGCGCGCCTCGGCAGTACCCGTTTCCGCGCGCACCATGGTAAAGCGGTATCCCTCCTTGCGGGCAAACACGAAAACCGGACCACCGAACAGTCCGGACAGGAGGAACCGCCCCGTTTTGTCGGTAACGGCCGAGACGGATTGGGGAGCGTCCAGACTGAACACCTTCACGCCGGACAAGGGTTTTCCGGCCTCTTCCACGACCGCACCTTGCACCTTTCCGCCGATCCGCGGAACCAAAACCACTCCCAGGTCGTGGACTTGGCCCGCTTTGCCCGTCACACGAATCGATTCCGCCGGGCCATACCCTTCGGCCCGGACGGTTACCTGATAATTGTCTCCGGGCCAGAGGACGCCCGTTTGGAATCGGCCCTCCGCATCGGTTTTCCCTCCTCCCTCAAGCCCCATCCCGTACCCCATGTTGGCGTTCCGACCGACGCCGCGGTAATTCCAATTGATGCCCACCGGGGCGCCGGCCACCGGCTTGCCCCGATCATCGACGACACGCCCTTTGAGCCGGCAAGCGGCTTTTTCCGCAAGCACCAGGCGAACAGGGCCGTGTTGCTCTGCAACCGTGACGATAATGCCTCCATCGGTGACGGCCCGCTCGTTGCGCGCCCGCAGCGCGAGAACGTCCTCCGCTCCCAGGCCGTGCAACACAAACTTACCTTCGGCATCGGCCATAATCGGCTTCCCTCCGGGACGGAAGCCCATTACATCCTCGCTGGTCCGTATCGGCACTCCGGGCACAGGCTTGCCCGACTCATCCACCACCACCCCTTCCACTTGGATGGCCGGCTCCAGGGCGATATCGGGGAAGGTGTGTTCGGCCCCGCCGGCCAGTTGGACGGGCTTGACTAGCTCGCGCTGGACGTGAGAGGATGCGTAGCCTTCGGGCACTTGCGACATCCACATCCCGATGCGTCCCGCGCGAACGTAAGCGGTGAACCGGCCCTCGGCATCCGTTGTAGCCCAAGCCCAACCTCCCGGCCTCTGTCCGTATTGGCCATTTGCAGTCGTGGACTGGACTTGTATCTGCACGCTGGCGACGCCCTTCTTCGTCTGCCGATTGATGACCCGCCCGCGCACCTGTACCGCCGGCTCCAGGGCGAGGGTAACTTCGGTCAGCTCTCCCGGTTTGACGGTGAACTCCGGCAGCTTCGTGGGGAGATAGGGCACCTTCGCATCTCCTTGGAAACGCAATTCACAGCGGCCGGGCAACACATCCTCGACATCCAGTGTGGCTTGTCCCTTCGCCTTTACCGACTTGGAAGCGTTGGCCACCGGCCGTCCATCTTCGATATTGGATTCGGGGTAGGACGCGGCGTAGGTGAACAAATCCAGGGGCAAGCCCGCCAGCTTCTGCGGGTCCGCCGCTCCGGTGAAATGGATGCGCACGCGCCCGGCGCGTTCGAGGCGAAAATCGCCGGGCTGGTTCTGGTTCCAGAACACGTCCGGATCGCCAAAACGCGGAGCGGAAACGGAGGCATGGACCAGACCATCAACCGGGATGCCGCGCAGGACGAAGGAGCCGTCCGAGCCGGTCGTCGTCTCGAACTGGCTCCTCAGCGGCTTCGGGATGGAACACCAGTTTTCCGCGGCTGACACCCCCTTCTGACGAATGCCGAACGACTTCACCCGGAGCCGCACCTCCGGCAGGGGCTTGCCGGAGGCGTCGGTCAGCCGGCCCCGCGCCTCGCCCACCGTATGCAGCTCGATCCGCAGCTCGGTGGATTCGGCATCGTTGCGGAACGGCGACAACCAGCCGATGCGGCCATCGGCGGCGCGCGCGATGAGCGCGGCGGCGATTACGTCTGCCCCTTTGGGTCCGGCCAAGGTGAAGCGCCCCTGGGAGTCGGTTCGGGTTTCGACCAAGATTTCATCATTCCACTTGTTTCGATGATAAGAGCTAAGCCAAACCTTTGCCTCCCCTACAGGCTTGCCGTCTGAGACGACCGTGCCGCGATACGTCGAGTCCGCCCTAGAAGTTGGCGTCGGGAGGAGAAATGCGGCCAGGAACAGCGTGACGGACAGCGCTCGGCACATGGCGGGCCTCCTTCAAGGCGTCCGTGGAGAGAAAGCACCCCGTAGTTCTGGGATATTCTATTCCATCTTTCCCCCGTGGCTCGGTGCAGAGGTTCCGCGCGAATGGGAGGCTTGGTACAATAAGCGTTTGCTTCATTCCGTGAAGGAACAGGACGCCAACGCATGTCCCTTGCATCCATCTTCGGTCCGGGCAGCATCATCGCCCAGAAGCTGCCGCATTACGAGCCGCGCAGCCAGCAATTGCACATGGCCGACGCCGTCGCCGAAGCAATCGCGCAGCGGCGCCATCTCATGGTCGAAGCGGGAACCGGCGTGGGCAAATCGTTTGCCTATCTTGTGCCGGCCCTTCTCGCGGCGACAGCCAACAAAGATTGCCGCGTCGTCATCTCGACGCACACCATCAGTCTGCAAGAGCAGCTCGTTCACAAAGACATTCCGTTTTTGCAGAGTGTGCTGCCGCAGCAGTTCAACGCCACGCTGGTCAAAGGCCGCTCGAACTATCTCAGTCTGCGACGGCTGCGAGGGGCACAGCAGCGCATGGGAGCGCTCTTGGCTGAGCCGGCGGCGGTCGAACAGTTGCAACAGATTGGCCGCTGGTCGCGGACCACACGCGACGGCAGTCGCAGCGATCTGTCCTTTCAGGCCCAGCCGGCGGTGTGGGATCTCGTTGAAAGCGACAGCGGCAACTGTCTGGGCCGCGGCTGTCCCGATTACGCCAAGTGCTTCTACTTCCAGGCGCGCAAACGAATGTTCGGCGCGCAACTGCTGATCGTCAATCACGCTCTCTTTTTCAGCGATTTGGCCTTGCGGCGCGAAGGCGCGAGTCTATTGCCCGATTACAAAGTGGTCGTCTTCGATGAGGCGCACACACTCGAAGACGTGGCCGCCGACCATCTCGGTTTGCAACTCAGCCGCGGTGCTGTCGAGTATCTCCTCAACAGACTGTTCAACCCCCGTACAAGGCGCGGCTTGCTTGCGTTCATCCCGTCGGAGGACGCGGCGGCGCAGACGGAGATTGTCCGCCATGCCAGTGAGCGCTTCTTCGCCAGCATCCGCGTCTGGGCCGCTAGTAATCGAGCCGCGACCGTAAGCGAGCGGCAGAAGCAACCGCTCCCTTACGGTCGCGGCTCGGATAGCGGTCGCGGCTCGGATTCCGTCCGTGTCCGCCAACCCGACATTGTGCCGGACATTCTCTCCGAGGAACTGGAAAAGCTCAGCGCTTGTCTCGATGCGGTGGCAGAGAAGCTCGAGGAGGAGCAGCAAATCGAATTTATCGCCGTGGCCGATCGCGCGCGCGGACTGGCTTTGGGCATCAAACAATGGTTGGCTCAGGCCCTCGAAGGACAAGTCTACTGGATCGACATTATCAGCGGGCGAACGGAGCGCATCGAGCTAGCCAGCGCTCCTATCGACGTGGGACCGGCCCTGCGCGAGCAACTTTACGACAAGATCCCGACCGTGATTCTGACGAGCGCCACGCTCAGCGCCGGCGGCAAGTCCGGTTTTCGGCACTTTCAGGATCGACTCGGCCTGGATGATTGCAAAACGCTGCAACTGGGCAGCCCTTTCAACTTTCGCGAACAGGTCGAGTTGCATTTGTTCCGCAACATGCCCGATCCGTCGGCTCTGCCGGCGAAATACGAAGACGCCGTGCTGGAAAAAATCCCGGAGTACATCGAGAAAACGCGCGGCCGAGCGTTTGTGCTGTTCACCAGCTATCAAATGATGCAAAAGGCGACGACGCAGCTGCGGCCGTGGTGCGCTCGCAAGGGTTATCCGCTCCTCAGCCAGTGCGACGGCCTGCCGCGCAACCTGATGATCGAACGATTTCGCGCCGCCGGCAATGCGGTGCTGTTCGGCGTGGATAGCTTCTGGCAAGGCGTCGATGTCCGCGGCGAAGCCTTGTCCAACGTGATTATCACGAAGCTGCCGTTCGCCGTGCCGGATCGTCCGGTGTTGGCGGCGCGGCAGGAAGCAATTGAAGTGGCGGGAGGCCAACCGTTCTTCGATTATCAGGTACCGCAAGCGGTCATCAAATTAAAACAGGGATTTGGCCGGCTGATCCGCACCTGTACGGATACGGGTTTGGTGGTTATTCTCGATCCGCGAGTATTGACCAAGGGCTATGGAAGGATCTTTCTGGAGGCGTTGCCGGAGTGCCGGCGCTTTGTGGATGGAAGTCCGGCAACGGCTGAATAGACAGGCTCTGCTCTGTCGCCCAGGCGGAACGTCGGATGTCGGCGGCGGTCGGCTTGCGAATGGCGGTTTCGAGGAATCGGAGCAGAGGCGGATCGCGGCGTTCGAGGCAGACCGTGCGGCCCAGGCGGCACGCCCACAAGCCGGCCGGCGAGGTCAGCGCCAATTCATAGGGGACACCCAACTCGATTTCGTCGAAGCCAAAACGCGGGCTACGCGGATCATCCGCCTGAGCAGGCGGTACGAACTCGAAGTAGACGCCATGATCGAACAGCAACCGGAGCAGGCCGTGGCTCGGATCTTCGACGGCAATCGGCCCCTCGGCACGTCCAACCATCTCCAGCAACAGCACGTCGTCGCCCGTCTCCTTGCCCAACCAGGACGCCGGACCATCCGAGGCACGCCGCGTATACAAAATCGCCGACAACTGCGGCCAAACATCGCGCACACAGCGTTTACCGCGGACCTGTTTGACTTTTTCCATCAGCAGCTGCAAACGCTCGACCGGACCAATCAAGACAGTCACGGGCAGCGAAGCAAAGCGCTCGACATCGATCTCGGCGCTGGAGACGGTGTAGGGACGGATGAGGACGGGCAATCGTTCGGTCAGGACTGCCTGCTCGGTACGATAAGATGGCCCTTCATCCGTGAGAGAGAGCAAGGTGCCGGACAACAGGCGGAGGCGCGGGCGGACATGGGCGGCCAAGGCCAGAGCGGTGGCCAGAGCGGAACGATGGGCAGCCTGCACGGCGGCCGACGTTCCCGGCCAGGTCGCTCCCGCCAGCTGAGGATAGGCGGGTTGCCAATACTCTCGCCACAGCTCGGCACGACTATACAGCGGCACGAGTCGGCGATAATCCTCGAGGGTGCGGATGCGGCGGAAATCGTGATCGGTGCCGAAGCGAGTTGCCAGAGCCTGATGAACAAGGCCAAGCAAGATGCGTCTTTGGCAGCGGGCGGGCGCAAGTTGACCGAGCCGGGCCAAATGACGGCGACCCGCGGCGGCAAACGCTGCCTCCGTCGCCCGGCGAACCAGCGAATTTCTGGCCACCCATCCCTGCAAGCTGTTCCCGCTCACGCGCTCCTCAAATCCGTTGTCCGCGATGTCCTGTCAGCGAGTGTAAAAAGCGTCCAATGATTGGAGACTATTGCGCGCAGGCGAGAGCGGCAAGAGCAGGGTGAAATCAAAGTCTGCGAAAGATGGGTGGCTTGCCCATCCTGGCAAGACATTGCTGCCATCCTGCAAGATCGGATGGACCGATAGGATAGGAAGAATCGGCAACGGATCAAGCCGAGCCGCGCCCCGAGGCACGGCTCGACCGATTGGCCCTGTTACCAGTCTGTTTCCAGAGGAGAGTCGTTGGGAATGAGTGCGAGATTGTAAGCCGTCGCGCTGGTGCCTTGCGAGATCATTTTGACGCTGCCGTCGACGAGTCCGGCCAAGATCGCGCCGCTATGCCCGGTCGAGGCATCGGCAAAGGTGGCGCAGGTGTCTTGATTCACACCGATTTGGAAATAAGCATTCGGCGGCGACAGGTAAACCCCCACTGCGGGAAGCGAGGGAGAGGATTTGTCACTCATGCTCATCGTTGACCACTTCGTTCTCCCTTTGCCTCCACGGCTGGTGCCGTTGCACTTGCCGAGTTTCTCAATCCAGACGATGGTGTTGGAGGCGCCATCCTGGGCAATCGAGGCCGGAAAGCGGCCCCCGCCCGCCGTACCATTGCCAAGATTGAACGCAACTGTAGAGGGAAAGGTTGTCGAGTTCATCTGTACGTTCGACAAGCCGAAGAGGAGTCCGTTCGCGGCGTAAGAGGTGTAGCCGGGATCGCAGTGGTACCAAATCGTCGAATCGGAGGGACAGAAAAACTCCTTAATGCCGATCTTGAGTTTTTTCTCGTATTGATAGGCGGCATTCGCTCCATAAGTGGGAACCAACGAAAGCATCTCATTATAGATGTCCTGCTGCTCCATGAAGGGCAATAGGAAAAGGTGAGGAGGGCCAAACAGCTTGGTTCCCGACAGGGTCGCGCTGTATAAGCCGGGGTAGTAACCCATGAGTGGCGGCATCTGCCGCTCATGGGCGTCGGAGCAGTTCTGGACGGCGAGGCTCAACTGCCTGAGATTGTTCTGGCACTGTGCCCGGCTGGCAGCCTCGCGCACCTTCTGCACGGCGGGCAAAAGCAGGCTAATCAGCATCGCGATGAGGGTAAGGACTACCAGCAACTCAATGAGAGTAAAGCCCAAGGGTCTTTCGTCTTGAACGCCTCGGGTCCCGACAAGTCGCATCTATATCTCTCCAATCGGGCGATTGGAAACTAGCGATAACCAAGTCGGCACTGACTTGGATGGATTTTTTCTCGTAAGTTCGCAACCGGTGAAGATGGTTGGAGAAGGCAAACACATCCGGCGAGCGTCCGACTGGTTTGCGCTAGCGGCAGGCTCTTCAAACATTGAGCGACAGGCTCGAAAAAGAAAGCCGGCGGAGGCTACCAAGAGGGCCATCCCTGAAGGGTGATCGATCTGGTATCCTCATATTTCAATTAGCATTTCTCATGCCAGCAAGTGCTCCGAGGACGGTCTCAGAACGGAGTGAAAGTCTCCGAATGCAACTCCTTGATTGCGAGAACATTACGGAGAAATCGAAAGGAATGTTCGATCCTTGAGGCCGAGTCCTTCCTCAAGCCACGAACGATTTCGATGGAGCAGAATTGCCCACCGTAGTGCAATTGAACGCACGGCCCTTTAAGCACTTCATCATTTCTTCACTTCCTGCTGCTAGGAAACCGGCCGTCCATACGAGTCGTTCCAATGCTGGGGATAAATGATAATATGTGCAAATTTACAACAATTCATGGGAACGGAAAGCGCAAAAAAAGCCCGCTCCTGGGAGGAGCGGGCGGGAAGATATCGTCAGGAGTTACAGCACCTACACAAGCCCCTTGAGTAGTTTGCCGTCGGCAATCTCCAGCGGCCGGCCCAGGTTGTCGCGGACCTTGGTGCCCGGATCGACGCCAAGCCCCTTGAAAACCGTGGCGAACACGTCGCCGATGCTCGCGGGATCGCTTTGAACGTCCATGCCGTCCTTACTGGTAGCGCCGAAGACCTGACCCCCCTGGAGCGCGCCGCCGCCCAGCACGATCGACCAGCATCGCGCCCAGTGATCACGGCCGGCGTTCTGATTGATGCGCGGCGTGCGGCCGAACTCGCCCATCCACAACACAACTGTGTTCTTCCACATACCGCGGTCCACGAGATCCTTGACCAGCGCCCCCATGCCCTTGTCCAGGCGCGGGCCGAGATTGGTGCGCAACTGGCCGAAGTTGTTGCCGTGTGTGTCCCAGCCGCCCAGATCGACTTCGACGGCGGTGACGCCCTGCTCGACTAGCTTACGGGCCAAAAGGCAACCCATACCAAATGGATTCCGCTGACCGCCGTAGGCCTCGATGACCTTCGCCGGCTCCTTGTTGACCTCGAAAACCGTGCGCAGGGGCGAGATGGTCAGATCGAAGGCTTTCTTGTAGATGGCCTCGTGCGCCTGAGCCGGGCTACCGGCCGCCTCGCGCTCGCCGGCGCTCTTGAGATGCGGAAAGGCGGCTTCGGTGAAGTTGTCCTCTACGGTGTAGAACAGGCGTTGCCGTCGGCGAAGGCGTTCAACGGTTTCGCGGTCATCGCCGAGTCCGGGCGACTTGATGTTTTGCGGTGGTTGGCCAGGGTTCTGCACGGTGAACGGAGCGTACATCATGCCGAGAAAGCCCGGCCCGATACGTTGAGCAGTGCCGCCGATGCCGATAAAGCCCGGCAGCGGCAAATCCTTGGCGGTCAGCAAGGAAGAAGCCGTAGCACCCAGCGCCGGATACTGCACCACCGGATTGGGCTGCCGGCCGGTATTCATCAGCACGGTGCCGCGCTCGTGGCTGCCTTCGTTGGTCACCAGCGAGCGGACGATTGACAGGTGCTTGAATTGACTGGCCACGGTCGGCAGGATCTCACTGATCTGGACGCCGGAAGCGGGGGTCTTGATCGGTTTGAATTCGCCGCCGGTTTGCTCTCCCGGCTTGAGATCCCACAGATCGATAGTGGCCGGGCCGCCGCCCATCCACAAGATAATAATGCTTTTGTTGTCTTTTTTGAGCTTGGGAGCTGCAGCCCGCAGCCCTTGCCAGAATTGCATCCCCGGTACGGCCAAGGCCGAAGCCGTCGCCACGTGTTTGAGGAAGTGCCGACGATCCATACCTCCCGACATGGAGACCCCCTAGTTCATGATGAAATATACTCATCCCCAGCCCGCGAGTGAGCCGCAGGCAACCCGGCCAACTCAACGATTATGATATTGAGACGCATTGCTCAGCATCCGAGTTCCCAAAAAGTGATCGAGTTCGCAGGCCGGCCTCAACACGAAAAAAGTTTCCGCCGCGAGAGGGACTTGATTTCGGGTGGGTGAACCTCCTATGGTTATGGGTATACTGTTCGCGCCGGAGTGGCGGAATTGGCAGACGCGCCAGGTTGAGGGCCTGGTTCCCATAACTGGGAGTGCAGGTTCGATCCCTGTCTCCGGCACCTTGCAGCACAAGGACTTACGTCGCAAGACGTGAGTCCTTGTTCCATTTGCCCCTCGCTGATTGGGGTGGATCACTGCGGTACTGGTTGAAGACTCGTCCGGGCGTCAGCATCTGTTTTGTCTGGCCGGCGATGTTGCTCACGGTCGGAAGGAGCGTTCGGCAGCGACACCGATGACTCGAGATGGAGCCCACGACTACTTCAAGCGGACGCTAGCCGAGAGCAAATGGAAGGTAGTCCGTGGCTGGCACATTTTCCGTCATGGTTTTCGTTCCAACTGTGCTGCGGCCGGCATCGATCAGCGGCTGATTGATGCCTGGGTTGGCCGCACGACGGAAGAAATGCGGCGACGCTACCGGCATTTGCTGCCCAATCAGGAAAGGAACGCAATCCAAACCGTATTCGGATCGACTAACGCATCCTTACTAGAGCGCGTTTCAAGTGGATGTAGCGGTTGTGGGTGCCGCTCGGCTCGCCGGACCTACCGGTAGGTCCGGCGAGCCGAGCGGCACCCACAACCGCTACATCCACTTGAAACGCGCTCTAGCCGCCGGCGGGATCGCTGAACGCCTCGGTATTATTGGAAAAGGCAATCATCTTCGGGTCGCTGAAGCGCAGATTCAGAACTACCGACTTACCCGGCGGCAAGCTAGCGAGCAAGTTCCTGGGAATCTGGATGACGGGATCGCCCGCGCCGTTGATGCTCACCGGCAGCGTGTAGGTAGTGCCGTTGAGGGTGAAGAAGGCATCGTACAAAGTTACGCCGGCAGTCAGGTTCCGTAGGTCGATCTCCAGGTCGCCGCTGATGCTGGACTGGCTGGTGTTAGTGATGGTCAAGGTCCTGTGGTAGAACTGCTCGCTATAGCTGTAGAGGACATTCGAGGGCGTGACCGAAACCTGGTTGGACACGTTTATGGGTCCAAGCTCTTGAGCGAATGGCTGAGCCTCGGATAAGAGCGATTGGGCCGTATTCGCCGCATCGAAGAAGATGCCACTGAGGACGGCGTTGGGCCCGGCTAGACGCGTGATGCGGAACGTGACGCTGCCCGAGATGTCCCAGACCAAATACTCACCGCCGCTGAAAGACGAGATCGTGCGACTGTCCACGACCTGTCCAGCGGAGTTCAGCACGTCAATGCGCTCGCTG
>Ga0209810_1004320_pt1 | contig 13845 bp, 13 predicted proteins | sample Coa_R1_7_FD_187159 | JGI IMG/M metagenome (GOLD analysis project Ga0209810, IMG submission 187159) | Surface soil microbial communities from Centralia Pennsylvania, which are recovering from an underground coalmine fire - Coalmine... | ecosystem: Environmental > Terrestrial > Soil > Unclassified...
CGCGCCGGCTTTCGTGCGGAAAAGTTCCGTGCGCAACAGGTCGTCCTCGCTGAGGCTGAACAGATCGCCTTCGTCGGCGATGACCTTCGCCTGCAGCAGCGCGATGCCCGCCTCGTATCCCAGCCCCTCGATGTCCAGCGCGCCGCGGCTGGCGACGTGAAAAACGCGCTCCCGCAACTGCGCGGGGCATGATCGAGCGTTAGGACAACGGATATCGGCGTCGCCTTCCTTGGCCGGCGCCAACGTGGTGCCGCACTCGGGACACGTTGTGGGCATGACGAATTCGCGTTCCGAGCCATCGCGCAGGTCGACGACGGGGCCCAGCACCTCGGGGATGACGTCGCCGGCCTTGCGGATCACCACGGTGTCGCCGATCAGTACGCCCTTGCGTTTGACCTCCGAGGCGTTGTGCAGGGTGGCCAGCCCGACGGTCGAGCCGGCAACCTTTACCGGTGTCATGAACGCGAACGGCGTAACCCGCCCGGTGCGACCGACATTGACCCGGATGTCGAGCAGTTTGGTCTGCGCCTCCTCGGGCGGGTATTTGTAGGCGATCGCCCACCGAGGAGCGCGTGACGTCGAACCCAGCCTGCGCTGCAGGGCCACCTCGTCGACTTTGACGACGACACCGTCGATTTCGTGGTCGACGTCGTGGCGGTGCTCACCCCAATAGTCGATCTGCTGTTGCACGCCGGCCAAATCGTCGACGCGTTTCGTGTGCTCGGAAACCGGTAGCCCCCAAGCCGCCAACGCTAGGTACGCCTCGTGCAGGGTGGCCGGTCGAAAGCCTTCGGTGTGTCCTATCCCGTGGCAGATCATCCGCAGTTTTCGACGTGCGGTGACCGCCGGATCCTTTTGCCGAAGCGATCCGGCGGCGCTGTTGCGCGGATTGGCGAACGGCGATTTGCCGTCGGCGACCAAAGCTGCGTTGAGCGCCTCGAAGTCCGCGATCCGGAAAAACACCTCGCCGCGCACCTCGAGCACCGCCGGTATCGGGAAGTCGTCGCTGGCGTCGAGGCGCTCCGGCACGTCGTCGATCGTGCGGGCGTTGAGCGTCACGTCCTCACCTGTGCGGCCATCTCCGCGGGTGGCCGCCCTCGCCAGGCGGCCGTCGCGATACACCAGGGACAACGCCACTCCGTCGATCTTGAGTTCGCAGAGATAGTGGGCCTCGTCGCCGACCTCGGCGCGGATCCGGGCGGCCCAGGCGGCAAGTTCCTCCTCGCTGAATGCGTTGTCCAGGCTGAGCATCCGCTCGAGATGTTCGGCCGGCATGAAGTCGGTGGCAAATCCGGCACCACCGACCAGTTGGGTGGGCGAATCCGGTTTGCGCAGCTCGGGATATTGCTCCTCAAGGGCGATGAGCCGGCCGAGCAGTTTGTCGAACTCCGCATCGGAAATGATCGGCGCGTCGCGCACGTAGTAGCGAAACTGGTGTTCGCGGACTTCGTCGGCCAGTTCCTGCCACTGCCGTCGGATGTCCGGTGCGACCGAATCAGCCTCTGCTGAGCTCACCTTGGCAGGTTATCGGAGGGCTCCGACGAGAGCGCGGTCACTGCTCGACGTATGCCCGCAGCCGGTCGATCGCGGCGTCCCAGCGACGCGACAATGCGGTCAGATAGTCGCTGGCTTGAGCCAGCGGTTCGGTACGAACGGTCCAGATGCGTTCGCGTCCTCGCCGGCTGCTGCTGACCAATCCGGCCACCTCCAGCAGCTGCAAGTGTTTGGTCGCGGCCTGCCTGGTGACCGGAATCGCTTGGCTGAGTTGACAAGTCGAGCTCGGCCCGCCCTCGCAAAGCCGGACGATGATGCTCATACGGTTGGGGTCGCCCAGCGCGTCGAATACCGGCGCCAGCTTCGCTGTCACACTGTTTGCTCCAATGCCAGGTACTTCTGCACGAGCTGCACCTGGTGGGCCCAGCCTCCGCTGTTGGCCTCGAAGGCGGTAGAGCGACGCGGCTCGGGGATGGCGTCGAAACCGGATTCGACGATGGTCAGCAGCACACCCTCAGGAGTCTCCGACAAGGTGAACTCCACCAATGTGGTGGGCTCCTCATCGACGTCCGGCTCGCCGGCGCATGGATGCCAACGGTAGGCGAACCGTGTCGGAGGTTCGACCGCGACGATCTGCCAGGTGCTTCGGTTCCCAGCATGCGGCTCTTGGAGTTTGGCGACGTCGTCGTCGACGGTGGTCGGAGTGATCGTCGCGGTGACCGATTTCCCAGCAACGAAAGGACCGTCGAATCGGACGCCGAACCAGCGGCCGAATTCGTCCGCCTCGCTGATGGCGCGCCAGACCCGCTCCAGCGGCGCGCGCAACACAACCTGCTTTTCGATCCGATCCGTACTCATATGCAACCTCCTGGTTGCATATCAGTACAGCACTCTCCGCCCCGAATTGCAACCTTTTGGTTGCGTATCGGCCCTTGGCTAGACGGCGTCGGGGTCTTGCGCGAACACCTCCGCGGCCCGCCGGGCGAGCTTGATCGCGGTGCGGGCCCACTCCGGGGTCGCCCCGGCCAGACCGCATGCCGGGGTGATGCCGATTCGCTCCCGCAGCTGCGAGCGGGCAAAAGCGAGCCGGTCGGTGATCGCCACCGTGGCGGCAGCGATTTCTTCTACCGACGGTCGCGGTGCAGGGGCGCTGGCAGGAACGAGGCCGAGCATCACGGTGCGCCCCGATTCGAGGAATTCCGCGATGCCGTCGAGGTCCGCGGTGTCCCGTGCGTTCCTGGCGTCGACGGATACTGCGCGAAAATTGCTGGTTTGCAAGAGGTTCCACGGCAATGATGATGCACAACTATGCAGCAGCGCGTCAGCGCCGGCCCTGGCGACGCAGGTGTCGAGCGCTGCGGTGGCCAGTGCCTCGTCGATCGGATCGACCGGGGTCAACGCGGTCACGCCGGTCAGCTGCCCGGCCAGGGCCGCCGGTAGCGAAGGCTCGTCAAACTGCACCACGACCGGTGTGTCGAGCCGGCGTGATACCGCCGCACGGTGCGCCTCGACACCCTCGGCCAGTGACGCTGCCAGGTCGCGCACGGCGCCGTGGTCGGTGATCGCCCGGTGTCCGTTGGCAAGCTCCAACTCGGCCGCCAAGGTCACCGGCCCAGGGGCCTGCACCTTGACCGGGCGGCCACTGCCGCGCAGGCCCGCCTTTTCCCACGCTTCTTCCAGCGCGTCGATGTCCTCGTCGAGCAGGCTGGCCGCCCTGCGCATCACCGCGCCGGGTCGGCCTGCGATGCGATAGCCACGCGGCACTGTGTCGATGGCCACGTCGATTAGCAGCGCGCCCGCACGCCCGATCATGTCGGCGCCGACTCCGCGGGCGGGCAGCTCCACAATGTGGGCCAACGCGTCGGCCAGCTCACCGACGACGACCTCAGCAGCTTCACGCGGAGAATCGCCCGGCCACGAGCCGTTGCCAGCAGCCGTTGCGAAAACACTCATCGGACAACCGTACTGGCGCCCCGCGACTACGCTCGATGCAGGGAAGGACCCGAAGAAATATGTCGCGACCGCTGCTGGTGTGGTGCTGCGCGGCGCTGATGGCCACGGCATGTACCCGCGTGGTGGGTGGCGCCGCGGTCCCGGCGTTCGGACCCCTTGGTGCCCTGTCGGGTGTCGACGTCGACGAAGTTCTGTTGGACCAGTCGCGGATGCGCGCGATCACCGGCACCGGGGACGACCTCACGATCATCCCGACCATGGACGGCAGCCAACTGGTGGACCTGGACTCGCTGGCCCAATCAGCTCCGCCGCAATGCCGGTTCTTCTACGCCGACACGGCAACATTCGGGCCCGATGTCGAGCAGTTCCACAAGACGACGTTTCAGTACCCGCCCAAAGGCGCGCTGATCTCCGAAGGAGCCGCCGGATATCGCGACGCCGACACCGCACGCCGCAGCTTCGACACCCTGGTCACCACCGTGGAGCACTGCGCGGCCACGTCGGCCGGATGGCTGTTGGTGGGCGACTGGAACGCCGAGGAAGACGCGTTGCACACCAGGCCGGGCGCCTGCGGGCGTGATTATCGGGTCAAGTCCGTGGTTTTGGTGGAAGTGACCTTTTGCGGTTTTCCCGAGTCGGTGCCCGACATCGTGATGACCAACATCACGGCGAAAGTGCCCGGCTAGCCCCTGTTACGAGGTGCCGGCGATCGTGGCGCTGCCGATCACCTCGTCGCCCTCGGGGTCGGGGCGATACAGCACCAGCGTCTGCCCGCGGGCGACGCCCCGCAACGGGTCATGCAGCTGAACCACGAGCGCGCCGTCCTTCAATTCCGCTGTGGCGGGAACGGTTTCGCCGTGGGCGCGGACCTGGACTACGCACTCGACGGGTTCGTGCGGCGCTGTTCCGGTGGTGAACACCGGTTCACGCCCGGTCAGTGTCCACACGTCGAGGTCGGCGGCCGCACCCACCCGCACGGTCGCCGTGTCGGCGTCGATCGCAGTCACGTAGCGAGGCCGACCGTCCGGGCCGGGACCGGCGATGCCCAGTCCTTTGCGCTGCCCGATCGTGAACCCGTGCACCCCCTCGTGTTCGGCCAGCACCGTGCCGCGCGCGTCGACGACGGTGCCGCGACGGACCCCGATGCGCTCGCCGAGAAAGGCACGGGTGTCTCCCGAAGGAATGAAGCAGATGTCATGGCTGTCAGGCTTTTCCGCGACCGCCAAGCCGCGGCGAGCGGCCTCCGCTCGAATCTGTGGCTTCCGTGTGTCACCGACCGGGAACGCCGCGTGGCGCAGCTGATCGGCGGTGAGCACGGCCAGCACGTAAGACTGGTCCTTGTCCCGGTCGACCGCGCGGCGCAGCCGTCCACCGGAGAGCCGGGCGTAGTGGCCGGTGGCCACGGCGTCGAAACCCAACGCCAGGGCGCGAGCCGACAGTGCCGAGAACTTGATCCGCTGGTTGCACCGGACGCAGGGGTTGGGAGTTTCCCCACGGGCATAGGACGACACGAAGTCGTCGATCACGTCTTCGGAGAACTTCTCTGCGAAATCCCATACGTAGAACGGGATTCCCAGCACGTCGGCGACTCGCCGGGCATCGCCGGCGTCCTCCTTGGAGCAGCATCCCCGCGAGCCGGTTCGCAGCGTGCCGGGAGCACTCGACAGCGCGAGATGCACACCGACCACGTCGTGGCCGGCATCCACCATCCGGGCAGCGGCCACCGACGAGTCGACGCCGCCGCTCATCGCGGCGAGAACTTTCATCGCGACACCCCCGCGGCGGCCAGCGCGGCCTGCCGTGCGCGCGACACCGCACCTGGCAGCACCCGCAGCGCCGCGTCGACGTCGGCGTCGAGGCTGGTGTGCCCCAGCGACAGTCGCAGGGAGCTGCGGGCGCTGGCCGCATCGGCGCCCATCGCCAGCAGCACGTGAGAGGGCTGTGCCACGCCCGCGGTGCATGCGGAGCCGGTCGAGCATTCGATTCCATTGGCGTCCAACAACATCAGCAGTGCGTCGCCTTCGCAACCGTCAAACGTGAAGTGTGTGTTGCCCGGTAGCCGGGGCTCCCGCGCACCGTTGAGGTGAGCGTCTGGAACCGCCGCCAGGACGCCGTCGATGAGCCGGTCTCTCAGAGACCGAAGCCGCGCGCTGTTGGCCTCCAGCCCGTCGACCGCGATCTGCACCGCAGTAGCCATCCCGATAGCGCCAGCGACATCCGGTGTGCCAGAACGGATGTCGCGCTCTTGGCCGCCACCGTGCGTGAGCGGCACGCAGCTGACGTCACGGCGCAACAGCAACGCGCCGACACCCGGTGGACCACCGAACTTGTGTGCGGCCACACTCATTGCCGACAGGCCGCTGGCGCCGAAGTCGACCGGCAGCTGGCCCACTGCCTGGATCGCGTCACTGTGCATCGGCACATCGAATTCGGCTGCAATGGCGGCTAGTTCGGCGATCGGCATGACAGTGCCGACCTCATTGTTCGCCCACATCACCGAGACAAGCGCCACGTCGTCGTATCCGTCGAGTGCGTCGCGCAACGCGGCCGGCGACACCGACCCGTCCGGGCCCGTGGGCAGCCAAGTCACTTCGGCGCCTTCGTGTTCGGCCAGCCAGGTCACCGAGTCGAGGACGGCGTGATGCTCCACCGCGGTGGCGACGATGCGCCGATGGCGCGGCTCAGCGTCGCGGCGTGCCCAGTAAATGCCTTTGACGGCGAGGTTGTCGCTTTCGGTGCCGCCCGCGGTGAAGATAACCTCCGAGGGACGCGCGCCCAGCTTGTCGGCGATCAGCTCGCGCGACTCCTCCATCCGGCGGCGCGCGGCGCGGCCGGTGGTGTGCAGCGACGAAGCGTTTCCGACGGTGCCCAAGACAGCCGTCATCGCCTCGATGGCTGCGGGATACATCGGGGTGGTGGCGGCGTGGTCGAGGTACACCATGACCCGCCCAGGATACCGGCGCTATTCGGCGGCACCGTCCGCCAGGACGTAGCCGGCGAGGCTGCCCAACAACCCGGCGCAGTGCTCGACGAGTTGCTCCTGGGTGTAGTCGAGTTCGCCGTCGGCCCACCGGCGCAACACTTCGAACACCCCGCCGACGCCCAGAATTGCGGCGAGTTCGCCAACCTTGACCGCGGAATCGGGAATGTTGAGGTGCAGCCGGGCCTGTTGCCAGACCAGGTCGGCGAAGCTGGCCATCAGCTCGCTGCGGAGTTGGCGCAGGGTGGGCTCGGTGCCGGATTCCACGAATAGAATCCGCGCCACCCGTGGATCGTCGTGGATTATGGCCATCAGCGCGCGGATCGGGGCTTGCGCCAACGCGTCGGGCGTGGAGATGCCCTCGGGGATGGCCGCCACGATGGCGTCTTGGATGGTAGAGCGGAGTTGCTCGGCGACGGCACGCAGCAGCGCGTCGCGGTCGGCAAAGTGCTGGTAGAAGTAGCGCGAGGTGACCCCGGACTTGGCGCAGACCGCGGTCACGGTGGTGTCCGCGGCGCCTCGTGTACCCATCAGTTCCATTGCCGTGTCGATCAGGCGCGCTCGACGCCCGGCCTCGCGCTGCTCGGCTGTCATGCCGCCATAGATCCGCGCCGGGCTCATGGGCCACAGTCTGTCATTGCCATCTGACTAGGCGTAGAGTCAGATGTGAGCTAACCGACAGGAGACCGAATATGTCGAGTACCCGGCCCGCCAAACGCCCTGCGCTGAAAGCCCGTCGGGTCCAGTTCGCGCTTCCCACGGGCGCCCGGAAGCATTACGCCGGGGACGACCTCGTGATGAGCCACTTCTTCGCGATGCTGTCTGCGGCGTTTCCGGAGGGTGAGGACTTTTTCATCCGGTCGGTGCGCAACTATCGCGACCAGATCACCGACCCGGAACTGCAGCAGGCGGTCAAGGGGTTCATCGCCCAGGAGGCCACCCATCGCCAGCAACACCGGCTGCTCAACGACCGCCTCCAGGAAATGGGCTATCCCACCGTGCGGTTCGATCGCCACGTCGCGTGGTTGCTCGCCAAGCTTGAAAAGGTGTTCTCCACGGAGATGGCGCTGGCCGGCACCGCCGCCTTGGAGCACTACACGGCCACGCTGGCGGAGCTGGTACTGACCGACGACGAGATGCTGGACCTCCTCGGCCGATCGGACGTGCGGCCGATACTGCTGTGGCACGCCTTCGAAGAGTGTGAGCACAAAGCGGTGGCCTTCGATGTCTTCCAAGCGGTCGGCGGAACCGAGCGCACGCGGGTGCGCGCCATGCGGATCGCGACCGTGATCTTCCTGGCCGAGATGATCATCCAGACGCTCCGCTCGATGGCCCGCGACCGCGCGTCCTACAACCCGCGGCGGCTGCTGCGCAGCCTCAACGATTTCCGCAAATCGCCGTTGCTGAGCGCCGAGACTCGTCGTCGCATCGCCGACTACACCCGTCCGGGCTTCCACCCCGACGACTGGGACAGCACCGAGATCCTCGACCGCTGGTCCAAGGAACTGTTCGACGCGGACGGAAATCAGCTTGTGCAGGCGAGGTAGCTCCCTCCTGGCGAGCAGACGCGAAGCGCCCGATTCGCAACGGAATCGGGGGGTTTTGCTTCTGTTGGCGCTACTTAGCCCTTGCGGGCCTTGACCGCCTCGGTCAGCTGCGGGGCCACCTTGAACAGGTCGCCCACCACGCCGTAGTCGGCGATCTCGAAGATCGGCGCTTCTTCGTCTTTGTTGACCGCGACGATGGTCTTGGAGGTCTGCATGCCGGCGCGGTGCTGAATCGCCCCCGAGATCCCCAACGCGATGTAGAGCTGCGGCGACACCGTCTTTCCGGTCTGGCCAACCTGGAACTGGCCCGGGTAGTAGCCGGAGTCGACGGCGGCGCGCGAGGCGCCGACCGCGGCACCCAGCGAGTCGGCCAGCTCTTCGACCACGTGGAAGTTCTCCGCGCTGCCGACACCGCGCCCGCCGGACACCACGATGGCGGCCTCGGTCAGCTCCGGGCGGTCGCCGGCGACAGCGGGTTGGCGGGCGGTGACTTTGGCTGCGTTTTCCGCGGGCTCGGGCACTTCGACGGTGACCTGTTCACCGGTGCCTTCGGTTGGTTCGGCGTCGATGGCACCGGCCCGCACGGTGATCACCGGGGTGTCGCCGGTGGCTTCCGCCTCGACGGTGAACGCGCCACCGAAGATGGAGTGCACGAACTTGCCGCCGGGCTGGACGTCGACGAGGTCGACCAGCAGTCCGGAGCCGATCCGCGCGGCCAGCCGGCCCGCGATCTCCTTGCCGTCGGCGCTGGCGGCCAGGATCACCGCCGCCGGTGAGGACGATTCGGCGAGGTTGGCCAGCACGTCGACCTGGGGAGTGATCAGGTACTGGTCGACGACGTCGGACTCTGCGACGTAGGTCTTCTCGGCGCCGGCCGCCTTGAGCCCGTCGATCAGCGGCTCGGCCGTGCCGGGTGTGCCGACCACCACGGCGGCGGGTTCACCGACCCGGCGGGCAGCGGTCAGTAGTTCGGCGGTGACTTTCTTCAGCGCGCCTTCAGCGTGCTCGACGAGCACCAGTACTTCAGCCATGGCAAGTTTTCCGTGTCTTTCGGTGTAGGGGACGTCAGATGAGTTTTTGGCCGACCAGGTACTCGGCGATCTTGGTGCCGCCGTCACCTTCGTCGGTGACCTTCTCGCCGGCGGTCTTGGGCGGCTTCGGGTTCGAGGCCACCACTTTCGAGCCGGCGTTGGCCAGGCCCACTTCGTCGGACTCGACTCCTATCTCGGCCAGCGTCAGCGTGGTGACTTCCTTCTTCTTGGCGGCCATGATGCCTTTGAAGGACGGGAACCGGGGCTCGTTGATCTTCTCGTTCACGCTGATGACCGCGGGCAGTGACGCCTCGAGGGTGAATACGCCGTCGTCAGTTTCGCGCTCGCCGATGATCTTGCCGCCCTCGACCGTCACTTTCCGCAAGTGGGTCAGCTGCGGCAGACCGAGGTATTCGGCGATGATCGCCGGCACCGCGCCGCCCGCGCCATCGGTTGACTCGTTACCGGCGATCACCAGTTCGGTGCCTTCGATGGTGCCCAGCGCGCGAGCCAGCGCCCACCCGGTCTGGATGACATCCGAGCCGCGCATGCCGTCGTCGAGCAAGTGGACGGCCTTGTCGGCGCCCATCGACAGGGCCTTGCGGATGGCCTCGGTGGCCCGCTCCGGGCCGGCGGTCAGCACGGTCACCGAGCCTTCGACACCGTCGGCGGCTTCCTTCTCGCGGATCAGCAGCGCTTCTTCGACAGCACGCTCGTTGATTTCGTCCAGCACGGCGTCGGCCGACTCGCGGTCCAAGGTGTAATCGTCGTCGCGGAGCTTGCGTTCCGACCAAGTGTCTGGGACCTGCTTGATCAGGACCACGATGTTCGTCATGACTGTGGTTCGTCCTCCTCGAAGGAGTCCTGCAGCCGGCGGCGGCAAGACTCGGATACGTGTACGCGCGGCCGCAAGTTACTGGACGGTAACTTTTTGTGCGGTTTCGCTCTCACACCATAGCGGGTGGTGATAGACGCACTGCCCGGCTCCTCCCCTGTCGCGGAGGGGGTGTACCCACGTCTGTCTGGAGGTGAACCATTCGCCGACGGGGCGCTTCAGGATAGCCTGCCTTGCAATGAACGCCATCGAGAATCCCGTCAGCGTCGACTCGCCGGCCGCTGCCGACGCGGCGTTGATGTTGACCGGCGAGCGCACCGTGCCCGGGCTGGCTGAGGAGAACTACTGGTTCCGGCGCCACGAGGTGGTCTACCAGCGACTGGCGCAGCGGTGCGCGGGTCGCGAGGTGCTTGAGGCGGGCTGCGGGGAGGGCTACGGCGCCGATCTGATTGCCGGCGTGGCGCGTCGCGTCATCGCAGTCGACTACGACCACGCGGCGGTGGCCCATGTCCGCGCCCGCTACCCGCGGGTTGAGGCGGTGAATGCCAACCTCACGCAGCTGCCGCTGGCCGACGGTTCGGTGGACGCGGTGGTCAGCTTTCAGGTCGTCGAACACCTGTGGGATCAGCCACAGTTTGTGCGCGAGTGCGCCCGGGTCCTGCGCCCTGCGGGGACACTGATGGTGTCCACGCCGAACCGGATCACGTTTTCCCCGGGTCGCGACTCCCCGATCAACCCGTTTCATACCCGCGAACTCAACGCTGGCGAGCTGACGCAATTGCTGGTCGACAACGGGTTTTCCGCAGTGACGATGAGCGGCGTCTTCCACGGGCCGCGGCTGCAGCAGATGGACGCCCGGCACGGCGGGTCGATCATCGACGCCCAGATCGCTCGAGCCGTTGCCGACGCGCCATGGCCGGCTGCGCTGCTGGCCGACGTCGCCGCCGTTACCACAGCCGACTTCGACATCGTCGAGGCAAGCGACCGGGATATCGACGACAGCCTCGACTTGGTCGCGATTGCGGTGCGCACATGAGTGAGGCGGCCGCTGGCCGGGTGCCGGGTCTGTTCACCCTGGTGCTGCACACCCACCTACCGTGGCTGGCTCACCACGGCCGCTGGCCGGTCGGCGAGGAATGGCTCTACCAGTCCTGGTCAGCGGCCTACCTGCCGCTGCTTCGGGTGCTGCGCGCGCTGGCCGACGAGGACCGGCACCGGCTGATCACACTCGGGATGACGCCGGTGGTCACCGCCCAGCTCGACGACCCGTACTGCCTTGACGGCATGTACCACTGGCTGGCGAACTGGCGGCTGCGCGCAGCCGAGGCCGCCAGCCTGCGGCTGAGTGCGTCATCGGAACCGGTGACGGCGTGCTCACCGAAAGCCTTACGCGCCTTCGGGATTCGTGAATCCGCCGAAGCCGATCAGGCGCTCGACGACTTCGCCACCCTGTGGCGGCATGGGGCCAGCCCGCTGCTGCGCGCCCTGATCGACGCCGGCACAGTGGAATTACTCGGCGGCCCGCTGGCGCACCCTTTTCAGCCGCTCCTGCATCCCAGGCTGCGCGAATTCGCGTTACGCGAAGGGCTGGCCGACGCGGGCCAACGGCTGGCGCACACCCCCGCCGGGATCTGGGCGCCCGAATGCGCGTATGCCCCGGGTATGGAACACGACTACGCGGCGGCCGGAGTGACGCATTTCATGGTCGACGGCCCTTCGCTGCGCGGCGACACCGCGCTGGGCCGCCCAGTGGGTGACACCGACGTGGTCGCGTTCGGCCGCGACTTGCAGGTCAGCTACCGGGTGTGGTCGCCGAAATCCGGCTACCCGGGCCATGCCGCCTACCGCGACTTCCACACCTACGACCACCTCACCGGCTTGAAGCCCGCGCGGGTCACCGGCCGCCACGTGTCGTCAGACGCCAAGGCGCCCTACGATCCCGAGCGCGCCGACCGCACCGTCGACATTCATGTCGCCGACTTCGTCGACGTGGTTCGCCGCCGCCTGAGCGACGAAACCGAGCGCATCGGCCGGCCAGCGCACGTCATCGCCGCCTTCGACACCGAACTGTTCGGCCACTGGTGGTATGAGGGGCCGGTTTGGCTGCAGCGGGTGCTGCGGGCATTGCCGGCGGCCGGTGTACGCGTCGGCACGCTGTTCGACGCGATCGCCGACGGCTTCGTCGGCTCAGCAGTCGAATTACCGCCCAGCTCTTGGGGTTCGGGCAAAGACTGGCAAGTATGGGCGGGTGAGAAGGTGGTCGATCTGGTGCAGCTCAACGCCGAAGTGGTCGACACCGCGCTGTCCACTGTGGACAAGGCGCTGGCCCAGACAGCGTCACTCGACGGTCCCACACCGCGCGATCACATCGCCGACCAGATCCTGCGGGAAACGCTGCTGACCGTGTCCAGCGACTGGCCGTTCATGGTCAGCAAAGACTCCGCCGCCGACTACGCCCGCTACCGCGCCCACCTGCATGCTCACGCAACCCGCGAAATCGCCGGCGCACTCGCGTCGGGCCGGCGCGAAGTCGCTCAGCGGCTGGCCGACGGCTGGAACCGCGCCGACGGGCTGTTCGGGGCGCTCGACGCGCGAAGGCTGCCGCGATGACGGCCCTTTTCTGCCGCGAGCGGGCGTGTCTGCACAGCGACACGCCGCCGCGCGCGGCATTTTGCGCCCGCTCGCGCAGAAGGTGGCCAGCCGGGTGAAAGTCCTTATGGTGTCGTGGGAATACCCGCCGGTGGTGATCGGCGGCCTGGGCCGGCACGTCCATCACCTGTCGACCGCTCTAGCTGCCGCCGGTCACGACGTCGTCGTGCTGTCGCGTCGTCCCACCGGCACCGACCCGAGCACGCACCCGTCGTCCGACGACATCAGCGAAGGAGTCCGGGTCGTCGCGGCCGCGCAGGATCCGCACGAGTTCAGCTTCAGCACCGACATGATGGCCTGGACGCTCGCCATGGGCCATGCCATGATCCGCGCCGGGCTGTCGCTGAAACAGCAGCACACCAACCGGGCCTGGCGCCCCGACGTGGTGCATGCGCACGACTGGCTGGTGGCCCACCCGGCCATTGCATTGGCCGAATTCTACGACGTGCCAACGGTTTCCACCATCCACGCAACCGAGGCCGGTCGCCACTCCGGATGGGTGTCCGGCGCGATCAGCCGTCAGGTGCATGCAATCGAATCCTGGCTCGTACGCGAATCCGATTCGCTGATCACATGTTCTGCGTCGATGCGCGACGAGATCTCCGAACTGTTCGGACCGGGCCTGGCCGAGATTGCCGTGATACGCAACGGTATTCATGCCGACCGCTGGCCGTTCGCGCCGCGCCGCCCGCGCACCGGACCGCCCGAACTGCTGTACGTCGGCCGGCTGGAATACGAGAAAGGCGTGCACGACCTCATCGCCGCGCTGCCGCGGATCCGGCGCACCCATCCGGGCACCACCTTGACCATCGCCGGCGATGGCACCCAGCAGGATTGGCTAGTCGAGCAGGCCCGCAAACACCGAGTACTGAAGGCGGTCACCTTCGCAGGGCGGCTCGATCATGACGAGCTGTTGGCTGTGCTGCACCGCGCAGACGTCGCCGTCCTGCCCAGCCACTACGAGCCGTTCGGGCTGGCGGCGCTCGAGGCCGCCGCGGCCGGCACCCCCTTGGTCACCTCGAACATCGGCGGGCTGCGCGAAGCGGTGATCGACGGACAGACCGGGCTGTCCTGCCCGCCGCGCGACGTCACGCGGCTGGCCGCCGCGGTACGGGCGGCGCTCGACGATCCCGATGCCGCCCAGCGTCGCGCGCGAGCGGCCCGCGACCGGCTAACCTCAGATTTCGACTGGCGCACAGTCGCCGAGGAAACCGCGCAGGTCTACCTGGCCGCCAAACGCCGTGAACGCCAACCTCTCTCGCGGCTGCCAATCATCGAGCACGCGCTGCCCGACCGGTAACTCGCACCAGCTTGGCGTGGTAGCGACTACAGGCCCTGCCGCGCTGCCCGCACGGC
>Ga0209810_1004324_pt1 | contig 13826 bp, 10 predicted proteins | sample Coa_R1_7_FD_187159 | JGI IMG/M metagenome (GOLD analysis project Ga0209810, IMG submission 187159) | Surface soil microbial communities from Centralia Pennsylvania, which are recovering from an underground coalmine fire - Coalmine... | ecosystem: Environmental > Terrestrial > Soil > Unclassified...
CGCACAACCCACAGTCGCCACAACAGCAGCACCCGCAATACCAGCCGCCGCAATACGGCCAGTACCAGCCCCCGACCGGCACGACGGCGCCCACCGCGTATCAGCCCCCGCACCCGACGCAACCAGGTCAGAACCCGTACGGCCAGCGGCCCGGCGGCTACACCGGTCAGCCGCAAGCCCCTATTCCCGGCGCCGGGCTCCCCCTCGGGCTCCAGGCCTCGCAGGACCTCACCTCCGACCGTCTCGTGCGCAAGGCCGAGCCGGTCGCCCGCACCGGCTGGCGCAAGACCGTGCGCTCGGCCACCGGCGGCCTGATCAAGCCAGCCCCCGGCAAGGCGGAAGCACACCGCATGGAACTGCTCGAACGCGTGCGCACTCCGCTACTCGGCTGCCATCGCATCGCGGTCATCTCGCTCAAGGGCGGTGTCGGCAAGACCACGACCACCACCGCACTCGGCGCTACGCTCGCCTGGAATCGCGGCGACCGGGTCATCGCCGTCGACGCCAACCCCGACGCCGGCACCCTTGGCCGCCGAGTGCGCCGGGAGACCGGGGCCACCATCCGCGACATGCTGCAGGCGCTGCCCTCGATCCAGAGCTACGTGGACATGCGCCGCTACACCTCGCAGGCCCCCAGCCGCCTGGAGATCCTGGCCAACGACGTCGACCCGGCCGTTTCCACCACGTTCAACGACGAGGACTACCGCCGCATCATCGGCGCGCTGCAGCGTCAGTACTCGATCATCCTCACCGACTCGGGCACCGGCCTGCTGTACTCCGCGATGCGCGGCGTGCTGCAGCTGGCCGACCAGCTCATCGTGGTCTCCACCCCTTCGGTGGACGGTGGGAACTCCGCCTCGACGACTCTCGACTGGCTGATCGCGCACGGGTACCAGGACCTGGTCTCCCGCGCGGTCACCGTGATTTCCGGGGTGCGGCCGTCCGCCAAGGAATTCGACCTGAACCAGCTGATCACCCACTTCGCCGCGCGCTGCCGCGCCGTGGTGCCGATCCCGTTCGACCCGCACCTGGGCACCGGTGCCGAGATAGACCTGGAGATGCTGCGCCCGGCCACCGCGGACGCGTACCTGGAACTGGCCGCGAACGTCGCGCAGGGATTCGGGGAGCGCACCCGGTAGCCTGCCGGATCCGCCGTATCCACCGGATCAGCCGTAGCCACCGGATCCGCCGTATCCACCGCACCCACCGCACCCACCACACGCGCCGTACCCACCGGATCCGCCGCACCCGCCGCAATGGGTTCGGCGTGAGGTGATCGGCTTGGGTACGGTGGTGGCCATGGACATGCACCCCGACGAAGCGTCCTATGGCGAGGTGGTCGGCCTGCTGACCGACCTGATCCGGATCGACACGTCGAATCCGGTCGAGCCTGAGCGGCCCGCCGCCGAGTACGTCGCCGAACGGCTCGCCGAGGCGGGGTTCGAGCCGCGGATCTTCGAGTCCGAGCCCGGACGCGCATCGGTCGTCGCGCGCTTCGAGGGCAGCGATCCCTCCGCGGACGCGCTGCTGCTGCACGGGCACCTCGACGTCGTGCCGGCCGACGCCGCCGACTGGTCGGTGCCGCCCTTCGCCGGCGAGGTGCGCGACGGCCTGGTCTGGGGCCGCGGGGCCGTGGACATGAAGAACATGGACGCGATGACGCTCGCCGTCGTGCGGCGCATGGTGCGCGAGGGCCGCCGGCCGCGCCGCGACGTGGTGCTCGCCTTCCTCGCCGACGAGGAGGCCGGCGGCAATCAGGGGGCGAAGTTCCTGGCCGCGAAGCACCCGGAGCTGTTCGACGGCTGCACCGAGGCGATCAGCGAGGTCGGCGGCTACTCCTACGAGGTCTCCCCCGACCTGCGCCTGTACCTGATCGAGACCGCGCAGAAGGGTCTGTCCTGGATGCGGCTCACCGCGCGCGGCCGCGCCGGGCACGGCTCGATGCTCAACGATGAGAACGCGATCACCACGATCGCCGCGGCCGTCGCCCGCATCGGCGAGCACCGCTTCCCCACCACGCTGATCCCGACCGTCCGCGACTTCCTGACCGAGGTCTGCGACGCCCTGGGCGTCCCGTTCGATCCCGCCGACCCCGAGGCCGCGGTCGAGCGGCTCGGCCCGCTGGCCCGCTTCGTCGGCGCGACCCTGCGCCACACCGCGAATCCGACCATGCTCGAAGGCGGATACAAGAGCAACGTCATCCCCGAGCGCGCCTCGGCCGTGATCGACGGGCGCTTCCTGCCCGGCGGCGAGGAGGAGTTCCTGGCCGCGATCGACGAGCTGGCCGGGCCCGGCGTGACCCGCGAGGCGATCCACCACGACCGTTCCGTCGAGGCACCCTTCGGCGCTCCGATCGTCGACGCGATGCTCGAAGCGCTGCGCGCCGAGGACCCGGCCGCGCGCACCGTGCCCTACTGCCTGTCGGCCGGCACCGACAACAAGACCTTCGCGTCGCTGGACCGCTCCGGGAAGGGCGGGATGCGCGGCTACGGCTTCGTCCCGCTGCGGCTGACCCCTGACCTCGACTTCGCCGCGATGTTCCACGGCGTGGACGAGCGGGTGCCGATCTCAGCCCTCGACTTCGGCTGCCGGGTGCTCGACCGCTTCCTCGCGATCGCCTGACAGCTGTCGGCTCAGGACCGCGTCGCGGCGGCCAGCAACTGCTGCGCTTCCTCGACGTCCGTGTTCATCCGCTTGATGAGCTCTTCCATCGAGTCGAACCGCTCCTGGCCGCGCAGCCGGGCCAGGAAGTCGACGGCGACGTACTTGTCGTACAGCTCCAGATCCGTGCGGCCGATCGCGTAGGCCTCCACGGTGCGCTCGGTTCCGTCAAAGGTCGGATTCGTGCCGACCGAGATCGCGGCGGGCAGCGGGTCCCCGTCCACGACCAGCCAGCCCGCGTACACCCCGTCGGCCGGGATCGCGGTGTGCGGCGGAGTGTCCACGTTCGCAGTCGGGAAGCCCATCTCGCGGCCGCGCTGCGCCCCGCGCACGACCGTTCCCTCGACCCGGTGCGGCCGCCCGAGCCGCCGCGCGGCGGTCTCCACGTCCCCGGCCAGCACCATCCGGCGCACGTCGGTAGAGGAGAAGCGCGGCTCGGTGCCCGCCTCCCCGTTCTCGTCGGGCGCGGCCAGCGAAAGCCCTTCGGCGCTGAAGCCGTAGCGCTCGCCCAGCTCGGCCAGGGTTTCCACGGTTCCGGCCGCGCGGTGTCCGAAGCGGAAGTTCTGGCCGACCACCACGGCGATCACGTGCAGCCGATCGACCAGCACCTGCTGGACGAACTCCTCCGGCGTCAGCTTCGAAAGTTCCAGGGTGAACGGGAGCACCAGCACCGCGTCCACGCCGAGAGCCTGCATCAAATCCATCCGGTGCGCCGGGGTTGAGAGCAGCGGCGGATGGGTACCGGGGCGTACGACCTCGCTCGGATGCGGATCGAAGGTCAGCGCGACGGCCGCGGCCCCGCGCTGCCTGGCAAGTTCGACCGCGCGGCGCACAACCCGCTGATGGCCCTTGTGGACACCGTCGAAGAAGCCGACGGTGACGACGCAGCCGCCGGGCACGCCCCAGCCGGGGGGCACCTCGGACAAGCCGTGCCAGCGCTCCATGGACCGTCACTCCTCCAGTTCGAACCCGTCGCTGTCCAACCTTGCCAGATCGCCGTGAGCGATCCGCACCGGCCGCCCCTGTCGCCCGTCGGACCGGGCGTTTACGATGTTCGACCGCACGCACTGTAAACAGGAGGGGAACCCCGTCGTCATGGCCTACCCGCAGCCGGGACCGCCCCCGGCTTATCCCCAGTATCCCGGTCAGACCGGGATGCCTGCCAAACCGCCCATCCCGCGGACCGTGCAGAACGCCTTCTACCTCATGCTGGCCGGCGCCGGGCTGACGCTGATCTCGGCGATCATCGGGCTCACCCAGACCTCCACGATCCGGGACACAATCCGTAACCAGCACCCGGACTACTCCAGCGCCAAAGTGGACACCGCGGTGCACGCCGGCGTCGCCTTCGCCGCGGTGTTCGGCTTGATCGAGGTCGGGCTGTGGGTCTGGATGGCGTTCGCGAACCGCAACGGACGCAACTGGGCGCGCATCACCTCCACGGTGTTCTTCGGCATCAGCTGCTTGAGCGTCATCGGCCTGCTCGCGGCCTCGGCCGGCGGCTCCGGGCCGTTCTCGGCGCAGAAGGCCTCCGGGATCGGCGTCGCCCTCGGCATCATCACCTGGCTCGTCGGGCTGGCCACGATCATCCTGCTGTGGAACAAGCAGTCGGGTCCGTACTTCAAGCCGCCGCAGTTCGGCGTGCCTGGCGCGCCGTATCCGTACCCGTATCAGTACGGGATGCCCGGCCAGCAGCCCACACCGCCCGCCCCCGGACAACCGGGCGGCCCGCAGGTGCCGCAGGATCCGCCCACCGACCCGTGGTCGAACCCGTCGCAGTAGCCGAAAGCAGTAGCCGAAAGTCTTCTTAAACGAAGACCGCAATCGGCTTGGCCCGCTCGCCGCGTTCCTCGACCAGCGCGAGGAACGCGCCGTCCGGGCCGAAGACCGCGATCGGCCCCTCGCCCAGGCCGGGCGAGGGCAGGAAGCCGCCGTGCGCGATCGTCTTCGCCTGCTCGCCGTCCACGTCGTAGCGGGGGAAGGCGACCGCCGCAGCGGCCGCCAGAGACAGCACGGGTAGCGCCTCGGCCTGCGCTGCCACCGCGGCCAGTTCGTCGAGCGTATGGGCCTGTGCGAGCCCGTACGGGCCCACCTGGGTGCGTCGCAGGGCCGTCAGATGCCCGCCGACGCCGAGAGACGCACCGAGATCCCGGGCCAGCGCCCGGATATAGGTCCCGCTGGAGCAGGCGACCGTGACATCGAGGTCGACGACACCCAGCCCCTCGGCCGCTTCGACGCGCCGGATCTGACGGACCGTGAACTCATACACGGTCACCGGCCGTGCGGCGAGCTTCACCTCGTCGCCCGACCGCACCCGCGCGTACGACCGCACACCGTTGACCTTGATCGCCGACACCGACGAAGGCACCTGCATGATCTCGCCGGTGAGCGGGCTCACCGCGGCGAGCACGTCGGCGTCCGCCAGATGCCCGGTCGGGGCCGCCGCGGTCACCTCGCCCTCCGCGTCGTCCGTCACGGTCGTCTGGCCGAGCCGGATCGTCGCTTCGTACACCTTGCGGGTCAGGGCGAGGTGCCCGAGCAGCCGGGTCGCCTTCTCTATGCCGAGCACGAGCACGCCGGTGGCCATGGGGTCGAGCGTCCCGGCGTGCCCGACGCGGCGGGTTCCGGCCAGTCGGCGCATCCGCCCGACCACGTCGTGCGAGGTCCAGCCGGCCGGCTTGTCGACGACGACCAGGCCGTCCGGCGGCGCTGGGCGCGCTGCGTCACGCGTCAAAGTGTGCTCCGCCCCTACTGCTCATCCGCCCTGCTCACCCGGCGCGATTCACTCGTCCCCGGCGTCTTCCTCGTCCTCGTCCTCGGCGGCACGCGGCGCGCGGTACGGATCGGCGTCGCCGGCGTACTTTGCCTCCTTGGCCACCTCATGCACCTTGGCGTCGGCGGCGGCCGCGCGCGCCAGCAGCTCGTCGATCTGCTTGGCGCCTTCCGGAATGGCGTCGGCGACGAAGGCCAGGGTCGGGGTGAACTTCACCCCGGTCTGCCGGCCGACCTCGCTGCGCAGGATCCCCTTGGCCGACTCCAGCGCCGCCGCGGACTCCGAGCGCTCCGTCTCGTCCCCGAAGACCGTGTAGAAGACGGTCGCCTCGCGCAGGTCCCCGGTGATCCGGGCGTCGGTGATGGTGACGAAGCCGAGCCTCGGGTCCTTGATCCGGGTCTTGAGCGTCTCGGCCACCACCACCTTGATCCGGTCGGCCAGCTTGGCCGCGCGCGCGGTGTTGTTCGCCATCTTCCCGCTCCTGTCCTCTGCGCCGGTCCGGCGGTGTCTCGTCCACCCCGCCGGTCTGGTGGTTGCGTGCGTCAGTCGTCTTCATCGCTGCGGACGCGGCGGCGCACGGACAGCAGCTCGAACTCGGGCCGCCAGGCCACCGCGCCCTCACAGTCATCCAACAGCTCCACCACCCGTTGATGCGAGCCCGCCACGACGGCGACGCCCAAAATGGCCCGGCGGTGCAGGTCCTGGGCGCCGACCTCGGCGGCCGCGACGGCGGGGCGGCGGCTCAGCTCGGCCAGCACCGGCCGGATCAACCCGCGTTTCTCCTTGAGCGAGTGAACGTCGCCGAGCAGCAGGTCGAGGGTCAGGGTTCCGGTGAACACCAGTGACATCAGGGCCAGCCCGGCCCAGGGGAGGTGAGGTTGTGTCAGAACGATGAAACGGCTGGCCGATCAACTGATCGGTCGATCAACCGAGCGGTGCCCGGGATCGCGCCGCACTGTGCATTCAGTGCGGCGCGATCCCGGGCACCCGCCGCGGATCAGACGCGGGGCTTCTCCCGCATCTCGTAGGTCTCGATCACGTCGTCGACCTGGATGTTGTTGAACGAGCCGAGGCCGATACCGCACTCGAAGCCCTCGCGGACCTCGGTGGCGTCGTCCTTGAACCGGCGCAGCGACTCGATGCTGAGGTTCTCGGCCACCACCGCGCCGTCCCGGATGAGCCGGGCCTTGGCGTTGCGGCGGATGAGACCCGAGCGCACCAGGCAGCCGGCGATGTTGCCGAACTTGGAGGAGCGGAAGACCTCGCGGATCTCCGCGGTGCCCAGCTGCACCTCCTCGTACTCCGGCTTCAGCATGCCCTTGAGCGCCGCCTCCATCTCCTCGATCGCCTGGTAGATGACCGAGTAGTACCGGATCTCCACGCCCTCGCGGTCGGCCTTGGCCTTGGCCCGGCCGTCCGCCCGCACGTTGAAGCCGATGATGATGGTGTCGCTGGTGAGCGCCAGGTCCACGTCGGACTCGGTGATCGCGCCGACGCCGCGGTGGATGATCCGCAGGTCGACTTCCGCGCCGACGTCCAGCTTGAGCAGCGCGTCCTCGAGGGCCTCCACCGAACCGGAGACGTCACCCTTGATGATGAGGTTGAGCTGCTGGATGTCGCCGGCCGCGAAGGCGCTGCCGATGTCCTCCATGGAGACGCGCACCCGCCGCTTGGACAGCAGCGCGTTGCGGTCGCGGGCGGCGCGCCGCTCGGCGATCTGCCGGGCGACCCGGTCCTCCTCGACCACCAGGAAGGTGTCGCCGGCCCCGGGCACCGAGGTCATGCCGAGCACCTGCACCGGACGGGACGGGTCGGCCACCTCGACGTTGTTGCCGTTCTCGTCGAGCATGGCCCGCACCCGGCCGTGCGCGTCGCCGACCACGATGGTGTCGCCGACCCGCAGCGAGCCGCGCTGCACCAGCACGGTGGCCACGGCGCCGCGGCCGCGGTCGAGGTGCGCCTCGATCGCCACGCCCTCGGCGTTCTGGTTCGGGTTCGCGCGCAGGTCCAGCGACGCGTCCGCGGTCAGCACGATCGCCTCGAGCAGCTCCTGGATGCCGATGTTCTCGCGGGCGGAGATGTCCACGAACATCGTGTCGCCGCCGTACTCCTCGGCGACCAGGCCGTACTCGGTGAGCTGGCCGCGCACCTTCTGCGGGTCCGCGCCCTCCTTGTCGATCTTGTTGACCGCGACCACGATCGGCACCTCGGCCGCCTTGGCGTGGTTGAGCGCCTCGATGGTCTGCGGCTTCACGCCGTCGTCGGCCGCCACCACGAGCACCGCGATGTCGGTCACCTTGGCGCCTCGGGCACGCATGGCGGTGAACGCCTCGTGACCCGGGGTGTCGATGAAGGTGATCTTCCGCTCCTCGCCGCCGACCTCGGCCTTGACCTGGTAGGCGCCGATGTGCTGGGTGATGCCGCCAGCCTCGCCAGCGACCACGTTGGACTTGCGGATCGCGTCGAGCAGGCGGGTCTTACCGTGGTCGACGTGGCCCATGACGGTGACCACCGGCGGACGCGCCACCAGGTCGTCCTCGCCGCCCTCGTTGTCGCCGAACTCGATGTCGAAGGACTCGAGCAGCTCGCGGTCCTCCTCCTCGGGCGAGACGATCTGGATCTCGAAGCCGATCTCGGAGCCGATCAGCTGCAGGATCTCCTCGTTGACCGACTGGGTCGCGGTGACCATCTCGCCGATGGCGAAGGCCGCCTGCACCAGGGCCGCCGGGTTGGCGCCGATCTTCTCCGCGAGGTCCATCAGGGACGAACCGCGGGTCAGCCGGACGACCTGCCCGTTGCCGCGGGGCAGCAGCGCGCCGCCCATCGACGGGGCCTGCATGTTGTCGAACTCTTGACGCCGCTGCTTCTTCGACTTGCGGCCACGGGCCGGGCCGCGACCGCCGGGACGGCCGAACGCGCCCTGCGTGCCGGAACCGCGACCACCGCGACCGGCGCCGCCGCCACCACCGGGACGGCCGCCGAAGCCGCCGCCACCGCCGGGGCCGCCGCCACCGGGAGCGCCGCCGCCGGGACGCGGGCCGAAGCCCGCACCGGGACCGGGACGCGGACCGCCGGTGCGCGGGGCACCGCCGGCCGGGCGCGGACCGCCCGGAGCGCCGCCACGGGCACCCGGACCGCCGGGACGGCCGCCGCCGCCCGGACCGCCGCCGGGGCGGGGGCTGGGAGAAGGCCGGTTGGGCATCATGCCCGGGTTCGGACGCGGACCGCCGGGGGCGCCGCCGGTGCGGTCGCCGCGCGGGGCGGCGGGACGCGGCGGCATACCCGGACGCGGACCGCCCGGAGCGTCGCCGCGCGGGCTGCGGTCGCGGTCCCTGTCGCGGTCACGATCGCGGTCGCGCTCTCCACCAGCCGGACGCGGCGCGCCGGGACGCGGCATGCCGGTCGAGCCGGAGGTGAAGGGGTTGTTGCCGGGGCGCGGGCCGGCCGGACGCGGGGCGCCGGGACGCGGGGCTCCGCCGCCGGGACGGGGCGCGCCGGAGCGGTCGCCCGACGGACGCGGGGCGGGCCGGGGGCCGGGGCCCGCGGGGCGGTTCGGTGCGCCGCCCTGGGGCGCACCACCCTGCGGGCCGGGCGCGCTCGGCTGGGCCGGGGCGGCGGGGCCGGTCGGGGCCTCGAAGGACGGGGCGGCCGGACGCGGCGCGGCGGGCCTGGGCGCGCCGGGACGCGGGCTCTGGGTCGCCGGACCCTGCGTCGCCGGGCTCTGGGAAGTCTGCGGGGCAGGGGCCGCGGGGGCCGCGCTGCCGTTCGGTGCCGGCGCCGCCGGGCGCGCGGCCGGCTTGGCGGCCGTCGGCGCGGGCTTGGGCGACTGGGTCATCGGAGCCGGACCCGGACGCGGGCCTGGCTTGGGGGCGCCGGGACGCGGCGCGGTGGCGGTGCCGGAGCCACCACCCGACGCGGAGGCCTTGCCCCCGCCGTCGAAGGAATCCTTCAACTTACGAACGACCGGAGCCTCCACCGTAGAGGAGGCTGAACGAACGAACTCACCGAGGTCTTGGAGCTTGGCCATGATGACCTTGCTCTCAACACCCATCTCCTTGGCGAGTTCATAGACCCGGACCTTGGCCACTTCACTCCTGTCTCGGCCCGCGTCTTGTCCGCGCGACCGTCGGTATCACAGCATGGGCGTGCTCATTGCTGGGTGCTCATCGCGTGCTCATCGTGTTTCTCGACCCGCTTTCGCGTCGTAGCGATCCCTGTTGTTCGGCATTGCTATTTGACAGTGCTTCGGACAACTCGCCTGCTGCGCCTGTAACGGAGCGGGCAGCGGATTTACTCCGCGCCCGCCTCGGACGCCTCCAGCCGCGCGCGCACCCGTTCGACCGCGAGCGGTCCCGGCAGGCGGAAGGCCCGCGGGAAAGCCCGCTTGCGCTCGGCGAGGGCGAGACACGCGAGCCGCGGGTGCAGATAGGCACCGCGGCCCGGAAGGCGCCGACGCGGATCGGGCAGAACCTCGCCCTCTCCGGCGACGAGACGGAGCAGCCGTTCCTGCGCATCCCGGACACGGCAACCAACGCAGGTACGCGTCGGCGCGCCGCGCTCTCCCGGGTCTGTCGGCAGGCCAGTCACGTTCTATCTTACCCCCACGATCAGTGCGCCCGCTCCCCCGTTACCGCCGTCCGGGCAGGGGGCACCGGCCGCGCGCGAGCGCTCCTCGACGCGCGCGCGGCCCGTTGGGCGCCGATCAGCCGGCCGGCTGCTGCTCGGCGTCGGAGTGGATGTCGATCCGCCAGCCGGTCAGCCGCGCGGCCAGCCGGGCGTTCTGCCCTTCCTTGCCGATCGCCAGGGAGAGCTGGTAGTCGGGCACGGTGACCTGCGCGGACTTGGTCTCCGGGTCCACGATGCGCACCTTGGTGACCTTGGCCGGCGAGAGCGCGGAGGCGACCAGGCGCTCCGGGTCGTCGGACCAGTCCACGATGTCGATCTTCTCGCCGTGCAGTTCGTTCATGACGTTGCGCACCCGGGCGCCGACCGGTCCGATGCACGCTCCCTTGGCGTTCACTCCCGGTTTGGTGGAACGCACCGCGATCTTCGTCCGGTGCCCGGCCTCGCGGGCCACCGCCGCGATCTCCACGGTGCCGTCCGCGACCTCGGGCACTTCGAGCGCGAACAGGCGGCGCACCAGGTTCGGGTGCGTGCGCGACAGCGTGACCTGCGGTCCGCGCTGGCCCCGGCGTACCGCGACGACGAGGCACTTGATCCGAGTGCCGTGCTCGTACCGCTCCCCGGGCACCTGCTCGGGGGCGGGCAGCAGCGCCTCGAAGCTCTCCTTCTTGCCCGAGTCGATCTCGACCAGCACATTGCGCGGGTCGTCGCCCTGCTGGACCTTGCCGGTGATCAGGTCGCCCTCGCGGGCCGCGAAGTCACGGAAGACCGCCTCGTCGGCGGCCTCGCGCAGCCGCTGCGCGATGACCTGGCGCGCGGTGGATGCGGCGATCCGGCCGAAGCCGCCGGGAGTGTGCTCGAACTCGGGACCGGAGGGCCGGCCCTCCTCGTCGGTCTCGGTGGCCCACACCGCGACGTGCCCGGTCTTGCGGTCGAGCACGACCCTGGCCCGCTGATAGGCGCCCTCGGTCCGCTCGTACGCGAGCAGCAGCGCCTGCTCGATGGCCTCGAAGAGCCGTTCGAGTGAGATCTCCTTGTCCTGCGCCAGGTCGCGCAGCGCCCGCATGTCGATGTCCATCGCGTCCTCAATCAGCTCTCGTCGTCAAGCTCATCGTCGGAGCGCGCGTCTTCATCCGATTCGTCGTCAAGCGCCGAATCGTCCGCGTCCTCGGCGGCCCGGTTGAACTCGACCTGCATCCGCGCCTTGGCGATCTCGCCGTAGGGCAGGACCCGCTCCTTGTCGCGCTCCCCGACCAGCAGCGTCACCCCGTGCTCGTCCGAGGCGGATACTCGTCCTTCCACCTCGCCGCCCGCTTTGAGCGTCGCCTTGACCAGCCGGCCCCGCGCGCGCCGCCAGTGCCGCGGCTCGGTCAGCGGCCGGTCGATCCCGGGCGAGGTGACTTCGAGCACGTACGCGGCCTCGCCCATCGCGGCATAGCCGTCGAGGGCCTCGGAGACCGCACGCGTCACGTCGGCGACGTCATCCATCGAGACGCCGCCGTCCCGGTCCACCACCACGCGGATCAGCCGACGCGACCCGGCCCGCTGCTCGGTCAGGTCCTCGAGCTCCGCGCCGGCCCGCTCGACCACCGGCTCCAAGAATGCGCGCAGCTTCTGCCGGTCGAGCCTGGGCGGCGCGGTCGGGCTCATCGGGGTCGGCTCCTCGACGGATGTGGGGTCTGGTCTTGCGTTCTGTCGCCTACCAGGGTAGTCGGTCCGGCGGCAGGAGAAGTCCAGGTCGATCCAATCGGGTAAGAGCGACCGAGAGACGAGAGTCCGGTCCCAGCCCTCGGTCGCTCTTGAAGCCGGCTTCCCGTGGGCGGCGGGCGCCGCGAACGACGCCCGCCGTACGCTCAGCCCGCCAGCGCCCGCACCCGCGCCGCAGCCTCGGCGACCGGCACGTCCTGGCGCTCGCCGCTGGCCCGATCGCGCACCTCGACGACGCCGTCGGCCAGGCCCTTGCCGACCACGACGATCGTCGGCACGCCGATCAGCTCCGCGTCCTTGAACTTCACGCCCGGCGAGACTCCGCGCCGGTCATCGAACAGCACCCGCACGCCGGCGTTGTCCAGCTCGGTGGCCAGGGTCGCGGCCGCCTCGAACACCGAGTCGTCCTTGCCGGTGGCCACCAGGTGCACGTCCGCGGGAGCGATCTCGCGCGGCCAGACCAGGCCGAGCTCGTCGTGCTTCTGCTCGGCGATCGCCGCCACCGCGCGCGAGATCCCGATGCCGTAGGAGCCCATAGTCACGCGTACCGGCTTGCCGTCCGGACCGAGCACGTCAAGCTCGAAGGCGTCGGCGTACTTGCGGCCGAGCTGGAAGATATGCCCGATCTCGATGCCGCGGTCGATGGACAGCGCGTGGCCGCAGCGCGGGCACGGGTCACCGGCGCGCACCTCGGCCGCGCCGATGGTGCCCTCCGGGGTGAAGTCGCGGCCGTAGACCACGTGCGCGGCGTGCTTGCCGTTCTCGTTCGCGCCGGTGATCCACGAGGAGCCGGGCACGACGAGCGGATCCACCTTGTACGTGTATCCGGCCTTGGCCAGGCCTTGTGGACCGATGTAGCCGCGCACGAGCGCCGGGTGCTTTGCGAAGTCCTCGGCCTCGAACAGCTCGACCTCGGCCGGCGAGACCGCCGCCTCCAGGCGCTTGAGGTCCACCTCGCGGTCGCCGGGCACGCCCACGACCAGGATCTCCGGCTCCTTCACGCCGGGGTGGCGCAGCTTGACCACGACGTTCTTCAGGGTGTCCGCGGCCGTGATCGTCCGGCCGATGTCCAGCCCGTTGAAGAACTCGACGAGCGAGTCGATCGTCGGGGTGTCGGGAGTGTCGTAGGCCTTGAGCGGGGGCTCGGCCGAGGCGTCGAGCGCGGCGCCCGGCCGTCCCTCGACCGCTTCGGTGTTGGCCGCGTAGTCGCAGTTCGTGCAGGAGACGAAGGTGTCCTCGCCGGTGGGCGCGGGGGCCAGGAACTCCTCCGAGGCCGAACCGCCCATGGCGCCGGACATGGCCGACACGATCCGGTAGTCGAGGCCGAGCCGGTCGAAGATCCGGATGTACGCCTCGCGGTGCAGCTCGTAGGAGCGCTTCAGTCCCTCGTCGTCCAGGTCGAAGGAGTACGAGTCCTTCATCAGGAACTCGCGGCCGCGCAGGATACCGGCGCGCGGCCGGGCCTCGTCCCGGTACTTGGTCTGGATCTGGTACAGATTGACCGGCAGGTCCTTGTAGGAGGAGTACTCGCCCTTGACCATGAGGGTGAACATCTCCTCGTGGGTCGGGCCGAGCAGGTAGTCCGCGCCCTTGCGGTCCTTGAGCCGGAACAGGTTCGCCCCGTACTCGGTCCAGCGGCCGGTCGCCTCGTAGTACTCGCGCGGCAGCAGCGCGGGGAACTGGACCTCCTGCGCGCCGAAGCGGTCCATCTCCTCCTTCACCACGCGCGCGATGTTGTCCAGCACCCGCTTGCCCAGCGGCAGCCAGGAGTAGATGCCGGGCCCGACGCGGCGCACGTAGCCGGCGCGCACCAGCAGCTTGTGGCTCGGCACCTCCGCGTCCGCCGGATCGTCGCGGAGGGTCCGGAGAAAGAGCGTGGACATGCGCGAGATCACTGCGGCGCTCCTAGCGGAAGAGGGGGTGGATCGGGCTCGGAAACAGGGGCGGTAACGGGTGCTTGCGGGCTGTTGTACTACAGCCCGTCACGAGAATATCGGGCCGTCGGACACAGTTCGGTCGCATTAATGCCGTGGGAGCTACTTGACCACTACATTGCGCTGCC
>Ga0209810_1004325_pt1 | contig 13815 bp, 17 predicted proteins | sample Coa_R1_7_FD_187159 | JGI IMG/M metagenome (GOLD analysis project Ga0209810, IMG submission 187159) | Surface soil microbial communities from Centralia Pennsylvania, which are recovering from an underground coalmine fire - Coalmine... | ecosystem: Environmental > Terrestrial > Soil > Unclassified...
AGCCTGCTGCTGCCGGTCGTCTCCGCGCGCCACGGCGAGCCTCCAAGAAAGGGGTGTCACTGATGTTACGGTGCGACAGAGTATCATTCTATATGAACCCCCAAACTCCTGCTTTTTCAACACCCTGTTAGAGCGAGCGCGCGGCAGCTGCAGGCGCTCCTGGAGCGGCGGTTGGACGGCTACGACCTGGTGGCCGTGGTGCTGGATGGCAAGACCTTTGCCGAGGACGAGCTCGTGATCGCGCTCGGCGTGACGGTGCAAGGCCAGAAAGTCATCCTGGGCTTTGTGCAGACGGCGACCGAGAATGCCCGGGTCATCGCGACGTTGCTCCGGGAGCTGCTGGACCGGGGGTTGCGGATGGCGCAGGGCCTCCTGGCGAGCGCGTTGCTCGATATCGAACCACGGCTCCGGCGGGTGCGCGGGTACCGCGCACTTCCGAAACTGCGAGATGCCCTACAACGCATGCTCCGAAAGGAGGTGACCGCGGCGTGATCGCGCCGGGGTCGCTTCCCGCATTCTCAACGAACTTCGGTATTGACTCGGCAGTTTCGGAAAACAATCGTAAGCCATTCGTAAATCATTACTTCTCGACGGATCGGCCAGCCAGGGCGAGGACTTCGCCGGCCAGGGCCGCGGCGTGCCTCTGCGCTGCCGTCACCGCGTGGGCGTACCTGCGGTACAGGTAGCCCGGGTCTTTGTGTCCGACCTGGTCGGCGAGGGCGCGGGGGTCTACGCCGGCCGCCGCCCGGTACGTGATGTGGATGTGGCGGTGATCGTAGATGTGGGCGTCGGGGAGTCCGAGGCGGGTGATCCCGCGCGCGCAACACACGTCGGCCCAGTGGCCGGCCGTGCTCGGTGCAGAACAGCGTGCCGCCGTCCCGAAAGCGCGATCCGAGCCGAAGTGTCTGCCCCTTCCGCCACACGAGCGCACTCCGGGTCGCGGGACCACGCGGGCTCCGCCGGCCTCCAGGGTGTCCCGGATGCGGGCGCCCTGACTGACCTCGATGAGGTCGCGCGCGGCGCACACGAGCTCCCGCCCATGGACCAGCGCCGCCGCCACGTGCGATGGTCTGGGATCGACCAGACCGGGCCACGTCCGTGTACCCGGCGGAGGACGGGGATCGGTAGCGCTCGACCATCTGGGCGGACAGCTCGATCAGCCAGGCTTCCGACACGCCCGCGCAGGCATACATGGGCAGCTTCTTCGTGCGGTCATCGATGGCGGATGGCTCCGCCACCTCGATCACGAGCAGCACATCCTGCGCGCCGGGGTGGCGATCGGTGTATCGCGAGCGTGGAGGCGCGAGCAGGGCTGGATCGGGTTGGGGCTCGGACTGCGCAGTGGGCAGGGCGATGGGGCTTTGCACGCGCGGCACGAAGCGGTCCCGTTCGGGTGTGCGCACGAGGAAAGCGAGCAATCGGTCAATGCACGCGGCGTGGCGAGGGCTGATGGGTGCCATCGTGCGGATGTCTCCGTCGATCAGTTCGACGTGCGCGTCGTCGCCGAGGATGCCGGCGGCAATCATACGCTCGTACTCGTGCACCGTGGACCGGCGACGGGTAAGGGTCCCGGGGCCACCGCCCGGCGCAACCGAGCGCCGGGCGCGGCCCTGGCCGTGACAGGCCGGCACCCTCCGCGCCGTCGGTCAAGTCTAGCCGCAGATCCTCCTGGGCATAGAGCACGGTATACAGCACGTTGTCAGCGTTTTGCACGACGATCGTCACGACAGACATCGCGGGTTCCGAGCGTGCGAGGAGACAACACGCCTGTGGAGGTGGATCAGGCTTCGAGCGGCGCGGCCGGCTTTGCGCTGCTGTTCGCGAGCAATCCCCTCCCGATGTGGGTCTACGACCTGGAAACGCTGCGGTTTCTCGAGGTCAACGACGCCGCCGTGGCCCAGTACGGGTACGCGCGCCAGGAGTTCCTCCGGATGACGATCCTCGACATCCGGCCGGCCGAGGACGTGCCGCGCCTGCGCGAGCACGTCGCGGGCGGCCGCCCCGCGCTGCAGGCCTCGGGCGCGTGGCGCCATCGCCGCCGGGACGGGTCGGTGATCGACGTCGACATCGTCTCCCACACCCTGGACTTCGGGGGGCGCCCGGCGGCCCTGGTGGTCGCCCGGGATATCACGCAGCAGAAGCGGGCGGAGCGGGAGATGACGCAGCTGCTCGCGCGCGAGCAGGCCGCCCGCGCCGCCGCCGAGGAGGCCCGCCAGCGCCTCGCGTTTCTGGCCGAGGCGAGCCGGGAGCTGGCGAGCTCGCTCGACTACAAGACGACGCTGGCCACCGTGGCCCGCCTCGCCGTGCCGGCTCTGGCCGACTGGTGCGCCGTCGACGTGGTGGACGAGGCGGGGGCGACCGTGCGTCTGGCCACCGCACACGCCGACCCGGCCAAGGTCGCGCTCGCCCGCGAGCTCGAGCGCCGGTACCCGCCCGACCCGGATGCACCGCGCGGGGTCCCCCGGGTCCTGCGCACGGGCACGCCGGAGCTGTACCCCACGATCCCCGAGGCCATGCTCGCGGAATCGGCGCGGGACGCGGAGCACGCGAGGCTGCTGCGCGCGCTGGGGATGCGGTCCGCGATGGTCGTCCCGCTCGTCGGCCGCGAGGGGATCGTCGGCGCGCTGACCCTCGTGGCCGCGGAGTCCGGGCGGCACTATACGGAGGCCGACCTGGCGCTGGCCCAGGAACTGGCGCTCCGCTGCGCGCTCGCGGTCGGGCGCGCCCGGCTCTACCGGCAGGCGCAGGCGCTCAACGCCGAGCTGGAGCGGCGCGTCGCGGAGCGCACGGCGCAGCTCGAAGCCGGAGGCGCAGGCTCGGACATACATGCAAGAGCAGTCTGGCCGGCACTTCGATCCCCGGGTGGTCGAGGCGTTCCTCGGCCTCGAGCGCGAGATGAGCGACCGGTAGCGCGGGGCGTGGCGGCAGGCGGGTCTTCCCGCGTCCCTCGCCGAGGGGTTCGCGCGTGCGTCGAATCCGCCGTGGCACCGGCGCCGCGTGTCGATCCCGCCCTGGGCCTGCCGCATCGCGGGGACGATCTCCTCGAGCATCCGGGTCGCGGCCTCGGCGCTCGAGCGCCGCGACGGCGCGCTGCTGGCGCCTGGCCCGCTCGGTGAACTGCCTGAGGAGGGCGGCGGCGTCCGGCCGGTCCAGGTCCACGACCGCCATCACCCGCGGCCTCCGGTCAGGGCGTCCAGCATGGCGCGGGCGATGCGCCGCGGGTCGGGCGCGTACGCGCCCGAGGCGATGGCGCCGGCGCGCGGTCCGCCGGGGCGGACCGCGCGCGGACGTCCGCGTACGGCGCGGCCTGCGCGGTGACCTCCGAGCCGTCCGCGCCCGCCTGCCACGCACTCCGTCCCCGGGCCGCCGGCTGCGGCCCTTCGGGGGCGCCTGGACTGACCGGCCTGGTGCTCTCCATCCGCCTCGCTCACAGACCTCGCTGGCCGAGGACCTCGGCCTGAGCATTCATACGGAGCGCCGGCGAGTTTTTTCACCGGGGACGGCGGGGAGAGGGGGCGAGCGGGCCTCGCGGCGGACATGCGTTCGCGCGGGCGAGGACGGCGCGCTGTGGGCGGATGTCGGCACAGCAGATGCCGCGGGCGGCGGCTCAGAGCGGGACACAAGATTGCGGAGATCGTGCTGTCGGCCGGTGAGCCGTCCCGGTGCCCGTGACTTAGCGGCGGCCACTTGGCCGCCACCACCGGGCGGTCCAGAGCCGGCGGCGCATCAACGGCACCGCAGTGGCCGGCCATCACGATCACCTCGCTCGCCCACAGCCCAGCAGCGCACTCAGCATCGCCGGCGCTGCGCGGACCGTCGGTGACCGCGTGAGCGCGACTGTGGCGCACCGGCGCAGTGCGGCGTCTGCCCTCCGTCCAGGCTATGGCACCCCGCACCCGTGCGGCAGGGTGGCCGAATCTCCGGGCATCCGCATCTGCGCCACCCATCGGCACGCAGGCGGGCGCCGGGTCATGCTGATCTCCATGAGGAGGTCGAACCGCTCGGGCCACGCCGGCGGATTGGGCACCCCCAGGGCGGCCGCGATGAGCGGCAGGTGAATGTGTTCCCACGCGATGATCACCGTTTTCCCCGCGAAGCCGATGTGACGCGTGATGTCAGCCGCCACCAGCGCCTCCTGGCCGACCGGCCATGATGTATTGACCGAGACGCCCGCGCGGTCCGTCAGCAACTTGATGATCAGCGGTGTGAGCGTTTCCTGGGGCCGGTAGCTCGGGCTGTGCTGCCGCGGATCGACCTGGGCGGCGTACACCGCGGCCAGATGTGCGCCGTAGCGGTTCCACAGGTACGGCGCGAGGGCGCGCGCACGCGCCCATCCGGCAGCGCTCAGGTGCTCACCGGTCGGAGGCTTCTCCGCGTGCCGGAGCAACACGACCATGGCAGGGAGCGCACGGTCGGGCACCGGCGCGGTGCCGCCTGGGGGGCGGACGGAAGACCGTCCCGCCGTGGAGAACGCCAAGCCCCCGACGAAACACGTCAGGACGACGACGAGGGCGCGGCGCGCCGGGCCGCGCGACCGCTCCGCCGTCGGTGGTTGGGCCCCCATTCGTCGAGTCCCCCTGTATCCCCGCAGTCCGCGCACCACCGGGCCCTCCGCGTCCCGCGGCTGCGGGCCGGAGCGATCGCGCCAACACGATCGTCCCGCCCGCGGCCGCGACGTGCCTATCCTACCCTTGGAGAACCGAGACCTTGCCGGTGGCGAGGTCGTAGTACGCGGCGACGACCCTGAGCTTCTCCTGCTTGACGAGGCCCGCGATCACCGGCGACGCCTCCTGGAGCACCCGTGCCTGGAAGACAGCGTTCGCCTTGATCGCGGCCTCTAGGTCGGTGCCTGCCTTGTCCACCGCCGGACGGATGTAGGGGTACAGCCCGCTGATCTGCCCCGGGACCGCCTGGTTCCGGATCGCCGCCGCGACGGCTCCGCAGGAACGGTGACCAAGGACCATGAGAAGCCGGGCGCCGAGCACGTTCGTGCCGAACTCCAGGCTGCCGATGATCGCCGGTGTGGCGATGTTGCCCGCGACGCGGCACACGAAGACGTGGCCGATGCTCTGGTCGAACACGATCTCCACGGGCACCCGCGAGTCCGCGCACGACAGTACCGCCGCGAACGGCTGCTGCTTTTCGGCGGTCTTTTGCTTGAGGATGGACAGGTCCTGGCTGAACGCGGTGAGGCTGCCGGCCACGTAGCGGCCGTTCCCGTCTATCAGCCGCCGGAGCGCCGTGTCGGGTGTGAGGGTCGTCTGTGCGAGCGCCTCCCGCGGAGCAAACAGTCCCGGTGCCGTCCCCGCGGCCAGGCCGACCGCCGACGCCGCCGCGGCCAGCGACAGCATCTCCCGCCTGTGGAACCGGCCCAGCCCGCCGGCCTCCGACGGACGCGCCCCCGGATTCCGCTCCTGCGAGTTCGCCGCTCCTCGTGTTCCGTCTCTATCACGATCACGCATGCTCATACCCCCCACCTCTATCCGTGTTGGGCCCGCTGGCCATCGCGCAGAATGATACCACAGAGCCGGTGGGGACTGCCCGTGCCCCTCGGGTCCGGCGCAGGCGCCGGTTGCCGCGGCATCCGCGCCGAAGCGCTCCGGCATCCCCGTCATCGCCGCGGCGCGCCCGCCTATTTCGGCGGTCCCCCGAGCGCCGCGACCGCCGCGTCGAGCTGGGCGTCCCTGCCCGCGGCCAAGTCGCCGAACGTGAGCGCCGCCGAGTGGTCCGTCGTGATCCCGACGCCCTCGACCTGCTCCTACGTCTTCGCCGGCAACCGGGCCGATCGGCAGACGGTCACCGCGGTGCTGGCGAATGTGCGGCGGCGGTTTACCGTGCGGCGCGTGGTGTGGGTGTACGATCGCGGGATGGCCAGCGAGCGGGCGGTCCTCCGGGCTGTGGGCATCCACCAGCTCACACCGCCCGGGGAGTGTTGTGGAAAACAAGAATCAGAAATCCAGGAAAATCAAGGCCTCTGAGTCTGTCCCCTGGAACCATGGGTTAGGCCGCCCTTTGTGGGGTACGATGACGGTCAATGCCGCTCCACTAGGCTCCAGGCTTCCGGTAGGCGACTGCCCGCGCCCGGCGTAGGGCGTCCAGGGTCTCCTCGACGGTCAGTAGCACCGTCGTCTCGAATTTCGACAAAGCGCCACCGCCGCTGATTGCGATTGCGACGGCGGCCATCGAGACGTTGTCCGGCGCTTCCCACAGGTTGTAGCCGTCGTACGTACCGAAGGCATACCAGAAGCCGTGTAGCTTCCCGCCGACGGACTCGATGTACTGGCGCGCCGCCTCGCGGCGGTCCTCGGGGTTCTCTATCAATCGCGCCCAGGTTTCCGGGGTATAGCTGAAGTGCGTCAAGTAGAAAGCCATGGTCAAAGCCTCCTTTCCAAGCCTCATGCCACTTGCAGTTCACAGTCGGAACCGGGATTCCCATTTTGGGTTCCCGACTTGCCCTCAGTATGCGCTTTGATCGCCTGCCATGAGCTGGGTCCAGCCCGGCGGCCCCCAGAAGAGCCCATTCTGTCCCTCCCGAGAACCCCAACACACGGAATGGCCGCGCTCGCGGCGATTTCTCGCACACCCACCCCATCCCGGCCTCCAGGCGGCCAAAAACGGCTGCAATGCTCGTGGCTCCTACGCCGCTGGTACCGGCAACGCCATCAGCCGCTGCACGATCGCGCCGAACAGCCGCCGCGTCAGGTCCCCTTCAGCCAGCAGCAGCCAATAGTACCGCGCGTGTTTCACGAGCCGGCCGCTCGCCTTCATCAGCCGCTGCTGCAGGATCGTCAGCGACCGCGTTGCGGAGCTCGCCATCATGGCCTCGACGCGGGCGTCGCTCGCGGCGCGGGCGCCCTAAATGGGGAGCGTCCAGCCGCCTGTGGCAAACGCGTTGACCATCGCGACCCCGAGCGAGACCACAAGCGCGGTGACCACCAGGGCGACCAGCGCCTCGGTGGGCGAGAAGCCGCGCCTGGCGCGCCCCGCGGGCGGCTGGCTGGTGCTGGCGTTCGTGTTGACGCTGGAAACTGCTTCGCTATGGGGTTGTCCGCGCGTGGATCAGTGTCTCACCTGCTCGTCTCCTCCTTTCTGCCCTCGGGTGAGGCGCCCGGAGCCGGCCGCGCCGGAGGGTGCGGAGCGGCCATGGCGCCGTCGTGCTGGCGGTATGATACCACGGGGTGTGAAGGGTAGGAGGCGCAACCAGGCTTATGAGCGGCTGCTGTCCTCGCATACGGTCTCCTTGCGGTGGCCGTTCCGAGCTGCCCAAGCCCCGGACTTCTGTCCGGAGTAGTTGCCACAGGGGCGCCCCACGCCCCGCGCAGCGCCGGATCGGTCGGCACGGCGCCCGTCGGGACGAGCGCGCCGCTCACCGGGTCGAGCCCGGTGAGCATCAGCAGCATGGGCAGGCCGGACACGTCGGGCGTCGGCAGGATCTCGTAGGCCGCCGTTAGGCGGCCTGCGCCTGGCCCGGGCCGAACCACAGAAGCAGCGGGGCGGCGTCCGCGCACAGGCGCGCCAGCACGGGTGGCGGCGAGGCGCTCTCCGCCGCGAGGCGCGCCAGCGCCGCTTCGGGCGCGCGGGCGGCGGCCGTGACGAGCACGGCGCCGGAGAGGGCCGCTAGGGGCGGCGGCGAGGCGCGGTTGACGACGACGACGGCGTGCCTGAACGCCCTGAGCGCGCCGCAGGGAACGTCCCGCAGGCGCACGGCGCTGATCGGGAGCGGCGTCTGCGGGCCGTCCTCGACGAGGACGACGCTGGCCGACGGACCCAGCCGCGCGCACATGCTGCGGATGGCCGCGCCCATGTGCTGGCCATGCGGGCCGGCGAGCACCACGCCCGCGCCGGCCCGCAGGAGCGCCGCGGCGGCCGCGGCGGCGGCGGGAGGGAAGGCGCCGCCGACGTCGGGGGCCGGCCTCGGCGGCGCGGTGTGCTCGAGCACCAGCAGCGGCGCGTCGGCCGCCGGGGGCAGGGCAGCGAGGCCGTGCAGGCCGCGGATGGACACGGCCCCGAGCGCGCGGTCGGGGCCGAGCAGCCGGGCGATCAGCCGCTCGAGGTCCGCGCGGTCCTGGATCACCGGGTCCGGGGCCGCTGTCCCGTTCCTGGTGACCTCCGCGACCACGGCGTCGCGGCCGCTACCGTCGCGGCGAACGCGCACCGCGATGCGCGACACCGACAGATCGCGCGCAAGCGCGGCCAGCCCGGAGGAGATCGGATCAGCCTGTCTCACCGCGTGCGGGGAGTGGGGCCCCGGCGGCCTCGGCGGCGCCGCGGCCTACGAAGGCGTGGCAAGCACGACCCCCAGCACGGCGCCGACGAGCAGCCCTGAAACGGTCGGCTGCGCCTCCAGCAGCCACGGGGGCCGCCGCCGCGTCCATGCCGCAGCCGCCCACCTCGCCGCTCCCCATGGCGGCCGCGGCGCCGATCCCGATGCCGAGCGGCGCCCACACCAGCCTGATCCCGAACCACAGCCCCATCACGCCCGCGAGCAGCACGTCCCCCCAGCCCACGACCTCGCCGTTCCAGCCGCGCGCCATGCGGCGCAGCGCGACCGTCAGCCCGGGCGGCGCCGCGGCCAGCAGGAGCGCGAGCGCAACCCGGGGATCGCCCGCGCCGCGGACCGGCAGGCCGGCCGTCGCACGTGCCATCATCGCCCACGCGGCCGCCGCCAGGGCCGCGCCCGCGGCTGCGGCGGCGGCGACCGGCCACGCGCCCCGGCGCCCGGACGCGGCCGCCCAGTTGAGCCCCGCCAGCATCCCGCCACCGCCAGTCCGCCGGCCACCGAGATCGCCGCCTGGCCGTCCAGCCCCGCGGCCGCAAGCGTCAGGGCCGCGAGCGCGGCCGCGTGGAGGTCGTGGACCACGCGCGCCCGCAGGTCGATGTCGGCCGCGGCCAGCCACCCCCACGCCCACAGCGGCTCAAGCCATCCGTGCCAGGTGTGCGCGGGATGCGCCGCCACCGCGGCGGCGATGAGCGCTCCGACCGCCGAGGCCGCGGGTCCCGACATCGTCGGCGCGTTCCCCCATGGTGAAGTAGCTCGAGGCTTCGAGGTAGTTCCGAGGGGACCCCGCGTCTTCGGTCAGCACCGACGGCCGGTGCACGCCGGCCGAGATGAACGCCGCCGTCGGTTGCTTTGCCAGGGCACGCGCAACCGAGTCGGTGCCCAGCGCGCGGTCAAACCTCGCCACGAACCGGTCGTAGCCGACCATGGCCCGGTAGGCGTTGGTCCACCACCGATGTGAGAAGAAGTACACGTCCGAAAACGTGCCGGTCGACGCAGTCTCGTCCTGCAGCGCCTGGACCACGCCGGTATCCGTAAACGTCCCTTGCTCGTTGGGCGCCGGGGTCCCGGCGGACCTGCGCGGCCGTGGCTTGATCCGGGTACCGCGCGCGGACATGCTCGGTCCACGCGCTCGGATCGTTGAGCGCCCGCCGGTACACCTTGAGCACGGGCTCGGTTGCCGGCGTGGGGATCGCGGGGTCAACCGCGCGCATCGCCGTGAGCAGGTAGGCGTCCTTCTCCGGGACGAGAAGCCGTCTGCGGGTGCGCCGGGCGATCTCAAGGAAGCACAGCAGCCGCTCGACGTTGCGCGGCCCGAAGCCCGCGACGACGAGCCGGCCCTCGGCCTCCGTCACGGCCCCGAGGCAGGCCTCGAACACCTGGTCCTCGCTCGGCCCGGGTTCCCGGTCGATGTTGGTCCCCTCGCAGACCAGGGCGGCCGGCGCGAGCCCGGCGGCCTCTTTAATGAAGGCCCGCGTGAGCTCGCCCGCGGCGCCGTGGCGGCGGAGGTCGCCCGTGTAGACGATCCAGCCGGCCGAGGTCTCGACGGCGATCGCCGCGGCCCCGTGGATCGAGTGGTCCACGCGGAAGTGCCGGACCCGCAGCGCGCTCAGGCCGTCCGCGCCGCCGAGCCGCCGGGGCGGGAACGCGCGGCCTGTGGGCGCAGCGGACGAGAGGTCCCAGAACTGTTGCGCCTCGGGGCCGATCTCGTCGACCACGACATAGGGCCGCCGGATGGCGGGAGGTTCCGCGAGCCGCCGCTCAAGAGATCGGAGGCGGCTTCTGAGTAGTCCCTGGAATGAGTCGTCAGCGTTCACCTCCCCGATGTTCTCGCATTAAGTGATGCGGTGATGGCCGACCCCAGGACCCCCGCGGATCGCCTGTGGGAGTGGATGGCCGACGACATTAACTGCGCGGCCGCCCTGGATCTCCTGTACCCAGGGCGCGCCGTGGTGTCGCTGGCCACGCGGCTCGGGGTGAGCTTCCCCGGCCACCGGATCGAGAAGATCCGTCGGAAGGAGCTCCTGGCAGCCGTGCGGGAGACTCTGCGCACCCAGCCGGCGGCCCGTCGGCAGCTGGCACGGTTACGGGGCGGGGGACACCGGGTCGGGATCTTCGTGGACGCGATGAACCTATCGGCATCCGCGCGGGACGCGCATGGCGGCGGTGTGCGGTACAGCGCGCTCCACGAGCGCGGCCGCGAACTCGGGGAGGTCGCGATCGCCCGCGCCTACGTGGCCGAGCACCCCGTGCCGGAGAAGCAGGTCGCCCTCGAGGCGGCCCTGCGCCGGTCCGGCTTCGAGGTCCGTACGCTGCCGCTGCGGCAGTTGCCGGATGGACGGCTCAAGGCCAACTGGAATCTCGGCATGGCCACGGACCTGATGCGGAGCGCCCACGATCTCGATGTGGTCGTGCTCGGGACCGGGACGAGAGCTAAGGTTGACCCGCGATGCCTCGCAACGCGCGTGCCGCATCACGCGCGGACCACGCCCGTGAGGCGCGTATCGCTGACGACACGTTGGTGGACCGCTCCGCGCCGGACGAGCGGGCGATGGGTTGGGACACCGAGGGTTCCCGTGACGGCACGGTGTATCGCCGGGCGGGCCACTTCCCGCTGCGGCAGGGCGACGAGGCCGCGTGATGGCCGTGGCCCCCGCGCGGGAATGCCGACATGAGTGTTCGTGATGGCCCGGTGGGAACGGCAGGCCTCGCGGTCCCGCTGGGGCAGCTGGAAGCGGTGCATGCGGACCCACGCGCACGTCAGGGCATCGAGGGCTGGCACTCCTGGGTGCGCCGGGAAGGCGAGCTGTGAGACCGAGGCGCGTCTCGTTGGTCGTCTCGTGGCCGGCGTCCTCAACCGAGCGGGTCCCGGAGCAGCGACACGGTCAGGGCCCCGACAAGGAGCACCGCGGTCATCGCTGACATGACGCCGCTCAGTTCCACGGGTCGGCGCGCCCAGCCGATCGCGCGTCCCAGGCGCGTGTACGCCTGGGTCAGCTCCACCGCCGACGACGCCCGGCGATACGCGCCGCCGGTGAGGGCGGCGACCCGCGCAAGCGTTGCCTCATCGAGGGGCTCCACCCCTGCCTGCGTGTCCGGGCTGGGCGGGGCGCCCAGGCCCACGGTGTGCACGACGACCCGGAGCCTGCGGGCCACGCGGGCTGCCTGCTCGGGCGGCGTCCCCGCATTATTGCCCCCGTCGCTCATCAGCACTACCACGCCCGGAAGCATGCCTGCCGCCTCGGCGGCGGTGGGGTGGGGATCGGCTGGCCGCACCGCCAGCATCGAGCGATGCCGGCCGGGCAGGGCAACGAGAGCCTCCAGGATACCATCGCCGATCGCGGTGGCGCCTTCCGGCCTGAGCCCTTGGAGGGCCTGGATCACGCGATCACGATCCTCCGTCGGCGGCACGATCAGATGCGCGTCCGTGCTGAACGTCACGAGGCCGACCTTCGCCCCGCGCGGCAACCCCCGCACCAACCTCGCTGCCGCCTGCGTGGCCGCCTCGATCCGGCTCGGGACGACGTCGCGGGCCGCCATGCTGCTGCTTGTATCGACGCTCAGTATCACCGTCGGACGATTGTCGGGGAGCGGAAGCGGTGCCACAGGCCGCGCCAGGGCGAAGATCACGCCGCACAGCGTGGACAGGTAGAGCCCCGCAGGGATGTGGCGGTGCACGGGACTCCCGGCCCCGGCGGCCCGGGCTGCGAGATCGACGCCGGGGAAGTGGATGCGCGCGCGCGCCGGCTGCCGCACGCTCCAGACGTATCCAGCCACGACCATGGGGACCACGAGATAGCCGAGCAGCGCGTCAGGCCAAAGGAAGCTCATGAAACTCGGTTCACGCAGCTCGAAGCGCTGCGCCGCGGGCGGCGCGGGGGCCGGTTCCGTGGGTGAGGGAAGGGGGTCGCGGGCCGGGAACGCCTGCTGCGAACGATCCTGCCACGGTGCGTCCGTCGTGCTGCGTCGTCTGTTGCTACGACCAATGCGATACCGTACTGGCAGCGTTCGGCAGACGACAGACAATTCCTGCTGTGGCGGCCGCGTGATCTGGTGGCACCAGCACACCTGTTTGGGCGTGGTCTGCGGGAGTCGTTCGCACACCCCGGCGACAGGGCCGATCATTCAGAGTTCGGTCCCGAGCTTGACGTAGTCGTCGAGGATCCCACCGCGCACGTCCAGCGCCCTCTGACGGGCCACTGACTCGGGTGGCATTTGGCCCGGAGGCATTGGAATGAAGCCTGGAGCTGCTCGCGGACCCAGGCTGCCAGATTGTCCCAGACGACGCTTGACGACGTAGGCGCGACTGTGGTGTGCCGGTGCGCGGCGGCGGTGCCCCTCCTTCCGGGCTCTCAACCCGGTCTTGGTTTGGTCACCAAGCGGGTAACCGACCGCCCCTCCCGTTTCCACACCACTTGAGCATACCTGATCACGAGCCCGCCGCGGCTCTGCGCGATGTACAGCAGATCCCTGTAGCCCGCGCAGCCCGCCCAGCCCGCTCGTATTCGCCCACCTGGCGGAAGCACACGGAAACCTCCGGCGCCTCGGCGGGCGGCGCGCCCGAGCACCAGCTAGAGCCGGGGGACAGGAGATGGTCAGCGAGCACAGAAGGACAAAATATGAGCGTCTCTGCGAACGGCGGAGGATGTCCGTATCGACGTCCACAGGGAGCTCTCCCGTTTGAGAACGCCCCATCGCGGGGCAGGCGTGACGGAAGATGACGATTCTTCTAGACCTGTTGCGTCCGGTGACCGATGAGGAGTTGTTGCGCTTCTCGGAGCGCAACCCCGGCTACCAGTTCGAGCGGACCTCAGACGGGAGGCTGGTGGTAGGTCCCACGGGAGGAGAAAGCGGACGGCGCAGTCTGAAGGTCGCCTACCAGCTGGAGACCTGGAACGAGCACGCTCGCCTCGGCATGGTCTTTGGCTCGTCCACCGGCTTTCGGCTCCCGGACGGATCGTTGCTGTCCCCTGATGCCTCCTGGATGCGGCGGGAGCGGTGGGAAGCCCTCAGTCGGGAGGAACGAGAGGGGTTTGTCCCCCTCTGCCCGGATGCCGTCTTCGAAATCCGCTCTCCATCGCAGATCGTTTCAGAGCCGCGGGAGAAGATGGCGGCGTACATCCGGAACGGTGCCGGGATCGGTGTGCTCATTAATCCCTCTGCCCTGACTGTGGAGGTGTATCGCCCGGAGAGGAAGCCCGAGCGGCACGACAACCCCGATCGTGTCGCACTGGATCCGGAGCTTCCGGGGTGTGTGCTGGAGCTCGGGCCAGTATTTGAGGTTCTTCAGGCGAAACCGGGATAGCCGTATAAGTTGAAGGCAAGGTACCCGATCCCTATCCTTGAGCACGTGCGACCAAGCGCGGTCTCAAGGGAGGGGGAAGCACCTTGCCTCGAGCTCACTCTATCACCGGACTTGCGCAAGTCGCAGGAATTTGGGCCTGGGGGACGTAGAGTGGAAGCAACGCAGCAACCATTGCAGCTTCGACGGAGCAGGAGACGACGATGTGGCCGGTGGTGGGTATTCCGCCGATGTG
>Ga0209810_1004328_pt1 | contig 13811 bp, 13 predicted proteins | sample Coa_R1_7_FD_187159 | JGI IMG/M metagenome (GOLD analysis project Ga0209810, IMG submission 187159) | Surface soil microbial communities from Centralia Pennsylvania, which are recovering from an underground coalmine fire - Coalmine... | ecosystem: Environmental > Terrestrial > Soil > Unclassified...
CCACTCGGCGGGCATGCGCCAGCGCGCGCGCTTCACCGGTCCAGCCATCGCGAGAGGATCGGGCCGTAGGCGTCGATGCGCCGGTCGCGCAGGAAGGGCCAGTTGCGGCGGACCTCTTCGGCGCGGCGCGGGTCGCACTCGGCCACCAGAATTTCTTCGGCGTTGCCGGACGCCTCCGCGATCACCTGCCCGAAGGGATCGGCCACGAAGGAGGAGCCCCAGAACTCCAGCCCGTGATCCGGCGGGCCCTCGTAGCCTACGCGATTCACCGCGGCCACGTAGACCCCGTTGGCGATGGCGTGCGCGCGCTGGATGGTGCGCCACGCGTCGAGCTGCGCCGCGCCGTACTGCGCCTTCTCGCTGGGATGCCAGCCGATGGCGGTCGGGTAGAACAGGATGTTGGCGCCGCCCAGCGCGCAGATGCGCGCGCCCTCGGGATACCACTGGTCCCAGCACACCAGCACGGAGATGCGGCCGAAGGGCGTTTCAAAATCGCGGAAGCCCAGATCGCCGGGTGTGAAGTAGAATTTTTCGAAGTACAGGGGATCATCGGGAATGTGCATCTTGCGATACAGCCCCGCGATTTCGCCGCTGGCGTTGAGCACGGCGGCCGTGTTGTGATAGAGCCCGGCCGCGCGGCGCTCGAACAGCGAGGCGATCACAACGAGCTTCAAATCGCGCGCCAGCTTGCCCAGCGCCTCGGTGGACGGCCCCGGAACCGGCTCGGCGAGATCGAAGAGATGCGCGTTCTCCTCGCGGCAGAAGTACTGCGAGCGGAACAGCTCCGGGAGGCACACCATCTGCGCGCCGCGCGTGGCGGCCTCGCGGATCCTGGCCTCCGCTTTCGCCAGATTCTGGCCCGGATCGGCCGAGCAGCTCATCTGCACCAGCCCAATCCGGAATTTTTCGGTGGTCACAGAACTTCATTGTCCCCGATGAATGTTACAACCGTCTACAGATGGTGACTTCCGCCGCTGTGAAAAATCTGGCCCGCGAATGCGGGTTCGAGCTGTGCGGCATCGCTCCCGCCGGGCCAGCCGCCGACTTCGCGCGCTACCAGGCATGGGTGGCGCGCGGAAGGGCAGGCGAGATGCGCTATCTGACGGACCGGCGCGCGGAGATGCGCCGCGATCCGCGCTCGCTGCTCGCTTCAGCGAAGTCGGTGATCTGCGTGGGCAAACTCTACAACAGCGGCGAACCTTACTGCGACCCCCCGGTCTCGCGCTACGCCTGGGGCCGCGAGGATTACCACGACGTGCTGCGGCGCGGGCTGGAGGCTCTAGCCTCGCGGCTGAGCGCGATCAAGCCATGCGAATGGAAGATCTGCGTGGACACCGCCCCCCTGCTGGAGCGCACCTACGCGCGGCTGGCGGGGCTGGGCTGGATCGGCAAGAACACCTGCCTGATTCACGAGCCACTGGGGTCATGGTTCTTCCTGGGCGAGCTGCTCACCTCGCTGGAGCTGGAGCCGGACGCGCCGCCGCCGGACCGCTGCGGCGCCTGCACTCGCTGCATCGACGCGTGCCCGACGCAGGCCATCGTGCCGGAGGGCGACGGCTGGACGCTCGATTCGCGGCGCTGCATCTCCTACCTGACCATCGAGCTGCGCGGGCCCATGCCGGAGGAACTCACGGCGGGCGTCGGCAGCCGCGTGTTCGGGTGCGACGTCTGCCAGGAGGTGTGCCCGTGGAATGCGCGGGCTCCGGTGACGGCGGAGCCGGGCTTTGCACGGCGTCCCATGCCTCCGCTGGCGGAAATGGCTCGAATGAGCGAAGACCAGTTCCGCGAGTTCGCGCGCGGAACGCCGCTGGCGAGGCCGAAATACGCGGGCTTTTTGCGCAACATTCGCGCGGCCCTGCGCAATGAGAGCGGAGGTGGCGATCCGGTAGGATAGTGAACGGAGGAATGGGTGAGTGGTTGAAACCGGCGGTCTTGAAAACCGTTAGCGGGGTGACTCGCTCGGGGGTTCGAATCCCTCTTCCTCCGCCAGTTCTGTTTCATGGATTCTAATAAAGCCGTGTTGACGAAATAGTGCGATTCGGGCAGGGAACAGCGTGTTTCCTGCCGGGCAGCCGATTTTCAATCCACTGAGGATCGTATCCCAGCCCCACCGCGAGCCATTTCGCATTCCCGCGCCGATACACTGAAATCAGGTGACTATGGCAACCCTCACCGCCTCCGTCGCTCCCTTTACCAACGAGCCTGTGGCCGACTTCCGCCGCGAAGATCACGCCGCCGCCATGCGAGCCGCCCTGGCCCAGGTGCGCTCCCAGCTTGGCCGCGAATACGATCTGGTCATCGGCGGGCGCCGCCTCCGCACTGCTGATAAGATTCGCTCACTCAACCCCGCGCGCCCTTCCGAAACCGTCGGCATCCATCAGAAGGCCGGACCCGAGCACGTCCAGCCCGCGATGGACGCCGCTCTGGCAGCCTTCGAATCCTGGAAGAACGCCCGCGTGGAAGAACGCGTCGATCTCGTCTACCGCCTCGCCGGCATCCTCCGCCGCCGCAAGCCCGAGTTCAACGCCTGGATGGTTCTTGAAGTCGGCAAGAACTGGGACGAAGCGGAAGCCGATACCTGTGAAGCCATCGATTTCTGCGAGCTCTACGCCCGTACGGCGCTCCAGCTCGCCCAGGCCGAGCCCCTGGTGCAGCTTCCCGGCGAGCGCGACTGGCTCCATTACCTCCCCCTCGGCGCGGGCGCGGTCATTGCGCCCTGGAATTTCCCGCTCGCGATCCTGTGCGGCATGACGGCCGCCTCCATCGTCACCGGCAACACCGTCATCCTCAAACCTTCCAGCGATTCGCCTACTATCGCCGCGAAGCTCTTCGAAGCCCTGGAGGAGGCCGGCATGCCGCCCGGCGTGGTCAATTTCTGTCCCGGTTCCGGCGCAACTTTCGGACACGGCATCGTCCAACACCCCAAAACGCGCTTCATCGCCTTTACCGGCTCGCGTGACGCGGGCCTCGATATTCACCTCCGCGCCGCTCACACGCAGCCCGGCCAGATCTGGATCAAGCGAACGATTCTGGAGATGGGCGGCAAGGATGCCATCATCGTGGACGCCAGCGCCGATCTCGATTCCGCCGTCGAGGGCGTCGTGGTCAGCGCGTTCGGGTTTCAGGGGCAGAAGTGCTCCGCCTGTTCGCGCGCCATCGTGGATGAAAACATCTACGGCGCGTTTCTGGAGAAGCTGAAGGACCGCGTCGGGCGCATCCGCATCGGCAGCCCCGAAGAGAATTTCGCCCTGGGGCCGGTGATCAACGAAGGCGCGATGAAATCGCACCTCAGCTACATGGAGATCGGCCGCAGCGAAGGCCGCCTGATCGCCGGAGGCGGCCGTGCGTCCGGCGAAGGCTATTTCCTCCAGCCCACCGTCTTCGCCGATATCGATCCCCAGGCGCGCCTCGCACAGGAGGAGATCTTCGGACCCGTGCTGGCCGTGATCAAAGCCCGCGGCTTCGACGACGCCCTGGCCATCGCCAACAACACGCAATACGGCCTGACCGGCGCGGTCTACACCGCGTCGCCCGAGAAAATCGCGCGCGCCAAGCGCGAATTCCACGTCGGCAATCTGTACATCAACCGAAAATGTACAGGCGCGATCGTCGGCGCACACCCCTTCGGCGGATTCAACATGTCGGGCACCGATTCCAAGGCCGGCGGCCCGGATTACCTGCTTCTGTTCACGCAGGCCAAATCCATCGGCGAGAAGCTTACGTAGCCTTGTCCGGCCCGCAGTCTGCCACCTGTCCAAAACAGGTTTCGGCAGCATTGTGCGGCTGCATTGGATCAAACTGGACTTATGTCCCCTGCTGCCGACATCGGCCTTCAAGAACTGTCGATCAATACCATCCGCATTCTCTCTGCCGACGCCGTTCAGAACGCGAACTCGGGCCACCCCGGCATGCCCATGGGCGCCGCCGCCATGGCCTACACGCTCTGGACCCGGTTCCTGAAGCACAACCCCCGGAACCCGCAGTGGTTCGACCGCGACCGCTTCGTGCTCTCCGCCGGGCACGGCTCCATGCTGCTCTACAGCCTGCTGTATCTCACCGGCTACGATCTCTCCCTGGAGGAGCTCAAGCGCTTCCGCCAGTGGGGCAGCAAGACCCCCGGACATCCCGAGCGAGGCCTCACGCCGGGCGTAGAAGTGTCCACCGGCCCGCTCGGCCAGGGCTTCGGAAACGGCGTCGGCATGGCCATCGCCGAGGCGTGGCTGGCCGAGCGGTTCAACCGCCCCGGCCACAAGATCGTCGATCATTACACCTACGCCATCTGTAGCGACGGTGACATCATGGAAGGCATCAGCCATGAGGCAGCGTCGCTGGCGGGGCATTTGCGGCTCGGCAAGCTGATTTATCTTTACGATGAGAACTTCATCTCCCTGGCCGGCGCTACCGGGCTGACTTTCACCGAGGATGTCGCCAGGCGCTTCGAAGCCTACGGCTGGCACACGCACATCATCTTCGACGGAAACCACACGGGCGAGATCGATAGCGCCATCCGTCAGGCGCAGGCCGACCCGCGCCCGTCCCTGATCCTCTGCCGGACGCACATCGGCTATGGCAGCCCCCACAAGCAAGATAACTTTGCGGCGCACGGCAGCCCGCTCGGCGAAGACGAACTCCAGGCCACGAAAACAGCCCTCGGCTGGCCGACGATGGAGAAGTTTTTCGTCCCGCAGGAGGCGCTCGATTTCTTCCGGCAGGCCGTGGGCAAGGGCCAGAAGGCCGAACAGGAGTGGAATGCGCGCCTGGACGCTTATCGCCAGGCTTACCCCGCCGAGGCCGCTGAATTCGACAGGATCCGCGCCGGAAAGCTCCCCGAGAATTGGGCGGCGGACCTGCCGAAGTGGAAACCCGGCGACAAACCCATCGCCACCCGAGTGGCCGGAGGCGCGGCGCTCAACGCTCTGGCGAAACGCATTCCCAATCTCATCGGCGGCTCGGCCGACTTGAATCCCTCCACCGAGACCGCGCTCAAAGGCATGGGCGATTTTCAGCCCGCGTCGGTCGCGCCCATCGAGCTGGGCGCCGTGGGGGGCGGGTGGAGCTACGCCGGCCGCAACCTGGCCTTCGGCGTCCGCGAGCACGCCATGGGCGCCGCCGTCAATGGGATCGCGGCGCATGGAGGCATCCTCCCGTTCAGCGCGACGTTCCTTGTTTTTTCCGATTACATGAAGCCCGCCATCCGGTTGGGCGCGTTGAGCCATCTGCACGTGATTTACGTGTTCACGCACGATAGCGTGGCGATCGGCGAAGACGGCCCCACACATGAGCCGGTCGAGCACCTGGCTGGCCTGCGCGCGATTCCGAATCTCACCGTCATCCGCCCCGCCGACGCCAACGAAACGGCGGAGGCCTGGGCCTGGGCGGTCGAGCACCCCGGAGCTACTCTGCTGGCGCTCACGCGCCAGCCGCTGCCGCATCTTGATCGCTCCAACGCGAAAGAACCCGGCGTCGCTCGCGGGGCTTATATTCTCTCCGAAGCCGAGGGCGGCCCGCCCGAGATTATTTTGATCGGCACGGGCTCGGAGGTTTCGTTATGCGTTGCCGCGCAGCAGAAGCTGAAGGCATCCGGGGTCCAGGCGCGCGTGGTGAGTATGCCGAGCTGGAAGATTTTCGAATCGCAGGATGCGGCGTACCGCGAAAGCGTCCTGCCGGCGGGCATTCGCAAGCGTGTCACGGTGGAGGCCGGATCGGCGCTGGGATGGCGCCAGTGGGCCGGCGACGAGGGGACCATCCTCGGAATCGATCACTTCGGCGCCTCGGCTCCCGGCGGGGAGAATATGCGCCAGTTCGGCTTTACGGCCGAGCGCGTCGCGGATGCCGCCCTGCGCCTGCTGCACCGCAGTTAGCGGCGCGCGGCTCATCCCAGCGCGATCAACGCGAGGCTCCCCACAATCATCCCCGCTCCTGTGGCGCGCGCCAGCGCCGCGCCGGCCGGCCCGATTTTTTCAAACAGCACCACGACGGTCAGCGCCGCCACCCATACCAGGTTCATCACGCCGACCACGAACAGCACGCCCATCAGCGCCCAGCAGCACCCCAGGCAGTAAGCGCCATGGTCGGCACCCATGCGGACCGCCCCCCGCCGGCCGGCGCGCCAGTGCGACAACAGGAAACCCAGCGGGCTGCGGCAGTGCGTGAGGCACCGCCCCTTCCAGGGACTCAGTTGATAGACGCCTGCGGCCAGCAGCGCCGCGCCGCCGACGCGCGGGCTCGCGACCTTCATCGCGGGCGAGAGCATGGCTGCCTGGTGCAGCCCCCATTGCGCCAGCGCCGCCAGCGCGCCGAACCCGGTCCAAACGGCGAAATAGCCCGCCCCAAACCACAGCGCGGAAACCGCTGCCCCGCGCTTGCCGGAGCGCGTATAAGCCGCCGCGAAAAGCAGCAGCACCGGCAGCGCGCTGGGCGCCATCATCCCCACCATCATCACCGCCCACATGGCGAAGGTGAACCACACGTCGGCAGCGGTCCACGGCGTGCTCGAAGACATCCCCATGGCCGCCATCCTCTGGTCGTAATCGAGCGAGGGCGACATCTGCGAGCCCAGATGCACCAGATACCACCAGGCCAAAATGGTGGCCAGCGACACGCAACTCAGTAGAAGAATCCGCTCGCGGCGGGGAAGCGAAACCGTTTGCAATGCCGGTTGGTTCAGGCGCTCTGCCAGGAAAACGGCGCGTATTGGCCGTTGTTCCTGCCGCTTGCATCGCTCCATTCCAGCCCCAAAGCCTTCACTTGGCTGTTCGAAGCGCGCGCCAAGGCAAAGCGGTTGGCTGCCGGGTGGCCGGTGTTGTCGAAATACAACGGCTCGCTCAGGTTGGGATTGATGCCTTTGGCCGGATCGGCGGACATATCGACCAGATTCGCGGCCGTAACCGACCAGCCCGCACCCTTCTTCTCGAAGCGGATCGGCGATGGCTGCACACCCAAAAATTTGCCAATCAAGCCGGACAACGGGGCCATCGGGCCTCCCGCCTGCCCACTGGCGATGGCGGTGATCGCGTCGCGCTGCTCCGCACTGGCGCGCTCATCCACGATCAAGCCCACGGACCAGTTGCCCTTGCCCATCTCCTGCGGAGTGAATCCGAGCACGATAAACCCCAGCCCGTCCAGAGAAGTGCCGCCAAACGTGCCGTTTTCGATCTGGAAGGCCATGGCGAATGTGCACGTCCCCTTGGTGGGCCGCACCGCCATCTGTCCCGGCAGACAGGGGCACACAAATTCGCAGCTACAGGTTTCGTAGTATTGCCCGCGGATACGCCATTCGGGGGCTGCCATATTTTCTCCTGCCGATATGATACTCCAGCCTGGAGCGGCCTCAACAGGCGACTTCCACCGGCGCGTCGCACCGCCGCGTGGAGGCGACAAACCCCAGGCTCTGGCGCACTTCATCGGGATGAAACGGCAGATGCAGGGAATGAAAGGCACCGGCCCTGGCCATCTCGGGCCAGGGAAGCCGCTCAGCAAAGCTGTGGCATACGATCACCGGAGCCGCGGGCGCCCTCAGGCGGATCTGTTCCAGCGCCAGCGCCCAATCCATCTCCAACGCCGCCGGCTCGAAGATCACCGCGACCACTTTTTCCGGGTCGACTTGCTCCAACGCGCTCAGGCTGGTCACGCGCAGAATTTTCCATCCGAACCGGCGCGCAGTTTGCTCCACTGCGGACACGTCGATATCCTGATTTCCAAGCAAAACGACGAGATAGCGCATGGTGCCCCATACCAAGGCACGCCGGATTCCACGATTTTCGGCCCCCTTCTGGATGATTTTATGGAACTTTTGCGCCATTTCACCCACTCCCGCGCCGGGCGCATTGCGCCTTGGGTGATTTACCAGATCTTGCATTGAGTTTGGCGCACCATGGGCTGGCCGAGTTTGCAGGAAAACGCGCGCTGGAACTCCGGCATATTCGATACTACGCCGTTCACGCGGAACTCTTCGGGCGAGTGCGGGTTGGTGATGGCGTTGGCGCGCTTGCTTTCGGCGCGCTCATCGCCACAGGCCCATTGCGCCATGCCGACGAAGAACCGCTGATCCGGCGTCAACCCGTCCATGGGCGGGAGGTTCTGATCTTTCGTCGCCTCCTTCCAGGCCAAATATGCAAGCAACGTCCCGCCGAGATCCGCCACATCTTCGCCCAGGGTCAGCTTGCCGTTGATTTTGATGTCGTCGATGATCGTGTAGGAAGAATGCTGATCGGATACGCATTTGGTCCTTTTTTCGAATTCCTGCGCATCGGTTTTCGTCCACCAGTCTTTGAGATTTCCCTTGGCGTCGAACTGCCGGCCTTCGTCGTCGAAGCCGTGCGTCAGCTCGTGCCCGATCGTTGCGCCGGTATCTCCGTAGTTCGGAGCGTCATCCATTTTAGGGTCGTACAGCGGCGGTTGCAGAACACCGGCCGGAAAATTGATGTCGTTCATCTGCGGATCGTAGTAGGCGTTTACCGTCGGCGGAGTCATCTGCCATTCCGTCCGGTCCACGGGTTTGCCGATTTTGCTCAACTGGCGCCGCGATTCGAAAATCGTGGCGCGTTCGACGTTACCAAAGAAGTCATCGCGCCTGATCTGAATGGAACTGTAATCCCGCCACTTATCCGGGTATCCGATCTTATTTACCACCGCGTGCAGCTTTTCGAGAGCCTTCTGCTTGGTCGCCTCGCCCATCCAGGGGAGCTGTTTGATTTCTCTCTCCATGACGGCCTCAATTTCCTTGGTCATGAGCTGCGTGCGGGCCTTGGTATCGGCGCTGAAGGTCCGGGCGACGAAGACTTGACCCAGCGCTTCGCCCAACTGCTGATCCACGAGCCGGACGCAGCGCTTCCACCGGGGAGCCAACTGCTCCTGCCCGCGCAGCGTCTTGCTGAAAAACTCGAAATTCTCATCGACGAACGCCGAGGAAAGAAACGGCGCTTTCGCGTGTAGCAGGTGCCAGCGGAAATAGGTTTGCCAGTCCGCGATGGGCCGGGATTTGAGCTGCGCCTGGAGCTCTTTATAAAACGCGGGCTGGGTCACGTTGATCACCGAAGTATCGGACACTTGCGCGGTCTTGAAGTAATCGGCCCAGCGGAACGCGGGCGTCAAGCCCTGCAACTGTCCGGGCTTCATTTTGTGGAATAGCTTATAGGGGTCGCGCTGCTCCACGCGAGTCAGCGTGGCTTTGGCGAGCGCGGTCTCGATCTCCATGACCGTGGCCGCGTGCCTCCTTGCGGCGTCCGGCGCTTCGCCCAGCAACTCAAACATCTTCTGGACGTGCCGCACATATTTGCCGCGCAGTTCCTGCGATTTCGCGTCCGTCTTGGTGTAATAATCGCGATCCGGCAGTCCGAGGCCGCCGGCTTCCGCAAAGGCGATCACGCGGGAAGAATCCGCGAAATCCTGGTTCGAGCCGAAGCCGAACAGCATGTGATTGCCGAACAGCGCCAGGTGCTGGCGGGCCAGGAAAGGCGGCAAATCGCGGACCGATTTGAGGGCGGCGATCTCCTGGAGCGCGGGCCCGAGCGGCGCCACCCCGGCGCGCTCGACGGCCTGCTCATCCATGCACGCGAAGAAGTAGTCGCCGATTTCTGTCTCCACCTGGCTCCGCGCCGGGCGGGGCTGCGCGGCTTCCTGCAAGATGCCCCACAGAAACCGCAGGTTGTCCTCCTCGAGCTTGGCGTACACGTTCCAGCGGCTCTGGTCCGGTGGAATCGGGTTCTTCTTGATCCACGCGCCGCAGGAGTAGCGGTAAAAATCGGCACAGGGATCGACGGAGCGGTCCATGGAAGTGAGATCGAGGCTCGGACTATAAGGCAGCGCCGGGAGCGGAGTCTCCGGCGGAGGCGTCTGCCCACGCAGGAAGCTGACGCTCAAAACCACGGCCGAAACGGCCAGTATCGCGCGCATCGAAGTGAGGTTCATCAAGTTCACAACATCATGGTAGGACCTTTTCCCCGATCATGGACGCCGCTAAAGCGGATCTGGAACGTATATCCGAGCCACGCGCGCCGGCCGGGCGGTCCGGGCGCGTTTCCGCGCGGGGCCAGGTTTTAGAGGGCTGTGAGCGCGCCCTCCGTTTCGAAGCACTGCTCGGCCACACTCCACAGCGCATCCAGAGCCGGAGACGTCCATCGGCCGCGGTTTCGGACCAGTTGGATATGCAGGTGAACGGGCGGCGCCGGCATCCGGACACACACCAGAAGATGCCGTTTCAACTCGGCCGCCACGGTCATTTTCGGCAACACGGCGATGCCCATCCCGGCGATGGCGTACTGCTTGGCGGCTTCGATACTGCCGACCTCGCTGGGAGCGCCCGGCGGACATTGCGGGGAGTTGATGACTCGTTCCAGCCAGCCGCTCAAGCCGCCCGCCAGCAGAATTCGCGCGCCCGAATCCGACGCGCGATAATCCGGAGCCATCACGATCGCGACTTCCTCCTGCCGGAGCGTGCTCGTGATCAGCCGGTCTGACTGGATGGCTTCATCCAGAACAATCGCGAGATCCAGCTTTCCCGCCACGACCGCATCGATCTGGGCCTGCGTGCCGGATCGCGCCGCGAAGCTCAACTCGACTTTTGGATGCAGCCTCTGAAAACGCCGGAGAATTTCGGGAAGCCGGTAGGCGGCCAGCACCTCCGATGCGCTCACCGACACAGCGCCGCTTAACTCGCCGCTTTTCAGAACCGAAGACTTGGCCTCTTCGGCGAGCGCCAGAAGCCGGTTTGCATAATCGATGGTGCGCCGGCCGGCGTCCGTCAGCATAACTTTGCGCCCCACCCGGTCGAACAGTTGCGCGTCCAACTCCCGTTCCAGCGCTTGAATGTGCGTGGTAACTGTCGATTGGGATAACCCAAGCTCCTCGGCCGAACGGGTAAAGCTATGGGTCGCCGCGACGGCCAGAAATGTTTTAAGTTTCAACAGGTCCAGCACGATGGTCCATGCGTCATTTGCGTTCAAACACCGCTTTGAGCAGCGGCGGCGTAATGAAGGTGCTGAGCATGATCATCAACACCAGTGCGGAAAACGTGGTGGGCGAAAGAATCGGATGGCCCTTCAGCATCAGCGTGCTCCCCAGCCCGGCGAAAATCAGCCCGACCTCGCCGCGTGGAATCATCCCGATGCCGATCACGAAGCGGTCCACGCCGCGCTCCAGCACGCCCAGCGCGCAGATCTGCTTGCCCACCACGGCCGCCAGCGTGATCAGCGCCGCGAAGCCCAAAACGCCCGCCGAGGAGAAACTGCGCAGGTCCACGCGAAACCCCATCAGGACGAAGAACACCGGCACCACCAGGGTCGTTAACGGGAACAGGAGTTCCTGTAGCTTTCGTTCGCCGCGCTCCAGGAAGGGCCGGTAATGCACCTCTTCGAGCACCACACCCGCCGCGAAGGCCCCCACGATCGGGGCCAGGCCCACCAGCTCGGCCACGCTCGCCAGAACGAAGCAGAAGCAGATGCACAAGCCCAGGAGCGTGCCGGCCACCTGAAGACGCGCGGCGTAGGCGAACACCCGCTGCGACCAGAAGCGCCCCACGATCACCGCCAGGATCAGGAACAGCGACGCTTTGGCGATGATCCACAGCAGAGCCATCCAGTCCACGCCGCCCGAGGCTCCCCCCGATCCGGCGGCCGCGGCCGTGGTCAGCCCGCTGATCACCGCCAGCACCACCAGCCCGATCACGTCGTCGGCCACAGCCGCGCCCAGAATGATGCGCGCTTCCTTGGTGTTCGATTTGCCCAGGTCCTTGAGCACGCGCGCCGTAATGCCCACGCTGGTGGCGGTCAGCGTTCCGCCCACGAACAGGTGGCTGAGCCAGCTCGCGTCCGGGATCAGTTGCGTGGACACGAAATAGCCCAGGATCATCGGCGCGATCACGCCCAGCGTGGCCACCAGCAGCGAGGACCACCCCACCGCCAGGAGTTGCACCAGGTCGCTCTCGACGCCCACCTCGAATAACAGCAGGATCGCCCCGATCTCCGCCAGGATGCGCAGCGGAATGCTGTCCTTCAAGGGATCGAGAAAGGTGATGCCGAACAGGCCCAGGTTGCCCAACGCCACGCCCATCACCAGCTCGCCCAAGACAGGCGGCTGCCCCAGGCGGCCCATCAACTCTCCTCCGAGCTTGGCGGCGACGATGATCAGGATCAGAATCATCATCGTCTGGCGCACCAGAATCGCCATGTCTGTCGTTTCCATCGAACTGTCGGCCGGCCGGGCGCACCCGCCTTACAGCACGCTCTCGCCCATTTCCCCGCTGCGAATCCGTATCGCTTCGTCGATCGAGGACACGAAAATCTTCCCGTCGCCGATCTTGCCGGTGCGCGCCGCGAAGCGGATCTTCTCTATGATCTCCTTAACGCGGGCGTCCGGCACGACCATGTCGATCTTCACTTTGGGAAGCAGATCCACTTTGTATTCATTGCCGCGATACGTCTCGGTGTGGCCTTTCTGCCGCCCGTGGCCGCGAACGTCGGTAATGGTGAGGCCGTTTACGCCGATCCCGTGCAGCGCCTCTTTCACTTCCTCCAGCTTGTGAGGTTGAATGATGGCTTCGATTCTCTTCATGAATTCTCCGTTGTCGGAATCAACGCGCCTTCGCCGCCTTGGTTTTCGGCGGAGCGCCGTGGCCGCGGTGGCGCAGGATGTTGGCCCAGGCGGCTAAGCTGGCGCCGAGCACGATGGTAAACAGCGGCGCGCCGGCTTTGAACAAGGCGGCGGCGACGATCAGGCACGCCCCCCAAAAATATTTCCATCTCATTTCCAGATCACCATGATGAGGCTGAGAATCGTGATTAAGGCCAGAAGGCCCAGGGCCGGAGTCCTCAGCGGTTTGTTCCACTCCGGCTTTTGGGTGCCTTCGCGGCGTTTCTGGCGAATGTCCTGAAGCTGGGTGCGCGCCAGCGACAGCTCCCAGCCGTTGCCCGCAAGGTTCAATGCTTTAATCGTCTCGGCCTCGGCGCGCTCCAAGGCCCGCAGCCGGTACAGCAGCTCGGAGTATTTAAGCTGCGCGAAGAAGTGCGTCTCGTCCAGGGCGACGGCCGCCTCCAAGGCGTCCATCGACTTGTACGCTTCGTAGTTCATGGCGTAGGCCATGCCGAGGCAGGTCCGCAGATCGGCCGATTGAGGATGCTCCTCGCAGGCCTTCTCCAGGAACCCGATGTATTCTTTGAGCTCCGCTGGCGAGACCGAGTGAGGGTCTCGCCAGGGCACCGGCAGAATACGCGACGGCCGGTCCAGCGGGGGCGCCGGAGCCACTCGGATCGTTTCTAACGCGGTGCTAGCCATGAGGGGCTCCTACGCGCCGGTGGCTTCCGGCTTCAGCGCGAACTCGGGATAGCACAGCGCGCCCATTTCCGGAAGATCCAGACCTTCGAGCTCGGCCTTAGAGCCGACCCGCTGGCCAACGACCGCGTCGATGATCCAGTTGAGGACGAAGCTGAAGCTGAAGACGAAGCCAATCAGCGTGGCGCAGCCGATCAATTGAGCAACCAGTTGTCCGGCGTCGCCGTAGAAAAGGCCGGTCACCGCGCCGTTGACTCCGCCCCAGGACCCGCCGTAGTCGCTCTTGCCGTCAGCGAACAAGCCCACGCAGATTACCCCCCAAAGGCCGTTAGTTCCGTGAACCGAGATCGCACCCACCGGATCGTCGATCTTCAGGACCTTCTCGACGAATTCCACCGAGAGGCACACCAGCACGCCGGCGATCAGGCCCAAAATGCAGGAACCGACCGGGTTCACAAAGCCGCTAGGAGCCGTGATCGCCACCAGGCCGGCCAGCAGCCCGTTGCCGGTCATGGAAGCATCCGGCTTGCCGTAGCGCAGCCACA
>Ga0209810_1004330_pt1 | contig 13807 bp, 11 predicted proteins | sample Coa_R1_7_FD_187159 | JGI IMG/M metagenome (GOLD analysis project Ga0209810, IMG submission 187159) | Surface soil microbial communities from Centralia Pennsylvania, which are recovering from an underground coalmine fire - Coalmine... | ecosystem: Environmental > Terrestrial > Soil > Unclassified...
GACGTGCGCGCGCCACAGCGCCTCGTAGTAGGCGAGCTGCCGCTCCTTGAAGTCCAGATCGACCGACGGCCGGAAGGTGTGCCCGAGCGCCCACCACGACTCCCAGTCCCACAGCAGCGCGGCCTCGGCGACCGTCGTGGAGCCCTGGACCGGGCGCAGCGCGGCCAGATCCGCGCCGAGGCCGACCACCTCCCGCCAGATCCGCGAGCCGGTGCCGCCGTGCGGAACCATCGCCGAGTGGAACTTCTCCCCGCCGCCGCGCGAGGCCCGCCACTGGAAGAACAGCGCCCCGTCCGCCCCGCGCGCCACGTGCGCCAGCGAGTTGCGCCGCATCTCCCCGGGCCGCTTGGCCAGGTTGCGCGGCTGCCAGCTGACCGCGCTGGTCGAATGCTCCATCAGCAGCCAGGGACCGCCGCCGCCGACCGAGCGGGTGAAGTCCGCGCACAGGGCCAGCTCGATGTGGTTGTCCGGCCGCTCGGCAGACAGGTAGTGGTCGTTCGCCGCCACGTCAGTCTGCGCCGACCAGGCCCAGAAATCCAGCGACTTGCAGTTGATCAGCTGAAGGTTCGTGGTGATCGGCACCTCGGCGCGCCCGGCGGCCGTCGTATGGGCCCTGATGACGTCGCGCTCGGCGGTGTACAGCTCCAGCAGCGACTCCGAGGTGAAGCGCTGGAAGTCGAGCCGGTGCGTCGGATTCACGTCGGCCATCGGCGCGCGGCGCGGCGCGTCGATCTGCTCCCAGGCCGAGTACTGCTGGCCCCAGAACGAGGTGGTCCATGCGGCGTTGAGCGCGTCAAGGCTGCCGTAGCGAGCCCGCAGCCAATCCCGGAAGGCAGCCGCGGAGACCGGGCAGTAGCACTCGGCGGTCGGTGAGCCGTACTCGTTATGCACATGCCACATGACCACCGCGGGATGGGCGGCGTACCGCATCGCAAGCTGCTCCGCGATCTGCCGGCTGGCCGCGCGGTACTCGGGTGCGTGCGGGCAATAGGTCTGCCGGGCCGAGCCGCCGAGCACGACGCCCTCGGACGTGACCGGCCGCACGTGCGGATACTGTGCGAGAAACCAGGCGGGTGTCGAAGCCGTCGGCGTCGCCAGGTCCACGGCGATCCCGGCCTCGTGCAGCAGCCCGAGCACCCGGTCCAGCCAGCCGAACTCGAACCTGCCCGGCTCGGGCTCCAGCAGCGCCCAGGAGAAGATGCCGAGGCTGATCAGGTTGACCCCGGCCTCGCGCATCAGCGCGACGTCCTCGGCCCACACCTCCTCGGGCCACTGCTCCGGGTTGTAGTCCGCTCCGTAGGCGAGCGCGTCGAGCCGCGGCCATCGCGCAGCGGGAGACCGCTGTGCGGCCGCGCTGCCCGTCGCGACACCCGCGGCCGGCCCCGCCGCAGCCGCCTGCTCGACCTGGAGAGTCATCGAATACCTCTTGCTTCTACCCATACGACACGCTCGATTGGGAGCGCTCACGGAACGGTAACGGACGAGTCTCGCTCTGTTCTAGCCCCGGGCGACCTCTTGACAGGAGAAGATCCTGTCATGAATCTGGGAGCGTTCACAACGCCGTAACGGGAAAGTTACCGCTCACCGCCCGGCTCATCCACCGTCCACCCTCATCTCTCCCTGGAGTGGCAATGAAGCTCTCCCGCGCCGCCACCTCGGCTGCGTGCGCCGTCGCCGCGGTCGCCCTCGCGGCAGGCTGCTCGTCTTCGGGCAACCCATCCGCCACGGCCTCCACCGACTCGAATCAGAAGGTGAACCTGACCTTCTGGTCCTGGGTGCCGAACATGGACAAGATCGTGGCCGCCTGGAACAAGACGCATCCCAACATCCAGGTCACCTTCACCAAGGCGGCCGGCGGCGACCCGGAGCTTACGAAGCTGCTCACGTCGGGCAAGGCGCACACGATGCCGGACCTCGCGCAGGTCGAGTACCAGTCGCTGCCGACCCTGGTGTCCAACAACTACCTGGCCGACATCTCGCAGTACGTGAACAACATCAAGAGCGACTACCCCTCCGGCCTGTGGAACCAGGTCACGCTCGGTACCAGCGCCGTCTACGGCGTACCGCAGGACGCCGCTCCGCTCGCGTTCTTCTACCGCACCGACCTGTTCAAGCAGTACGGACTGACGCCGCCGACCACCTGGGCTCAGTACCAGACCGAGGCCGAGCAGGTGCACAAGGCACACCCGAACGTCTACATCGGCGACACCGCCACCACCGACGGCGGCCTGTTCTCCGGGCTGACCCAGCAGGCGGGGGCCAAGTGGTGGTCCGCCTCCGGCAACGCGTGGAGCGTCGGCATCGACTCGGCGGCCTCGCAGAAGGTCGCCTCCTACTGGGGCAATCTGGTCAAGGAGGGCGCGGTCGACAACAAGACCGCGTGGACCGCGGACTGGAGCAAGGCGCTGGACAACGGTACGTACCTGTCGTGGATCGCGGCCGTGTGGGCGCCGGGCACGCTCGCCTCCGAGGCGGCCGACACCTCCGGCAAGTGGGCGATGGCCCCGCTGCCGCAGTGGAACGCCGGCGACCAGGTGACCGGGAACTGGGGCGGTTCAGCCACCTCCGTCACCGCGGACTCCAAGCACCCGCAGCAGGCCGCCGAGTTCATCACCTGGCTCAACCACGAGACCGAGGGTGTCAACCTGCTGGTCTCCGACGGTAACGTCTACCCCGCCTCGCTCGCCGCGGAAGGCAGCTCCGCGCTCACCGTGCCGGCCTTCGTCGGCGGCCAGAGCGACTTCTACACACTCGCGAAGCAGTACTCGCAGCAGGCTGCGACCGCGACCTGGGGACCGGACGTGAACGTCGCCTACAGCGCCTTCTCCGACGCGTTCGGCGCGGCCGCGACCAACAAGGGCGACTTCCTCGCGGCGCTGGCCACCGTGCAGCAGAAGGTGGTCGCGGACATGAAGAGCAACGGGTTCACCGTCAGCGGCAGCTGACCGTACCGAGAGCCCCCGCTTCTCATAGCCCCGCTTCTCAATCCACGCTTCTCAGACCACCGGGTCCTGCGATCCGCCGCACCGGTCGCAGGGCCCGGTTTCAAGCCCGTATACCCAGATCCGAGGAGAAGCAACATGACGGCGACCGCTGTCGCCGGCGCGCTCGGCGAGACCGGCAGCGCGCCGCGCCGGGCGCGCTGGAACCCGGCTCCGCGCCGTACCCCGTACGCCTTTCTGGTGCCGGCGATCGTGCTGTTCACCGCGGTGTTCCTCGTGCCACTGGGCTACACGGTGTACCTGTCCACCCAGAAGACACAGATCCAGGGCCTGGGCCTCGGCCGGAACGCACGCAAGCAGGTGTTCACCGGTTTCGGCAACTACACGGCCGTATTTCATGACTCAGAGTTCTGGCACAGCATCCTGCGTGCGCTGCTCTACGGCTGCATCCTGATTCCGCTGATGCTGGGCCTCGCGACGGTCTTCGCGCTGATCCTCGACGCCCAGCGGGTCCGGTTCCAGCGCTTCGGCCGCATCGCGATCTTCCTGCCCTACGCGGTGCCCACGATCATCGGCTCGATGCTCTGGGGCATGATGTATCTGCCCTCTGTCTCGCCGTTCGCCTCCGTGATGCACACGGTCTTCGGGACGACGAGCGTCAACTTCTTCGGCGCGCACGCGGTGTACCTGTCCATCGCCAACATCGGCATCTGGGGCGGCACCGGCTTCAACATGATGGTGCTCTACACCTCGCTGCGCTCGCTGCCGCAGGAGGTGTACGAGGCCGCGCGGCTCGACGGCTCCAGCGAACTGCAGATCGCGCTGCGCATCAAGCTGCCGATGATCCGTCCCTCGCTCATCATGACCGCGATCTTCTCGACGATCGCCACGCTTCAAGTCTTCAACGAACCCAACACCCTGCGACAGGTCTCCTACGGCGTGGTCTCGGCGACCTGGACGCCGCTGATGAAGGTGTATCACGACACGTACACCGGCGACGACGTGTTCGCCGGGTCGGCCGAGTCGATCATCATCGCCGTGCTGATGTTCGCCGTCTCGATCGCCGTGCTGCGCCTGACCAACCGCCACACCTTCGGAGGCGAATCCAAGTGACCACCCTCACCGCCTCCCCGCGCGCCTACGGCGCCCGCCGCGACCGCCGCCCGCGCCGCACCGCCCTGGTCCCGACCGCCGTCCTGCTCCTCGGGGCGCTCTACGCGCTCCTGCCGGTCGCCTGGGTCGTCGTCGCCTCGACGAAGAACAACACAGAGCTCTTCAACCTCTCCGCCTTCAAGCCGGGCTCCGCCCTGTTCTCCAACCTCAGCACGCTGACGTCCTATCGCGGCGGCATCTTCTGGAGCTGGATGTGGAACACGGCGATTTACGCCGGCGGCGGCGCGATCCTGTCCGCCGGGCTGTCCGCGCTGACCGGCTACACCTTCGCCAAGTACCAGTTCCGCGGCAAATCAGTGCTCTTCAACCTGATTCTGATCGGGGTGCTCGTCCCGGCCGTCGTGCTCGCCGTGCCGCAGTACCTGCTCGTCGCCAAGCTCAATCTCGCCGACACGTACTGGTCCGTGCTCATCCCTTCCATCGTGTCCCCGTACGGGATCTACCTCGCCCGGATCTACGCGGGCGCGTCCGTGCCCGACGAGGTCATCGAGGCGGCACGGATGGACGGCTCCAGCGAGTGGCGCACATTCCTGCGCATCGGCGTGCCGATGATGGCGCCGGGCCTGGTCACCATCTTCCTGTTCCAGTTCGTCGCGATCTGGAACAACTTCCTGCTGCCGTGGCTGATGCTCAGCAGCGACACCAAGTTCCCGATCACCGTGGGCCTCTATACGCTGCTGAGCCAGGGCACCCAGCAGCCCGCGCTGTACACGGTCGTGATCACCGGCTCGCTGCTGTCGATCCTGCCGTTGGTCATCCTGTTCTTCCTGCTTCAGCGGTTCTGGCGGGTCGATCTGTCAGCGGGGTCGGTCAAGTGACAGACTGCTGGCACCAAGTCGGGTCGCGAACGGGAACAGGTGGATTGCGGTGAGCGGCAACGGTGTCGGCAACGGAGCGCCGCCGCGGCGTGCCCGGCCCACCATCGAAGACGTCGCGGCCGAAGCCGGAGTCTCGCGCGGCACCGTCTCGCGCGTCCTCAACGGCGGAGTCAACGTCTCTCCGGCCGCTCTCGCCGCCGTCAACAAGGCGATCAAGCAGACCGGTTATGTGGTCAACCACCACGCCCGTTCTCTGGTCACCCAGCGCTCGCGGTCTGTGGCGTTCATCCTCTCCGAGCCGCAGGAGAAGTTCTTCGAGGACCCGAACTTCCCGATCCTGCTGCGCGGCTGCACGCAGGCCCTGGCCGAGCACGACATGCCTCTGCTGCTCTCGATCGCGGGCACGGAGGAGGATCGCGAGCGGGTCGTGCGCTTCATCGCGGCGGGCCACATCGACGGAGCGCTCCTGGTCTCCACGCACGCGGGCAACCCGGTGGTGGACCGGCTGACCGGCCTAGGCGTTCCGGCGGTCGCGTGCGGCCTGCCGATCGGCCACGAGTACGACCTGGCCTACGTCGCGGTGAACGAGGCGGAGGGCGCGCGCCAGGCGACCGCGCACCTGGCCAAGCTGGGCAGGCGCCGGATCGCGACCGTCACCGGCCCGATGGACACGCCCGGCGGCCGCGACCGCCTCAAGGGCTACCAGGACGCGCTGCGCACGGCCGGCCTGCCCGCGGACGACTCGCTGGTCGCGCACGGCGACTACACCCGCGCGTCAGGCGAGTTGGCGATGATCAAGCTGCTCCAGGCGAACCCCGACCTCGACGCGGTCTTCGTGGCGTCGGACCTGATGGCGGTCGGCGCGATCGACGCGCTCACCGGGGCGGGAAAGCGAGTGCCCGAAGACGTGGCCGTCGTCGGCTTCGACGACTCCCCGGCGGCCCTCACCGCGCGCCCGCAGCTGACCACGGTCCGCCAGCCGTTCCGCCGGATCTCGCAGGAGATGGTCCGCCTGCTGCTCGCCCGCCTCGACGGCCAGGAGCCGGCCGCGGTGATCCTCCCGACCGAGCTGGTCATCCGCGCCTCGGCTTAGTCGCGGTGGGCGTGAACGCTGATCGGCTCCGCTGCGCTCTGCCTGCGACGCCTGCGGCTGGACCGGCTCCGCGCGGAAGATCACCCACCCGCCCACCCTGCTCCGCGTCCTCGCTGGCGCTCGGCCGCTACGCGAACAAAACGCGCTGCCACGCACGCGCTTCGCGCTGAACGCTGCGCGGCCCTCCGATCCGCTCCGCTACTGGGGCAGCCGATCTGCTTACAGTCTGTCGAAGACGTCGTGAGTGCCGATACGCCGCCATCGCACGTGAACGTCGCCCCTCACTGTCCATCCTCCTCATCCGGGATAGGTGTGGGTTCGGGATGGGTGTGCGTCCAGATCAGGCAATCGTGCCAGGTGTCGTTTTCCGGTTCGGGCGAAGTCCACGTTCGGCAGTGGCGCGCGAGGCGTTGCTCGTATCGATAACCGGCGCGCTCGGCCAAGCGTCGCGAGGCGGTGTTGTCGGGGTCGATCTCCAGCCAGATGCGGGTCAGGCCGACATCCTGGTGCGCCCACGGGGTGATCGCGCGGATCCCGCGCAAAGCCAGGCCCTGCCTGCGGCTTTGCGGTCGCACCCAGTAAGCCAGTTCGGCGCTGTGCGGGCCATCGGGCATCAGTCCGAGAGCACCGAGCAACTCGTCCTTGTCGAAGATTCCGTACGACGTCTGCGTTCCCGCGTCGGGATCCCAGGCGCGCAGCGCGGCGTGCGCGTCGTTCAGCGTGTAGGGCCCGACCGGGTGCGCTGCCCACAGGGCCCGGCCTGTCTCCGTACTGGTGGCCTGGACCACGAGCTCGGCGTCTTGGCTGGTCAACGTGCGCAGTCGAAGGCCCGCACCGAGGTCGAGGTCGGCGGTGAGGTTCACACGGCCAGATCGTAGCTTTGCGACCGGCGCCAAGCGACGTAGGTGGACGCGAGAGACGAGGGTGATGGGAAACCGGTGGTCGTGCAGCGCAGTGGGTCCTTATGGTGGCGGGCATGCCGCCGTCGTTGCTGTATTGCTGTGATCCGTTGAATCCGCGACGGGTTGACGGCCATTTCTCCGCCGAGGCCCAAGCGGTGCGGGCGCGTGACGGTGTTGTCGCATTGATCGACCACGACGCTCTTCTGCGTGGCGAGGTGGAGCGCGCGGTCGAGCGTGTCCCGGTCGAGCTCGGGGCGGTGTGGTACCGAGGCTGGATGATCCCCTCTGAGCGCTACCGCGCGCTGGCTCGGGTGCTGGATCAGCGCGGGGTTGAACTGCTGGTGTCTCCTGAGCGGTATCGGGCGGCGCATGAGCTGCCGGGTTGGTATCCGACGTTTGCCGACGAGACGCCGGCGAGTGTGTGGAGCGCTGGGGGCGTGGGGCAGATCCCGGCTGCGGAGGCGCTGGCCTCGCTCGCTGCTGGGCTGCGGCCTGGGCCGGGCATCGTCAAGGACTATGTCAAGTCGCGTAAGCACGAGTGGGAAGAGGCTTGCTTCATCCGCGACCTGTCGGATACCGCTGCCGTCGCCCGGGTCGTGGGTAGGTTCGTGGAGTTGCAGGGCGAGTTTCTGACCGGGGGAATCGTGCTGCGCGAGTTCGAGTCCTTCCGCACGCCGCAATCCGTGGCCGCCGAGGTGCGCGTGTGGTGGCTCGACGGGCAGGCCCGCCTGCTGACGCCGCATCCCGACAGCCCGCACGTACGCGGCCTGGAGCCCGAACTCGGCTGTGTCGAGTCTGCGGTACAACGTCTGGGGTGCCGGTTCGTCACGACGGATATGGCGCTGCGAGCCGATGGGGTGTGGCGCGTCGTCGAGGTCGGGGATGGGCAGGTCAGTGATCTGCATGTATCGATCGACCCGGTAGACCTGGTCCGCTTGATGCTCGCTGGGTGAGTCGGGACGCGGCCGCGAGCGCAGCGGAGCCGGAACCGCGCATCCAGCGCCCGGCTTGAGCGGCGAGCGGAGCGGCCCGGAGGGAAAGCGCAGCGTTCAGCGCGGAGCGCGTGCGCGGCAGCGCCCTGGTTCGTGTAGCGGCGGAGCGCAAGCGAGGACGCGGGGCAGGGTGCGCGGGTGGTGCCTCTTCCGCGCGGAGCGCGCCAGCCGCAGGCGTCGTCGGGCGGAGCGCAGCGGAGCCGATGGGAGTGCCGGTGCCGCTGAGGCGTGCATCAAGCGCCCGGCTTGAACTCCTCGCCCGGCCTCAGAGCGCGGAAGCGCAGCGCGGACCAGGTCGCGTCGACCGCGACCTGGCTGATGGGGCGCAGGCCGCGCTCGGCGAGGATCGGCCAGAGCGTGTCGCGGTTGATGTCCGCCTTGTTCGCCTTCGGATACGCGACCCACAACACAGACGGGGCTGCCAGTTCCGCATCGGCGTGCTTGCCGAGGAGCTGACGCAGGTCTGACTCGCCGTCGGCGAAGAGCACCGCTGCGGTCGCCTCGCGCAGCGCCGGGACGAGCGTCGCGCCGTCCGGGAGCGGCGCGATGAGCGCGAGCCTGTCCTCGTGGGAGAGCCAGAGCGTCGTCTCCGGCTTGACGAGCAACTTCTCGGCTACCGACTTGGCGGGCATGCCGCTCCTCGCGTCGTTCGCTTCACTCGGTCCAGTCCAGCTGCTTCTCCGGAACGCCCACCGTGCGCGCGTACTGGGCCGCGCGGGCACGGCCGGAGCGGTCGCCGCGGGCATAGCGGAAGACGCGGTCGGCGAAGACCACGAAGACCTCGTCCCCGGCGGTGAAGCTGGCGTACCAGGGGCCCGATTCAAGGCACCGCGCCAGCGCCGCGGCCAGCTCCGGGGCCTGCTGCTGCTCGGCCCCGAACTCCAGCAGCGTCCAGCGCGGCGGCTGACCGGGCGCCGGGTCGAGCACCTCGACGCCGGTCACCCGGTACAGCCGCAGCTCCAGTCCTTCCAGCGCCGCGCCGATCCGCACGCTCTCGCCGACCAGGATTCCCGTGAGCATCCCCGGCCGCCTGCCTCAGATCAGCCCTTCACCGAGCCGGCCAGCAGGCCGCGCACGAAGTAGCGCTGAAGCGAGAAGAACACCACGAGCGGGATGACGATGGACACGAACGCGCCCGCCGTCAGCAGCTCCCAGCGTCCGCCGAATGAGCCGACCATCTGCGAGAGCCGCACGGTGAGCGGTTCTACCTGCGGCGTGCCGCCCGCGAAGGTCAGGCCGACCAGCAGGTCGTTCCACACCCACAGGAACTGGAAGATGGCGAACGCGGCCAGGGCCGGGGTCGCCAGCGGCAGGACGATCGTGCGGAACACCCTGAAGTGCGACGCTCCGTCGACCAGGCCCGCCTCGATCAGGTCCCGCGGCAGCTGCGCGATGAAATTGTGCAGCAGGTACACCGCCAGCGGCAGCGCGAACATCGTGTGCGCCGTCCACAGCGACACGTACGTGCCGCTGACGTTCAGCGCCGGGATGAGCGCCACGGTGCCGATGTGCGCCCCGCCGGAGAACAGCTGAAGCAGCGGAACCAGCGCCAGCTGCAGCGGCACCACCTGCAGCGCGAAGATGAAGAAGAACAGCGTGTCGCTGCCCCGGAACTTCACCCACGCCAGCACGTACGCCGCCATCGCCGCGATCGTCAGCGGGAACAGCGTGCCCGGGATGGTGATCGCCAGCGAGTTGACCAGGAACGGCATGATGCCGCTCGAACCGCCGAAGTTGGCGCTCTGGAACAGCACCGTGTCGTAGTTCGAGACGGTCAGGTGCGGATGCGCGAACGCGGTCCACCACCCGGAGGTGGCCGAGGCCCCGGAGGGCCGGAACGAGGCCACGAACAGCCCGAAGGTGGGCACCGTCCACAGCACCGTCAGCAGCAGGACGAGCACGGTGGCCAGCGGGGAGGAGAAGGACCGGCGCACCGCCTTCGCCGCCGGCCCGGCCGGCGCCGTCTTGATCGGGGAAACGACTTCGGCGGGAGTACTCATGAGATCTGCCTCACCGGATCTGCCTCTCCCGTCGCAACAGGACGATGTTGTACGCGACCAGCGGAAGGACACCGGCGAACAGGATGACCGCGAGCGCGCTGCCCTTGCCGGTGTCGAAGTTCACGAAGGTCTGCGAATACATGTCGTTGGCCAGCACCTCGGTCCCGAAGTTGCCGCCGGTCATCGTGCGGATGATGTCGAACAGCTTCAGCGTGATGATCATGACCGTGGTCAGCACCACGATCAGGGTGCTGCGGATCATCGGGAACGTGATCCGGAACGCCATCGCCAGGCCGCGGGCGCCGTCCACCTTCGCCGCGTCGATGATGTCGTCAGGGATCGCCTTGATCGCCGCCGAGAGCACCACCATCGCGAACCCGGTCTGCGACCAGATCATGATCACCATCAGCAGGAAGTTGTTCAGCGGATGGCTCAGGATCCAGTTCGGCGGATTGCTCCAGCCCAGATCGATCACGACCTGGCTGAGCAGTCCCGTCTGCGGCTGCCCGGGCGCCCGGTAGTCGTAGACGAACTTCCAGATGATCGACGCGCCGACGAACGAGATCGCCATCGGCATGAAGATCAGCGACTTGTACACCGCCTGGAACTTGATCCGGTCCACCAGCACGGCCAGCAGCAGCCCGAGCGCGGTGGCCACGACCGGCGCGATGAGGATCCACAGCAGGGTGTTGAGCAGAGCCTGCTGCGCCGAGCCGTTCGTGAACGCCCAGCCGTAGTTCTTCCCGCCGAGGAAGACGGTGGAGTCGTCGCTGTAGAAGCTGAGATAGATCGTGCGGATCGCCGGGATGACCAGCCCGACGGCCAACAGGATCAGCGCGGGCCCCAGCAGCACCACGATGGTCAGCGGCCGGTGCAGCCGGCCGGTCGCCCGGCCGGCCGCGACGAAGATGATCAGCCCGACGCCGAAGAAGACCAGCAGCGCTTCACCGGTCTGGCCCAGCTTCGAGAACGCGTCGCTCGCGGTGCTCGCAAGGATTACCTGCGTCTGCGCGGCCATCATCCGGCCTCCGAGGTGCGGAGGCCGGACGAGGCGTCAAGCGTGGTTGAGCCGTACGTCACGAGCTGGGCCAAGCGCCGTCGATGTCGGCAGCGACCTGCTTGATGCTCTGGCCCTGGCCGAACCAGGCGGTGAACGACTTCCACTCCTGTCCCGCGCCGACGGCGGCGGGCATCAGGTCGGAGGCGTCGAACCGGAAGGTGGCGTTCGGGTCGGTCAGGTACTTCGCCGACAGCTTGTCGATCGGGTCGGTGTAGAGGGTCTGGTCGACCTTCTCGTTGGCCGAGACCCATCCCGGGGCGACCTTGATGCGCGAGTCCGCCCACTGCGGGGTGGACAGGTAGTTCTGCACCGCCTGGACCTCAGGACGCGAGGAGAACGCGGTCACGAACTCGCCGCCGCCCTCGACCGGGGTCTGGGTGTTGCCGGCCGCCGGCAGGTAGAACGCGAACACGTCGCCGTCCGGGGCGACCTTGGTGCCGGTGGGCCACTGCGCCTCGTAGAAGGAGGCCTGCTGCAGCATCCAGCACTGACCCTTGAGGATCGGCTTGCCGGCGTCCTGGAAGGTGGTGGTCGCGATGGTCTTGACATCGCCGAAGCCGCCGTTGACCCAGGCCGGGTTCTGCATCCAGCCGGCCACGGTCTGCATGGCGTCCTGGATCTGCGGGTCGGAGAACTTGATCTTGTGGCTGACCCAGTCGTCGTACACGGAGCCGCCGTACTTGCCGAGCACGACCTCCTCGAGCCAGTCGGTGGCCGGCCAGCCGGTCGCGGTACCGGAGGAGATGCCGCCGCACCACGGCTTGCCCTTCCCGGAGGACGCGATCTTCGCGGACAGCGACATGAGCTGGTCCCAGGTGGTCGGCACCTGGTAGCCGGCCGCGGTGAAGGCCTTGGGCGAGTACCACACCAGCGACTTCATGTTCGCGCTCATCGGCGCGGCGTAGAAGGTGCCGTTGACGGTGGCGTACTGCTTCCAGATCGGCGACCAGTTGTTCTCGTTCGAGACGGTCTCCGCCGGCGGCTTGACCACCTTGTGCGTCTTGACCATCTGGGCCAGCAGGCCGGGCTGCGGGATGACCGCGAGGTCCGGGGCGTTGCCGCCGGAGACGCGGACCGCCAGCTGCGACTCGAAGTCGTTCGAGCCCTCGTACGAGATCTTGATGCCGGTGCACTGGGAGAACTGCGCCCAGGACTTCTGCAGAGAGTCCGACTCGGGGCTGATGATCGAGGCGAACATCGTGACCGTGGTGCCGGAGTGGCCCGCGTAGGCCTGGTACTGCGCGCAGTCGCCGGTGAGGGTCGGTACGGCCTGCGCGCCCTTGGAGCTGCTACTGCATGCGGCCGCTAGCAATGAAGCGGAGGCGGCGGCGGTCAGCAGTACGCGGCGCTTGGTCCGCGACCGCTTGCGATCGTCGTGGCTCCGGGTCGTGAGCCCCCGTGTGCCAGAGCTTGTGAACATCATCGTCCTCGATCCCTGACTCGCTGATTACCGGTGCGTCCTCAGGAAAGTCGTTGACTCGGCCCGAGAAACGACACCTGAGATGCAACCTTGCTTTTGTTGTCCCGTCCAGCGTTACTGGTGGATCAACCCGGTAACGATTCGGCCAACCCGTCCGGTGGTCGTGAGATCAGGCGAGGGGCGGGCCGGCGGCGGCCTCCTGCCTCTGAAAGTTTCACGAAAGGCGGCCCGATGGCTGCTTTTACCTGCTGAATTGGGCCGAACGGGTGGAAGTTGGGAATCTCGGCGGTTAGTCGGCGTAAGCGGTCGCCTGGAGGGAGTAAAGCGAGGCATACCGGTCGTCCGCGGCGAGCAGCCGTTCGTGGGTGCCGTGCTCGACCAGCCGGCCGCCCTCCATGACCAGGATCAGGTCCGCTCCGGCGACCGTGGAGAAGCGGTGCGAGACCACCAGGGTGATGCCGCCGGAGTGCTCGGCGACCTCGCGGGCCCGCCGCATGTAACGCTCGAAGATCGCGTGCTCGCTCGGTGCGTCGAGCGAGGCGGTGGGCTCGTCGAGGACGAACAGCAGCGGCGCAGGGCGCATGGAGGCACGGGCCAGCGCGATCTTCTGCCACTGGCCCTCGGAGACCTCGACCCCGCCGAACTGCCTGCCGAGCCGGGTGTCCAGTCCGTCGGGCAGGCGGCGCACCAGCGCCTCTGCGTCGGCGTCGCTGACGGCGCGTCGGATGCGGTCAAGGTCGTCGACGGCTGCGATGTCGCCGAATCCGACGGCCTCGGCGAACGAGGTGTGATACCGGCCGAAGTCCTGGAACGCGGCGCTGGTGACGGCCCGCCAGGCCGCCGTGTCCAGGTCGGCCAGATCCGCGCCGTCGACGAGGATGCGGCCGCTGTCCGGGCGGTAGAGCTTGGTAACGAGCTTGACGAGCGTCGTCTTGCCGGAGCCGTACTCGCCGACCACGGCTACCACCGACCCGGCGGGCAGATGGACCGTCAGGTCGCGCACCGCGGGCCGGTCGGTGCCCGGATAACTGAAGGTGACGTGGTCGAAGGTGATGCCGGACGCCAGGCGAGCCGGCGGTCGCAGGCCCGGGCCGGCCAGCGCGTGCTGATCGTCCCGATAGCGGCGCAGCCAGCGGAAGGGGCGCAGCAGCCGCGTATATCCACCGGTGTCCGCCGAGCGCCGGACTGCCTGCTCGACGATCATCCGCAGCTGCGTGCCGACCGTGACCGTGAGCACGATGTCGCCGATACGCGCCGGGTCGTTCGCGGCGCTGTGCACGACGACCGTGAGCCCGCTGACGAAGCAGAGCGAGAACAGGCACCAGCCGGCAGCGCCCCACACCGCCGCCCGGATGCGGGCCCTGATCCAGATCGCCTCGGCCCGGTCCGCGGCCGCGCGCTGGCGGC
>Ga0209810_1004333_pt1 | contig 13791 bp, 11 predicted proteins | sample Coa_R1_7_FD_187159 | JGI IMG/M metagenome (GOLD analysis project Ga0209810, IMG submission 187159) | Surface soil microbial communities from Centralia Pennsylvania, which are recovering from an underground coalmine fire - Coalmine... | ecosystem: Environmental > Terrestrial > Soil > Unclassified...
TTCCGGCTGCGGCGCCGCAGGCCAGCAACACTTTGCGTTCCGCCGCGGTGGTGTGAAAAACCTGGCCGACCAGCGAGCCCAGCGCGCCGCCCGTCTGGATGATTGGACCTTCGGCGCCAAACGGGCCACCGGTGCCGATGGCGATCGCAGCGGAAATAGGTTTCAGGATAGCGACCCGCGGCTCAATCCGGCTGCGGTTCACCAGGACCGCTTCCATGGCCTCAGGGATGCCGTGACCGCGAATCTTCGAGGTGCCGTACTTCGCCATGATGCCGACGATGATTCCGCCGATCACGGGCGTGATGATCACCCAGGGGCCGAGCGTGTTCAGGCGCGCGCTGGTGAAATCGACCGCGATGCGGTGAAAGAAAAAGACGTTTGTGAAAAATCCGATGAGGTGATAAAGGGCATAGGCTACAAGGCCCGCCAGCAGGCCAATTCCGGCCGCGAGCAGCGAGACCAGGAACATGCGGAACTGGGCCGGGGTGGAGAGGGCTTCCTGGGCGTTGGCAATAGGATCGCCCGCGGGGACGGCGCTGGCACCGCTGCCGCTGATCACGGCCTTCTTGGAATCATCGAACTCGCTCAAGCACGTTTCTCTCTGGTGAGTTTTTCCTGCGGGTGCCGCGCGCCTCCTTGCCGCCCATCACACGCATCATTGCCGAGACTAGCTCCGGACCCTGGTCGCGCAACTCCTCGCGGTGGTGAAGAGAGAGGTCACGTAAAACCTTTTCGCCTTTTGGGGTCAGGGAAAGCAGGACTTCACGGCGGTCGTTGCCTCCCCGCTGACGCTTGATGAGGCCGCGGTCGGCCAGGCGGTTCACCAGCTCAACCGTGCTGTGGTGCTGGATCTGCAGGCGCTCGGCAACTTCGCCGATCTTCGGGCGCACCCCCTTGGGAATGCCTTTGAGGGCAAGCATGAGCTGGTGCTGGCGCGGCTCCAAGCCGGCGTCACGCGCGACCTGCTCGCTGAAACGCAGAAATCGGCGGATCTGATACCGCAGCTCGGCCAGTGCTTCGTACTCGGTAACGCTCACGGATTGGTTTTTCATGGGATGCGGCGATTACCTCGCGACGCAATTATATACTATATTGTATCGTGCAGCGATACATTGTGGGAAAGCGTATGTTACTTATGGGCTACGGCGCGGAGTGCACTTGCCCATGTGCAACTTTTTTCCACATGAGTAGCAGTATTTCGAGCGCGCATTTAGAATTTGCAGTCCATCCTGAATCAGGGAGCACGAATTGATCGCGCGATACACGCGTCCGGAGATGGGGCGCATCTGGAGCGAAGAAAACCGTTTTCGCACGTGGCTGAGGGTTGAGGTCGCGGCCACGGAGACTTTGGCCGAAGCCGGACTGGTGCCGCGGGACGCCGCCCGGGCGATCCGCGAGCGGGCAAATTTCAGCGTGCAGCGCATTCACGAGATCGAGGCCGAGGTGCGCCACGACGTCATCGCGTTCACGACCGCGGTGGCGGAGATTGTGGGTCCCGACGCGCGCTGGTTTCACTATGGCCTGACATCAAACGACGTGGTGGACACGGCGCAGGCGCTGCTGATCAAACAGGCCTCGGAGATCGTCGCGGCGGGGCTGGAACGGCTGTCGGATGTGTTGAAGCGGCGGGCCTGGGAATTCAAAGACACGCCCATGGTCGGACGCACGCATGGGGTCCACGCCGAACCGGTGACGTTCGGGTTCAAGCTGGCGAACTGGTATTCGGAGACGCAGCGGAACATCGCGAGGTTCGCGCGCGCGGCGGAAGAGATGCGGGTCGGGAAGTTTTCCGGCGCGGTGGGAACCCTTGCCCATCTCGATCCGGGGTTGGAAGAAAAAATCTGTGAGCGGCTGGGGCTCGAGGCGGCGGCGATATCGTCCCAGGTGATCCAGCGCGACCGGCACGCAAATTACATGGCGACTCTGGCGGTAATCGCGTCCACTTTGGACAAAATCGCCACGGAGATCCGCCACCTGCAGCGAACTGAGGTGCGCGAAGCGGAGGAATACTTCAGCGAAAAACAGAAGGGCTCATCGGCGATGCCGCATAAGCGCAATCCCGTGACCTGCGAGCAGATCAGCGGGCTGGCGCGTGTGGTGCGTTCAAACGCCCAAGCGGCATTCGAAAATGTCGCACTGTGGCATGAACGGGACATTTCCCATTCATCGGTGGAGCGCATCATTCTTCCGGATTCGACCACGCTGGTGGATTACATGCTGAGCAAGGCGGCGAACCTCATCGATACCATGTTCGTTTATTCGAAACGGATGATGCAGAACCTGGAGAGCACCGGCGGGCTGGTGTTCAGCGGGCAGTTGCTGCTCGATTTGGTAGAGCACGGGGTCACGCGTGAGGATGCGTATCGCATGGTGCAGCGCAATGCGATGAAGGCGTGGAACGAGGGCGGAAATTTTCACGAACTGGTGCTGAAGGACAAGGATATTTCGAAAGCCGTGCCGCGGAAGGTGATTGATGATGCGTTCGATCTGAGGCGGCAACTGAGGAACGTGGACAAGATTTTCGCGAGAGTGTTCCCTGCGCCGGCCAAGACAAGAGCCAACCACAAAGGACACGAAGGGGCACGAAGGAAGAAAGCAAAAGTCAATTGAGGCGCGTGCTCCGCTTCCTCTGCGACTCTATGTGCTCCGTGGTGAGTTAGTCAGCGTTCGTGGAATCGGATTTCAGGATCGAGTACAGATTCAGGCTCTGATACGCGCCTTTGACGAGCTCGTAGTCGCGCAGCAGGCCTTCGAATTTCATGCCCGCTTTTTCCATCACCCGGGTGGAGCCGCGGTTTTCAGGAACGGCTTTGGCTTCGATGCGGTGAAGTTCCATCTCTGAAAAGCCGAACGCGAGCACGGCGTTCAGCGCTTCTGTCACATACCCTTTTCCCCAATACTCACGCGACAAAACGTAGCCGACTTCGGCACGTGAGTGCTGCAGCGCCCAGTTCTTAAGACCGATGGCGCCGATGAGTTTGCCGGTCCGGCGCAGCACGATGCCCCACGGGGCGGGCTGGCCTTGGCGATAAGCCTTGAGCACCGTCGAGAGGAACTGGCGCGTGGTCTTCAGGTCGCGATGATGTTCCCACGGGGTGTAGAGCGTGACTTGGGGATCGGACGCGTAGGCGAACATGTCGCGCGCGTCTGCGCGCTTGAATTTACGCAAGAGCAGGCGAGGTGTGGTCAGCTCGGGCAGATTGCGAAACAGTTTCGCGGCGCGCTTGCGGTCGAACACGATTCTCCTAGAGCCGGTTGATGATCGAGGCGACGTAGCCCGCCCCAAAACCATTATCAATGTTGACGACCGTGACGTTCGAGGCGCAGGAGTTCATCATGCCGAGCAACGCGGTCAGGCCCTGGAATGACGCGCCGTAGCCGACGCTCGTGGGGACCGCGATCACGGGGGCGCTGATCAGGCCGGCGACCACGCTGGGCAGCGCGCCCTCCATGCCGGCGCAGACGATCACGACGCGGGCCTGCGCGAGCATCTCGCGGCTGGCGAGCAGGCGATGAATGCCGGCAACACCGACGTCGTAGACGTGCTCAACGTCGTTGCCCATGATTTCTGCGGTGACCACGGCTTCTTCGGCTACCGGGATGTCGCTGGTGCCGGCCGAGACGACCGCGATAGTTCCCTTCCCCAGCTTGGTGCGATCGCGCTGCAGCGTGATGGCACGGGCGAGTTCGTGAAATTGCGCGGCGCGGATTTTTTTCTTCACCGCGGAGAATTGCGATTCGGTGGCGCGGGTGACGAGGACGTTTTTTCCGTGGCGGGCCAGGCGAGCGAAAATTTCCGCAACCTGCTTCGGTGTTTTTCCCTGGCCGAAGATGACTTCCGGCATGCCGGCGCGGAGCGGACGATGATGGTCCACCTTGGCGAAACCGAGATCTTCGAAAGGGAGGTGGCGAAGGCGCTGGACGGCGTCGTCGGGGGAGAGCTTTCCCTTCTTTACTTGATCGAAAAGTTTGCGGAGGGCATCAGGATTCATGAACCAGGCGTGAGCATTCAGCAATCAGCATTCAGCTGCAACAGTTCAGATTATCACTCGGGAGCGATAGAGGTTCAGAGGTGGCTCAGTGCTAATTGGTAAGTGCCGAGCGCTAATTGCTGCGTTTGGGTTTGCGTTTGCCGGCGTGCAGGCGGGAGGCGATGGCGAAGTAAGTTTCGCGCGGCGTGCCGAGGGAATCGAGTGAGCGGAAATACAGCGCGCGCAGGTAGCGCTTGGCGATTTTGCCCTGCAGATAAGCATCGTAGAGCTCGCTGCCGAGCATGTACCCGAGCTGGCGGCTGGCGAAGTCGAATTTTTCGCCGGTCGAGCGAACGCCTTCGTTCATCAGCGCGGGCACGGCCCAGTAACGCTTCTGGTTGGACTCGTAATCTTTGTGAAGCACGAGAAAATCAATCAGGCGCATGTACTCGGCGTAGCCGTAGATGCTCTGCTCTTCGATTGCCTCGCGCGGCTGCGCGTAGAGGGTGTAGAGATCCGATTCATGCACCGCGGGACGGGCCGGGTACAGCACACGCGAGCCGAGGTATCCGAGAGCCTGTTCGAGAACGCGGGTGTAGAAGACATCTTCGGGGGACACAGGCGCCGGCGTGGGCTGTTGCAGCGCGCCACGGCAGGCGAGATGAACAAAGTGCGCCGCCTCTTCCGCGGCATGCGCCATCTGAAATTCGCGCACGTAGATTGCGTTCATGCGCGGGAGGTACGCGCTGCCGAATTCTTCGATGCGCTCGAAGATCGCCTTGCTCTCCTGTTCCTGGGCGCCTTTGCGCAGAAGCAGCTTGCGCAACATTTCGTCAGACGATCGGCAGTAAACCTCGGGCAAGAGGTCCACGAGGAATTTTGGCTGCGTGCCATTGTGGGGCGAACATTGCTTCACGTTCAGAAAACGCAGCAAGCCCTGGATCAGGTTGTAGATGGTGGGAGCGAGGTCGGGCGACGAGGGATTCTCGCTGCTCCAGCGCTCCAGGCACATGCGGTAGCTTTCGTATTTTTCGAGCGGGGTGGAATTGAAGACGCAGATCACGTCATCGGCGACGCGTACCGCATCCACACGCTCGCATTTCTCGCCGGCCGCACGCCAGTAGAGATTGTCGATGTTCTGCAGCAAGGTGAGGACGCGCTCGTCCGGCATGGTTTCGTGCAGTAATTGCGGCAGATGGTTGGGGGCGAGGTGCGACTCACCGAAGAGGACGACGATCGCGGCGCCGGAATGAAGCTTGCGCAGCTCGGCAATTTTTTCGGCGGCGTGGCGGTCGCGCAGGCCGATTTTGCGCATATCGCTGCGGGGCATGCAGTCGAGCCCGTACACCTGCACCTTGGCGGCACGCGCTCGCGACAGCAATTCATAAAAAGGCTGCCAGTCGTAGCCCCAGTCCAGGTCGAAGCGGATGCGCTGGCGCAGTTCGTGCTCATCAATTTCGCCCTGCATCCATTCGCCGACGATGTGCTGATCGCGGGCGAAAATGGTTTCGAGCGCCAGAACGACAGGCCGGCCACTCTGCGCCAGATTTTCCACGACCTGAGCCGCGAATTTCTGCGAAGCCGGGAGGGCGTGATAATCGCCGACCAGCAGCGTAGCAGCGCTGGCAATACAGTTGTGGAGCTGCTCGGGCGTCAGCACCGATTCGTAGGAACGAAACGCTTCGTTGAAGTCCCGGAGATATTTACGACGGCCGTTGGGATCGGTGGCGCGGATTTCGCGCTCTACCTGAGCCAGGGCGTGGAGCTGGGCTGCGCTGCGACGGGATCGTAATGCGGACGTGGTTGCCATGCTATCGTGTGGCCCCAGCCAGAATCGTCAGGCGTGCTCTGCGCGGCGTACGAGCGAAGCACGCTGCTTGACGGCTCCGAGCTGCACTTCCTATGCTCAAGGTTCCGGGGGGACAAAGCGGAATACCTCGCATTACTTGGATGCAAACTTGATCAACCCTGTACCCCAGATCCTGACCGTGGCTACAACCGGAGCCAGCGGCTCCGTTTTCCTGCGGCAGCTGCTCACCATCGCCGAGCGCGACAGCCGCGTCAAAACCATTAACTTCATCGCCTCCGACAACGCGCTGCGCGTTTTTGCCGAGGAGCTCGGGATCCGGGGACGCAACAACCTCGTCGCGCAGCTGCTGGGGAAGGCCTCACGAAAAATCCAGCAGCAAAACAATGCCGACATCGGCGCGAACGTGGCCAGCGGTTCCTATCCCACGGACGCGATGGTCGTGATCCCGTGCAGCATGGGCACGCTGGCGCGTATAGCCAACGGACTAGCCATGCAACTAATCGAACGCGCCGCCGACGTCTGCTTAAAGGAGAAGCGCCCGCTGGTGCTGTGCGTGCGCGAGACGCCGCTCAACAAAATTCACATCCGCAATATGTATCGTGCGGCGGATGCGGGTGCGACCGTGTACCCGCTCATTCCCACCTTGTACAACCGGCCTACGAACGTGGAAGCCATGGCCTCCGAGTTTGCCAACCGCGTGCTGGCCCATATCGGCCTACCCCAGCGCGGGGCGTATCACTGGAAAAACAGCACGTAGTACCGAGTTGCCAGTTTTCAATATTCCGTTCTCGGATTCGCTTGACGTGACGACACTTGGCCAGGCGTCAGTGTAGAAAGCAACCGGCCGTCCGAGCCAGATGCCCCCGGGACATGTCTCAGTAGTTGGACTTATGGGCAAACGCGAGGTCCCTCCACTCGGGCTGAAGCCCTCGGTCGGGATGACAGACGCTGGCGGACTGAAAACCCGGGGCTGAGAACTACTCAGGTACTCCCAATTTGACGGGTCAAAAAAAGCGCATTAATCTCGAAATACACTGGAAAGGAGGTGGTCCGATGTCGATAAGTTCTGACTGTAGTAACCCAAGTGAGGTGGCTGAGGCTTAGGGAAAGGCTACGAACCTCGCCGAACTTCTGGTGAGTTTGGGATATCCCACCCAGTGCAAGCTGGGCCCGGAGTTTGCCGCAGGGGGTCAGCGTAGTCTGACTACCTCAGGCCAATCCCAACAGTCACCGGCGGCCCGCTGCTCGGATGAGTAGCGGGCCGTTTCTATTTGAGCTCGCGTCTATTTGAGCTCTCGATTGCCGGTTCAATTCAGGATCGGATCCCGCTCGTGCGTTGTCACAGACAAATCAACAACTTAGGTCGAGACTGGCCCGATGGTAACCAACACTTGTGCGGTACCGACCGTAATCTGGCACCACCCGGCCCCAGGTGGCACCATCGTATTTAACGCCGCCGAAAGACGAAGTTTGAGAGCTGGAAGAAGGCGGCGACCGAGTCAAGGGGAGCAAACGTGCCGGGTCATCGCAAGCTGGACGTGAAAGAGCTGTTCTGTCTTTGCGGTTTTGCTTTTGTAGGATTTTTCCTTTGGGTTGCGCTTGTGCCGGTGACGGCCTCGCCCGTGAATCCCATGGTCAGCCAGGCCATGCGGGTGCACTCGGTACGGGCTCGCCTGACGCAAATGCGGGAGCAGAAATACCAGGCGACGGGTGATTGGGCGCAGGCGATTTTGGCCGTCGAACCCGATGTCGAGGCAATTCAGCAGCTGATTCATCAGACGTCGGACTCGTGGACGATTCTGAGCAACGATCCGGAGCTGCGGCGGAGTGCGCAAACCTTTCAGGTGAGCCTGGCGGTGATGCAGGAGCAGGCGCGGATCCTTCAGGACGAAGTGGTGGTGGCGCGCATGATGCAGCAGGTTGGGCCGGAGAAGCGTGAAGACCTGCTGAAATCGGCGTTGTTGCCGCTGATCGGAGAGGAACAGATCAGCCGGGAGCGGTTCCAGGAATTTCGCAGCCGACCGGGAATTTAAGGCCAGAAGAATTGGTTCCCACGCTCTCCAAAACAGCGTGGGGGCCGCCACCCTGTCATTGTGTTCATTTACCTCCTGTCGGAAACCGCCAGACGTAGAGTTCCCAATTTTCAGCCCCACTTCATAGTCCTGGCTCGAGCGCCCAAAGTTGTCGGAGCTCGCCCGGGTACAAGCAGTTCCAGGAGTGATTGGCCTTTTTCCTACCCTGGGGTTCCCTGCCTGCTAACTGCCTGCTGCGAACGGATGGGGGCACGTGCTTTAGAATAGGGGGAACGATCCGCGGCGCGGGATGGTGCGCCGGCTCTGGCCTGGAAGAAAATCAGAAGCTCTGGATGAGGATTTTTCGCATCCCATAACTTAGCAATACCGTTCCCATAATTTTGATAAGTACCTGATCTCCACTCCTCAACGTGGCCATAAAAGTAAAGATCCCGCGATTCTGGAAATTAAAAAGCGGCACGCCACGCGCCCGGCAGAAAGACATGCTGGTGCGCAGCGCGGTCGCCGTATTCATTGTTTGCTGCACACTGATGCTGGGCGTCTTCGCCTGGTACTACGTCAAATACGACCGCATTGTGACCCGGCGCATGCACGGGCAGATATTCAGCAATGCCTCGAAAATCTATGCCCTGCCGGAAACGGTTCACGTCGGAGAAAAAATTGATGTGCGCGAGATTGCCGCGCGGCTGCGGCGAACTGGTTACACCGATGCGGAAAAAGATAAAGCGGCGCGCATCGGCACGTATCGGCTGATAAGCGGCGGAATCGAAGTGCGCCCGGGGCCTGAGTCGTACCACGCCGAGGATGTGGCGCGGATAACAATCCACGACGGCAAAGTTGAGAGCATCACCACCCCAAATAGCAAGGAACAGCTCGAGGGCTATGAACTGGAGCCGCAGCTGGTCACGAACCTGTTCGACACCGAGCGCTCCAAGCGCGAGGTGATCAAGTACAACCAGATCCCCAAGAACATGGTGGATGCGGTTTTGGCCATCGAGGATCGGCGCTTCTTCCAGCACGCCGGCGTGAACTACGTTCGGCTGCTCGAGGCGGCCTGGGTGGACCTGCGCCAGGGGAGGCACGAGCAGGGCGGCTCGACGCTGACCATGCAAATCTCGCGCGGCTTCTTTTTGACACCGCAGAAGACGATCAAACGCAAGCTGGTCGAGATGCTGATCGCCATCGAGCTGGAGCAAAAATTCTCGAAGCAGCAGATTTTTGAGCTGTACGCGAACCAGGTTTACATGGGTCAACGCGGGTCGTTCACCATCAACGGGTTTGCGGAAGCGGCGCACGCATATTTCAACAAAGACCTGCAGAACATCACCTTACCGGAAGCGGCGCTTTTGGCCGGTCTGATCCAGCGGCCGAATTATCTGTCTCCTTACCGCAATCCAGAACGCGCAACGGAACGTCGCAACCTGGTTCTGGACAGCATGGTGGAGACGCGGGCAATCACCCGGGAAGAAGCCGACCGCGCAAAAGCCACGCCGCTGAAATTGGCCCCTCCGAACGTTGAGGCGAGCGACGCGCCCTACTTTGTGGATCTGGTGAAGGACACGCTCAGTGGGAAATTCAGCGAGCGCGACCTGAACGAGCAGTCGCTCCGGATTTATACGACGCTCGATCCCGATCTGCAAAAAGCGGCTGCGGAAGCGGTGGAGCAGGGCGTCAAGATCGTGGATGAGCAGGTAACGAAGCTGCGCACCAAGCGAATCAAGGTTTCGGGTAGCGGGAAAAAAGCGAAGTACGAGACCAAGGTTCTGCCTGGCCCGCAGGCGCAGGTGGCGCTGGTCGCTATTGATCCGCACACCGGCGAGGTGCTGGCGCTGGTCGGCGGCCGCAATTACGGCATGAGTCAGTTGAATCACGCGATCGCGAAACGGCCGACCGGGTCGATCTTCAAACCCTTTGTTTATGCGGCAGCGATGAATACGGCGCTCGGCGGCAGCGGAGACGCTGTGTTTACGCCGACGTCGATGATTGAGGACACGCCGAGCACGTTCGCGTACGGTGACCAGATCTACGAACCGCGCAACTACAAAGAGGAGTACCACGGTGAGGTGACCGCGCGCTATGCCCTGGCGCTGTCATTGAACAATGCCACGGTGAAGCTGGCCGAGCAGGTGGGTTACGACAAAGTGGCGGACCTGGCCAAGGCCGCGGGAATTACCTCGGTCAAGCCGACCCCCGCGATGGCTTTGGGCGCGTACGAAGCAACGCCGCTCGATATGGCAGGAGCCTTCACCATCTTCGCGAACGAAGGGACGCGGGTCACGCCTTTCATGATCACCTCGGTGCGGAACGCGAAGGGCGACGTTGTGGCGCAGTTCCAGTCGGATAAGAAGCAGGTTCTCGATCCCCGCATTTCCTACATCATGACCAACATGATGGAGGGCGTGCTGAATTTCGGGACGGCGTATCCGGTGCGGGCGCGCGGGTTCACTGCTCCGGCGGCGGGCAAGACCGGCAGCTCGCACGACGGATGGTTCGCGGGATACACCAGCAATTTGTTATGTATCGTGTGGGTCGGGTACGACGACTACAGCGACTTGCGGCTGAGCGGTGCCATGACCGCGGCGCCCATTTGGGCGGAGTTCATGAAGCGGGCAGTGGCCCTGCCGCAGTATCACGACGTGCAGCCGTTCGTGCAGCCCACCGGGGTCGTGGACGTCAGACTGGACAAGGTCACGAACAAACTGGCAACTGCCTCATGCCCTGACAATTACACGGCGGCGTTCGTGGCGGGCACGGAGCCCAAGGAAACCTGCGACCAGATGACCGGGGTAAAGGGCTTCTTCTCGCGGATTCTGGGAATCGGGGGAGACAAGCCGCTTCCGCCGGTCCAGCCTGCGGCACCGGGCCAGCCGGTGTCGGGACAGCAACCCGTGGCTGCGGCCAATCAGAAACCGGACGATGGCCAAAAGAAAAAAGGCTTGTTCGGCAAAATTGTGGGTATCTTTAAGGACGACAAACAGTCGGCTCCGGTGTCTAACCCACCACAGGGGGACAACAGCCGCAACGACGGCAGTCCCCACTAGCTCGAGCGCCGGAGATCGACCGCGCATCGAGCCTATGGAGGTGCCGTATGCCTCGTCGCTTGCTCGCCGTTTCTCTCCTCAGCTTGTTTGTTGTTTGCGCCATTTCAACCCTCACAGCCCAGTCGGTGCCGGATCGGTCATCGGAGCAGGCGCAGATAGCGCCGCCCCAGATGCGCCGGGTGGAGCCGCCGGCGCCCAACATGACTCCCGCCGCGCTCGAGAAAGAGGGCGATGTATTGCGGGGACAGAAACTCTTTCTTGACGCGATTGATTACTACACGGCCGCGCTGAAGAAGGAGCCAAAGAATTCAACCGTCCACAACAAGATGGGAATCGTCTATCTGCAGACGCGACGGTTCAACGAAGCCAAGAAGCAGTTCGAGAACGCGATCAAAGATGACAAGCAGAATGCCGATGCCTACAACAACCTGGGTGTGACGTATTACGCGCTGAGAAAAGAAGGCAAGGCGATCAAGGAATATGACAAGGCGCTGAAGATTCGGGAGGATGTTGCGTCGTATCACAACAACCTGGCCGCGGCCTATTTCACGAAGAAGAATTTTGACCGCGCGACGGAGGAGTATGGGCGGGCGCTGCAGCTCGATCCCGATATTTTCGAGCGCACGTCGCAGACCGGGATTGCGGCGCAGTTGCCCTCGCCTGAGGACCGCGCACACTACGATTACGTGGTGGCAAAAATGTACGCGAAGCTCGGCGTCACGGACCGGAGCCTGGAATATTTGAGAAAGGCCATGGAAGAGGGCTACAAAGACATCGGCAACGTTTATAAGGATGCCGAGTTCACCCAGCTGAGGAAAGATCCGCGATTCACGGCGCTGATGACGTCGAAGCCGGCATCGATTCCTGAATGAAAACCGCAGGGAGTGCGGAGGGCTTTGTGCGTTACTTTTCAGTTGCAGTTTTTGCGTTGCGATCGCAAAAAAGTTCCAAAATTTTTGTTGATGAAGATTTCGTTATTTTTCGTGACGAGCCGAAACTTTTTCGTGCGAAGGCTGTCTAATCAATCAAAACCTCCTGGAATAGTAGGAGAAACGGCAGCCCACCGGTTGCATATCCAACACGCCCCAAGCTGGCAACCGGTGGGCATTATTTTTTCCCGCTGGCCTCTAGCTGCTACTCACAAACGACTCCAAATTATTTTCGCGGGCTGCGCTCGCCGATATAACCATTCATCACCTGCTCCCATTTCCCCTGGGCTTTGAGGATGTACTCGGCGGCGTCGCGAAGAGCTCCCTGACCGCCGCGATGCTCGGTCACATAATGAGCTTCATCGAGAACCTCCTGGCGCGCGTTGGCGACGGCGATGCCGAGGCCGCAGTGGCGCATGACCGGCAGGTCAATGATGTCGTCGCCGACGAAACTGGCTTGCTCGGGAGCGAGGCCCTCCTGTTCGAGGATGCCGCGAAAAACGGTGAGCTTGTCCTGAATGCCCTGGTGCACGTGGTCGAGTTTGAGATCGCGCGCGCGCAGGGCCACCGTTTCTGAAATGCGTTTTGTGATCAGGCCGCTCTTGATTCCGCCGAGGCGAAGCAGAGAAATGGCGGTGCCGTCGTGGGCGTGAAAACCCTTGGCTTCGATGGTGGTCTGGCTGACGATGCCGAAGCCGCCATGCTGCGCCTTCTGGCTGGCGTGCGTTTGGGTGCGCTGCTCGGCGCCGGCGGGCGCGGGGAAAAGCCAGATAGTGCCGTCGGTGAGGACGCCGTCAACGTCGAAGAGAAGCAGCTTGATTTTCTTTGCGCGCGCCGTGGACATGAAGTGGTTAGGAGTTGGTCGACCGAATTTCCCGGTCCTCGGTTTTCAACGACAGTGATTGTATAGCAGGAAGTCGGATCGCATTCGCCACAGATGGAATCCAGAACGACAAGCATCAAGAATGTAAAAAGTGGAACACAGCATTCGTTTTCGGCGCGAGTTCCGGCTCGAGACTAGCCAGGACCATTGCGTAAGGAGTGTTTGTGGCTGGAAACGCTTCTTCAGAAGCCGGGGACGAATTCCTCGATCAGCATTTTTGAAACCGCGTGGCAGTTCCCACAGAGGAGAAGGGTTTCATTTGAATTCGAGCTGAGAACGCCGATGTGCAGGCTCTCGCAGGCGGCGCAGCAAGTCGTGGGATCGCTCGAGTCGGGTTCCGCGAGGTCGAATCGGAGGTCACGTTCGAAGCGGCCGGTTTTTTCAGTGTTGATCTCGAATGTGCTGCGGCAATCGGCGCAGACATGATTGAAGCAGCACTTAGGCTCGCAGGAGTAGACGATTTCTGCGCCCCCGCACTTCGGGCAGCGAATCACGTCTTTGAGCGGGCGCAGGGGCATAGGCTCATTTTATGTGGAATTCCGGAAGATGTCGGCTCTCGGACGCGCGAATTATCGTCCGTTCTCCCACTTTTTACTCTTCTGAGTCGTAGCATTTTCGGTTCTACTGCGACGCGCGATCACCCAGTTTGGTGTCATCCGCAGCCGCGCAGAGGGAGCTAGAAGTTACGGCGCTACTAATCCTGACACTGTTTTAAGGGCGAAGAATTTGCGAAAATCCGCAGCTCTCGATAAAATAGAAAGATGTCTGTTCCCGCCTCGGATTCGCCGGTCCAACCTGTGAACACGTCCTCGCTTGGCGAAGGGCGGACCTCGAACGCTCTCGATTGGGCACACCCGCTCGTCCGCGAATGGTTCGTGAGCCGGTTTGGATCGCCCACGGAACCACAGGAGCAGGGCTGGCCGGAAATTCTGTCGGGCAATACCACGCTGATTTCCGCGCCCACCGGGTCGGGCAAAACTCTCGCCGCATTTCTGATCTGCATTGACCGGCTGGTGCGCAAAGCGGTTGCGGGCACGCTCGAGGATCGCACCGAAGTTCTTTACGTCTCTCCGCTGAAGGCGCTGGGCAACGACATCCAGAAAAATCTGGAAGTCCCGTTGGGT
>Ga0209810_1004334_pt1 | contig 13790 bp, 12 predicted proteins | sample Coa_R1_7_FD_187159 | JGI IMG/M metagenome (GOLD analysis project Ga0209810, IMG submission 187159) | Surface soil microbial communities from Centralia Pennsylvania, which are recovering from an underground coalmine fire - Coalmine... | ecosystem: Environmental > Terrestrial > Soil > Unclassified...
AGGACGTCTATCTGGATATCTCAAACATCTTTGAACGCTGGATCAAAGCTTGTTCAGTCTTCCCCATGTGGCACGGCGAAACCGGTTTCCACTACGACGATTACTACCAGAGCCTTGCCGTCGCGCGCGGCAGCCTCGCGAGAATCGGCCAGAAGGACACCTGCCGCTTCAGGTACGCCGTGGCGTTAATGCTTCCGATTAATTATGCCGCCCGCCGCACCCAGTCGTTATCCTCACCAGCCGTCACCGGACAATCCACAATTTGAACGCGCAGTGATAAAAATTGGGACATCGTTCCTGGGCTTTCGCGGCCTGTGAAAGCATAAGGAAATCCGAAATCCACGTAGCCATCTGGCCCCGGTTGGTGCGTAATAAGGCTGAACTTTTCATTTCAACCGCCTCGATTGGTGCGAGGCCAGTCGATCCTCCAGCGCCCGCCGGCTACCGCGATCCAGAACAACCGTTTCGTTGGTGTGCCTCGGACGTGATGGTACAACACAGCGGCACGCTCGTAAAAGCCGCGCGTGTGCCAGGAATCCCGGTACCTGTACCGCTCATAATCAAGGTGGTGGCAAAATTCATGGCACAGCGTACTGAGAAATGTCCCGTATGACGTCACCTGTTTTCGAATGGCTGTCCTCATCCAGACACGGATGACCTTCTTTTGAGGGTCATAATCTCCGAACAGTTCCGTAGCCCAACCACCCTCCCGGCAGCGCAGCGGGCGGGCGGCGAGTATCCTGACCGGTGTAACCGTGACGTCATAGAAGTCTGCGGCAGCTTCGAGAAATCGTGCACATGCCTGCTGAAGCGCCGACCTTTTGCCAGCCGTCAGCGCTGCTTCAATGGAAGTTGACAGGGCCCGAAGGCGTTCATCCTGTGGAAGGTCGAGGGTCCTTTCCCTGTCGCTCTTAAGGAAATCGTCGAGCAGGTCCGCCTTCCGGGGCTTTCGGTCGGTAAGCATTCCAGCATCATTCTTGATCGTCACGATGGGGGCAAGCAAGTCCGACCTCTACGCCGAAGGCTAGTGAACCCCTCAAAATGACACACAAAATTGCGCACAGTTTCCGGAAAAGGATGCCCAGGGAAGAGGAAACGATACTCCTGGAAATTTCAGCGGATGGCAGTTGAACGGATGGGAAACTGCGACGACGTGGCGGCGTTGGCGCAAGAGTTGGGCGTGACCCGGCAGTATCTGTACAAGTGGCGCCGGAAGCTCGAAACAATTGAGCCAAGAGAAGAGGCGTCGCGGCCAGGCACGCGCGTGGCCTCCCGCCGGCGGGAAAACGGACGGCTCAAGCGGCTGCTGGCCGAGAACACCCTGGAAGTGGATTTTTTCAAGGGTGTCTTGCAAAAAATCGAGGCTCGACGCCGGAGTCGCGGCGACTCTGGCGCGACGGCATCTACGAGCAGATCCGCGACGTGATGCCGTTGCAAGGCAGCCTGAGCATCGAGCGCATGTGCCAGTTGGCAGGAGTCAGCCGCAGGAGCTTCTACCGGTCACTGAAGGAGCCGCAGCCGGCCGAGGAAGGGATGGAAGTGCGCTCCACGATCCAACAGATCGCCCTGGAGCATCGGCGCTACGGCTGCCGGCGAGTCACCTCGGAGCGGGACAAGCAAGGCATGCTGGTCAACCAAAAGTGGCGCGGATCATGCGGGAAGATGACCTGCTGGGCATCCAGCCGAAGCGGTTCATGGTGACGACGAATTCGAATCACCAGTTCGAGGTGTACCTGAATTTAGCGCGGCGGATGAAGGTGACCGGGATCAATCAGTTCTGGGTTGCCGACCTCACTTACATTCGGCTGAAGATCGAATTTGTCTATCTGGCCGTGATCCCGGATGCGTACTCGCGCAAGGTTGTGGGCAGGGCCCCGGACCGAACCCTGACGGCGCGGCTGACGATCGGGGCGCTCGAACAAGCCATCGAGAATCGGCGTCCGCAACCGGGCTTGGTGCACTATTCCGGCCGAGGATTTCAATACGCCGCCGCGGACTACGTGGCGTTGATGGAAAAGCACGGCATGGTCCCGAGCACGAGTCGGCCCGCGAACCCTTACGACAACGCCAGTTGCGAAAGCATCATCAAGACGCTGAAGCGGGAGGAAATTTAAGCCAACCAGTACAGCAACCTGAAACACTTGCGGGCGAACACCGAAGAGTTCATCAATGGAACTTTCAGCTTCTTTACCGGAGGGTCTGAAGGATAATGTTGGAGCCAATGCCGTGGTCTGGCAATCGAGAAAGAGCAACCTCATTCCAGAAAACCAAAGAAAAAGTATATACTTGGCCGCTGCGGTATAACAAAATCCGACGCAATCTTGTAAATGGGGCAATGAATTCACATGGTTAGGCGACTGATGCTCCTGCCGATGTTCCTGGTCCTATGCGCTGTAGAGCCGGTTTCGATGCTGCCGGCTGCGACCAATAACTTGAGGCCCCCCGCTGTCCCTCTGGTAACCTCGAACCCTTATTTCAGCATCTGGTCTTTCGATGATCGTCTGACTTACGGCCCCACGCGGCACTGGACGGGAACGCCTCAGGAACTTCACAGCCTGATGCTCGTGGACGGCGTTCCCTGGCGGATCATGGGCGACGATCCTCGCAACGTGCAGGCAATGCCTCAAACCGGATTAGAGGTGACGCCGACAAGGACTATCTACGATTTCGAAGGCGGCGGGGTCCATGTCACTTTAACATTTCTGACACCCATGCTGCCCGATGATATCGACCTGATGTCCTGGCCGGTCACTTATCTTACCTGGCAAGTTCATTCCGTTGACGGAAAAGACCACGATGTCTCGATCTACTACGACAACACAGCGCAACTGGTGGTCAACACAGAAGACGAAGCAGTTGTGTGGAAAGAGGATCAGATCGGCGATATGGCCGGCTTGCGCATGGGAACGCAGGCGCAGCCTGTGCTGCAAAAGTCAGGAGATAACCTGCGAATCGACTGGGGTTATTTGTACGTTGCAGTTCCTGCCCAAGGTGAAGCTAATGAGGCCGTGGCCCGGCTTCAGGGCGCGCTTCACGCTTTCGTTCGAGATGGAAGCCCTCCGGCCTCAGAGGCGCAGATGCCGGCGGTGCCCAATGTCGCTATGCCGGCGATGGTCGTGGAATTCCATCTCGGTAATGTAAGCGCGCAACCTGTTGAAAGGCACTTGATTGTTGCCTACGACCAAATCTACTCCGTTGAATACTTCCATCAGCGTCTTCGGCCTTACTGGCGATTGAAACGCACGAGCGCGGAGAAGCTGCTCCAGGAGGCTGAAAGCCAGTACAAGACCCTCGAGGCTCGCGCGGCTCAATTTGATCAGGACCTCATGGCGGACCTTGCGCGGGTCGGTGGAGAGCAGTACAGCCTGCTGGCAGCACTGGCATACCGCCAGGCGCTTGCGGCACAGATCATCGTGGCGGGGCCGGATGGCACTCCTTTCATGTTCCCTAAAGAAAATTTCAGCAATGGTTGTATCGGGACGGTGGACGTTATTTATCCCGGTTCACCGCTGCTCCTCCTGCTGAATCCCAGGCTGCTCGAAGCATCTCTTGTGCCTCTGTTCAAATACGCCCGGTCTGGGCGCTGGCCTTTTCCATTTGCACCGCATGATCTTGGCACTTATCCGCTGGCCAACGGACAAGTGTACGGCGGACGGGAGAAATCCGAGGTTAACCAGATGCCAGTGGAAGAAACCGGCAATATGCTGCTGATGGTTGCCGCAATCGCCCACGCTGAAGGGACAGCGAAATTCGCGGCCACATATTGGCCCCTGCTGACGCGCTGGGCTGAGTACCTGAAGGAGAAAGGGCTTGATCCCGCGAACCAGCTTTCTACCGATGACTTCGCCGGCCATCTGGCGCACAACGCAAACCTCTCCATCAAGGCGATTGAAGCGCTCGCCGCCTACGCTGAACTCGCCGGGATGCTGCACAAAGACCCCACGGCCAAACTATACAACGAGACGGCGGCTGACTTCGCCGGGCGGTGGGTGAAGATGGCAGACGACGGCGACCACTACAGGCTGGCTTTTGATCTGCCGGGCAGTTGGAGCCAGAAATATAACCTGGTGTGGGACAAAGTGCTTCAGTTCCATCTTTTCCCGCCTGAAGTCGCTGCCAAAGAAATTACCTGCTACGAGGAGAAGGAAAACCAGTACGGATTTCCACTGGATAACCGCCGCGACTATACAAAGCTCGATTGGGAATTCTGGTCCGCGACGCTCGCCGAGAACGCAGCCGACTGGAACAAGTTGATCAGGCCAATATGGAACTGGGCCAACCGGTCACCAGGCAGGGTCCCATTGACGGACTGGTACTGGACATCGGACGGCACACAGGTGGGTTTTCAGGCAAGGTCAGTGGTCGGGGGATTGTTTATCAAGATGCTCGCTGACCAGGACACGTGGCAACGCTGGGTTGATCAGGCGAAGAAGAAACGGTGAACACCGACTCTGTGCATTCAAGACTTTCTGCCGGAGAATAGACCAAGGGCCTTAAAACAGGAGGGCGCCATGCTGAAGAGCCTGTTCTTAGTCATTGTAGCGTTTGCATTCATTGCCGCAGCCCTGCCGGCGCAGCAAACTGAAAAACTTCTCCTGACACAGGATGAGGTGTTGCGGCTGGTCAAGAAAAACAAGAACAATCCCGCGACGATTATAAGAACGCTCCAGGAACAAGGCGTTGACTTTGATCTTGACCCGAAAATTGAAAAGCGGATGAGAAAAGCAGGCGCGGACGATGAGATCCTTAATGCCATCTGGTCCGCCGGGCCCACGGTCCGCAACTTCAAGGGTGCCGTAACTACAAGCGCTACGGGCAAACCACTCCAGTCAACTTACAAGGAGGCCATGGGCTTCGAAACGCTCCAGAACGAACAAGACCCGGACACGAAAATCCGCATGGTACAGGAATTTGAGCGGCAGTTTCCAAAGAGCGACCTGCTGTCCTACGTTTACACTCAGGCCGCCTCCGCCTACGAGGAGAAGGCGGATTATCCCAATGCCGTGCAGTATTGCCGTAACAGTCTTGAACTCGATCCCGAGAATACTTACAGTCTGCTTCTCATGGCAACGGCCCTCTCAGAACCAGGAATGAACCGCGGCCCCGCGGCACAGACGGAAAAGAACCTGTCCGAGGCAAAGGTCGACGCAGAACGCGTCCTGGAGCTTTTGCCGAAACTTCCCGCAAGAAAGGACGAGACGCCGGATCAACTGGAAGCCCGTAAAGCCTCGATAGCCTCAGACGCTCATGCCGCCCTCGGCTCAATTGCTATGCTCCAGGGGAATCTTGACGTCGCCATCAATGAATTCCAGCAGGCCATCAAGCTTTCATCGTCCCCCAAGGCAACGCTTTATTTCCGCCTTGGTGAAATCTACTCAAATGCAGGAAAAAAGCAGGAAGCGATTGATTCCTTCACCAAAGCCGCCGAAATCGGAAAAGGTACTGTCATTGAAACCTACGCCCGGCAGAGCATTCAACAACTAAACCAGAACAACTGAGCGAAAAGGTTGCCCTAAGCCGGAACGAACTCGAAACGTTCACGTCAGCCCTGTCAAGGCACTACTCTAACGGGGCTTAACTGCAGAACCGAAGACGCCAAGCGTCAATCCCTCCGCGCACGAGTGTCCGCTCTGGCGGGCAGCACGGGTTTCAACGACACCCGGCAGCCCGGCTGCGATTGAATCCTGGCATTGCCGTCGACTTCGCAAGCCAAAGTGACCGCTTGCCGTCCTGCCGCAAGGATCGCGCCGGTTACGCCTGAACCCTGCGCCGAACATTCAGGTTGACAGCCTCAGAACATTGGATAGAATATCGATGTTGAAATCCGATGTCGATTACTGATAACACCCGGTTCTTCTCCGGACTTATCCGGCTGCACGTTCTTTATCATGCCTCGCAGGGGCCCGTCTTCGGCCTGGACATGATCCGCGAGCTTCGACGCCACGGATATGAATTGAGCGCCGGCACGCTGTATCCGCTTCTCCACGGCATGGAGAAGGGCGGTTATCTCAAATCAAGCAGACAGCTTTGCAACGGTCATTTCAGGCGGTTTTACAGAGCCACGCCCCTGGGCAGACGGGCACTCGCAGAAGGACGGGCGAAAGTCCGTGAATTGTTTGGGGAGTTGTTCGAGGAGAAAGAGCAAAGCAGCAGGCTCATCCGCGGGAAGAGGGCATAGCCAAAGGTTGAAAGCCACATGGAATTGAAGTGATTTGGTAAACAACGCCGCCAGGAGGGCCAACTGATGGAAGCCAGCCGTTTCGGACGACGAGACCTCTTACGTGCCGGCGCAGGTTTACTCTTCGCCGCTGCGACCGCGAACGCCGCCCCTGCTTCTAGCACCAGGCCCTCTCCAGGAGTGGGAGGCGCCTCTGCTCAGCCGGAACGCGCCGATGTGACGATCCGAATCGGCGTGGGCTTGGTGGAAGTCGCTCCTCAGAGGATCCTCTCGACCATCACTTATAACGGCCAGTTTCCCGGCCCGTTACTGCGCTTACGCGAGGGCAGGCGAATCACGGTGGACATCCATAACGATACGGACTCGCCGGAGCAGTTACACTGGCACGGCCAACTCGTGCCGCCGGACGTTGACGGCGCGGCCGAAGAACGCACGCCATACATTCCGGCGCATGGGGTGCGGCGAATCTCCTTTATCCCGCGGCCGGCAGGATTCCGCTTCTATCACACGCACCTGCGCGGAGGCAGCGACCTTCATCGAGGCCAGTACACGGGACAGGTAGGCCCTGTCTATATTGAGCCGGCGCAGGATGCGGGCGCGTACGACCAGGAAGTGTTTCTCGTGCTCAAGGAATTTGAGCCTTTCCTGAGCCGCGGTGGCGACATGGCCCAGGATTTCCTCTCACCCGCAACTGAAGTGCCGGCCCTTAAGGCACAGGGCGAGTCGGCCATGCGAGCGTCACTTGCGCGCGGATTGCCACACGGCTATGAGGTTGGCTATCGGCTGTTCACCATCAACGGAAAGATGCTCGGCCATGGCGAGCCGGTGCGTGTGAAAAAAGGCGAGCGCGTCCTGTTTCACGTGCTCAACGGCAGCGCTACTGAAATTCGCAGCCTGGCACTTCCCGGACACCGTTTTCGGGTTGTGGCGCTCGATGGAAATCCGGTTCCAAAACCAGTTGAGGTCTCCGTTCTGTGGCTTGGGACTGCCGAACGCGTTTCGGCGATTGTCGAAATGGACAATCCCGGCGTCTGGGTAATGGGTGACCTCGCCGACGATGACCGTAATCGCGGAATGGGTATCGTCGTGGAGTATGCGGGCCGCAAGGGAAAACCGCAGTGGACGGCCCCTCCGGCTGCGCGCTGGGATTATACCGCTTTCGGCAATGAACGCCCGACCGCCAATCCCGATGAAACATTTGAATTGACTTTCGCAAAAGACAATGCCGCCGACCACGGATTCAACCGCTGGACGATCAACGGCGTGGCATTCGATCGAAAGACGATGCCCGTCATGTTTCATCTGCGCCAGGGAAAGCGATACCGGCTGAAGATGCGCAACGCCAGCGACGATATTCATCCGGTCCATTTGCACCGGCATACATTCGAACTGACGAAATACGCGGGAAAACGCACCCGCGGCGTCATGAAAGACGTGGTCATGGTAGGCGGCTACCAGGAAGTCGAGATCGACTTCAATGCCGACGATCCCGGCCTCACGCTCTTCCATTGCCATCAGCAGTTGCACATGGACTTCGGGTTCATGGCACTGTTCGACTACGTCTGAGCGTCGTCGGGACTGACCCTGGTTTTGCCGCACCGGGTCCTGAGGAGCTTTGTTTTAGTGCCTGAAGGAGGGATACGGACTGTGCCGAGAAGGACGACCTACCGATTGCTAATCCTGCCTTTCGCATTGTCCGCGATACTCCTGGCAACGGTCGAGCTGAATTCCGCCCCTCCTCAGGATGCAGGGCCGAAGACGTTTACCCTGGAAGAAGCCGTCAATTACGCGCTCAGCCACTATCCCGCCGTTGAGGCGGAGCGCGACAAGGTTGAAGCGGCGCGCGGCGTCGTCGATTACGCACGCACTCACTATTTGCCACGTCTTGACTCCCTCTATCAGGCCAACCGCGCAACATCCAACAATGTGATGGGCATCATGATGCCGCAATCGGTAGTGCCGAGTGTGCGCGGCCCCGTCCTTCCGTCTTCATCCGATACTGCATGGGGAAGCATCGGCGGATTGCTCTTCTCCTGGCAGCCGTATGCTTTCGGCTACCGTCACGCGGAGGTGAATAGGGCGCGCGCCGGGGTTGACCAGGCTTCATCCAACCTTGAAGTGACTCGCCTGAGCGTGGCCACGCGCGCGGTTAACGCCTTCTTCAATCTTCTGGCGGCAGAGCAGGGTGTTATCGTTGCAGACTCCAACGTCAAGCGGTGGGAGGTGGTGAATAAGTCCGTTCACGATCTCGTGGACCAGGAACTGCGGCCGGGCGCCGATGCTTCGCGCGCCGACGCGCAACTGGCACAGGCCCAGATTCAGCTTATCCAGGCGCAGCAGGAAGTGGCGGTGAACCGCGCCGCTCTGGCGGACGCGTTGGGATTGGATTCGGGCGCGGTCGAAATTTCCGCCGGGCCGCTCCTGGGCCCGCCGCCGCAGACTGCGCCTCCGAAGCCGTCTCCTGCCTCTCATCCCGCCGCCGTCGCCCAGCAGAACACGGTGCGCGAAGCGCAGGCGGAGCTTCAGATACTTCGCCATTCGTATTATCCGGGCGTTTACGTGCAGTCTTTTGTCTCCGGAATCGGCTCGGGCTTCTCTCCGGACGGGACTCTTAAAGGCGGAGCGAATGGACTGGGACCTGGGACAGAGAACTACGGTGCGGCACTCACCGTCACATTCCCGGTCTTCAACATCTTTGGCATTCGTGCCCAGGAGAAGACAGCCAAAGCCAACGTGCAGGCCCAGAGGAATTACTATCGCCAGACGCTGTTGGGAATCAACGATCAGGTTGAGCAGGCGCAGGCAATGCTCGAGGGCGCGCGCCGTGTGGCTGAAAAGACTCCGGTCGAACTGAATGCCGCGCGGAACGGCGAGGTCCAGTCGCGGACGCGTTACCAGGCAGGTCTCACAACCATTGTAGAACTGGCCGAAGCAGAAGACCTGCTTCAACAGGCCGAAATCAATGATGCGCTGGCGCGGCTTGCCGTCTGGCACAACCTGGCAAATCTGGCCGCGGCCGAAGGTAATCTCGATCCCTTCCTTCAGCTTGCCCGGACAGGAGGTCACTAAAGCATGTGGCTGGTTCGCACGGCGCTGCGGCGCCCTGTTACGGTCCTGATAGCCGTCATTGGGGTTGCGCTCTGCTCAATACTTGCGGTCTCTCGCATGCGCATCGACATCTTCCCCAACCTCAACCTCCCAATCATTTATGTCGCGCAGCCTTACGGGGGCATGAGTCCCCGGCAGATGGAAGGTTACATCGTCTTCTATTATGAGTACCACTTTCTCTACATCAACGGCATCCAGAGCGTCGAGGACAAGTCGATCCAGGGCAACGGCCTTCTCAAGCTCACCTTCCATCCGGGAACGGACATGAGCGAGGCGCTCGCGCAAACGATCTCCTACGTAAATCGCGCGCATGCCTTCATGCCTTATGGAACGGTGCCGCCTTTCGTCATTCGCTTTGACGCCGGGACTGTGCCCGTCGGCGACATTGTTTTTTCCAGCCCGACGCTGACCATCGGGCAGATCCAGGACCTGGCCCTCAACCGCGTGCGTCCGGTATTCGCCACCCTGCCCGGAGTCTCCGCGCCGCCGCCCTTCGGCGGAAACCAGCGGACGATTGTCGTCACGATCAATCCGGAGCGTCTCCGCGCTTATCACCTGACGCCCGACGCCGTCGCGCAGGCCATCAATTCCGGAAACTCACTAATGCCCGCCGGCAACGTCCGCACGGGAAGCCTGCTCCGCATCGTCACCAGCAATTCGGTCGTGCCGAACATCACTCAGCAGCTTAATGATCTGCCGATTCGCACGGGTGCAGGTCCAACGGTCTATCTGCGCGACATCGGATACGTTTCCGACAGCACCGACATCCCTACGGGTTACGCGCTCGTGAACGGTCGCCGGGCCGTTTATGAGCCCGTCACCAAGCGCCCGGATTTTTCCACTCTTTCAGTCGTCAATGAAGTCAAAAAGAGCCTGCCTTATTTCCGCTCGCTGGTTCCATCAGAACTGCATGTCAGCTACGAATTTGATCAATCCGGTTTTGTGAAAAACTCTCTGGTTTCGGTCGTGCGCGAAGGCGTGCTGGGGGCACTCCTGACGGGGCTGATGGTTTTTCTGTTTCTGCGGGACGCCCGGAGTTCCCTGATTGTGCTGACCACGATTCCATTTGCCCTGCTTACGGCGGTAGTGGCCCTTTGGATCAGCGGCCAGACGATCAACATCATGACGCTGGGCGGACTGGCGCTGGCGGTGGGAATCCTGGTGGACGAGGGCGTTGTCGCCATTGAAAACATCGATGCCACGCTCGAACAGGAGCCCAATCTGCCATTCGCTCGCGCCGTGCTGCGCGCTACGCAGCAGACAGTTGGGCCGCGCTTTCTCTCGATGCTGGCGGTGGTGGCGGTCTTTGTTCCTTCATTTTTCATGACCGGCGTGACGCGGGCTTTGTTTGTGCCTTTGTCTCTTGCTGTGGCCTTTTCCATGATTGCATCGTTCCTGCTTTCGAGTTCGCTGTTGCCCGTGATGTTTCTTTGGGTCCACAAAAAGCGCGAAGCCATGCGGACCGCACGCGCCGAGGGCCGATGGAGTTTCAACGCATTCAGAGAAAGATGGCGCGCGGGTCTGCATCACGCGGCAAGTTTCCGATGGATGATCGTCGGCGCTTACATTGTGATTGCCGCGCTCATTATTCTGGTCCTGGGTCCGCAACTCGGCCAGGAGCTTTTTCCGCAAGTAGCAAACAATCAATTCCGCCTGCGCATCGAGGCGCCGTTCGGAACTCGCGCTGAGGAGACGGCCAATCTGACCACGCAGGTTCTTCATCAGGTCAGCGATGCGGCGGGCCGCGGTAATGTCGCCGCAACCCTGGGTTTTGTGGGGACGCAAGGAGCGTCGTATCCCATCAATACAGTATTCCTCTGGACCAGCGGTCCGCACGAGGCAGTCATTAACGTGGCGCTGCGGCCCGAAGCACATATTAATGTTGGGGCGTTTGAAGAAAAACTTCGCCAGGTCCTTCCCTCAAAGTTTCCCGGCTGTGAGTTCTCATTCGAGCCGGGCGACATCGTAAGCCAGATCATGAATTTTGGCGCCCCGACTCCTGTGGAGGTTTCCGTCCTTGGACCGGATTTCGGCCAGCTGCGCGCTTACACGGCGAAGTTACAGCAGGAGATGAGCAGGATCAGAGGCCTGCGCGACCTGCGCATAGAACAGCCGCTTGACTATCCCAGCGTCAACGTTGATATTCACCGCGAACTCGCCGGACAACTCGGGGTGACGGCCGGACAAGTGGCCAAGTCGCTTTCTGAGGCCACTGCATCAAGCCGCTTCACGACCCCCAACTATTGGGCAGACCCCAGGACCGGCGTTGGTTATCAGGTCCAGGTTCAATATCCGCAACCGCAGATGACTTCGATTCAGGACGTCAAGAACATTCCGGTCATGGATAACGACTCGGAACATCCTTTACTCGGCGACCTGGCGACCGTCACACAGGGAGTGACCGTGGGCGAATATGACCGTGAAAACGGACGGTGGAAGCTGGACCTCGCGGCCAATATCGCAGGCCAGGACCTTGGGCGGATCAGCAAAAGCATTGACGCTGCCATTCAGCGAGCGGGCGTCCGTCCTCACGGGGTGGATGTCAGTGTGCGCGGGCAGATCGCTCCCATGCGTGAGACGTTTGCCAACCTGGCCGTCGGGTTACTGCTGGCCGTCCTCGTCATCTTCCTGCTGCTCGCCGCCAACTTCGAGTCCATGCGGCTTTCATTCGTCGTGTTCAGCACTGCGCCGGCGGCGGTCTGTGGCGTAGTCATGATGCTCCTGATCACGCACACCACGCTAAACATTGAGTCCTACATGGGCGGCATCATGGCCGTCGGCGTGGGGACGGCCAACGCCATTCTGCTGGTGACGTTTGCCGAAGACTACCGGAAGCGAGGCGCAACTTCCATCGATGCAGGAATTGAGGCGGCACGAGCGCGCATGCGCCCGATCCTTATGACCAGCGTTGCCATGATCGCCGGCATGGTCCCCATGGCGCTCGCATGGGGAACCGGAGCGGAGGAGACGGCGCCGCTGGGCATTACCGTGATTGGTGGATTGATCGCCGCCACTATCGCCAATTTGACAGCCTTGCCATTTGTCTTTTCTCTGGTGCAGCAGCGGGCCGGCGTCGCATCGCCTTCGCTTGATCCGGATGATCCGGCAAGCCGCTTCGCGGCGCAATAGGTTCTCTTTAAGCCCGCATGGAGAGAGGTTATGAAATCCAAAACCTGCCTGAGCCTGATCGCGCCGTTGGCTTTGTCCATGTGGTTCGCTTCCTGCGCGAACCGAAGCCGGGGAGCCGCTGGGTCTGCGACGCAGGCTTCAAACGAGCCGCCCAGGCTGGAAGTTGTCCCGGTGATTTCACGGAAGCTCAGCACGCGCGTCGAGCTTCCGGGCCAGCTTGAACCTTACGAGGCCGTGGACATCTACGCCAAGGAGACCGGCTTTGTGAAATGGATCGGCGTGGACCGCGGCTCGCGTGTCAAGCGGGGCGAACTGATTGCGCAGATTGAGGCCCCGGAGCTTCTGGCCCGAAAATCCGAGGCGGAGTCCAAATATCAGGCCGCCCAATCGCAACTGCTGGCCGCTGAAGCGAAACTGTCCGCGGATGAGGCCACCTTCAGGCGTATGGCCGCCGCCGCAAAAGTCCCTGGAGTTGTAGCGGGCAACGATCTTGATGTCGCCGAAAAAACCGTTCAGGCCGGCAGGCAGAACGTCGCTGCGCTGCGGAAAAACGTCCAGGCGGCTCAGGACGCCCTGAAGGCGGTTGAGCAACTCGAGTCCTACCTTAAGATCACGGCGCCGTTTGACGGCCAAGTCACCACGCGTTACGTCCACCCCGGAGCTTTGGTCGGCCCCCAGGGAGGCCCCGGGGCTTCGACTCCAATCGTACGCATCGAAACGCTGACGCGCCTGCGGCTCATTGTCCCCGTGCCGGAATATGACGCCGGAGACGTCCCTGAAGGCTCCGAAGTGAGCTTCACCGTCCCATCCTTTCCAGGCCGGACGTTCACTGCGCCGATTGCGCGGATTTCGCACGAGGTCAACATGAAGACGCGCACCATGCCCGTTGAACTCGATGTCCGCGATCCTCAGGCGCAATTGATTCCGGGAACGTTCTGCCAGGTCGATTGGCCGGTTCGCCGCAACTATCCCACCCTGTTCGTTCCCAGCACAGCCGTGGCCAGCGACCTGGCGCGAACCTTCGTTATCCGCGTGGCAAACAATCGCACCGAGTGGGTCGATGTAAAGACGGGAGCCGCCGTCGGAAAACTTATCGAGGTCTTCGGCAACCTGAAAGAAGGAGATGCGGTCGCCCGATCAGGTTCCGACCAGCTTTTACCGGGCACTCAGGTCGCCCCCGAAACCGTCAAATCCCAATAAGCAGCCTGCGGGAAAATCTCTTTCGCATGGTGATTTTGCCAGAGGAATAGCCTTCCGTTTGTGTGTAAAATCGTCCGCATGGTCAAAAATTACCGTATCGCATTGCTTCCCGGCGACGGAATCGGAAAAGAAGTCGTGCCGCAGGCTGTTCGAGTGCTTCAATCCGCATCGGAGG
>Ga0209810_1004336_pt1 | contig 13785 bp, 9 predicted proteins | sample Coa_R1_7_FD_187159 | JGI IMG/M metagenome (GOLD analysis project Ga0209810, IMG submission 187159) | Surface soil microbial communities from Centralia Pennsylvania, which are recovering from an underground coalmine fire - Coalmine... | ecosystem: Environmental > Terrestrial > Soil > Unclassified ...
ACCCCTGTTCATTGGCGCCATGGTGGACACCCTTTCGGGAGCAGCGCGCCCGTTGGCGCACCTGGGCAGTGTGGTGGGGCCGCTGGTGCGCGCTTTGCTCTGGTTCTATCGCCCGGCTGACCGACACACGCTGGTCTTGTGTGCGCTGCTGTTGGTGGCGGCCGTAGTGGTCAAAGGAGTGCTCTCGTTCGGCAGCCGCTGGATTCTCATCGGCGTCTCCCGCGAAATCGAATATGACCTGCGCGATGCCCTGCTGGGCCGGCTGCTGCAGCTGGATAGCGAGTTTTATATTCGCAACCGAACCGGCGAATTGATGTCCCGCTGCACCAACGACCTCAGCGCGGTCCGGATGTTGCTCGGGCCCGGCGTCATGTACAGCGCCAACACGCTGGTCACCATGCTGCTGGCCATCGTGCTGATGCTGCGGCTGTCGCCCACGCTCACGCTCTGGGTTCTGCTGCCCGCCCCGGTGGTCGCTGTCGTCGTGGCTTACTTTGGGCGCCGCATTCACACTCTCTACGAACGCATCCAGGCGATGCTGGCCGTGCTGACGGCCCGCGTGCAGGAAAATCTCGCCGGCATTCGTGTGATCCGCGCCTACGCGCAGGAGCCAGCCGAGCTCGCTGCGTTCGACGAGCCGAACCGCCAGTACGTCCAGCGCAACATGGAACTCATCTCCACCTGGAGCCTGTTCATGCCGGCCCTGCAGGTGCTGATTGGCTCTTCGTTCCTTCTGGTGCTGTGGCAGGGCGGGCGTCAGGTGATGCTGGGGCGGATTTCGCTCGGGACGCTGGTGGCCTTCTACGCCTATATGGTGCAGCTCGTATGGCCGATGATTGCCCTGGGCTGGGTGACGAACATCTTTCAGCGGGGGGCGGCTTCGATGGAGCGCCTCGAGTACATTCTCGAAGCGCAGCCCCGCATCCGGAATCGTGCCGATGGACCGGCCAGCGCCCGGATCACCCGTGGCGAAATCGAGTTCCGCAATCTGAACTTCCGGTATCCGACGGCCAAGGAGCGCACGGCCAACGGGGCAAACGGATGGGTGTTGCAGGATATCTCTCTGCACATTCCGGCCGGGGCGTTCGTGGCCATCGTGGGCTCAACCGGCAGCGGCAAATCCACACTGGCGGCGCTGCTGGTGCGACTCTGGGAGGCGCCGCCGGGCACGGTGCTGATCGACGGGCGACCGGTCGAAGACTGGCCACTGGAAGAGCTGCGGCGTTCGATCGGTATCGTGCCTCAGGATACCTTTCTCTTTAGCGCCACCCTGCGGGACAACATCGCCCTGGGGGCGCCCGACGCGTCCCTGGAAGACGTCTGGCGCGCGGCCGACATTGCTGGCCTGCGGCCTGACATCGAAGGCTTCCCGCTGCAACTCGAGACGCTGGTGGGCGAACGCGGTCTGATGCTCTCCGGAGGTCAGCGACAGCGCACAGCACTCGCTCGGGCGCTGCTGCGCAACCCGCGCATCCTGATCCTCGACGAAGCCTTTTCCAGCGTGGACAGCGAAACCGAGCAACGGATTCTGCAGCGACTGGAATCGGTCATTCGCCAGCGCACCACGCTGCTGATCTCGCACCGCTGCTCGACGGTGCGGCAGGCGGACCGGATTGTCGTGCTCGAGCAGGGGCGCATCGTCGAACAGGGAACTCACGAAGAGCTGATGGCCCGCGATGGTCATTACGCCGCCCTCTATCGCCGCCAATTGCTGGAAGAAGAGCTGGAACGGGCATGAGCGCGTTTCATGAAGAAGAAGCTCTGGGTCGATTTTACGACTGGCGCCTGACGCGGCGACTGCTGCGGTATGCTGCGCCCTATCGCGGCCGAATTGTCCTGGCGCTGCTGCTCACGCTGGCTGTGGCCCCCCTGGAGGCCGTGGGACCGTATCTGTTCAAGGTCGCCGTGGACTCGGCCATCGTCCCGGTGCTGCAGCACAAGCTGGCCGTCCCCGTGGGCTTAAGCCGCCTGGTCTGGATCTCGCTGGCTTTCTGCGCATCGCTGCTGTTGAGCTTTGCCGCGCTCTACGGGCAGGTGCGCATCATGCAGGCCGTGGGGCAGCGGGCGATGTATGACCTGCGTCGGGACATCTTTGCTCACCTGCAGCGGCTGCCGCTGTCCTTCTTTGATCGCACGCCGGTCGGCCGGCTGGTCACGCGGGCCACCACGGACGTGGATGCGCTGAATGATCTGTTCGCCGCCGGCGTGGTCGCCATGCTGAATGACGCGCTGGTTCTGGTCGTCCTGGTGGGCGTGATGCTGCAGATGCACTGGCGGCTGGCGCTGGTGACGCTGGCAGTGTTGCCTCTCATTGTGGGCGTAACTTGGGTCTTCCGAAACGCGGTGCGGGACGCCAACCGGCGCATCCGTGTGGCCATCGCTCGCATCAACGCCTTTCTGCAGGAGCATATCAGCGGCATGGCCGTGGTGCAGCTCTTCAACCGCGAGCAACGGGCCCGGGCGGACTTCGCCGTGCTGAATCGGGCGCACCTGGAAGCCTACAAGGACGCCATCCTGGCCTTTGCTCTTTTCTATCCCGCGGTCGAATTCCTGGGCACACTGGCCATCGCGCTCGCCTTCTGGTATGGCGGTGTGCGGGTGCTGGCCGGAACTCTGTCCATCGGTGTGCTGGTGGCCTTCATGCAGTACGCCCAGCGATTCTTCCGACCAATCCAGGACCTCAGCGAAAAATTCAACATTCTGCAGACCGCTATGGCCAGCGCCGAGCGCATCTTCCGCCTGCTGGACGAACCGGCTCCCGCTCTGGCCCCAGCCACACCGGTGCGCCTGCCCCGGGTGCGCGGCGCTATCGAATTCCGCAATGTGTGGTTCGCCTACCGCACCGCCGGCCCCGGACAGGAGCCGGAATGGGTTTTGCGGGATGTCAGTTTCCGCATCGAGCCCGGCGAAGTCATCGCGGTCGTCGGGCATACCGGAGCCGGCAAGACGACCCTGGTGCAGCTGCTGCTGCGGTTCTATGAGGTCCAGCGCGGGTCCATCCTGCTGGACGGCGTGGATATTCGCCAGATGGACCCGCTCGAGTTGCGTCGTCATTTCGGCATCGTGCTCCAGGATCCGTTCTTGTTCACTGGAACGATCGAATCCAACGTGCGGCTGGGCAGCCCGCACATTGCGCGGGAGCAGGTGATGGAGGCGCTCCGCGAGGTGGGCCTGGGCCCCTGGCTGGACAGCTTGCCCGAGGGCCTGGACACGCGAATCACCGAGCGAGCCGTGACCCTGTCGGTGGGCCAGCGTCAGCTCATTAGCTTTGCGCGCGCACTGGCACACCGGCCAGAAATTTTGATCCTTGATGAAGCAACCTCGAATGTGGACACGCACACCGAACTGATCATCCGCCACGCTCTCGAGCGTCTGTTCCAGGGGCGAACCTCCATCGTGATCGCGCACCGCCTGAGCACCATCCAGCGGGCCAACCGGATTCTGGTGATGCACAAAGGACGACTGCGCGAACAGGGCACGCATCGGGAGTTGCTGGCGCTGCGGGGGATCTATTACCGGCTGTATCAGCTTCAGTACCGCGAGCAGGAGGCACCTCAGCTCGCCAGCGAACCGGACGTGCGTCCGCCGGTGGCCGCCAGCGACTGAACCCTGGAGCATCCCGTGGCCCCGCCCACCTTCTTGATTTCCGCAGGCGATCCCTCCGGTATCGCGTACGCCGCCGAGCTGGCCCACCGCCTGCGCGAGCGCGGGGCGAGCGAACTGTTCGGGCTGGGCGGAGCGTCCATGGCCGAAGCCGGCGTAGAACTTCTGGCCAACGGGTCCGAGCTGGCCGTTGTGGGGCTGACCGAAGCTTTACGGAAGATTCCGCGAGCCCTGGCGCTGCTCGGGCAACTGGAAGCCGAGGCGGTACGCCGGGGTCCGTCTGCGGCCATTCTCATCGACTTCCCCGACTTCAACCTTCGCCTGGCGCGGCGCCTGTCCCGCCACCGGATCCCGGTCGTCTATCTCATCGCTCCGCAGGTGTGGGCCTGGCGGCCGCGGCGCCTGGAAATCCTACGAGAGGCGGTAAGCCTGCTGCTCGTGATTTTTCCTTTCGAAAAGGAGTTCTTCACCCGGCACGGCATCGCGACCGTGGAGTTCATTGGCCATCCCCTGGCCGACCGTACCCCGGTGCAGGTGTCGCGGGAGGCGTTCGCGCGCCACCACGGACTCCAGCCGGCTGCTCCGATTCTGGGGCTGCTACCAGGCAGCCGGGTCTCCGAGGTTCGGCACCATCTGAGCATCCTGCTGAAGGCTGTGGAGATCCTGCGTGCTTCCGGCCACCGAACGCTGCAGCCAGTCGTGGCCGCAGCCCCCGGGCTTCACGCCGAAGAATTCCACGCAGCGACCCGGGCAGGCGTGCCTGTGCTGCAGGGAATGACCGAACAGGTGCTGGCCGTGGCCGACTGTGCAGTGGTGTCGAGTGGGACGGCGACGGTGGAGGCAGCACTGGCTGGCTGCCCACTGGTCGCGGTATATCGGGTCTCCGCGACGAGCGCCTGGCTGTTGCGGCGGATGGTGCGCGTGCCCTATTACAGCATGGTGAACTTGCTCCTGGGTCGGCCGGTCGTGCCCGAGCTCATTCAGGAAGCTTTCACGGCCCCGGCTGTGGCTGGCGCTATCGCGCGCTTGCTCGATGAGTTGGCACTGCGGGAAGCGATACGAAAGGAATTTCGGCTGCTGCGGGCGCAACTCAAAAATCCCACCGGAAGCAGTGCGCTCGACCGCGCTGCCGAACTCATCCTGGAACACGGTGGTCGGCCGGCAACCACTGCGAGCGTTCTGCTATCTTAACAGCGTTGCGAGGGAGCGTGTTCGGCCTCCGTCCAGGTCTTCGGCACATCGGTCTGTTGATCCTTGTGGGAGCGGCAGGCGCCGCGCGGGCACAGCAGCCGCCGACCGCACCCCCTGTTCACGTCACACGCTACGAGCTGGAAGCCATCGTGGATCCGGCACAGCAAAGCCTTCGGGCTCGCGCACGCGTAGCCATCATGGCGGACCGGAGCGCCGCGGCACTCGGCTTTGAACTGCACCCTGCTCTGCAAGTGCAGGCCGTGCGTTGGGGAACAACGACGCTTACGGTGCGACGTGCGCCTGACGCACCCGATCGGATTACGGTGGACCTGCCCACGCCTCTGGCGTCCGGGCAATCGGCAACCCTGGAATTCGACTATGCTGGAACGCTGGCGAACACGGCGTCGCCCGATCAGCCAGTGCGCCTGGCGGGCATTGGCAGCGACCGTTTTTGGTTGTTCATGCCGGCAGGCTGGTTCCCGCTGGTCAGCCCGGTCGGGCAGCGCTACACCGGGCAGTTCGAGTTCATCGTCCCCGGCAACTTCACGGTGGTCGGTACCGGCCAGTCCACAACGCCCGAACCGGTAGCCGCGCCACCGGGTGTCACCACGCGTTCCAGCACCTGGCTCCGCTATCGGTTCCAGCTCGAGCGGCCCGCGCCGGCCGGCAGCTTCATCGGCGGCCCACTGCAGCTTACTCCCGTCCAGGCGGCTGGCCTTTCTCTGAGCGTGTACACACCGCCGGCTCTTGCTGGTTCGGCGGCTGCGGCGGGGGAAACACTGGGGCGCATTCTCGAGTTCTACTCGGCCACGTTTGGGCCTGTCGAAGACCGCCAGGTGACACTTGCCCTGCTGCCGGCCGATCCGGGGCTGGAAAGCTTTTCAGGACCTGGCCTGGTGGTCGTCACACAGCCCTACTGGAATCGGCAGCCGGCTGAACGAGCACTGGCCACAGCGGCAGCGGGACTGTGGTGGGACGACCAGGTGCTTCCGGCGACGACGGCCGATCTGCCGCTGGGGGACGGTCTGGCGCGCTATTCGGCCGTGCTGTATGCCGAGTCGGCACACGGTGCCGCAGCGCTGCGGCGCGAAGTGACCGACTGCTCGGTCGGCGCGCTGATGGACGAACAGGCTGCACCCATCGCGCAGGCGTGGCGGCTACCTCTGTATTCGCTTGCCTACCGCTCGGTCGTGGTGAACAAAGGCGCCATGGTCTTCCATATGCTCCGACGCTCGATTGGGGACGAAGCCTTTCACAACCTGCTCCGGACCTATCTGACGCGATTTTCAGGAAGGACAGCCACGCTGGAAGATTTCGAGAAGCTCGTGCAGAGTACGGTCGCCGCTCTTCCCTCGGTCGGAGGTCAACCGCCGCTGAACACCGTCGCTTTCTTTGCACAGTGGGTGCACTCGACAGGCGTACCCGAATTCCACCTCGAGTACGTCGTCTATCGCACACCGCGCGGATTCCGCGTCGTCGGCAAGATTCATCAGGACCTGACGGCGCTCAACATGCCGGTTACTGTCCGCGTGGAAACTGAAGGTAACCCGGTCACACAGGTGGTCAGTGTGGTAGGCAATACCACCGAGTTCAGTATCGACACCTTCGGGCTTCCCAAGCCGGGCGGCATCCAGATCGATCCCGACAACGACGTACTCAAAGCGACACCCGATTTGCGCATGCGCGCTCTGATTGCCCAGGGCGAGGCCCTCGCCCGCCAGGGCCGTTACTTCGAGGCCGTGCAGCAGTACCGCCGGGCGCTGGATCTGCAACACGATAACGCCCTGGCCCTGTTCCGCCTGGGCGAGGCCATGTTCTACCAGAAAAACTATCAGGCGGCAGCGAATGCCTTCCACGACGCGCTGGACGGGCAATTCCAGCCCGACTATCGCTGGGTGGAAGTCTGGAGTCACATCTATCTGGGCAAGATTTACGACCTGATCGGCCAGCGCGAGCGCGCCGTCAACGAATATCAAAAGGCGGTGGAGACCAAAGACGATACCGACGGCGCACAGGCCGAAGCGCATCGCTACCTCGAAAAGCCCTACAGCGGCGAGGCGGACAGCCGGCCCGCAGGCCCGTAGGAGCGCGCTCCTCTTCGACCCGGCAGCCGGATCGGCTGCGTTTCACTTCGGCCGGAGCTCGGCCTGCATCTGCTCCCACACCTGCCGGAATACAGCGTAGGTCTCCGGATCGTAGAGCACGAAGTAGATGGTCTCGAGCGAGGTGGGTTGTTTGAGATGCTCGACAGCCTCGCGCAGCATGATCTGGGCACACTCGCGCGCCGGGAACCCGCCAATGCCCGTGCCAATGGCCGGAAAGGCGATGGTTTTCAGATTGCGCTGACGGGCCAGGTGGAGTGCGTGCGCCGTGGCCGAGCGCAGGGCGGCGGCGGTGGTGCTTCCCCCGAGCTCCATGCTGGCGGCATGGATCACGTAGCGGGCTTTCAGGCGCCCTCCGGTCGTGATGGCGGCTGTTCCCAGCGGGATGGTTCCGATCCGCCGGCATTCTTCTTCGATCGCCTCGCCACCTTTGCGCCGAATGGCCCCCGCGACGCCTGCCCCCAGAATGAGATCGTTATTGGCCGCGTTGACAATGGCGTCCACGGCCATCTCGGTGATGTCCCCCTGGATGAGCTCGATCTTCCCCGCCTCGGACATGGCGCGATTCTATCAGACAGATTCGCCCTTCCGTTCGCCGGAGCCACTCGGCTCGGACCGGTAGTCGTAAACGCCGCGGCCTGCTTTCCGCCCCAGGCGCCCCGCCTGCACATACTGCCGCAGCAGGGGCGAAGGCCGGTATTTTTCACCCAGTGTGCGATGCAAATACTCCAGCACGCTCAGGCGCACGTCCAGCCCCACCAGGTCCACCAGCTCGAACGGCCCCATGGGATGATTCAGTCCCAGACGCACGGCTCGATCGATGTCCTCCGCCGAGGCCACGCCGGCTTCGAGCAGCGCAAAGGCTTCGTTGCCGATCACCGCATTGATCCGGCTGGTGATGAATCCCGGCGAATCCCGCACGACCACGACCTCTTTGCCCATGCGCCGGCCCACGGCTGCACAGGTCTCCAGGGTGTTTTGCGAAGTCTCCAGGCCGCGCACCAGCTCGAGCAGCTTCATCTTCGGCACCGGATTGAAGAAGTGCATGCCGACGCAGCGGTCAGGTCGCTGCGTGACAGCGGCCATCTCGGTCACCGACAGGGACGAGGTGTTTGTAGCCAGAATGGCATGGCGTGGGGCGAAGCGATCGAACATGCCGAACAGTTCGACCTTCAGTTCAATATCTTCCGGCGCAGCCTCGATGATCAGATCCGCCTCCGCCACAGCTTCTTCGACACTGCGCGCTGTCTGCAACCGGCCGAGCGCCTCGGCTTTCTGCGCCGGTGCGACAAGCTGGCGAGCCACGGCCTGATCGAACGTACTCTCAATCCATCGCAGAGCGTCCTCGAGGGCCCCTTCACGGATATCCTCGAGAACCGTCCGAAAACCGCCCAGAGCCGCGACGTAGCCTATGCCGCGGCCCATGGTTCCGGCTCCGATCACTGCAATGGTTTTCACCTCCATCGTTCGCTCCCGTCTACGGCCCGTGCCGTGGAAACAGGCGGGCCGCATTTTCCCAGAGAATCTTGCGCTGGGCCGCGCGTGAAAGCGGCAGCGCCAGGAATTTGCGGATGTTGCCGGCGATATCCGGTACGCCCGGTCCGGGCCAGTCACTGCCGAACAGGACCTTGTCGGCGAGCTCTTCAAGACGCGGAAAATAATCCAGCAACCGCTGTGGCGGGATGCTGGAAATATCCATGTAGACATTGGAGTGCCGCCGCAGCAGAAAGACCGCTTCGTCGCACCACAGCGGCCGGCCGCCATGGGCCAGGATCAGCATCAGCCGGGGGAAGTCCACAGCCACGTCATCCACCAGCATGGGCTGTGCGTAGGCGTTCCGGGCGTGCGGAAAGACCGAGGTCCCCGTATGGATCATGACCACCAGGCCTGCCTGCTGGGCACGTTCGTACATCTGCGCGAGCGCTCGCAGCCCGTCGCGATAGGCATTGGGAGCAAACAACTGGTGCGAGGGATGCACCTTGAGACCGCGCAGCCCGGCCGCGGCCAGGCGGTCCACCTCCCCGGCCACATCGGCGGCGTGCAGGGGGTGAACGGAGCCGAATGCGAGCAGGCGGCGCGGATCGGCCGCACAGTACCGCAGCACCCAGTCGTTCACCTCATGCGTAAAACCCATCACGTCGGGGCTGACGTAGTTAATGATGCCCGCCCGTTCCACGCCAATGCTGTCCAGAAAACGGAGAAAGCTGGCCGGGTTTTCGGAAAATTCCACCAGGCGGTCGAAATCGCGGCGCTGCCGTTGCATCAGGGCCAGCGCTTCGGGCCGGAGCATCTGCAGCGGCTGAATATGGACATGGATATCGGTGATTGGGTTCTGCATGTTCAGGATCGTTTCAGCCAGACGGGCGCAGCCAGAGTTCTTCGAGCATCCGCCGTGTGAACAGCCGCACCATATCGCGGCGGTAGACAGGTGTGGAAGCCGAGGTCGAGAGCGGTTTGGCAGTGCGGATCGCTGCCCGGGCCACTTCCTCGGCCAGCTCGGGCGAGTAAGGCCGGCCGGCAAGCCATTCGGCCGCCTCGCGCACCAGCCGGGGTGCCGGGTTGACCGCCGACAGCGCCACACGGGCAGCGCGGCAGATGCCCGCGGCATCGACCTCGAGCGCCACCGCCACGCCGGCCAGCGGATAATCAATCGAGTCGCGCACGCGGAGCTTGCGATAGCCTCCACGGCGCCCGGCTGCAGCGGCCGGCACATGCACGCGCACCAGCAACTCACCCGGTGCAAGGGCAATCCGGTGCATGCCGTCGTTCGTGTAGAGAGCGGCCAGAGGAATCCGGCGAGTTCCCTGCGGCCCCACGATCTCCGCTTCTGCGTCCAGAACCAGCAGGGCGGGTGCGGTATCGCCGGACCATACCGCCCAGCAGCGGCGGCCTCCCGGGGCCACATGGCAGACGTTGCCGTCTTTTTTCAGACATCCGCCAAGCGACCGCCGCCAGAAGGCTGACTGGTTGTACCAGACGCAGCGCGTCTCCAGGCACAGATTGCCCCCGAGCGTGCCCATGTTCCGTTGCAGCGGTCCGGCCACACTGGCAGCAGCCTGCGCCAGGACAGGAAAGTGTTGCTGAATCAGCGTGGAATCACAAAGCTCGCTCAGCGTCACCAGAGCTCCCAGCACCAGCCCCTGATGCGGGTCGAACCGGAGCTCGCGCAGGCCGGCGATCCCTTTGAGGTCCACCAGGACACGCGGAGCGAACAGACCCATCTGGAGGTTTGGGATCAGGTCGGTCCCGCCGGCAATCACCATGGCCTCGGGACCCACCGCGGCCAGCATCTCGACGGCCTGCTCGACCGTAGAGGGGCGCCAGAGTTCAAAGGCAGGCAGCATCTTCGTCCGTCCTCTCCGTCGGGTCAGCGTGGAGTGCGCTCGCGCAGCTTCTCCCGGATTTTCTCCGGAGTCATGGGCAGCTCGTTCAACCGCACACCGATGGCGTCGTAAATCGCATTGGCTATGGCCGGCAGCGTTGCGGCCAGCGAACCTTCGCCAGCTTCCTTGGCGCCAAAAGGACCTTCCGGGTCCACGCTTTCCACAATGATGCTCTCGATCAACGGCGTCTCCAGCGTGGTGGGCAGCCGGTATTCGAGCAAACTCGGGTTCATCAGCCGGCCATTTCGCCAGACCATTTCTTCCTGCAGGGCCTGCCCCATTCCCATGTATACAGAGCCCTGAATCTGCCCCTCGACAGTGAGCGGATTCAGCGCCCGCCCGCAATCATGAGCCACCGTGATGCGCTCGACGAACACCCGCCCGCTGTCCGGATCCACGGTGACTTCGGCAACCTGGGCGCTGTAGCTATAGGAAGGCGAGGGGCCGACGCCGGCTCCTTTGTAGTTGCCGCCACGGGCCTGCTCGGGTGGCGTGTAGGTACCCTTCGCCACCAGGGTTCCGCTTTTTTCAAGGGCCAGCGCAACGGCTTCCTCAAAACTCATCCCGGCTTGACCGCCATCGGTGCGTCTGATCACTTCATCGGCTGCCTCGAGGACCTCGGGCGAACAATCCAGCCGCCGTGCTGCTGCTTCGAAGATTTGCCGGCGCAACTGCCGGGCAGCCTCCAGGCAGGCATTGCCGGCCATGAACGTGACACGGCTCGAATAGCTCCCCAGATCTACGGGGGTCAAAGCGGTATCGGCGGCCACCAGGCGCACGCGCTCCGGCCGTACACCAAGAACCTCAGCCACGATCTGCTGCTGGATCGTGTCCGAGCCCTGGCCAATTTCGGCTGCACCCGTGTAGAGCGTAATGGCCCCGTCCCGATCCAGTTTGAGATACACGGTTGTGTGCGGCATGTTGGAGCGGATGATGGGATTGGCCGCGCCGCTGACGTAATGGCTGCAGGCGAAGCCGATCCCGCGCCCGTAGGGCAACCGTCCCCGCTTCTGATTCCACCCCGAGCGCTCCACGACGCGCTCGATACATTCGGGTAGGCCGTAGCTGGTCACGCGGAGGCCGTTGGGCGTGACGCAGGGCGCTCGAAGCAGATTCCGCCGCCGCAGCTCGACCGGATCGAAGCCCAGGCGTTCGGCCAGCCGATCGAGCAGGCACTCGAAGGCGAAACGTGCATTGACGGTTCCGTGCCCGCGCATGGCACCGCAGGCCGGCTTGTTGGTCAGAACGCGGTAACCGTCGAAGCGAATTGCGGGAATCTCATAGATGGCATTCAGCAATTGTCCCGAATAGAGAACCGTCACCGGTCCGTAGCCGCAGTAGGCGCCGCCGTCCTGAATCACACGCGCGTGTACGGCTGTCAGCCGAGCGTCGGCATCGGCGCCCATCTTCAGGTCCACGATCGTGCGGGGACGACCACGGTGCGCGTAAAACACCTCTTCGCGTGTGTAGGTGATCTTCACAGGCCGCCGCGCCTTGCGGGCCAGCACGGCCGCGGCCAGCTCGAGCGGGATCACCTCGCTTTTGCCCCCGAAACCACCGCCGACCAGCGGCTTGATCACCCGGATGGCGCTCATCGGCATCTGCAGCACTTCCGCAAGCGTCCGGTGGAGGTAGTAGGGGACCTGGGTCGAGGAATAAACGGTCAGGCGCTCATCGGGCTCCCAGACCGCCAGGGTCGCGTGCGGCTCCATGGCAACGTGCGTCACTTCGCCGCAGACAAAGCGGTCCTCCACGATCGCAGCAGCACGCTCGAAACCCTCGTCAACGGCTCCAAATTCGTGGTGATATTCCTTTTCGATGTTGTAAGGCCGGTTGTCGTGGATCCAGGGGCCCGGAGCCTGCATGGCTTCGAGCGGGTCGAACCATGCCGGCAGGGGCTCGTACTCGACGCGAATGAGGTCCAGTGCCCGCTCGGCAATTTCCGGACTGTCAGCCGCCACGGCCGCAACGTTGTCGCCGATGTAGCGTACACGGTCGAGCGCAAACACGCGCTCGTCATGTCCGATGGGCAAAATGCCATAGGGAGTAGGCGCATCCCGTCCTGTGGCCACCGCACGGACACCCGGCAGGCGCTCGGCTGCAGTCGTATCGATCAAGACGATGCGCGCGTGCGGGTAGGGCGAATGCAAAATCCGGCCGTAGAGCATTCCCGGCAGCGTGAGATCGTCGGTGTACTTGCCCAGCCCGGTCACCTTCGCGCGGGCATCGTTCATCGGCAGCGGCTGGCCGATCACACGCATCTCAGGCATTCTCCCCGGCCTCCCGGACCGCGGGCTGGCGGGCGCGCTCCTCAAGCAGGCGTGCCGCGCGCAGCACCGCTTCGTAAATCTGCGTGTACCCGGTGCACCGGCAGAGATTGCCCGCCAGCGCCTCCCGGATTTCTGCCAGCGTCGGCGAAGGATTCCTTGCAAGAAAGGCACGGGCAGTCAGGATAAAACCCGGTGTGCAGAATCCGCACTGCGCTCCGCCGGTTTCCATGAAGGCCTGCTGCACCGGGTCGAGCTCACCGTTCTGGGCCAGGCCCTCGATGGTCGTGATCTCGGCGTTCTCGTAGCTGGCAGCCAGCGCCACGCAGGCCAGCGCGGGGCGGCCGTCAATGAGCACCGTGCAGCAGCCGCAACTGGAATCGTCACATCCGCGCTTGGTGCCGGTCAGGCCGAGGTCTTCGCGGAGCACCTCCAGCAACAAGCGGTTCGGTGTCACAGCCAGTTCGTAAAGATTTCCATTGACCCGGAGCTGAATCCATTGTTTCCGCACTCTCCTGACCGCCTCGCCCCGTTCGGTCTCAGCCGCCACCGCAAGCTCTCCTACCAGCCAAAATCTACCGGCGTGCTATAGGCATGCTCGGCCACCATGAGCGAAGCCAGCCGCCGCGCACCCAACTGATCGACATAGTCCGCGCGTCCGCCCGGTGCGAGGACCCACTGCCCAAGCCACTTCTGAAAGGCCTCCTCGTCGCGGCTGGCACGATAATATTCCGCAAAAAACCGATGATCCCGTCCATAGTACCCCTGCACGGGCGATGGGTGCGCGCCCCAGGGCTCATGCACCACAGCATGCACCAGAATCCCCGGAATCAGCGTTCGGTTCGGATCCGACGCAATCACCTCGGCAGAAACGATCTCTTCGGCAACGAGGATTACAGCGCGCGCCGCTCGTGCCGCATCCACAGCGACCCCGAGACCGCCCCACAGGTGTGCGTTGCCGGCCGCATCGGCGCGCTGCACGTGGAGAATGGCCACATCGGGATGCAACGCCTGCACCGCCAGCAGCGGCCGCTGCTCGAACGGACATTCTATGACTTTGAGGTAGGGATTGTGCTGGAGTAAATCGCTGCCCAGGGCGGTGCGTGCCGGCAGAAACGGCACGCCGAGTGCGGCCGCATGAAGCGCCACCGCCAGCGTGAAATTGGAAAAATCCACCATCTCCACCGGGCGCGGTAGGCCGCGTTCGATCGCCCGGCGCAGGCAGTAGCCCAGCCCCTC
>Ga0209810_1004339_pt1 | contig 13782 bp, 16 predicted proteins | sample Coa_R1_7_FD_187159 | JGI IMG/M metagenome (GOLD analysis project Ga0209810, IMG submission 187159) | Surface soil microbial communities from Centralia Pennsylvania, which are recovering from an underground coalmine fire - Coalmine... | ecosystem: Environmental > Terrestrial > Soil > Unclassified...
GGCCCCGGCGCGTCGAGTTCGGCATAGACCCAATGGCCGCCGACGAACGCCGCGCCGGCGACAAGCGCAACCGTGATGAAGCTCCACGCGAGAAGCCTGAAGAAGCCCGTCATCGATGTGCGCCGGCTCTCGCCGCGGCCTGGCGGCCCCGGCTAGGCCGGCAGCGCGCTGAAGACCAGCGACGCGTTGGTGCCGCCGAACCCGAACGAGTTGGTCAGCACGTACGACACATTGCGCTCTTTCGCCCGCTTCGGGACGAGGTCGATATCGCAAGACGGTGAGGGATCGTCGAGGTTCAAGGTCGGCGGCACCACGTTGTCGCGCAGCGCCAGGATCGAGAAGATCGCTTCGACGCTGCCGGCCGCCCCCAGCAGGTGGCCGATTGCCGATTTCGTCGACGACATCGAGAGCTTGTAGGCGTGGTCGCCGAACAGCCGCTTGACCGCGCCGAGCTCAATCTCGTCGCCGAGCGGCGTCGAGGTGCCGTGCGCATTGATGTAGTCGATCTTGTCCGGCGACAGCCGCGCGCGCTGCAGCGCGTTGCGCATCGAGCGGTAGGCCCCGTTGCCGTCCTCGGCCGGCGCCGTCAGGTGGAACGCGTCGCCGGACATGCCGTAACCGATGACCTCGGCGTAGATCTTAGCGCCGCGCTTCTGGGCGTGCTCCAGCTCTTCGAGCACCAGGATGCCCGCTCCCTCGCCCATCACGAAGCCGTCGCGGCCCTGGTCCCACGGCCGTGACGCGCGCGGCGGATCGTCGTTGTAACCGGTCGAAAGCGCCCGGGCCGCGGAGAAGCCGGCAAGTCCGAGGCGGCAGATCGCCGCCTCGGCGCCGCCGCACACCATGACGTCGGCGTCGTCCCACATGATGACGCGCGCGGCGTCGCCGATCGCGTGCGCGCCGCTGGAGCAGGCGGTCACGACGGCATGGTTGGGACCGCGGAAGCCGTAGCGGATCGAGACGTTGCCGGAGGCGAGGTTGATGAGGTTGGCAGGAATGAAGAAGGGCGAGATGCGCCGCGGCCCCTTCTCGGCGAGGGTGAGCGCCCCTTCGGTGATGCCGGGCAGGCCGCCGATGCCGGAGCCGATCATGACGCCGGTGCGCTCGCGCTCCTCGTCGCCGGCGGGAACCCAACCGGAATCCTCGACCGCCTGGACCGCGGCGCCGATCGCGAAGACGATGAACTCGTCCATGCGCCGCTGGTCCTTCGGCGGCACCCAGTCGTCGGCGTTGAACAGGCCGGACCTGCGGTCGCCGCGCGGCACCTGCGCCGCGATGCGCGCCGGCAGGTCGGACACATCGAAAGATTGGATTGCGCGGACGCCGGATTCGCCCGCGATCAGCCGGCTCCAGTTGTTTTCGAGACCGATGCCGAGGGGCGTCACGAGCCCCATGCCGGTGACGACGACGCGCCTCATCGCGCCGGCCCGACCGCCGCGGTGCCTGAACCTTGCGCTTGCAGGCGCGCGACCTCCATCAGCAGTGCCGCCGTCTCAGCTGTGCGACTCGATAAAGCTGACCGCATCCTTGACGGTCACGATCTTTTCCGCGGCGTCGTCGGGAATCTCGCAGCCGAACTCTTCCTCGAAGGCCATGACCAGCTCGACCGTATCGAGACTGTCGGCTCCGAGATCGTCGATGAAGCTGGCGTTTTCCGTCACCTTTGATTCGTCGACTCCGAGATGCTCGACGACAATCTTTTTCACCCGCTCGGCGACGTCACTCATCCGTTTGTCCTCGTTGCATTGCTGGGAAGTCTATGCGACAGCACGCGCAGGGAACCAAGGTTCGGGCTCGACGGTACCGGAAGCCATAACGAGGCCGCAAAACCGCAGGCGCGGGGTCACATATCACGAATTCGACGGGCGTGCCAGTTTGCCCGCGCGCGGAACAAAACCGGTCCATCATGGCATCGCCATGCCTCCGTTCACGTGCAGCGTCTGTCCCGTGACATACGCTGCCTCGGCGCTGGTGAGGTATGCGACGGCCGCGGCAACATCGTCGGGATTGCCGACCCGGCCCATCGGAATGGCCGTGGCGATGCGGCGCTTATGCTCCTCGTCGAGCCGCTCCGTCATCGCCGTGGCGATGAAACCGGGAGCGACGCAGTTGACCGTGACGCCGCGCGAGGCGACTTCCGCGGCGATGGATTTGGTCATGCCGATGAGTCCGGCCTTGGATGCGGCGTAATTCGCTTGCCCCGCATTGCCGGTGACGCCGACGATCGAGGTGATGTTGACGATGCGGCCGTGCCGGCGGCGCACCATGCCGCGCAACGCGGCCCGCGTCAGGCGAAACGAGGCGCTCAGGTTCAGCGCCAACACCGCTTCCCAATCCTCGTCGCGCAGCCGCAGGGCCAGCGAATCGCGGGCAAAGCCGGCATTGTTGACAAGGATGTCGAGATGCGACATCTGCGATTCGGCGGTCTTTATCAGACCGTCGGCGGCCGCGGCATCGGAGAGGTCCGCGGCGGCCACGTGCACCCGCGCGCCCAGCTCCTCGGCAAGCGCCGCAAGTGCCGCCGCGCGGGTTCCCGACAGCATGATCTCGGCCCCTTGGCGGTGCAGCAGCCGTGCGATGGCACCGCCGATACCGCCGGAGGCGCCGGTCACCAGCGCCGTCTGACCCGTCAGATCGAACATCGCGGTCCCGCGGAAATCGCCCTTAAAGCCGCCGCATCAGCGCTTCGACCTCCGCGGGCGCCCCGACCGACGAGGCCGCGATGTCGCGGTCGATTCGCTTCACGAGGCCGGCCAGGACGCGTCCGCTCCCGATTTCAACGACCTCTTCGACTTCATTGCGGGCAAAATACTCGACCGTCTCGCGCCAGCGGACCATGGCCGTGACCTGCTCGACGAGCAGGCGGGCGACCTCCTCGGGATCGCTGGTCGGCTCCGCCGTGACGTTGGAAACGAGCGGCACCAGCGGCGGCCGGATCTCGGTTTCGCCGAGCGCCTCCGCCATGACCGCGGCGGCCGGGGCTAGCAGCGGACAATGAAACGGCGCGCTGACCGGCAGCATGATCGACCGGCGGGAGCCGCGCTCGGCGGCGAGCGCGACGGCGCGCTCGACGGCGCCGCGATGGCCGCTGACCACGATCTGGCCCGGCGCGTTGTCGTTGGCAACCGCACATACGAGATCGCCGCGCCCAGCCTCCTCGGCGACCTGGCGGGCGGCGTCGAGCTCGATGCCGAGAAGCGCGGCCATCGCCCCCTCCCCCACCGGCACCGCCTGCTGCATCGCCTGGCCGCGCCGGCGCAGCAGCCGTGCCGCATCCGCCACCGTGAGGGCGCGCGAGGCGGCGAGCGCGGAGTACTCGCCGAGCGAATGCCCTGCGACATAGGCGAGGTGCTTGCCGCACTCGAGCCCGCCTTCGCTCTCCAGCACCCGGATCACCGCCAGGCTCGCCGCCATCAGCGCCGGCTGGGCGTTTTCCGTCAGGATCAGCTCGCTCTCCGGCCCTTCGAACATCAACCGCGACAGGCGCTGCGACAGCGCCTCGTCGACTTCCTCGAAGAGATAGCGGGCGACGGAGAAGGCGGCGGCAAGCTCCCGCCCCATCCCCGGCGCCTGCGAACCTTGCCCCGGAAATACAAAGGCCCGTTTCATCGCGAGCACGCCCTCCCCGCCGGTGCCGCGCCCGTGGTCATACCGTCGTGATCTCCGGTGTCAAGAACGCGCTCATCGACAAAACCGCAGGTCGTCACGCTCCTGCTCGTAGTCCGACATCGCCTGATGCAGCACGTTGTCGGGCGGCAACGCAGTCAACGCCTGCTGGATCTTCTTCAAGGTTGCGTCGTCGTAGGCTATGGGCTTTGGACATTTCGAGGCGGTCTGGCAGGCGCCAAGGCAGAGACATGCGGCCAGCACCGCCGGCCAGACTTTCAACCCCATATGCCGTTCATCCCCCGTTTCGGCCACCATGATCGGTCGCCGCGCCGGGATCAAGATGCATTGGCGCCGCTCCTGCCGCCGATCAGGGTCTTCACGTCTCCGATCAGCTCGCCGACCCAGATAGCAGTCGCGACCGGATCGCCGGCCGGCGGGTTGGCGCAGGCGGCGTCGCCGTAGCTCTCGATGGCCGAGATCTTGGCGAGCGCAGCCTGCGGCAGCAGCCCGAACGAAGCCGCGGCATCGGCCACTGCCCGCCCCTTCTTGTATTCTGCGCACGCCTTGTCGATGACGCGGTCGGTGGCGGCCACGAGCTGCCCGGCCTCGGCGGCGGCCGTCACCGCGCTGCCGGCAATCGCGGCAGTGCCGGCGGCGCCGCAAGCCGAGAGCGCGAGCGAGGCCGCGACCACGAGCGCCAGCACGGGCGCCATCGAGCCGCCCCCCGTAGGAGGACCGCCGGACTTGCTTTCCGGCGCGAGAACGGCGGCAAGGCCGGCCACGGCGACGCACAGCTGCACGATCGCCTGCATCGTGCCGTCGCTCGGCGTGACGCCGAACGCAGCCAAGATCATGCCGAGGCCGGCATAGCTGGAAGGTTCTTTCAGGCGCGCGAGCAAAAAGCCGAGCAAATTCATTGCGGGTCTCCTTTGACAGCAAAAAGGCCGCATGCCGCGGCCCCGGAACCTCAGTGGACGAGTGGAGGGATTAGGGCGCGGGGCCGAGCGTCGCGGCATCTTCGTCGCGGCCGCGGAAGTAGCGGTCGATGTCGAGGCGCAGCTGCGGCTTGTTGCCCGCCAGTTCCAGCACGCCGTGCAGGTTGCGCTTCACGTCCGCCGTCGGGTCGAACCCGTGCCGCACCAGGATCGCCCACCGTTCGACATAGCGGCGCCCAGCCTTCGGGCCATGCCAGGCGTGCTCGATCGTGCCGGGGACGTAGCCGATGTTACGGGCGATATGGTGCACAGCCCGCTCCTGCCACACCAGGAGCGGCGCCAGATAGGCGGGCGAGATGCCGGCGGGGACGCTCTCCCGCACCCGCCCGACCAGCGCCAGCGCCATGTGATGGTCCCCGGCGCCGAGCGCGGCGGTCTCGACGAGGCCGCCGAGGAAGTCGAGCGCCTGCCGCCGCGCCGCCCAGGCGTAGCCGGGATGGGCAAAGGCGTAACCGGCGCCGCCGCGCGGCACGATCGGCCGGCCCTCGTGCCACAAGCGGCAGAACGAGCGGTGCACCGCGAGATGATCGTCGTCCGGACCAAGGTCGTAGCAGTCCGACCAGGGCTGCACGATGTCGTATTGCTGCAACGCATGCACCGTCTCGGTAGCCCACTCCTCCTTCCGGAAGCGCACGTCGGCGTCGATCCAGGCGGCGTAGCGCCAGTCATCGGGCAGGCGCGCCAGCGCCAGGTTGATCAGGTTCTCCTTGTTCCACAGCAGCGTCTGCGCGCGGACGCGCACGCGGTTGATGCGCGGGTCGTCGCCCAACTCGTACGGCCGCTCGCCGTAGGCGCATTCGATCGTCGTCAGCCGCACGCCGCTGTCGAGCATATGCCGCTCGAAGGCGTCGAAGAGTCGGCGCCGGCTCGCCCAGCGGATGGGGTTGGCATAGACGGCGACGACGTCGAGCAGCTCCGCGCGCATCCTGTCTCCTTCATACGAAAAACGCCGCCGGAGGCGGCCGCGGGTTCGGTGGCTTTTTGATGAGATATCCTGATCGCGAGGTTCGTGAGGCTTCACCCGGCTATCGTTATCGTCATGCCGGCCCACGTGTCCGGCCGAAGTCCGGCCCGAGGATAAACTCCAGCCCGCATCCACTTCTCCAACAACCGAGCGGCTGATGGGGGGGCCCCGGCCTGCGCCGGGAGACGAGAGCGGAGTATGGGTAATCGGCGAAACCTACGGATCGGGACCAACAGTCACCGGCCCCACCAGGCGGCGAGCGCCTCCAGCGAGGCGAAGGAGGCGCGGGACTGATCGACGCGGCCGAGGCCGGCCACCGGGTCGCCGCGATTGGCCGTGCCGTCGGTGTCCTGCCACAGCCGCAGCACGCCGCCATGCGCCGGCGGCGTCGTGCCGGGAGCGGCGAATCCTCTCGGCAACCGCGGGACCCGACCATACGCCGGCAGCCACAGGTCGCAGCGGTCGAGGACCGGGTTCGGCAACCCGGTGCCGCTTCCGTCCGGGCCGTAGGCTCCCATGTAGAGCACCGGCCAACGGCCGAGCCGGCGGCAGATCGCGGCGGCGACCTCCGCCGCGGCCGCCACGGTCGCGCTCGCTCCCATCGGGTTGGCTTCGAGGTCGAGCGCGAGCAGCCGGCCTGCAAGATTGCCGGCAAAGGCATCATCGACGATGTCGAGCAGGTGGTCGGCCTGCGCCGCCGGATCGCTCGCGTTCAGGAACAGATAGGCGCCGAGCAGCGGAATCTCGGCACCGGCGGCGTTGCGGAGATGATCTCGGAACGCCGGATCGCGCTCCCGCGCCCCCTGCCCCGCCTTCGCGATGAGGCCGACGATGCCGGCGGTCTTGGCCTTCGTCCAATCCATCCGCCCCGGCGGCTGCCATCGCGACACATCCACGACAGGCCGCGCGATGAGGCTTGTCATGAGTTCCTCCTCTTTCTGGTCATCGCCGGGGGCGAATGACGCGTCTGAAGGGTCAGTGCCGGTCCTGCTTCTGGACGAGGGCGGTCTTGAGGTCGGCGATCGCTTGCGCGATGTGTTCGAGGCTGAGCCGCGTCTCGGCTTCGAAGGCGCGCTCCTCCTGGCGGCGCTCGTCGAGGGCGCGCTCGACGATCGTCAGCCGCGCCTCGTGGCCGGCGAGGCCGACGCGGAACTCGGCGCGGTCGCTGTCGAGGTCGGCGCGCAAGGTCAGGTAGCCGCCGAAAATGCCGCCGGCCATCGAGCCGACCAGCACCAGCGCCTGAACGATGTGCCCAAGCTCGATCCGGGGAACGAAGTGAGGCATCAGCATCGCGCTTCGCCGGTCACGTCACCACCCATTGATTGCCGCCGACATAGACCGCTTCGAGATATCCGTAGGCGGCGGTGAGGGCGATCGACGGCTGGCCGTCGAGCGTCTGCCCGCTCGCCGCGGCGACCGTCAGCGCATACGTCCCGCCCGGGGTCAGCAGGTACTTGAAGCCGTGCGTCTCGCCCACCCGCGGCGCGGACGGCAGCGTGAAGGTGACGGCGGCGGGTGTCGTCGGCGCCCAGGCGATCAGGTCGTCGGTGAGGCTGACCGCCTGCGCGCCGGTGGCGGTGACGATGCGCACGTTGCGGCGCGGGCGCACGACCCAGCCGCCGGGCGTGCTGCCGTCCTGCGCCGAAAGACTCCAGTCGTCGGTGTTGAGGACGAGTTCGCCCGCGGGGCCGGTATAGGCGGCGACCTGCGCGGTCGTGCCGCGCGCCCATTGCACCTGCGTGTGTGACATTCCGCCTCCGTCAGGAAAGCGTGCCGAGGACGATGTCGAGGCTGGCCGCGATGCTCACCGGCGCGAGGTCGGCCGCCGCGATCGTGGTGGTGCCGGCGATGCCCCAGTCCTGCGCGCCGCCGGCGGCTAGCGCCGCCAAAAGCGGGTTGGCGAGCGGATTGGTGCCGGCGCCGGTGGTCGTGTAGGTGTAGGCGGCGACGCCGGCGATGTCCTGCAGCGCCTGCCCGAAAATGTTGAACGCCGGCAGCTTTACGTAAAACGTCTGCGGCACGAGGTTGCTCGGAAACGGATACTTGAACACAGAGCCGTTGAGGCGGGCGAAGGCCGCGCCGGCGGCGTGGCCGGTGATCGGCGTGCCGTAGGCGCCGCGGATAATCGTCGTGCCGAGGTCGTAACGGTAGGGCGCGGTCAAGGTCGCGGTCTCGTAGGCGATCAGCTCGCCGTCGAGCCAGCACAACGTCAGCAGATTCTCGGCATCCGCGAGCGTGCCCGACAGGAGCTGCCCGCCGCTCTGCGTCAGATCGAGCGAAAGCGTATCGCCGGTGTCGGGCGAGGGGTGCGCCGGGAACGGCGCGGTTGCGACGCCGGTGACGCAGCCGCGGTAGATCGTGCCGGCGAGGCCATACGTACTGCCGTCGAGCGACACCCAGACCTGGCAGCCACCCCAGTTCGCGCCGCCCGACGCCGCAATCCATGCCTCGTTGACGCCGTTGGTCAGCCCGGGCGGCGGCTCGAAGATGACCGGCGGATTGGTGGCGCCGGGCGCGACGAGCCAGTTGCTCAGCGTCGCCTGCCATGCCTGGCGCGGGTGCGCAACCGCGGTGCCGACGCCGATCGGCTGGATCGGGGGCAGCGGCATTACGGCATCAGCCCCGATATCTCTTCAGCCTCGATCGTCAGTTCGCCGGTATCGTTCTCCTCGATGCCGGTGATCCGAACCGGCGCCGCGGCGAGTCCGAGCGCGGTGTCGGTGACGAGCACGATGTCCATCGGCTCCAGGAGGCAGTATTTCCAGCCGAGCTGGAAACGGTAGGTGTTGCGGACGTACTGGCGCCGCTGGAGCAGCAGTTGCGCCGCGGTCGCCGCCACCGCCTGCTGACACACACCGTGCGCCTCGACCGACGCCTCCATGCGCAGGCCGAACTGGTCGATCGCCGCCTGGTCGAACACGGCGACCACGGCAAAGCCGTAGTAATTGGCGCGGTCGCTGAACTCCAACGACAGCCAGTTGGTCGCGTCGGCCGGATTGACGCGAGTAGCGATGACGGGATCCTCGCTTGCGGCGGCGGCGCTGCCGCGCCCGGCACCGGCAGCGCTCTCCCACGGGATGAAGTCGTCGTCGGTGAGGCTGTAAACGGGGACCAGATTCGGGGTCCAGGTCACGCCGCCGGCCGACAGCGGAGCGTCGCCGTACGGCACTATCTTCAGCAGGTTGCCGGACCACACGACGGCGCCGTTGGTGACGGAGGCGAGGTCCGCGAGGTAGCGGCCGGCGTCCTGCTGGCTGCCGAGCACCGGCGACAATTCCAGCCCCGCAGCAAGGCAGTAGCGGCGGTAGTCGGAGAGGTCGGCGATATTGGCGGCCGGAAAACCGGCGCCGTAGCGTGAATTGGTCAATAGATCGACGGCGATGTCGGCGGGGTTCGCATCATGCGGGAAAGCCGCGTCGGCGCCGGCGAACGCGCCGATCACCTCGAAACCGAAATTGGGCAGCGCCGGTGCGCTGCCGAGCTCCAACGGGGTGCCGGTGACATAAGCGGTGCCGGAATAACCGAGCACCGGCGCGTTCGGGTCGCTCGACACAAAGACCGGGTCGGGCGCCTGGCCATCCGTGCCGGTATAGAGCGACAGGCCGGCGTCGCTAAACGGTTCGACGCCCTGGGACGCCCATACCGTTCCGATACCTGCGATCGGCCCTTGGCAGATGCCGAACGCGACATCGACCGTGTATTGCGGGTTGTCGCCCTTGCCCTTGCCGCCGCTGGCGCCGCCGCCCTTCCCGCCCTTGCCGCCGCCGCCCGGGGTCAGGCCGAAATATTCGATCAGGTTCGGCGACACCCGTGCGGTGCCGTAGACGATCGGGATGACGGCGCCCAGTTCGCTCGTCTGGTAGCGGAGGCTCTGGACATTGGAGCTCGCCGCCGCATTGGTCAGCCCGCCCATGCCACTCCTCTATTTCGGAAATCGAACTTCCTCTCCGCCCTCGGACGAAGACCATGCTCAGCGCAACGCGTCCGACGGAGTCACTCCTCCGCAGAAAGCGTCATGGCCGGGCTTGACCCGGCCATCTCCGAGGCGCCCCCGAGATCGCCGGGTCAAGCCCGGCGATGACGAGAAAGCACGGTTCCCTCGTAGACCGAAGATCTCCGACCGTCAAAACGGGTCGAAGAACTTGACCGCGCGGCCGCGCAGCGGCGCCTGGTTGGCGTCGCCGTAGACGACGCCGGTGCGGACGAAGGCGTGGATGACGCGCGGCCAGGCGAGCACGACGGCACCGTGCGCGAAGGCGCGGCCGAAGCGGAAGACCGCCACGTCGCCCGGCCGCGGCGGCCCCGCGACCTCGTGCGCATAATGAAGCACGCCCTCGACATAGCGCTCGACATCGCGGTGCAGGTGCCAGTCCGGCGGGTAGTGCGCCGGTTCGACATGCGCGATGACGCCCGCCGCCTCGTACACCTCCGCGAGCAGCATCAGGCAATCGACGCCGGCGCCCTTGACCCGCGCCCTGTGGTGGTATGGCGTACCGAGCCATGTCAGCGCCTCGGCGACGACGCGCTCGCGCGGCGACGTGGGCATGTTTCACACCGCCGTCTCGGGCGGCGGGATGTAGGGAAAGCCGCCGAAACGGGCGAGATTGCCGAAGGTGTTCTGGCAGGTCGCCATCGTATGGTCGCAACCCGGCAGCGCCTGGAAGCGATCGCCGACAGCGACCGGATAAAGAAAGGCCTTCATCACATAGGCGACGTTGCCGACGACCTGCGAGATGGTGCGGGTCAACCTCGCATTGGCGCCGCTGACGCCGACGAGCGTGCCCTGATCATAGAGCGTCGCCGGACTCGGTGCGGCCGGCATGACCACCTGCGCCTGGGTGGAACCGGCGCCGCAAGCGAACGTGCTGGCTCGGCTGGTCCGATCGAAGCCGCACATCGCGGCGCCGAACACGTGGTTGCACGCCGCCTGATAGAGACGGCGCGGCATCTGGATTTTCAGCAAATCCTTGAGATCGACCGCCTTCATCTCGATCTTGCTGCGGCCGACGGAGATTTCACCGGTGCGGCCGTAGAACAGGATCGTCGTTCCGACAATGGTCCCGTAGGGCTGCATGAAGGCGCGGTCGACCTCGATGGCGGCGCCGTCGAACAGCCCGAGCCGCGCCGCCTGCTGCCAGCCGAACGTACCGATGCGATCGTCCGGCCCGGCATAGATCTCGATGTCGAGTTCGCCGACCTGTACGCCGATATCGGTGCGCACGCGGGTGCGGGCGAAGCGGGGGCCGAGGGCGAACGTGCGGCTCGCGCCTGAGTTCACCGACCCGCTTGCGAACAGATCGGTGGAGAGGGGCGTCTGCGCCCCCGACAGGCGGAGGATCTCGCCGCCGGACAGCACGAAGGTGTAGAGGTCGGCCATCGCGATCTGCGATTGCGGGCTCCAGCCCGCGAGGATGGCATCGAGGCCGGCGCTGAAAGGTTTCACGGCAGCACCGACTGGAATTGCAGCTGCTTCAGCTGCCACAGATTGTGCATGAAGTTCTCGAACTCGGCCGCATCATCACTGAAACGGCAGCGGAAGTAGTAGGTGAAGTCCGCTGTCACCGACACGCCCGCGGGCGGCGCGGCGGCGACCGTGACGAGACCGGTGGCGGCATCGACGCTGTAGCCGCTCTGCGCGATGCCGTTGAAGTAGACTGCGGCGACCTGGTTCGGCGCGGTGACCGGCTCGTAGAAACCGCCGAGCGTGCGGCCGAGCTGGAAGACGCTGGCGGCGCCGTCGCCCGTGCCGATCGGCTGCGCGCTCGCCCGGTTGTCGGTCGGGTCGTCGAACAGGAACGTATCGAACGCGCCCTGCCGCGACAGGAAAAAGCCCATCAGCGTGTCGAGGTCGGCGGCCGGCAGGTAGTTGAACGTCAACGTGAACGTCCACAGCGGACACGGCATGTCGAGCACCCGCAGCTCGCGGCCGGAGACCGCGCGCTGCACCCGCGTCGCAAAATTCGGCGTCTTCTTGACGCTCCAGCCCTGGCCGATCAGGGAGGGGAAGACCGCGCTGCCCATCGGCCGCTACCGCGCCATCGTCGCCGGGTTGAAGCCGCGCTGCGCCCGCTGCAGGGCGCGCGCGATGTTATGCGCCTGCGTCATCACGAACTGCGCGCCGCTGCGGCTGTCGATCGCATGGATATGGACGTGAGTGTCGCCGGCGCCGGCGCGGCCGCCGCCGATCATCTCCTGCAGGCCCTGGCTGATATCGGCCGGCAACACCATCTCACGGCCGTGCAACAGGGCCGGCGTCGTCCCCGCAAAGCTCGGCAGCGCCCAGCCGCCCGCGGCGGACGGGACGATGCCGCCGCCGGCGAAGGCAAGGAGATCGACGAGGCCGCCCGCCCCGACCGCGCCGCCGGCGATGGCGCCACCCCCGGCGGTGGCCGCGCCGGCGCCGACCGCGGCGGTCAATCCGCTGACTGCGGCGGTCAGCGCCGTGACCGCCGTCGTGTTCGCGGTAACCGCCGTCGTCTGCGCCGCCGCGGCGGCGCCGGGAGCCGACAGCAAGCCGGTGCCGAACAGGCCGGCGGGCTGGCCGATGCCGGCGAGCGCCATCAAGCCGGCGCCGAGGCCGCTGCCGCCGGTCGCCTGCGCCCCGCTCACCGCAGTGGCGACGGCGCCGCCGGCGAGGCTGGCGAGGCCGGAAGCCGCCCATTTCGCGGCGATCGTCTCGATCTGTTCGAGGAAGAACGTCTCGAAGTCCTGGACCAGCCGGACAGCGCCCTGTCGCCAGGTGGTCTGACCGGTCAGGATCTGGTTGAAGGTGCGCTGCGCCGATCGGCCGACCTGGTCGAACGACTGCTCGTACGAGCGCTGGATTTTGTCGGCCTGAGCGCGCGCGTCGTCGGCGATCTTCTTCTGGTCCTCGGCAAGCTGCGCGGCGTAGCGGGCGTCGAGCTGCATCAGCTCCTGGTACGTTTTGAGCTTGTCGGCGGCGGCCGCCGAGTCGCCGGCGAGCAACGTTTCGAGCCGCTCGCGCTCCTGCGCTTCGATGCCGGCGCTGTATTCGATGTCGAAGCCGAGCGCCTGCTGGCTCGTGATCTTCTTCTCGTCGACCAGGACCTGCATGGCGCGCTTGAAGCTCTCGATGTAGCTCTGGTCGAGCCGCTGCCGCGCCGCGACGCCGGCCGCCGCGATCGCTTCGAGTTCGGCCGCCGCCTGCACCTGCGCCGCCGCCATGTCGCGTTGGACGTGGGCGAAATCGGCGCCAGCGGCACTGAACTGCGCCTTGTTGCGGGAGACCGGCTCGGCCAAGGCGGCAATCGCCTCCTTCAGCCGCGCGATCGCCGCCAGCGCCTCGTCAATGTCGGCGCCGAACCTTATCTGGACGTCATCGGCCACACTGCACCTGCGTTGGGAGAAGAGGGTGAAACAGCGCAGCCAAAGAGGCCACGGCTCAGGATTGCCGGGCGTTCAGCGGCGGCGGTCGAGCCGGACGATGGAGGCGGTTTCGACCTTATAGGCCCGCGTCAGGTCCGCGGTGCCAGTCCATTGCGCGGAACGAGTGAAGGAGAACTGGACACCGCAGAAAGGCAACCCTGCCGCCCGGGTGGTGAGTGTGTTGCGGCCCACCATCCCCGGCTTGCTCTCGGTTTTTTCCGTTACCAGCCGTGGCTTCACGTAGTTCTGGAAGTAGCGGTACACGTGGATGGGATCCGCCTGCGGGCAGCGGTCGCCGAGCAGCAGCGTCACCGCCTCATAAAGTCCGGTGCGCTCGTAATCGGTCTCGGTTCGTGCGGTTATGGGATCGTCCTGCAGCACCGCTTCGGCGCTCGCGACCACGTTGTCCGATCCAGGATACAACACCAGCAGCAACCGTCCGACATGCCCGGGAACGACGCCGCTTACGCTTATGGCTCTGCGCGCGATTGGCCTGCCGTTGACATCGACACCGGACCGGCGCATGGCCGCCTCGATCAGCCCGCGGTCCTTGGGCATCGCCGCTGCGAGCGAAGCGCCGCACACGTCGATGCTCCGGTCGACGCACCCCTGCCCCGCCCCCGCCGCGGCCCCCACCCCCGCCGCCGCGCATAGGAAAGCCGCGGTAACACATCCAAGGAAGCTTCTTCGGCAACGCTGAAACCTGCCCTCTCCACCCTTCAGGGGGGAGAGGGAGGGGCCCGCCCCCTCCCTGACCCTCCCCCGCTCGCGGGGGAGGGAAGGGTGGGGGTGGGAGGGTGAGGTGGGTGTTTCAGCCGCAACGGCCTC
>Ga0209810_1004340_pt1 | contig 13779 bp, 14 predicted proteins | sample Coa_R1_7_FD_187159 | JGI IMG/M metagenome (GOLD analysis project Ga0209810, IMG submission 187159) | Surface soil microbial communities from Centralia Pennsylvania, which are recovering from an underground coalmine fire - Coalmine... | ecosystem: Environmental > Terrestrial > Soil > Unclassified...
TACGCCATTGGACTAACCTCTTGCGTTACTTACGCAGTCGTTATACCCGCGGCTGAGCGACGCGCTAAACCTGCTAGGCTGCTGTGCGCGGGTGCGACGGCACCGATCGATGCGCGGAGGTCTGCTTGCCTGAGGATGACAACGAGTGATGGTCCGCTAAGCCATACGCCATGTTCCGGTATCTCACCGCGGGCGAATCGCACGGCCCCGCGCTGGTCGGCATTTTGGACGGCCTTCCGGCGCAGCTTCGTTTAGACGTGCAACGCGTCAACGCGGAGCTCGCCAAGCGGCAAGGCGGCTACGGCCGCGGCGGGCGTATGAAAATCGAGCGCGACGAAATCGAGTTCCTGGCGGGCGTGCGCGGTTCGCACACGCTGGGTTCACCGATCGCGGTGATGATGCGCAATCGGGACTTCGAAAACGTGCGCGAACTCATGGATCCCATAACCGGCCATGGGAAACCGCTGACGAACCCGCGACCCGGCCACGCCGACTATGCCGGCGCGCTCAAATACCGCCACCGGGATTTGCGCAACGTGCTGGAGCGCGCGAGCGCCCGCGAAACCGCGATGCGCGTCGGTATGGGTGCGATTTGCGCCCAATTTCTCGAAGCGCTCGGTATTACCACGCGGTCGTACGTTCATCGCATCGGGGAAGTGGAAGCGCCCGAGTTGGAGGAGTTTTCTCCGGACGAGGTCGAGAGCAGCGAGGTGCGCTGTCCGCACCCGTCGAGCGCGCGGCGCATGATCGAAGCAATCGATGCGGCGAAAAGTGCCGGCGATACGCTCGGAGGGCAGTACGTCGTGCGCGTGGACGGAGTACCGGCGGGCATCGGCAGCAATCGTCAGCCGGATACGCGTTTGGACGGCGTGCTTGCGGGCGCGCTCATGGCGATGCAAACGGTGAAAGCGGTTGAAGTCGGCCTCGGCGCCGGCGTTGCTTCACGCCCGGGATCTGCTTCGCACGACGTGTTCGCAATCGCGGGCGAGGAAGTGACGCGATCGAGCAATCGCGCGGGCGGAATCGAGGGCGGTATGAGCAATGGACAGCCGATCGTCTTACGCGTAAGCGTGAAGCCGATACCCACGCTGATGAAAGCCTTGCCGTCGGTAAACTTGCACGAACGTTCCGAAGCGCCGGCTTCGATCGTTCGCAGCGACGTGTGCGTGGTGCCGGCGGCGGCGGTAGTCGGCGAAGCGATGGTGCGCCTTGCCTTGACCGCGCCGGTGCTGGAGAAGTACGGCGGCGATTCGATGGAAGAAACGCTCGACAACTGGCGCCGGAGCACGGCGGCGGCGGCTGCCCTGTTCGAACGAACCGCGACCGGTGCCGGCACCGAGCAACCTTGAAGCGGCACATCGCGCTGACCGGCTTCATGGCCGCGGGAAAATCGACGATCGGCAAGAGACTCGCGCGCAAGCTCGAGGTGAAGTTTTACGACGTCGACGACATCGTCGTGAGTCGCCACGGTCCGATTAGCGATATTTTCTACGCGCAAGGGGAAGAGCAGTTTCGCCGCTGCGAATACGATGCGATTTGCGAGATCGTCGAGAGCGATCCGGGAGTGATCGCGCTGGGCGGCGGAGCGGTAACGTACGACGACACGCTCAAACTGCTCAAGAAGCGCACGTACCGCGTTTTCGTCAAAGTCCCGCCGGAACAAATCCTCGGGCGCCTTCGCCGCAGCAAGGTCGTGCGTCCGCTCATCGGACCAACGCCCACGCTCTCGAAGATCAAGGAGCTGTACGCGGCGCGCATGCCGCGCTATTCGCACGCCGATTTCGTCGTTGAAGCGGAAGACCTCAGCACCGCGCAAATCGTCGAGCACATCACGCAGTGGCTTCACAAGAAGAACGTCACGCTGTGACCGAGGTCGTCGTCGAAGAATCGGCGCGCGAACCGCTGCGCCGTTTTCTGCACGTGCGGGGTATCTCGCGGTACGTGCTGCTGTGCGATGCGAACGTTGCAGGCTACGCCCGACGCCTGACACGCGGCGTTCCGGGCAGGCTGGGACTGCTGTCGTTTCCGCTGGGAGAACGGCGCAAACGGCTTTCGACTCTGGAAGCGGTGCTGGAGGCCCTCGTGCGGGCGGGGGCGGATCGGACGACGACCGTCATCGGCATCGGCGGAGGCGTGGCGAGCGATCTGTTTGGGTTCGCCGCGTCCGTCTACATGCGCGGCGTGCCGTATATCCACGTGGCAACGACGCTCGTCGCCATGGTAGACGCGGCGATCGGCGGAAAGACCGGCGTGGATCTGCGTTCGGGGAAAAATCTTGCGGGAACCTTTCGCGATCCAATCGCGATGTTCGCCGGCGTCGGCGCGCTTCGCACGCTTCCGTACCGCCGTTTACGCGAAGGTTTGGCGGAGGTCGTAAAGCACGGCATCATCGAAGGTGACGCGCTCTTCGAATCGCTGGAAACGCTTGCGCCGCATCCGTTTTGGCGCTGGCCGTGGCATACGCTCGTGGCTGAGGCCCAAAACGTCAAGCGCGCGATCGTCAACGACGATCGGCTGGAACACGGCGTGCGCGAAACGCTGAATTTAGGACACACTTTCGCTCACGGCATCGAGCGCGCGTCGGATTTTCGGGTTACCCACGGCGCCGCCGTGTCGATCGGGTTGCGCGCGGCGGGTCTGCTTGCGCTGCGCACGGGCCGCTTTTCGCGCGAGGAGCACCTGCGCGTGCTGACGTTGCTTACGCTCCTGCGCATGCCGCTGTGGACGCGGGAATCACCCGCGCGCATTCGCGCTGCGATGGCCGCCGACAAGAAAAGCCGCGGCGGCCGGCTGCGCTTCGTGCTGCCGCGCGCGATCGGTGACGTCGAATACGGCGTTACCGTCTCCGATCGCAGCGTGCGCGCGGTGTTGGAACGCATCGCACGTCCGCCGGGAGCAGACGAATTCCGCTAGTTCGGGCCGTCGACGCGCTTGCGGCCATTCGTTCGTCGCGATTCGACGTGCCCCTCACGTACGACGCGGGGGATCTGCAGCTCCGGATCGGGGACGTCGTCCGGGTGCCGCTGCGCACGCGTGAGGAAATCGCCTTCGTCGTCGCGGCGCCGGAGCCGCGCGAGTGCGACCGCGTGCTGCGCCGCATCGTCGACGTGCCGGGCGTACCGCGCGCTTTCGACGAAACGGGTCTTGCGCTCGCGCGGTTCATCGCGGACTACTACGTGTGCACGCTTGGCGAAGCGCTCAGCGCGGTGGTGCTCAACGCGGCCGTTCCGCGGACGATCGACGTCTTTACCCCCGCGGTCCGCGAGCCGAATCGCAGCCGCTACCCGTCCGTGCCGCGCCGGCTCGTTTCGCTGATTTGGGAAGATTTGGGGAACGGTTTCGTGCTGGAACGCTTGTTGCGCCATCCGGAAGCGCGGCGCACCGGCGACCGCTCCGCGTTGCTTCGCTACGTCAATACGCTGGTGCGCAGCGGAGAGCTCCGCCGCGAACGCCGCGCGATCGATCCGCGCTCGCACGAATATCGCATTCCCGTGCTCGTTCCGGCAGACGGCACCGTGCGCGGTCCGAAGGCGAGGGCGCTGCTTGAATTCGTTCGCCGCCGGCCGGGCGTTCCGCGCGCGGATGCCCTGCTGGCCGGATATTCAAGTGCGATTATCAATCGCGCGCTCAAAGCCGGCGCAATTCGAGAAGAAGAAGTGCGGCCTGCGCGCACGCGTGCGAGCACGCAGCTCGCTCCGGCGGAATTCTCGCCGACCGAAGAACAAGCCCGGGCCATCGCCTCGCTCTGCAAGCAGGTGGACGCGGGCAGCTTTCACGAGGCGCTGATCTTCGGCATCACCGGAAGCGGCAAAACATACGTCTACATCGAAGCGATCAAGCACGCATTGCGCCGCGGTGGGCGCGCCATCGTTTTGGTTCCGGAAATCTCTCTCACGCCGCAAACCGCGCGGCGATTCCACCGCGCTTTCGGCGAACGCGTCGCGGTACTGCATTCGGCGTTGTCGGAACGCGAACGCTTCGATGCGTGGCAGGCGTGCGCGCGCGGTGAAATAGACGTCGCCGTGGGAGCGCGCAGCGCCGTGTTCGCTCCGTTGCACGACGTTCGCATGATCGTCGTCGACGAAGAACACGATCCTTCGTACAAGCAGGACTCGTCGCCGCGCTACCACGCGGCCACCGTTGCGCGCGAGCGCATGCGTTTGGAAAACGGCGTCCTGGTGCTGGGCAGCGCGACCCCGTCGCTGGAAAGCTTTGCGGCGGCAACGCAGCGCAGCATCGAGCTGCTGGAACTTCCGCTTCGAGCGACGCGTCAGGCTCTGCCTCAGGTTCAGGTGGTCGACATGGCGCGGGAATTCGAAGCCGGGAACCGGCGCATCTTCAGCACGCGCCTCGCCCAAGCGCTCGAAGAGCGCCTCGAACGCGGCGAAAAATCGGTGCTCTTCGTAAACCGGCGGGGCAGCGCGGGGTTTTTGCTTTGCCGCGCCTGCGGCTTCGTTCCGGAATGCGCGCGTTGCAGTCTCTCGCTCAGCGTGCATAAAGCGGAATCGCTGCTGCGCTGTCACTATTGCGACGCGCAGCGGCGCATTCCGGTGATATGCGAGGTTTGCGCCTCCGATACGATTCGCGAATTCGGCGTGGGCACGCAGCGCGTAGCCGATGAGGTTTCGCGCCTTTACTCGCGCGCGCGAGTCGTACGCATGGACAGCGACACGACGACCCGGGTCGGCGATCACGCGCGGCTGCTCGACGACTTCGCGGCCGCGGGCGACGTGCTGGTCGGCACGCAGATGGTGGCGAAGGGTTTGGACTTTCCCACCGTGACGCTCGTGGGGGTCGTCGCGGCCGACATCGGGCTGCACGTCCCGGATTTTCGGGCCGCAGAGCGTACGTTCGACCTCGTCACACAGGTGTGCGGCCGCAGCGGACGATCGCGCCCGGGCGAGGCAATCGTACAGACGTATACACCGAAGCATCCCGCAATCGTTCACGCAGCCCGGCACGATTACGTGAATTTCGCCGGCGCGGAGCTGGAACATCGAGCTCAGCTGCAGTATCCGCCGGCGCAGCGGCTGATGTATCTCGGCGTGATCGGGCGAAACAAGGCGCGCACGTTCGCGCACGCCAAGTACTATGCGCGAATGTTGGAAGCAGCGGGGATCGCGCAGGTTTTGGGTCCTGCGCCGTATCCGATAGCGCGCTTGAACGAGGAGTGGCGCTTCCGCATCGCGATCAAGGCGCGCAGCATCGATCCGGCCCGCAAGGTGGTGCGCGAGCGAATCGTTCCCGCGGCGCGCGCGAATCGCGACACGCGCCTGCTGATAAACGTCGATCCGTAGGATTGCGCGCGCGTTTCGGGTAGAACGCCGTCATGAAAAGCTTTGCAAGCGCCGCGCAGTTGCTGCCGCTTGCGTGGATCTTGGGCGGCATCCTCGCCGGCGCGGGCGCCTACGCAGTCATCGTGCGCCCGCTGCGCGGCGCGACCGAAAAGCACGGCTGGTACGTGCTCGAAGCGGCGATTTCGGTATTGGGTACCGTTATCGTTCTTTGGGGCGCGCTCGCTGGGCTTTACGTCGGGCTCGATCGCGTTCATCTGTCGGCGCGGCAGGCGACGTTCCTCGATCGCGCGATCGGCGCGCTGTTCGTTTTCTCGCTCATGTGGATTGCGGCGCGCATCGCCGGCGCCTGCGTGGAAGCGTTCGGGCGCCGCACCGAGCACAAACTGTTTTCCGTTTCGCTGTACTCGACGCTCGTCCAAGCGATCATCCTGGTCATCGCGCTGCTTACCGTTCTCAGTTCGCTTGGCATTGCCATCGCGCCGCTGCTTACGACGCTGGGTTTGGGGGGCTTGGCCGTCGCGCTGGCGCTGAACGACACGCTGAGCAATTTGTTTGCGGGCGTGCAGATCGTCGCTGCGCGCCAGATACGCGTCGGTGACTACGTGAAGTTCGATTTTGCCGAAGGCGAAGTCGTCGACATTCACTGGCACAACACGACGATCCGCGACTTTCAGAATAACCTCGTCGTGGTACCGAACGCGAAGATCAACACCTCGCCGTTCACGAATTACTCCATGGGCGGCGCGGCGCTCGTGGTTGCCGTCGGTGCGGCGCTGCCGTGGAAAGGAAGCCTGGAGGCGCTGCAAAAGATCGCGCAGCGCGTTGCGGAGGACGCTGCGGCCGACGTCGCCGGCGAAGCCGCGCGCGCGAAAACGAAAGTCTGGATTACCGCGCTGAACGAAACGAACGTGCAGATCACCGGACAGCTGCCGGTCGGGCACATCGCCAATCGAACTCGGGCGCAGAGCGGATTCTTGAGCCGCCTGTACGATGCGGCACGCGAAGCGTCAACCGAGGCGGGCTCAGGGCAGCGCCTTGAGTCGCAAGGGGGCACCCGGAACGATGAGCTGCGAGAGCAGTAACCCCGCCACGATGAGTACCGCCGCAATGAGCGCGTTCACCGCAAGCGTTGCGGCGTCGGCGTAGTTTTGCTGGGAAACGATCCACAAGACGCTTTGATAGCTGAGCGAGCCCGGGACGAGCACGTGCAGCGCCGGCACCAAGAACACGGGCTGCGGCACCCGCAAGAATTTTGCACCGCCGTTTGCCACCAAGCCGCAGATCAGCGAAGCGAGGAACGGTGCGACCGCGTGCGCGCCGCCGATCATGCCGAAGGTGTAGGAACTCCCAAGAGCGACGATGCTGGCGAGAAGCACCCAGGCAAAATCCCGCACGCGAGCATCCAGGTCCACGGATAAGCCGAAGGAGAGCAGGGCGATAGCCGCAACGCGCATCGGCATCCCGAGCGAATGCGGCTGCACGTCGGCCGTCGAGACGAAAACGCCGCCCAGGACGGCAAACGCGAGAAACGCCCCGCATCCCAGCGAGAGCAGTGTGGCGAAAACGCGGCCGAGCCGTGCCGTTCCCGCAATGAGATCCTGATTCGCGAGTTCGTGCAGCGCGAGCGTGAGCGAGTATCCGGGCAGCAGCACGACGACGCCGGAGACGATGGAGATGTAGAGATTGACCGGATGCGCGAAATGCGTGTACGCCGCGACGGTCAGCGTCGCAACAAACGCGGCGAAGACTTCGAAGAGGCGATCCATCACCGCATTGCGCGTGGTGAAAAACCAGAGGATTCCGGTCGAAACGCCGATCAGCGCGGCTACAATCAATTCGTGAATGCCTCCGCCGAGCAGTACCGCGACGCCGACGGCCACGCTCACCAGCGCGAGTACGGTCATGGGCGCGGGAGGCGGCGGGCACTCGGCGTCGATGCGGCGCAGCTGAGCGATTGCCGCGGGGAGATCGATGCTGCCGTTCTGGAGCTCGTCGAAGATGTCGTTCAGGCGCGCGAGTTTCCGCAAATTGACGCGCCCCGGATTCAAGCGCAGCATGACGATGTGCTGCGCGTACCGCGGCCCGATCGCGACCGTGATGTTCGTCGGCAGCGCGAAAATTTCGATCTGCAGACCTAAGGCGGCGCTGATGGAGGTTATCGTGCGCTCGAGCTGGTCCGATGCAACGCCCGCGCGATGAAGCTCGCGCGCGAGTTGCGTTACGAAGATCGCTTTCGGATCTTCGGTGAGTGCCGCTTTTACTTCGCGGGTTTGGCCGCTTTCGCGGCGGCTTTCGCCAGGCGCGATTTCTTGCGCGCGGCCTTGTTGGGATGAATGGTGCCCTTTTGCGCAGCCTTGTCGAACTGCGCTTCCACGGACTTGGTCAGCTCCGCGTCCTGCGCGGAGGCCGCCTTCTTGTAAAGCGTCTTCAAGCGCGTTTTCGCGTCGAGGTTGCGCTGGGTGCGCTTTTGGCTCTGCCGAACCCATTTTTCGGCGGCCTTGATGTTAGGCACGAATTCGTACTCCTTGCTCTCCGGGCACGAGGCGCAGTATACCATGCGGGGGTCAGAGCGACAAGATACGGCGGAAGCTCTCGTAACGGGTCGGCGCGATGCTCCCCCGCGTCACGGCCGCCTGCACCGCGCAGCCCGGTTCGTGCAGGTGGGTGCAGTCGCTGAAGCGGCAGCGGCCGCGTAGGGCACGCATTTCGCGAAATCCCTCCAGCAGTTCGTCCGCGTCCACGGCGCCCAGGCCGAATTCCGCTACGCCGGGGCTATCTATAAGGAAGCCGCCCGGCGTGCGGTAAAGGCGCGCGGCGCTGGTGGTCTGCCGGCCCAAACCGTGCCGCGAGAGGTCGCCCACCACGGCTTCGCCGCCCAGCGAGCGGAAAATCGAACTCTTCCCGACGCCCGAGACACCGCACAGCAGCGCTTGGCGCCGCTCGATCGCGGCGCGGAGCGCGTTCATGTTTTCGCCCGCTTTCGGGTTCACGAGCAGCACCTCGTAGTCCAAGGACCGGTACAGCGAGGCAACGGTCGAGGTCGTGCTCTCCGCCGCCAGGTCCCGTTTGGTGAGGACGACCACAGCCGTGATGCGTTCGAGTTCGGCGAAGGCAAGCAACTGATCCAACGTGAGCAACCGCGCGGGCGGGTTTGCAAGGGACGTCACGGTGACGAGCGTATCGACGTTCGCAGCCATCGTTTTCGCGCGCCCTTGGAGCGTGCGCCGCGTCAAAACATACGTTCTCGGTTCGACGGACTCGACCAGAGCGCGTCCGTCTTCGAGCAGCCGAACGTGCACGCGGTCACCCGGCGCGAGCATCTCGCGCTTGCCGCTTGCGCGCTTGAGATCGGCGACGCGAGCGCGTTCTTCGCAGTCCAGCACGACGTGGGCGGCATTTTTACCGACGGATACCACGCGCGCCGGGAACGTTTGCATCACGCGGCTAACGATGCACTATCGTGGATTGGGCACGCACTTTGCGCATCGACGCGCTGCCGGCAGACACGCTGCAACGGCGACTCACGGCGCTCGCGCGCGACGGAGTGCGCGTCCGGACGGCCGCTGCGCGCGAGCTGCCGCGAACGTACGCGTTGATCGAAGGTCCGCAGGGCGTCGATCCTGCGGAGCTCGCGCAAGCGCTGCCCGATGCGCGCTGGTACGATGCGGCCATTATCGCTCTTGCAATTGAACTTCAGCCGCCCGATGCCTTGCCGGCGATCGCCGATGCGCTGGGCGGAAGCGGCGGGCCGGCAGGCGTGCTCGCATGCGATGCGCACGGTACGCGCCTGGTGGTGGAATTTCGTCCGGACACCTCGCCCGCGCATCTGATCCTGCGCATCGTCGACGTCGAGCTTCGCCGCTTCGCCGGCACGCGCCGCACGCAGCTGCTCACGCCGCTGGCGATGGACGCTGCGGCGGCGATTGCCGCCGCCGGTCTGCAGGCGCCGGAGATCGCATCGGATCGTATCTTGGAGCCGTTACTGGGCTTAGAACGTGTGGAATAGCGTGCTCCAGTACGTCGGCGCGGCGGATCTCGTCGACATCTTGGCGACGAGCATCTTGATCTATTACCTGCTGCTGCTGATCCGCGGGACGCGCGCGGTGCAGATCCTCACCGGCGTGCTCGTGCTCGTCGCGCTCCTGGGCATCGCCAACCTGCTGCACCTGATTCTGCTCGGTTCCATTCTGCAGCTGATCGTGCTCGGCGCCGCGGTTTCGCTGCCGATCGTGTTTCAGCCCGAACTGCGCCGCGCGCTGGAGCAGATCGGGCGCGGCGGATTCTTTCGGATGAACGAAGGCGAAGAGCGAGCTTCGAGGCGCGGAGACGAAAAAACGGCCGGCATCCTTTCGAAGGCTGCGTTTTTGCTCTCGCGCAACAAGTACGGCGCGCTGATCGTCGTCGAACAGCAGACCGGACTGAAAGAATTCATCGAAAGCGGCACGACCCTGGGCGCAACGCTTTCCGCGGAACTGCTGCTCTCACTTTTCGTTCCCCGCTCGCCGCTGCACGACGGCGCGGTCATCGTGCGCGACGGGATCGTGGAAGCCGCCGGATGCTTTTTGCCGCTTGCGGAGCAGTCGCTCACCGAGCGCCGTTTGGGAACGCGCCATCGCGCCGCGCTGGGATTGTCGGAACAAACCGACGCGGTCGTGATCGTGGTTTCCGAGGAAACCGGTGCCGTCTGCGTGGCGCGAGAGGGCAAGCTTTCACGCGAAGTCGAGGACGAACCGCGCTTGTTCCGCCTGTTGATCGCCTCGACGCGCGCCCGCCGCCATCCGCGCGAAATCCGCAACGACTTGGTCACGCAGCTGCGCGCGCGGCTGATCGTGCCGGTACGCAATAGGCCCGGACGCTCCGCCGACCGGCAAAAGGCGGAGCACGGATAGTGGTTGCCGCCATTCAGCGCAACTTCGGGCTGAAGCTTCTCTCGGTATTTCTCGCGATTCTCGGCTGGGCGTACTTTCGCTTTGCGGGCAATCCGCTCATTACCGCGCGGTTCGATCAGCAGATCAGTGTGCCGATTACGGCGGTGAACGTGCCGCCAGGCTACATCGCCAGGTTTCCGGACAAAGTCGCTTCGGTAACCGTTGAGCCGCAGCGCGGGCAGCCGCCGGTCAAGGCGGACGAAGTCAAGGCCGTGGTCGATCTCTCGAACCGATCGCCCGGGGTCTACAATGTGCCCATCCAACTCGTGGCGCCGAACGTCGCGGTGCAGTCGCTTAGCCCTGCATCGGTCACGCTGACGATCGAAAAGATCAATCAGAAGACGTTCCCCGTCGCGATGTATTACGGCTCGCAAGGCAACGTCGTGGTCAGCCGCTTCACGGTGACGCCGCCCTCGGTGACCGTGCGCGGGCCGGACAGCGAACTCTCGCAGGTAGCCACGGTCCGTATCAACATGCCGCTGAATAGTTCGCAAGCGTCGTTCGACGAAATGATTCGCCCGATAGCGGTGAATTCGAGCGGCGCGGAGATCGGCGACGTGCAAGTCGTCCCGAATTTGGTACGCGTTCAAGCAAAACTGTTGCCGGCGACGGGCGCGGGGAAGTGAGCCGGCTCTTCGGAACGGACGGCGTGCGCGGCGTTGCCAACGCCGAACTCACGCCGGAGCTGGCGTTTGCCGTGGGACGTGCAGGCGCGATCGTGCTGGCGCGCACGAGCGACCGTCACCGGCCGATCGTCGTCGGCCGCGACACGCGCCTTTCCGGAACCATGCTCGAAGCGGCGATCATTGCCGGCATCACCTCCGTCGGCCGCGATGCCATTTCGGTCGGCATCGTTCCGACGCCCGCGGTTGCGACGATTACCGTGCGCACCGGTGCGGCGGCCGGCGTGATGATCAGCGCGTCGCACAATCCGATCGCCGACAACGGCATCAAGTTCTTCGGCCCCGACGGCTTCAAGTTGTCGGACGCGATCGAGGATGAAATTGAATCGCTGATCGAAGCCGCGAACGGGCCGCGACCCACGGGAACGGACATCGGCGTCGCAAGCGTCGCGCAAAACCTCGGCAAACACTACTACGAGGAACTTTACGATCATGCGGAAGACCTGCGCTCCCTCACCGTGGTAGTGGACGGCGCGTTCGGCGCCGCGTACGCGTACGCGCCGTACGCACTTCGCAAACTCGGCGCGACGGTCCACGAGATCAACTGCGAGAACGACGGCGCGCGCATCAACGTGCAATGCGGCGCCACGGACCTGCGGCCGCTTCAGCGGCGCGTTCGAGAATTGCTTGCCGCAGGCGAAAGCAACGTCGTGGGCGTCGCATTCGACGGCGACGCGGATCGCGCGCTTTTCGTGGACGAAGCGGGTGAGGCGATTAGCGGCGATCACGTGATGCTCGTGCTCGCGCGCGATCTTCACGATCGAAACGAACTCGCGGGCGATACGGTGGTCGCAACGGTCATGAGCAATATCGGCCTGGAGAAGGCGCTTGCCATGCACGGGATTACGCTGCTGCGTGCGCCGGTGGGCGACCGTTACGTGCTGGAACGCATGCGCCAAGGCGGATACGTGTTCGGCGGCGAGCAGTCGGGACACATCATCGATTTGCGCAGCAACACGACCGGCGACGGACCGATGACCGCGATCGCTTTGTTTTCCACCATCGTGCGACGCGGCAAATCCCTGCACGATCTGGCGAGCGAACTCACGGTCTATCCGCAAGTGCTGGTGAACGTCCGGACCTCGCGCAAAGACGTCCTGGAACATCCGCAGGTTCAGCGCGCCGTTAAGGAAGCCGAGCGAATATTAACCGGAAGTGGACGTTTGCTGATACGTCCGTCGGGTACCGAGCCGCTGATCCGTGTTATGGTCGAGGGCGACGACCGTCAGCGAATCGAAGCACTGGCGCACGACCTTGCCGCGAAGATAAGGCAAGCAGCTACAGTTTCTTAGCACGGCGGCCGACCATGTAGGATATCCTCGTTTACCAGGGGAGGGAATTTCCACCTCGGATGAAACAAGGGAAGGCGAGCGACACGGGACCGACCATCCCGACGCTGCTCAACCTGCCATTAATCACTGAGTCCGGGCCGCGCCCGGAGCGGGGGAGATACCGGTAGGGGTGAATGGGCCAGTTTGGCCCTAGGGCGATCTTTCACGCCCGAACCCGTCAGCTAACCCCGCAAGTGTTTTGAAAGAGGAGCAGTTTTTGCGTTACCTTCTTGCCTCCGGGGTGTTGGCGTTATTGCTGGCCGGCTCGAGCGCTTTCGCGCAAGCCGACACCGGCACGTCGCCGCAGAGCTCGGGCGCCACGGCAGCAGCGGCCACCGTGCCGGCTACGACCGCGGCGGCCGAAACGGCGACCGAGCCGGGAACACCCGTTGATAGTCCCGACGTCGCCGAGTGGACTGCACAGCTGATTCGCCAGCAGCAAGCTGCGCGCGCAGCGGTGCGTCACGAAACCCACGGCCTCGGGAAATTCGCCGGCCGGATATTCTCCCGAACCACCAGGATTGCGCGTACGCTCACGCGCGACGCGCTCCGCTTCCTTGGAACGCCGTACGTCTTCGGTGGAACCAGCCGGTCCGGGTTCGATTGTTCCGGTTACGTTCAGCACGTGTTCGCAATGCTTGGCCTGAGCATTCCGCGCACGGCCGACGCGCAGTACTACGCGGGCAGTCGCATCCGCGGCGGCATGAAACCGGGCGATCTGGTGTTCTTTCAAACCTACGAACCGGGCCCGTCGCACGTCGGCATCTATTTAGGCGGCGGCAAATTCGTCCACGCGTCGAGCAGTCACGGCGTCATGGTCAGCAAACTTTCCGACTCGTACTGGTCCGTGCGTTATCTCGGAGCAAAACGCGTGCTCGCACGCGCAAAGTAAGCATTACGACGGAAGAAACTCGCGCGGACGCGGAGCAGCGACGCGCCGCTCTAGGCTATCTGGTTTGGCCGGCCGCGCTTTACGAATATTACGCGGAGCGCGAGCCGGCTTCGTCGTGGTACCGGCAGCAGGTTCGTCAAGCACTCGCATTTGGTTTGCGCGCGGCGCTGTGGGGAATCGCCGCACTCGTTTGGCCGCTCGCGCTCTCGCTGCTGGTCGCGAACGCTACGGCCACGCTCGTGTTCTACGGCATTGGGCTGGCGCTCGACGTCGTACTGTTTGCAGGCTGGTTGACGCGCGCGCTGCGATACAGCAAGCGCGCCGCACGCGGGGAGACGTTCTTTCTGCAGACGCCGGGCGCCGTCGCGCGCACAAGGGGAATCACCGCGAAGGACTAATCCAGGTTCGCCCCGATGGTGGGGTGTAGCCAAGCGGTAAGGCAGCGGACTTTGACTCCGCCATGCGTTGGTTCGAATCCAGCCACCCCAGGGAAATACAAGGGCCCGGTTTATACCGGGTCCTTGTATTTCCGTGCGCTGCACGAGAACCAACGCATGGCGGAGGGAAGCGCTGCCGCAGGCAGTCGCGGCTCCGCATCAGGCGTCTTCGAATCCAGCCACCCCAGGGAAATACAAGGGCCCGGCTTAT
>Ga0209810_1004341_pt1 | contig 13772 bp, 10 predicted proteins | sample Coa_R1_7_FD_187159 | JGI IMG/M metagenome (GOLD analysis project Ga0209810, IMG submission 187159) | Surface soil microbial communities from Centralia Pennsylvania, which are recovering from an underground coalmine fire - Coalmine... | ecosystem: Environmental > Terrestrial > Soil > Unclassified...
GTCCGCCACGCCTTCGCCGGCATCGACGAGGATGGCCGCTCCGCCATCGTGCACACGCGCGGCAACCGCGACTGCCACGTGATCCTGCGCGGCGGGCGCGGCGCTCCCAACCACGGGGCGGGCGACGTCGAGGCCGCGCTCGCCCTCCTGCGCCGCCACCGCCTGCGCGAGCGCGTGATGATCGACCTCTCGCACGACAACAGCGGCAAGGACCCCGAGCGCCAGCCCGCGGTCGCGTCCGACGTCGCGTCGCAGATCGCCGGCGGCGCGCGCGCCGTCGTGGGCATCATGCTCGAGTCCTTCCTCGTCCCCGGCCGCCAGGACCTGCGGGCGGGGCGGGAGCTGACCTACGGGCAGTCGATCACCGACGGTTGTCTCGGCTGGGAGGCCACGGTGGAGGTGCTCGACCAGCTCGCCGAGGCGGCGCGCTCGCGCCGGCATCTCGCGTAGTGCGCGTCGCCGTCCTTGGAGTGGGCCTGATCGGAGGCTCCGTGGCCATGGCCGCGCGCCGGCGGCTCCAGGCCACCGTGACCGGCTTCGACGCCTCGCCGCGCGCGCTGGCCGAGGCGCTCGAGGCGGGCGCACTGGACCGAGCGGCGGGCGATCCGCGCGAGGCGGTGGCCGGGGCCGAGGCGGTGTTCGTCGCCGTCCCGGTGGGGGCGCTGAGCGAGGCCGTGGGCGCCGCCCTGGCCGGCGCGCCAGAGGACTGCGTGGTCAGCGATGTCGGCTCGACCAAGCGCGCGGTCGTCGCCGCCCACGACGACGCCCGCTTCGTCGGCGGGCATCCGCTGGCCGGAGCGGAGACCTCGGGAGTGGAGAACGCCCGCGCCGACCTGTTCGAGGGCGCGACGTGGTATCTCACCCCGACCGCCACCACCTCGGGGGTGCTCTACGAGCGCCTGCACCGGTTGCTGCGAGGGCTCGGCGCCCGGCCGGCCGCCATCGACGCGGGCACCCACGACACGATCCTGGCCGCCGTCTCGCACCTGCCCCACGTGCTGGCCAACGTCCTCGTGACCCAGGCCGGCCAGGCGCTGGCCGGCGGAGAGGAGCGGCTCCCCGCCACCGGCCCGAGCTTTCGCGACGCCACGCGCGTGGCCGGTGCTCCGAGCTCGATCTGGCGCGACATCTACCTGTCGAACCGCGACGTGCTGGCCGAGCAGCTCCAGGGGACGATCGTCCGCCTGGAGGAGATCCGCCAGGCCCTGCTGGACGGCGACGGGGATCGCATCGTGGCCTGGAACGACGCCGCCGCCGCGGAGCGCCGCCGCCTGCTCGAGGCGCAGCTGGTCGGCGGCACGCTGTTCGAATTGCGGGCCTCGGTCCCCAACCGGCCCGGCGTGGTGGCACAGCTGGCCCTCGAGCTGGGCCGCGGCGGTGTCAACATCGCCGACATGGCGCTCTACCCGGCACCCGACATGAGCGAGGGCGTGGTCGCCCTGTGGATCGCCGGCGAGGAGCCGGCGCGGCGAGCCCAGGAGCTCGTCGGGCGGCTCGGCTTCCCGGTGGCCAGGGCATGAGGGCGCGGCCTCGCGATCGCCGGGCGAGGGGGTGGCGGTGAACGTGCTCTTCCCGCCGGCGGGGCCGTTGCGCGGCTCGCTGCGGGTCCCGGCCGACAAGTCGATCTCGCACCGCGCCGCCCTGCTCGCGGCCATGGCGTCGGAGCCGGTGAGGGTTCGCAACTACCTGCCGGCGGCCGACACGCGCTCCACGCTGGCCGCCATCGGCGATCTGGGCGTGCTCGTCGAGGAGCGCGACGACGAGCTCGTGATCCGCGGCTGCGGGATGCGCAACCCGCAGCCGCCCCCGGGCGCGATCGACGTCGGCAACGCGGGCACGCTAATGCGCCTTCTCCCCGGCTGGCTGGCCGGCCAGCCGGGCCTCGACTACGTGCTGGACGGAGACGCCTCGATCCGCCGCCGGCCCGTCGACCGCATAGCCGAGCCGCTGGAGCGGATGGGCGCCCGCATCGAGGCGCGCGACGGCCGCTTCCCGCCCTTCACCGTCCACGGCGCCCACCTCGAGGGGATGACCTACGAGCTCCCGGTGGCCAGCGCGCAGGTGAAGTCCTGCCTGCTGCTGGCGGGGCTGATGACCCCGGCAACCACGATCATCGAGCCGGTGCCGGCCCGCGACCACACCGAGCGGATGCTGCTGGCGGCGGGCGCCCCCGTGCGCCGCGCCGAGCGCCTGCAGGGCGGCTACGAGACCACGGTCGGGGGCACCGACGAGCTCGAGCTCGACCTCGTCGAGGTGCCCGGAGACCTCTCGTCGGCCGCCTTCCTGATCACGGCCGGGATCCTCGTCCCCGACTCACGCCTCCTGCTCGAGCGCGTGGGCGTGAACTGGACGCGGGCGGGCTTCCTGCGGATCGTCGAGCGCATGGGGGCGATCGTGCTGGGCGAGCTCGAGGCGCCCGGGACGTTGAGCGCGCACGAGCCGGTGGCCGACCTCGACGTCTCCAGCGCGCCCATCGAGGGGACCGTCGTGGAGGCCGACGAGGTGCCGCTGGCCATCGACGAGCTGCCCCTGGTGGCGCTGCTCGGGTGCTTTGCCGAGGGGGAGACGGTGGTTCGCGGGGCGGGCGAGCTGCGCGTGAAGGAGTCCGACCGCATCGCCACCGTGGTCGAGGGGCTGCGCGGCCTCGGAGCCGACATCGAGGCGACCCCCGACGGCTTCGCCGTGCGGGGAACCGGGCGGCTGCGCGGGGGCCGGCTGGACGCCCACGGCGATCATCGCCTGGCCCTGCTCGGCGCCGTGGCCGGCCTGGCCTCCGAGGAGGGCGTCGAGGTGGTGGGCATGGACGCGGCGGCCGTGTCCTATCCCGACTTCGAAGCCGACGTGACCGCGCTCAGCGCATGACCGTCGTGGCCATCGACGGTCCCGCCGGGTCCGGCAAGTCGACCGTGGCGCGCGCCCTGGCTCGCGAGCTCGGGTTCACCTATCTGGACAGTGGCGCCATGTATCGCGCGGTGGCCCTGAGCGCGCTGCGCCGGGGGGGCGACCCGGCCGCGCTCGCCCCGGAGCTCCGGATCGAGGTCGGCGAGCGCGTGCTCGTCGACGGCGAGGACGTGACCGCCGCCATACGCACGCCCGAGGTGTCCGAGGCGGCCTCGCGAGCGGCGGCCGATCCGGCCGTGCGCCGCGCGCTCGCGGACCAGCAGCGGCGGCTGCTCGGCCGGGGCGACTGGGTGGCCGAGGGCCGCGACATCGGCACCGTCGTGGCCCCCGGGGCCGAGGTCAAGATCTTCCTCACCGCCGATCCCGCCGAGCGGGCGCGGCGGCGGGCACGCGAGCAGGGCGGGGAGGAGGCGAGCGTGCTCGAGGAGCTGGCCCGCCGCGACGAGCGCGACCGCTCGCGCGCCCACTCGCCGCTGGTGGCGGCCCCCGACGCGGTCGTGCTCGACACCACGGGGCTCACGATCGAGCAGGTGGTGGACCGGATCGCGCAGCGCGTCCGCGCGACGGTTGGCGCTTGACCGCGGACCGGCCGGTGGCTTAGCTTCCCGCCGACGGAGCCATCCAGGTCTCCGCGACTTATCACGACGCCCTGGCAGGGGCAGATAGGGATACAGATGAACAGACGCATGGTCTCGGGGGCCGCCGCGACGGTTGCGATGGCCCTCGCCGGACTGCTCGCCGGGGGTGCCGCGAGCGCCTCGGCCAAGCCGGTCCTGATGCACACGCTGACCAAGGAGATCCAGTCACAGCACGCGATCTGGAACCAGCACGTGTTCGCGCCGCTCGGCGCGCTACAGCCGCCGGCGCCGCCGTGCCCGGAGAACGGCCTGTTGCCCGCGCCGTTCTCCAACTGCGGCCTGCCCGAGTTCCCGGCCACCACGCTGCCCTTCCCCGGCAACATGGCCTACTGGGGCGGGCACGTGCAGGTCTCGCCCAAGATCTACATCGTGTACTGGGGCTGGGGCGAGCCGGGTGCCTTCCCGGCCAGCCAGCCGTGCCAGTCCGAGGCGATCACCGAGGGCTCGCTCAGCGCCACGCTGGCCTGCGATCCCGACGGCGCCGGCAAGCGCATGGCCGACTTCGTCTACCAGCTCGGCGGCACCCAGTGGGCCGGGGAGCAGACGCAGTACTACGAGACGAGCTCCTCGGGCGCGAAGACCTACATAACCAACCCGACCGACCAGCTCGCCGGCATCTGGGCCGACGACACCAACGACATCACCGGCTTGCCCAAGACCTCCTCGAGCAACCCGCCGGGGGCCGGCAACACCTACACCGACCTGGCCGCCGAGGCCGCCCGCGCGGTGAGCCACTTCGGCATCACCGATCTGGCCGACAGCGACATCGTCATCGCCCAGCCGCCCAACTACAGCGACCCGAACGCGCTGTCGACGGGCTACTGCGCCTTCCACGACTACACGCTGCCCAACCTCGAGGGCGGGATCTACAACGGCATCACGCCGGGCATCTCCTACACGAACATGCCGTACGCGCTCGCCATCAACTCCAGCGGCACCAACGTGTGCGGCGAGAACGCCGTGAATAGCGGCGCCGCGGGCAAGCTGGACGGCTTCAGCATCGTCCTCGGGCACGAGATCGAGGAGACGGTCACCGATCCCGGAGCGGAGGACATCGTGGGCAGCGGGACCTCCGCGCAGACCTACTACGGCGGCTGGTATGACCCGTTCGACGCCAACGAGAACGGCGACAAGTGCGCGTGGGTGGGCGAGCCGCTGATCGTCACCGGCCTGCCCCAGCAGCCCACGGTCACCCCGATACCGGGGGCCATGGGCGACATCAAGGGCAACCAGGGCACGACCTTCGCCGTGCAGTCGCTGTGGAGCAACCAGGCCAACGCCGGCACGGGCTACTGCGCCGGCGCGGGGACCGACTCGCCGTTGCCGACGGGCTGACGGGCTCGGCCGGACCCGGACTGGCGTGAGGCGGGCGCGGCGGCGGTCAATCCGCCGCCGCGCTCCCCCGCTAGCCTCGGGTCTCGCCATGAAGGTCGCGGTCGTCGGATACCCCAACGTTGGTAAGTCCTCGCTGGTCAACCGCCTCACGGAGTCCCGGGAGGCGGTCGTCCACGAGCGCCCCGGGGTGACGCGCGACCGCAAGGAGCTCCACACCGAGTGGAACGGCCGTGCGCTGACGCTCATCGACACCGGCGGCGTGGACCTCTCCGAGCGCGAGCACCTGGCCACGGAGATCCAGGCTCAGGCGCGCGCGGCGGTGGCGGAGGCCGACGTGGCGGTGCTCGTGGTCGACGCCCGGGCGGGGCTGCGGCCGGGGGACCTCGACATGGCCGAGCTCCTGCGCGGCCAGCCGCTGCCCGTGCTGGTGGCCGCCAACAAGATCGACACCGCGCGCGACCTTCCGCTGGCGGCCGACTTCTACGGCCTGGGCCTCGGGGAGCCGATTGCCGTCTCGGCCGCCCAGGGCCTGGGCACGGGCGATCTGCTCGACGCGCTCGTCGCCGCCGGGCCGGCCGAGGAGGACGGCCTGCCGGCGCCCGAGGAGGAGCCGGTCCGCCTGGCGGTGATCGGGCGCCCCAACGTCGGTAAGTCCTCGCTCGTCAACCGCTTCCTGGGCGCCGACCGGGTGATCGTCTCACCGCTCGCCGGCACCACGCGAGACGCCATCGACCTGCCGCTGCGCTTCGAGGACCACGACCTGGTCCTGATCGACACCGCGGGGCTGCGCCGCCAGGCCAAGGTGGGGGAGTCGGTCGAGTACTACACCTCGCTGCGCTCGCGGCGGGCGGCCGAGCGCGCCGACGTGGCGCTCGTCGTCTGCGACGCCACCGACGGCATCACGGCCCAGGACCTGCGCGTGGCCGAGCTGGCCATGCGATCGGGATGCGCGACCGCGCTGGTGCTCAACAAGTGGGACATCGCCGCCGACGTCGACCTCGACCACGAGCGCGCCCGCGCGCACCAGAAGCTGCGCCTGCGCCCGCGCGTGCTGACCGCGAGCGCCAAGACCGGCCGCCACGTTGAGCGGCTGCTCGTCGAGGCGGTGACGCTGGCCGAGCGCACGCGCACGCGGATCCCCACCCCGCAGCTGAACCGCTTCCTATCGGACGTGGTGGCCGCGCGCCAGCCGCCGGCCGGGGCGGGTCCGCGACACACGGGGCACCGGCTGAAGTTGATCTTCATGACGCAGACCGCGGTCCGGCCGCCGCGCTTCTCCGTGCAGGTGAACTCGCGCGTCCGGGTCACGCGCGACTACGCGTACTACCTGGAGAACCGGCTGCGCGAGCGCTACCGCATGGAGGGCATACCGCTGGTCATCGACTTCGTGGAGCGTGGGGAGGTCAGCGCTGCGCGCTGAGCGCCCTTGAGAGTTCGGCCGGGGGCCGAACTCTCGCGCGCGTGTGGACGGACCGCCGCGCTGCGCGCTGAGCACTCCGCCCCCCGGAGAACTGCCGCGCGACTGGGCTCCGCGTGATTTAGTCAACACCGTGGCAACCAGCTCACCGTCCAAGCCGGCGCCCAGCGCCCGCCGCCCCGCCGGCGGCGCGGCCTCGCCGGCCCACGCTCACCGCCGCCTGGCCGCCGCCGTCGGGGCGCTCGGGCTGGTGCTGCTGGCGGCGCTGCTGGTGTTCGCCTTCCGCGGAAGCTCGGAGCCCCCGCCGGCCACCGGGGCGGCGGCGCTGGTGCCCGCCGACGCGCTCATGTACGTCCACCTCTCAACGGACGCCTCACGCCCCGCCGTGCGGCGCTGGGAGGCGGTGCTGCGGCGGCTGCCCGACCGCGGCGCCGGACTGGGCGGGATCGCGCAACGCGTGGTCGCCGAGGTGTCGGGCTCTCCCACGGCCACGGCGGGCGCGCTCTCGCCATGGCTCGGGCCCGAGGCGGCCTTCGCGCTGCTGAACACCCCCGGAGTCTCCGCCGGGTCGATCGCGGTGCTGGCCGTGCGCGACCACGCCCGCGCGGCGGCGTTCGTCGCCCGCGCCGGCGCCCGGACCGTGGGCAGCTACCGCGGCGATCCGCTCCTGCGCTACCCGACCGGGGCGGAGCTCGCCTTCGTCCGCGGCTACCTCGTGGTCGGCCAGGACGCCGGGGTCCGCGCGGCGATCGACACGGCGGCGCACCGCACCAGGTCGCTGGCCGGCGACTCCGCCTACCGCCGCGCCTCGGCCGGCGAGCCCGACGGCCGCGTGCTCGACGTATATCTCTCCGCGGCCGGGGTGAGCCGGGTCCTCGATGCCCAGCCGGGCTTCCTCGGGCTGGTCGGCACGCTGCTCTCCCGGCCGGGGCTTCTCGGGACCGCGATCTCGGTCACCGCCCAGGCACCCGGGCTCCGCATCCGCGTCCACAGTGCGCTGAACCCGCGAGTGGCCAGGGCGGCCGCGGCCCCGCTCGCGGCCTTCACGCCAACGCTCCAGAACGTCCTGCCCGCCGGCACCACCCTGATGCTGGACGCGCGCAACCTGAACGCGCTGGCCCCAGGCGTCCTGCGCGCGCTGGGCCAGGTCGGCCTGCTCGGCGGCGTCCCCGACCTCTTCCACCGCGTGGGCGTGGCCATGGCCGCCCAGGGCACGCAGGCCCAGCTGCGGGCCCTCCTGCGGCTGTTCTCGGGCGAGACCGCCGTCGCACTGGCCGCCGGCACGGGCGCTCCGGCCCTCGTCATCGTCACCCGCACCAGCCACCAGGCGGCTGCACGCGTGACGCTCGGCGACATGGCGGCCGAGCTGGCCCAGCTCTTCACGCCCGACTCCGGGGCCGCGGGCGTGGTGCCCGAGGTCAGCGATGTCCAGGTCGGCGGGGTGACCGCCGCCTCCCTGCAACTGGCCCCCGGCCTCCAGGTCGACTACGCGGTCTTCCGCGGCCTCGTCGTGGTCTCGACCAGCGTGCGCGGCATCGCCGACATGGTCGAGCGCCGCGGTTCGCTGGCCGGCGATCCGCGCTTCGCCGCCGTGCTCGGGAACCGGCCCTCGCAGGTGACCTCGCTAGGCTTTGCTGACTTCAGCCAGCTCCTCAGCCTTGGCGAGCAGTCCACGCTCGAGCGTGGCAGCACCTTCCGCGCACTCCAACCCGATCTGGAGGCGATTCGTGCGGCAGGTCTGGACTCGACGAGGGGGGAGGCCGACACGACCGCGGAGCTAGACCTCCAGACACCATGACCAAGCTTGCCGACAACGAGTACCTCTTCACCTCCGAGTCCGTCACCGAGGGCCACCCCGACAAGATCGCCGACCAGATCTCCGACGGCGTCCTCGACGCCGTGATGCGCGACGACCCGAGCGGCCGGGTGGCCTGCGAGACCCTGGTCAACACGGGCCTGGTCGTGGTCTCGGGCGAGATCACCACAAGCACCTACGTGGACATCCAGGACATCGCCCGGGAGACGATCAAGCGGATCGGCTACACCAACGCGGAGTTCGGCTTCGACCACAACACCTGCGCGGTCATCAACGCCATCGACAAGCAGTCGCCCGACATCGCGCAGGGCGTCGACAAGGCGTGGGAGGCCCGCACCGATCCGGGCGACGAGGACGAGCTCGACATCACGGGCGCCGGCGACCAGGGCATGATGTTCGGCTACGCCACGCGCGAGACCGAGGAGCTCATGCCGCTGCCGATCTCGCTCGCCCACCGGCTGGCCAAGCGACTCGCCGACGTGCGCAAGGCGGAGATCCTGCCCTACCTGCGGCCGGACGGCAAGACGCAGGTGACCGTGCGCTACGTGGACGGGCGGCCGGTCGAGATCGAGAAGCTGCTCATCTCGACCCAGCACCGCGACGGTGCCGAGTCGCTGCTGCGCGAGGACCTGTGGGAGCACGTGGTCGAGCCGATCCTGCCCGACGACCTCTACGACGCGCGCAAGCTGCACCGCAACTTCCTCGTCAACCCGACGGGGCGCTTCGTCATCGGTGGCCCGATGGGCGACTGCGGCCTGACCGGGCGCAAGATCATCGTCGACACCTACGGCGGCATGGCCCGCCACGGCGGCGGTGCGTTCTCGGGCAAGGACCCGTCCAAGGTCGACCGCTCGGCCGCCTACGCGGCCCGCTACGTGGCCAAGAACGTGGTCGCCGCCGGGCTGGCCGACCGCGCCGAGGTGCAGGTCGCCTACGCCATCGGCGTGGCGCATCCGGTCTCCGTCATGGTCGAGACGTTCGGCACCGAGAAGATCGGCCGCGCGCGCATCCTCGAGCTCGTCGAGGAGCACTTCGACCTGCGGCCGGGCGCCTTCCGCGAGTACCTGCGGCTGCACCGCCCGATCTACCAGAAGACCGCCGCCTACGGCCACTTCGGCCGCGATGACCACGACTTCACGTGGGAGCGCACCGACAAGGCCGACCTGCTGCGCGAGGCGGCGGGGCTGGGCAGGCCGGAGGCCGTCGGGGCGTAGGTCCTTCGCGGTCGCGGGCCGTAGCGCGCGGCCGTCGGGCGTGCAGGCGGGCCGTCGCTCGCCTGGCCGTTCGTTCCAATCCTGCTTCAAACCCGCACCAATTCAGCTACAGGGCCTTCCCTGGCGCGCGGGCGCGCCCCAAACTGGGGTGCGTGGACCCGGATCCCGCATCACAACGTTCCTCTCGAGCACCAGCGCCCGCCGAGAGGTACAAAGCGTGCGCTATAGCCGCATCCTGTACCTCTCGAGCGCCCGCTTCGCTCGAGAGGAACGTTATGGAGCTCGATCGCGCGCTGGGTCTGCTCGCCGATCGCCAGCACGGAGTGGTCTCGCATGCCCAGCTGCTCGAGCTCGGCTTCGGCCGCGACGCGATCTCGTGGCGCCGCCGGCGGCGGACGCTCCGCGCCATCCACCGCGGCGTCTACGGGGTGGGCCATCTCGCGCTCTCCGCCGATGCGCAGCGGCTCGCCGCCGTGCTGGCCTGCGGCCGCGACGCGCTGCTGAGCCACCGCTCCGCAGCCGAGCTGTGGGATCTGACGCGGCCCGCCGAGCCACCCGAGCTGCACGTCACGGCGCTCGCCCGTAAGTGCCGGTCGCGGCCGGGCATCGAGGTGCATCGCGCGCTGGACTTCGAGGATGGCGATCGCACCGTCGTCCGCGGCATCCCGGTCACGACACCTGCCCGCACGCTGGTCGATCTCGCGGGCCGCGCGGCGTCCCGTGAGCTCGAGCGCGCGCTCGACGAGGCCATCACGCTCGGTCTGCTCGAGCCCGCGGACGTAGAGGCGGCGCTCGAGCGCTATCCGCGCCGCCGCGGCACCGCCGCGCTCCGGGCGCTGCTCGCCGACCGCGAGCGTCCCACCAGCTTGACCCGCTCGCACAGCGAGGAGCGCTTCCTGGCCCTGGTGCGCCGGGCGCGCCTGCCCACCCCCCGCCAGAACGCGCGCATCGATCGCTACACGGTCGACTTCTACTGGCCCGAGCATCGCCTGGTGGTCGAGATCGACGGCTACCGCTACCACAGCACACGCAGCGCGTTCGAGCGCGACCGGGCCAAGGACCTGGTCCTGCGCCAATTGGGGCTGGGCGTGCTGCGCTTCAGCGCGCGCCAGGTCGAGCGGGAGGCCGAGGCGTGCCTGGCTGCGACCGCGGCCGCGCTGGCCCGCCAGGAGCGTGGCGCGGCCTGAGTCCCGCCCCGAGCCGCCTGCGCGCGAGGACGCGGACCCGCTACACGGTCCCGCGCGGCGCCACCCACTCGCGCGGCATGTCCTGAAGCGCGCGGTCGACCGCGCGCACGAGCTCGCGCGGATGCGCCACGCCGACGAACGAGAAGTCGAAGTCGGCCCCGGCCGCGGTGTCGAAGTGGACGGTGCCCACGCGCAGCAGGCGCTGGCGGACGGTCTGCCGGCAGGCCACGTTCTGCACCCGTTCCAGGCGCGTCTCCTGCTGTTCGCGGGTGAGCAGGCCGCGCTCGATGACGAGGCGCCGGTCGGTCACGGTGTAGGTGGTGACCGTGCGCCGCACGGCGCCCACGAGCAGCGCGACCAGGAACACCGCCACGACGGCGAGCACCACCCAGCCGGCCTGCACGTGGCGGTTGGCCAGGCGCGTTGCCACGCCGGCGGCCACTCCGGCGAGCACCGCGAGGAGGACGCCCTTCAGGTGAAAGGCCAGCATCGAGCGCCACGAGGGATGGCCGTGGAAGAGGACGCGCTCGTCCGGCTCGGACCGCACACGAGGAGCGTAGCCGGGCGCGTCACTACGCTGGCGAGGACCATGATCGCCCGGGTCGAGCCGCTCACGCGCACGCGCGCGCTCCGGGGCCCGTTCGACTACCGGCTGGCGCCCGAGCACGACGGCGTGCGGGTGGGCTCGCTGCTGCGCGTGCCCTTCTCCGGGCGCGCTGTCCTGGCGGTGGTCACCGAGCTCGCCCGGACCTCGGAGCTCGCGCCCGAGCGGCTGGCCGAGCCCGAGGCCGTGATGCCGACCGGCATCCCGCCCGACCTGGTCGAGCTCGCCGGCTGGATCGCACACGAGTACTGCTCGACGCCGGCCCGCGCACTGGGGCTGATGCTGGCCCCGGGGGCGGCGACGGGGGTCGCGCGCCGGCGGCTGCTGACCGCCGAGCTGACCGCGGCCGGCCACGCCGCCCGGCGCGACGGCACCCGCCTGACCGATGCCCAGCGTGCGCTGCTCTCAGAGCTCGAGCGCTCGGGCCCGGCCGTCGCCGCGCGCCTGGGCACCGAGGCGCTGCGCCGGCTCGAGCGCCGCGGCCTGGTCACCCTCGAGCCGCGGGCGCAGCGCCGGCGCCCCGCCGCCGCGCCGGTGGGTGCACGGCACGACCCCCAGACGCTCACCGGCGATCAGCGACGCGCGCTGGACGAGGTTCTGGCTGCGCTCGAGGCGCGCCACGGGCAGCTGCTCCTGCACGGCGTCACCGGCTCCGGCAAGACCGAGGTCTACCTCCAGGCCGTGCAGGCCACGCTCGCCCGCGGCCGCGGCGCGATCGTGCTCGTGCCCGAGATCGCCCTCACGCCCCAGACGATGACCCGCTTCCAGCAGCGCTTCGGTGACGTCGTGGCCGTGCTGCACTCGGCGCTGGGGGCGGGCGAGCGCCACGACGAGTGGCTGGCGCTGGCCGGCGGCGAGGCGCTGGTGTGCGTGGGACCGCGCTCCGCGGTCTTCGCGCCGCTGCCCGACATCGGGCTGATCGTGGTCGACGAGGAGCACGACGGCTCCTACAAGCACGAGGGCGATCCGCGCTACGACGCCCGAACGGTTGCGCTCGAGCGCGCCCGCCGGCACGGCGCGGTCGTGCTGGCCGGCAGCGCCACCCCGCGCCCGGAGAGCGCTGTCGCGCTGAGGCGGCTGCGCCTGCCCCGGCGCGTGGACGGCCGGCCCCTGCCGCCCGTCGAGGTGCTCGACATGCGAGGCGCCCACCATCCGCTGCACCCGCGCACGCGCACCGCGCTCGCGGATGTGCGCCGCGCCGGCGGCAAGGCGATCGTGCTGCTGAACCGCCGGGGGTGGTCGAACTTCCTCTCCTGTCGCGACTGCGGGCACGTCTGGATGTGCCCGAACTGCGAGGTCGCGCTCGTGCTGCACCGCGCGGGCGCGAGCGTCAGCTGCCATCACTGCGGCCACCGCGAGCGCATCCCGGCGCGCTGCCCGGAGTGCGGATCGGTGGCCGTGGCCCGGCACGGCGCCGGGACCGAGCGGCTCGAGCACGAGCTACGCGAGGCGCTCGGGCAGAGCGGCTTCCCGGTCTTCCGCCTCGACGCCGACGTCGTGGCGGGCAAGGACCGCGTGGCAGACACGCTGGCGCAGTTCAGCGACGCGCGCAGCGGCCTGCTCGTGGGCACGCAGATGGTGGCCAAGGGCCACGACTTCCCCGACGTCACGCTCGGCGTGGTGCTGGACGCCGACCAGACGCTGCGCTTCCCCGACTTCCGGGCCGAGGAGCGAACGTTCGCGCTGGTCACCCAGCTCGCCGGGCGGGCCGGGCGCGGCGACGCGGGCGGCACCGTGCTCGTGCAGACGCTGGCCCCGGCCGCCCGCTCGATCCAGTTCGCCGCCCGCCACGATGCCGACGGCTTCCTCGAGCAGGAGCTCCGCGTGCGGCGCGCGCTCGGCTACCCCCCGTTCGGGACGCTGATCCGGGTCGTCTGCGCGGCCGCCGACGCCGCGGCGGCGCTCGAGCTCGCCGGGCGCGTGCGGGCGGGCATCGAGCTGCCGGACACGATCGTGCTCGGGCCCGCGCCGCTGTTCCGCCTGCGCGGCAAGGCGCGCAGCCAGCTGGTGGTCAAGACCTCGGCCCGCGAGGCGGCCATCGCCACCGTCGGGGCCGCGGTGGAGGGCCAGGCCGTGAGGGCCTCGCGCGCCGGCGTGAGCCTCAGCGTGGACGTGGATCCGCAATAAACTCGGGCCTGGCATGGCGCAGGAAACCAACGCACAGCTCGACGACGAGTTCGAGGTCGAGCACGAGCCCGAGGAGGAGCTCGATCCCGAGGTGGCCGAGCGCCGGCGCGCGGCGCTGGCGCACATCCGATCCTTCGGGGACCCGGTGCTGCGCACGAAGGCCCGGCCCGTGGACCGCTTCGACGACGCGCTGAGGGCCGAGATCGAGCGCATGGGCCATCTGATGAACGACGCGCTGGGGATCGGGCTGGCGGCCACGCAGGTGGGGGTGCTCAACCGCGTGCTCGTCTACCGCGTCCACCAGCAGGCGCCGGTGGCCGCGCTCGTCAATCCCGAGATCGAGTGGGCGGGCAAGGAGACCGAGAGCATGGAGGAGGGCTGCCTGAGCCTGCCCGCTGTGTTGCTTGACGTGGACCGGCCGGTGCATGTGCGTGTGCGCGCCCGCGACGAGCACGGCGATGAGATCCTCATCGAGGCCTCCGGCCTCGAGGCTCGCGTGATCCAGCACGAGATGGACCACCTCGACGGCGTGC
>Ga0209810_1004343_pt1 | contig 13768 bp, 8 predicted proteins | sample Coa_R1_7_FD_187159 | JGI IMG/M metagenome (GOLD analysis project Ga0209810, IMG submission 187159) | Surface soil microbial communities from Centralia Pennsylvania, which are recovering from an underground coalmine fire - Coalmine... | ecosystem: Environmental > Terrestrial > Soil > Unclassified ...
AGAAGAACACCCGCATCCTGCTCGACGGCGAGCGGCGCGCCGGCGACCCCGGCGAGCGTCACTACAAGCGCGTGATCGGGGGGATGCTCGTCCAGGATCCCGACGCCGAGGTCGAGGAGCGCGACGACTGGGAGCTCGTGACGGGCGAGCTGAGCGAGCCGCAGTGGGGCGACCTCGTCTTCGCCTGGCGCGTCTGCAAACACGTCGCCTCGAACGCGATCGTGCTCGCGAAGGACCTGCAGACGATCGGGATCGGCGCCGGCCAGATGAGCCGCGTCGACGCGGTGCGGATCGCGGTCGAGAAGGCGGCCGAGTTCGGGCACGACGCCAAGGGATCCGTCCTCGCGTCCGATGCGTTCTTCCCGTTCCCCGACGGCCCGCAGATCGCGCTCGACGCGGGCACGACCGCGATCGTCCAGCCCGGAGGCTCACGCCGCGACGAGGACGTGATCGCAGCGGTCGCCGCCGCAGGCGCCGCGATGGCGTTCACCCATCGCCGCCACTTCCGTCACTAGGCTAGAGCTCGGATGGCCGCCGCACCCGACCCACGTCGCTGGCAGGCGCTCGCGCTCGTCTGCGTCGCCTTCTTCATGACGGTGCTCGACGTCTCGATCGTCAACGTCGCGCTGCCCTCGATCGGCCGCAGCCTCCACTTCTCGCAGACCGGCCTGCAATGGGTAATCACCGCCTACGCGATCACGTTCGGTGGCTTCCTCCTGCTCGGAGGGCGCGCGGGCGACATCCTCGGCCGCAAGCGGATGTTCCTGCTGGGCCTGACGCTCTTCTCGATCGCCTCGCTCGTCTGCGGGCTATCGGGCTCGACCGGAGTGCTCGTCGCCGCGCGCGCCGTCCAGGGGCTCGGCGCGGCGATCGTGTCCCCATCGACGCTGTCGATCATCACGACGACCTTCGACGAGGGCGCCGAGCGGAACAAGGCGCTCGGGATCTGGGGCGCGATGGGCGGCAGCGGCGCGGCCGCCGGGGTCCTGTTCGGCGGGATCCTCACGAAGTACCTCGGCTGGGAGTGGATCTTCTTCGTCAACGTCCCGGTCGGCGCGCTCGTCCTCGCGCTCGCGCCGGGCATCGTGCGCGAGAGCCGGGCGCCCGACGCCGGCCGCAACTTCGACGTCGTCGGCGCCTCCTCTGTGACCGGCGGCCTCGCCCTGCTCGTCTACGCGATCTCCAAGGCTCCGGTCGACGGGTGGGCCAACGCGACCACGATCGGGCTGCTCATCGGGGCGGCGGTGCTCATCGTCTTCTTCCTCGTGTGGGAGACCCGCGTCGCGAACCCGCTGATGCCGCTCTCGATCTTCCGCATCCGCACGCTCGCGGGCGCGAACGCCGTCGGGCTGCTGCTCGGCGCGTCGATCTTCGCCGACTTCTTCCTCTTGACGCTCTACGTGCAGAACGTCCTCCACTACTCGGCGCTGAAGACCGGGATTACGTTCCTCGCCACTGCCGGCACGACGGTGCTCGTGGCCGCGCTCTCGCAGTGGCTCTGCACGAAGATCGGGCCCAAGCCGGTCATGGCGGCCGGGCTGGCGCTGAACACGGGCGGCCTGCTCTGGTACGCGCAGATTCCGGTGCACGGGACGTACGTGCACGACCTGCTCGGCGGCTACCTCATGTTCGGCTTCGGGCTCGCGCTCGCGTTCATTCCCGTCTCGATCGCGGCACTCGCCGGCGTCGGGCCGCGCGAAGCCGGGCTCGCTTCGGGACTGCTCAACACCTCCCAGCAGGTCGGCGGCGCAATCGGGGTCGCCGTCGCGACGAGCGTCGCCGTCTCGCACACGACCCACCTCCTGCAGTCCGGCCGGTCTCCGGCGGCCGCGCTCACCGGCGGCTACTCCCTGGCGTTCTGGGTCGTGGCCGGCATCTCCGCAGCCGCGGTGGTCGCCGCGCTCACCCTCGTGAAGAACGAGATCCCGGCCGAGGCCGAGCCTCTGGTCGTAGCGGGCTAGTGCTTCGGCTTCGCCTTCAGCGGCGGTAGAACCGTGATCGGCTGGGTCGTCAGGCCCGATTTGCCCTTCATCCCGGTCCGCACCTGGAGGGTGAGGTCGAGATGCAGGCCGCTGCTCCCGGAGAGCCGCCGCAGCAGCGTCTTCTTGAGCGGCACGGACACGAGCTTCCGGTGCCCCTTGGCGACCGAGAAGGACTTGAAGCCGACCGGGGCGTTGCCGAGCTCGAGCAGCGCCTGACCCTTGCAGCTCGGAAGCGCATTGCCCTTGCAGGAGAAGGTCAGCGGGACGAGGTCGGTCGCGGTGAGCCGCACGACCTTTGTTCCGAGGGAGATGCCCATCGGTGTCGCTTTCGGTGTCTTGAACGTCAAGTCCTGGCTGTCGGCGGCCCCGGAGTCGGTCGTGTGCGCGGCGGCGAGGCGGTAGTGGTAGTGCGTGTTCGGGGTCAGGCCCTTCAGCGTGACCGTGACCGTCTTCGGAGAGCCGGCAGGAACCCCCACGGCGTTCGACAGCAGGCCGTATGAGGACGTCTTTCCGTACTCGACCCAGGCATTGGTCGGGGCACCGTTCGGATCGACGGGGAAGACGACCTTCGCGCTCGTCGGCCCGAGCACACTCGTGGTGTAGTGGGACAGAATCGGGTTCTTCGGACCCCCCGTAGTCGGCGTCGGAGTCGAATTGCCCACCTTGATCGCAACGGTCGCGGCCCCGCTCTGGACGCCCTGGTTGTCGGTGACGGTGAGGCTCGCCGTGCAGTTGCAAGCGCTCGTGTACTTATGCGGGATCGAGCTCGGCACCGCGCCGTTGCCGCTGGTGGAGCTCCCGTCGCCGAAATTGAGCGACCAGGAGGCGATCGAGCCGTCCGGGTCCGAGCTTCCCGAGCCGTCGAACGTGACCGTGAGCGGCGGGGCGCCGCTGGTCTTGTTCGCCCCCAGCACCGCTATCGGAAGCCGGTCCGTCGTAAAGGTCAGATCCTTGCCGTACCCCGTGGAGTTGTCGGCGTGGCTCGCGACGAGCTGGTAGTGGTAGGTCGTCCCAGGGGACAGGCCGGTCAGCGAGAACGTGAGCGATTGGTCGCTGGTGCCGGCGGGAAGCGACTGGATCGCGGTCTGGCTCCCGTACGAGTCCGTCGGCCCGTACTGGACGAAGATCGTAGGGGTCGCATCGCCCTTCGGATTCACGGTGCCGGCGACGGTGGCGTGGTCGGCGCCGATCGACGAGGCCGTGCCCGTGGTCGCCGTCGGAGGGTTGAGCCCGTCGTCTTCGATGATCTTCGCGGTGCCGAGGTTCGACACGATCGTGCCGTTGGTGGCGTTCGAGATGAGCACGTTGAACCAGCGAGTCAGGTCGTCCCCCGGGTTCTGCGGGTTCTCGGGGGTCGTGTTCGGAATCGTCTCGTACGTGATGTCGGCGCTGGCCTGGCCGGCGGGGATGGTGAGCGTGCCGGAGTTCGCGACGTAGTCCTGCCCCTCCACGACGGGGATTCCGGTGGTTATCGACTGCCCGTTGCTCGACGCGTACTTCACCGTCGCGTCCAAGCCGCTGTGGGTGGAGACGCAATCGGCCGGGTCGTTCTGCGTCGTCAGCTGCGGATCGCAGAGGACGACGCTGAGCGTGATGGTGCGGGGCTGGAACGCGATCTGGTCGGCCGTGACCGTCCCGCTTGCAGGGGTGACGCCCGTCAGGGTGTTTCCGCTCACACCGGTGTAGGTGTACGGGCCGCCGACGAAGGACGAGCCGGGCGTGGAGATGAAGAAGGTGTGCGCCCCGAACGAGCTCGGGAAGCCGCTCGCGTCGTTGAGCTGGAGGTTCCCGCCGCTCCACGAGTGCCCGCTTCCGATCACGGAGCCGGTGTTCCCCTCGAGGGTGGCCCCGTTGTCGATCATTACCTTCGGGGGCTGGTCGTCGTTGACGATCGTCCCGGTCGCCGAAATGTTGGTGAGCGTCGCGCCCGTGGGGTTCGAGAGATTGAGAGCGAAGGTCTCGTTGTTCTCATAGATCGTGTCCCCGGTCACGGGCACCACGATCTGGCAGGCGGAATTGGTCGCGGGGCTCGTGGTGCAGTTGGTCCCGGCCGGGATCGTGAACGTCCCGCTCGTCGAGGTGTAGTCCGAGCCGGCGGTGGCCGTTCCGTCGGCGGTTGCATAGGCGACGGTGACGTCGTGGGTGCTGACCGCCGAGAGTGCCACGACGAAGGCGAAGTTCGTCGTGCCGGAATTCCCTTCGTTGTGGGAGGGGTTGGCGACCGTTATGGACGGCACCACGACGGTTATCGTCGAAGTCGCCGAAGCACCGTGGCTGTCGGTCACCGTCAGCTTCGCGGTGTAGGAGCCGGGGTTCGCGTACGTGTGCTGAATATCGGAGCCCGGGGTGCCGGAACCGGTCTGGTGGCTGCCATCACCGAAGTCCAGCGACCACGTGATGGAATCGCCGGCGTCAGGGTCGCTGCTCGCCGAGCCGTTGAACGACACCGCTCCTGGGCCGGGAGCGGTCTTGTTCTCCGTGAGGACTGCCGTGGGCGGCGTGTCGGTCGTGAAAGTGTGACTCGTCGGGTCGCACCGGGTCCCCCAAGCGTTCGTCGCGCAAAGCGTGTAGCGGAACGTCTTTCCCGTGGCGAGCCCGTTTAGGTTGGCCGTCGCCGTGACGGGGTTCGTCCCTGAAGGCGTTGCGGTTGCGGCGACTCCGGTCGAGGCATCTGAGCAAACGGACGCGTCGCAGTATCTGAACACGGCTGAGGTGAGGCCCGCTCCATTCGGATTAATCGTGCCGCTTAGTGTCGCTGTGGTCGTCCCGACGGGGCTCGCGGCTCCTGTCGTCGGGCTCGGGGCGTCGGGCGTCGTGAACGAGCTCTCTACGCCGCTGCATGTCGTGCCCTCGTTGTTCGAGGCCGAGAGCCTGAAGTAGTACGTCGTGTTCGCGGAGAGGCCCGTGAGCGTCTTCGTGACCGGAGTGGACCCCGGCGCGGCACCCGCGGATCCGCTGGCCGTGCTGCTCGCGTAGGCGCCGCAAGTGCCGGCGGAATGGCTCGTCGTGTCGTAGTAGAAGACGAAGCTGGTCGTGTCGCCGTTCGGGTTGACGGTCCCGTTCAGCGTCGCGCTCGTGCTGGTTGTGGAAGCTGAACCCGAGCCGGTGGTCGCGTCAGGGGCCGCGGGCAACGTGGTGAGCTGCTGCACGGTGTCGCAGGCCGTGTCGAACGTGTTCGTCGCGCAGAGCTGGTAGTGGTAAGTCGTCCCAGGAGACAAGGACGACATCGACGCGCTGACGGGGAAGTCGCTCGAATTCGCGGGGACCGTTCCGGTGCTCGAGCCCAGGCCGGTGCCGCTCGTGCTCGTGCCCCACGTGAATGTGTAGCTCCCGTCGGTGTCGTCGTTGAGGGTGACGCTGCCGTTGAGCGTCGCGCTCGTGGCGGTCACGTCGCTCGGAGAGTCGGTCGTGACCGTCGGCGGCACGGTCGCCTGTGCGCCGGCGAGAGCTGGGAAGGCGACTATCGCAGCCGCCGCAGCGACCGCAACGAGCCACGCCTTAGGACGGGGAGAACGCCCCGGCGAGCTTCCCTTGTGACCACCCAACTGCTTCCCCTTCTCTCACGACCGGCCGTCCCCAGTGCGGCCAGCGGAGTATAGGAGAAGATTTCGAGATTTACGAGTTTCGGATCAGATTCTTGGGCGGGCCGCTACCCGCCGAGATCGCCGGTCCAGTGGTAGGCGCTCTCGCCGACCCCGATCTGCGTGAAGAGCGGGCTCGTCAGGAGCGCCCAGTGCGGTGCGCTGTTCTTGAACATGTTGAAGGCCTGCTGCGCATTGGCGGCCGGGTAGCTGACGAGCGTGATCTCTCCCTCGTTGCCGGCGCTGAACCCGGCGTCAGACATGCGCTGCCACGGGGTGCTCCCGTTGCACCCCGGCTCGTGCGTGAGGCCGGAGTAGCCGAAGGCGACGTCCTGCCAGTACGAGTGGCTGTCGGCCGCGAGACTCAAGCTCGAGTTTAGGCTGAGAGGAGCCAGTCCGAGCGACCCGCGAGCCTGGTTGACGAGGTTCACGAACTGCTGCTCGTCGCTCGAGATGCCCGGGTTGACAGGCCAGAGATACGTGTAGGGCGACTTGACGCAGTTCGTGCTGCTCGGGGGAGGGCTCCCGGGGGGAGGCGGCGACGGCGGCGGCGACGGGTTGGTCGTCGTCGTCGCCGTCGTCGTCGTCGTAGTCGTAGTTGGCGTCGGGGTGGTCGAGGTGGGCGTCGTCGAGGTCGAGGTCGTCGAGCCAGGAGTCGTGGAGGTGGGCGAGCCGGCGGTTGGCGGGACGACCTCCCACGAGTAGCTCAGCCAGCGAGCCCGTCGGTGGCTGCTGCGCACGACGAGCAGGAACGTGTATCGCCCCAGGGCCAGATGCCTCCAGGTCACGGGCAAGCGGCAACGCCTGAAGGTCCGGCTCCTGCGGGTCGCGGTCGGCCGCGCCCGCGTGAGGCCGCCCGGCAGCGGGCGCCAGCGCAGGCGGCAGAGCGTCCGCACCGCCCCCTTGCTCCTCCACCTGAAGACGGCCGTCCGCTTGGAGGTCCTCGCTCGCGGCGCGGACGTCAGTCTCGCGTGCGGCCGAGCGGCCGTCGCGACGCCCACTACCAGGAGGACCGCGCTGGTGGCGATGACGGCGAGGACGGGGAGTGTCCGGCGCACGATCGCGGGACCCTAAACCGGTTTGAAGCGGATTTCCACCGGAACCGGAGCGCGCCGGTGCCTCGAGATGCGGCCGCCCCGGACCGTCAGGGACGCCGGCCGCGGCCGGCTGAGCCGACACTGCACGTCGAGCCGGTACCTGCCGCCCGCGACTCGCGCGACGAGAGAGTCGGCCGCCCAGCCGCGCTGGCTCGAGAGCCAGATGCCGTCGGCCGAGCGAAGACTGAGCAGGCAGGAGTGCGCCTTCGGCGTACGCAGCGTCGCGGCTACCCGCCCGCGTACGGCTGTCAGCCGAAGGTGCCAGCGCACCCGCAGTGCGCGGCGAGTGACGCGGGAGCGCAGCGCGGACCGCACGTGCTTGGCGGCAGGCCGGGGGTCCCTCGTTGACTTGGCGCTCGTCCGTGCCGCAGTCGCGGGCTGGGTCTTGAACGTCGCCCCGAGCGCGGCAAGCGTCCCGACCGCGTCGACGCGACCGGCGGACACGCCGGCGACGGGGTGGGCGCTGGAGACGATCGCGCGCTCGATCGTGTCGGCGGACGCGGTCGGCGAGTAGGACAGCGCCAGGCCGGCCAGGCCGGCGACGACCGGCGTGCTCGCCGAGGTGCCGCAGAACTGCCCGAAGCTGCCGCCGACGAACGTCGTCGTGTCACATCCCGGGGCGGCGACGGAGACCCAGCTTCCGTAGTCCGACCAGCCGTAGAGGTCGCCGGACCGCTGCGTCCCGGCCACGCCCAGGACACCGGGATCGGCCGCGGGGTAGAACGGTTCGGAGCTCCCGTTGTTGCCGGCCGCGGCGACAACGAGAACCCCTTTGCGCTCGGCGTAGCCGATTGCCGCAGCCACCGCATCGCTGGGACCGCCGCCGAGGCTGAGGCTGATGACCGAAGCCCCGTGGTCCGCCGCCCAGGTGATGCCGGACGCCACGTTCAGCCAGCTGGCGGACCCGTTCGCGGCGGCGACCTTCACCGGCATGATCGAACAGCGAGGGCAGACGCCCGAGATCCCGAGGTCGTTGTCCGAGCGCGCACCGACGATTCCCGCAGTCCGCGTCCCGTGGCCGTTGTCGTCGCTCGGCTCGTTGTCTCCGCCGACGACGTTGTAGCCCGGGACGAGCCCGCCCCGCAAGTCGGGCTGAGAGAGGTCGACCCCCGTGTCCAGCACGGCGATCACGACCTTCGGCGATCCCATGGTCACAGCCCACGCCGCCGGGGCGCCGATGACGGCGGGCCCCCACTGGCTCGGCCAGAGCGGATCGCTCGGGACCGACTGCACGAAGCCGGTGGTGCGCATCGAGGCGCGGTTCTGCTCGACGAAGCGCACGCCGGGGATCCGGGCGAGCCGGTGGCTGAGAGCCGCGGCGTCGCGGCTCGGCACGCGCACCGCGAGCAGCTGCGGGCCGCGCAGCACATGCACGGGCCGGCCGCCGAGAGCCTCGACCCTCCGCGCCACGGCCCGGGTCTCGCCGGGCCGGTCGGCTGCGAGGAGGAGCCTCGCGAAACCGGTCGTGGGGCGGCCCGTCGCACCAGCTGCGAGGGTGATCGCGGGCGCCGACACGGCGATGATCGCCGTGAGCGCGAGGGAGGGCGAAAAGCGGCGGCAGAGTTCACGCGGCGGCACGCCATGGAGGTCGGCGCGACCGCGATCGGTCTTTAGGGGTTTTCGACAGCGTTTCCGCCGTTTTCCTCACGCTTTTTGGCGGTTCTCAGCGGCGTCCGGGCGGCTTAATCCCTCGTCCCAGGGATAGCCAGATGGGCAGTCCCGCTGATACTTCGACTCAACAGCTGGAAAGGCGAACTGCGGAGGTCGTCATCGCCACACCAGGCAAGCCGAGCGCCGGGGAAACGCTCGGCGCGGTCGTGATCCTCGACGAGCAACCGATCTGGGTCGAGGCACTGGAGACAATTCTTTCCGAGGCGGGAATCCCCGTCGCCGGGAAGACGACCTCGGCAGAGGCGGCGCTCGAGCTCGTCTGCTCGCAGCAGCCGGCAGCACTGATCGCCCCGCTCGAGCTGGCCGACTCGGAGATGGACGCGCTGGAGCTCCTCGGGAGAGCCCGCGAGCGCCGGCGCGGTCTTCGCCTCATCGTGCTGGCCACGCGGGACGACGGGTTCCACGTGAGCGCCGCGACGAGCGTCCGGGCCGAGGCGTACCTGCCGAAGACGGTCTCGGCCGCGAAGATGGTCGAGACGGTCAAGGCATGTCTGAAGGGTGAGCCCAGTCCCGCGGTCAACGGTGAGGTCGCCACCCCGGCGCTGACGCAGCGCGAGCTGGAGATCGTCAGCCTCGCGGCCCGCGGCTACACGAACGCGCAGATCGCGCAACGGCTCTGGGTCACGCGCTGGACCGTCAAGTACCACCTCGCGAACGCGTACAAGAAGCTCGGCGTCTCGAACCGCACGCAGGCGGCAGGGCTTCTGTTCGAGCGCCGCCTGTCGGGGCGCGCCCCCTGCTCGTCCTAGCCGCTGTTCGTCAGTGCGAGAAGGCTCGCAGCGTCAGCGACGCCGCTTGCAGGCGGTGACGCTTGCACGAGACCGCGAGCCGGTACTTCCCCGATGAGACCCTGGCCACCAGCGAGGCGGCGCGGCGCCCACGCTTGCTCGTGAGCCAGACCGCGTCGGGAGCAGCCAGGCTGAGGGAGCACGACCGGGCCTTCGACGAACGGAGCGTGGCGACCACCCGCTGCCCCTGGAGCGCTACGCCGAGGTTCCATCGATTCCCGAGGAGCCGGTTGAGCCGGACGGGCTGACCGCCTGCGCTGAGGGCCGCTTTCGTGACCGCGGCGAGTATGGCCGCATAGGCATTGACCTGGCCGCCGGCGATCCCGGCGACAGGCCTGGCCGTGCTCTCGAGGATCGAGATGATCTGCCCGGGGGTCAAGCTCGGGTTGACGCTCAGCATGAGGCCCGCGATGCCGGCGACGGCCGGCGCGGCGACCGAGCTGCCGCACGGCGAGATCCCGTTGCCGGTCTGATCGAGGGCGAGCTGGCAGCCGGAGGCCGCGAGGTGGATCCAGCTGCCGTACGTGGTCGCCCACTGGTTCGAGCGGGAAAGCTGGCCGAACTTGTTGGTCCCCGCCACCGCGTACGCACCGGGGTCCGCAGCGGGATAGGTGTAGCCCGTGCTTCCTGTGTTGCCCGCAGACACGAGCACCAACACGCCCTGTCTCGCCGCATAGGCGATCGCCGAGGCGACGTTCGGGTCGGGCGAGCTGTCGGCCTCGCTCCAGCTCAGCGTGATGATGTTTGCCCCGTGGTCGACCGCCCATCTGATGCCCTGCGCCGCGACGTCCGTATCGAATTCGGTCCCCACGGCGACGCGCACCGGCATCACCTTGCAGGTCCAGCAGTAGCCCGGGATCCCGGTGCCGTTGTTGCCTCGAGCGGCGATGATGCTCGAGACGAGCGACCCGTGGCCATCCTCGTCGGCCTGCGTGTACCCGCCCGCCACGAAGTCCTTCCCGGGCACGATCGCTCCCTTGAAGTCCTTGATGCGCGGGTTGATCCCGGTGTCGACGACAGCCACGACGACGTGGCGGCTCCCTCGCGTCAGGTTCCACGCGAGCGGCATCTTGACGTTCGCCTGCGGCCACGTCACGTTCCAGTCGGAGTCGTTCGGCGTGAACGCCACGGCGAGGCCGGCCGTCGCGAGCGAAGCCGCGATTGCAACAAGGAAAAGAAGACCGACCCGTAGCCTCAACGCGGCCGGATTCTACGTGTTCGGACGGCCGGATGGAACATTGGGTGGAGCGGACCTGCCCCTTTGGCTAGAAGTCGCAAGAACCGCTTGAAATTGGGCGGCTGAGCCTGTAGAACACGCCTGCCCCGCCGGTGCGCTCCGGCGGCGACGGTATCCCGGCCTACCGGGCGTTTTTGAAGGAGGAGAGGAGGAGGCTCAGGGGGTCAGAAACGCAGTCGCACCAAGGGGTGCAAGAAGTAGTCCTCGCAGGACAAACACCAGACATCACTGAAGCGAGGGGGAGGTAATGAAGATCGGGAGAGGCTCAACGAGGCTGAAGCTCGGCCTCGTTCTGGGTGTCGCCCTGCTTGCGTTCGCTGCCATGTTCGTCGGCAGCGCGCGTGCTGCGGAGACACCACCGGCGGACGCCAGTGGGCTGCCCGCCGACCAGGGGGTCGCATTCGACCCGCTGGCAACGAACGTTCCGTACCTGGCCTGGCGCGGGGAAGAGGTGCGCCTGGTCAAGTGCGTTCCGTATGACCCGAGCTCGTACCCCGGCGACGAGAACCTTGGCGTCGTGGGTTCCGGCGTGAACGCCGGCTTCACGGGGAACGACGGCGGTCTCGACGTCAACATGACGGCGTACGCCTTCAGCGGGCCCGAGGACGACATCCTCGCGATCCCGCATCCGGTCACCGGGACGGGGAACATCTTCTACGACCACACGAACCACAGGCTCTGCGTGCGGGGCACGTGGATCTCGGACAAGCCCGGGATCCTGATCGTGAAGCTGACGGTCGACTACAACGGCGTGATCTTCCTGCAGCACGACTTCATGGTCGGCTGGATGGCGATCAACACCGTGACGATGACCAATGCTGGCACGGTCAACGAGAACCCCGGCACGGAGCCGGGCAACTCGGCCAACGTCGTGGTCACCGGCTCGATCCCGCTGAACAGCGAGTTCCAGTCCGACTGGGGCCTGCCTGCGACGCTGGTCATGCCGCGTGACTGGGCCCTGTGGGCCAAGAGCGGCATGGCTTCGGCCAACATGCCGTACCAGTACTGCGCCGAGTACTTCTACTCCTACTGCACCGACTGGGAGAACAACCCGTACTACGGCGTGCCGGCTTCGGCCTTCTGGGACATCCACGACTCGTCGGCGCCTGCAGCACTCGGCGTCACCGATTCGCCGGACGTCCACGTCGACCAGAACACGTGCCCGGACAGCACCTCGAGCGCGTTCATCGACCAGGTCGACAACTGCACCGGCGGCGAGACCTGGTTCTCGCGGGTCTTCGGCGACCTGACTGACGGGCAAAACGGTCCGTTCGACCCGGCCTTCGCCAGCACGCTGCTGAGCGACGGTCGGCTGAACGCGGCTGATGCCCCGATGCCGGCGCTGGAGATCGTCTACAACACGTCGGGCGGGATGGGCTTCTTCGACAACTCCTGTCTCAACGACAAGGACAACGTCTACAACAGCCAGTTCGACCCGACCAATCAGATCCCGACGAACGACGACTCGAGTGGCTTCGACTGTCTCGCCAAGGGCACCACGGACGAGAACGCTGCACATGCGCTCTACGCTCCGTACTACGGCGAGTACATCCCGTCGACCTCGCGTGACGTGTGGGGCGCGGCTTCCGGAATCGACTCGGCTTTCCAGACGAACAACTTCCAGGCGTTCGCTGGTCAGTACGGGCTGTACAACTTCTGGGATGCCATCCCGCTCACGACGGCCGAGGGTGGCGACTCGGGTTGTCTCCTGAACAACCAGGGCAGCGGGCCTGGGGACCGCGGGCTGAACGAGGGTCCGACCCAGGTCGCCGAGTTCACCGATGAGCACGGCGAGGCTCGCGCTCAGTGGCAGCCCGGCGAGAACGCGGACTTCTTCGCGAACTTCGCCAACAACAACGGCAAGGGCGGCTGCGACATCCAGGGCGTGACCTTCCCGAGCCAGACCATCACGGCGTCGGCGCAGTATCCGTACCAGCCGACGGCCAATCCGACCCCGGCAGCGGGGAGCATCACCAAGGTCATCGCGAACCTGTTCCAGAAGACCATCTCCTGCGTCGCCGAGAAGAACCCCGACGGCAGCATCGTCGGCTACATCTGCACGGTGACCGCTCAGGACATCGACGGCAACGGCTATGTCATGAACGGTGAGAAGGTCTGCCTGAGCAGCCAGGGAAGCCTGGGCGACGGCTCGTGGTACTCGTACTCCAACGGCACGATCGGCGACTACAACCACGGGAACAGCATCTGCGTGTATCTCAGTGGTGGTGCCCCGGGCGTCCCTGCCCAGGCACAGGCCGATCTGCTGACCACGCAGGGCACGATCGACATCACCGCCCTCTTCACGGGCGAGAAGATCGTGCGTGATGCGTGCGTCGTCTACGGCGCCCCGGGCAGCACGCCTGGCCCGTGCGGGGCTGTCGGCGGTAGCGGCACCACGACCGGTGGCAGTGGCACGACGACCGGTGGCAGTGGCACCACGACCGGTAGCAGCAGCACGACCGGTAGCAGCAGCACGACCGGTAGCAGCAGCAACAACAACAACAACAACAGCAACGTCACCGCTGTCAACCGGACCAAGGCTCACAAGACGGCGCGCGTCGCCCAGGTTCAGCTCAAGCTGACCAAGGCCGGCCGCGTCCTCTACGTGAAGGTTCTCTCGCCGCGGAGTTCGGCGAAGATCCGGATCACGCTTGTGAACAGCAAGGGGCAGGTCATCACGAAGGTCGTCCGGACGATCAGGACCGGCCACAGCGTGAAGATCAGCAACCTGGCGATCAGCAAGCTGGTCAAGCACGTGCACGTGGTGGTGCTGCACTGAGCTAGGTAGCTCGGAGCAATACCGAGTCCGAGGGGCCCGCGAGAGCGGGCCCCTCGCCTTTCATACGATGCGAGCCTGGTGAGCGAGTACGACGCCGTCGTCGTGGGGTCCGGCCCGAATGGGCTCGCGGCCGCGATCGAGCTCGCGCGGGCGGGCCGCTCGGTCCTCGTCCGCGAGGCGGCGGAGTCGATCGGCGGCGGTCTCCGCTCCGGCGAGCTTACGCTGCCCGGCTTCGTGCACGACCTCTGCTCGGCGATCCATCCCATGGCAGCCGCGTCGCCGTTCTTCCGCGAGCTGCCGCTGTCGGAGCACGGGCTCGAGTGGATCGAGCCGCCGGCTCCGCTGGCCCACCCGCTCGACGGAGGCAAGGCCGCCGTGCTGCGGCGCTCGGTCGCGGAGACGGCCGAGGCGCTGGGGGCCGACGCCTCGGGCTACCGCAAGGTCTTCGGGCCGCTCGCCGAGAGCTGGGCCCAGCTCGAGTCCGCGCTCCTCGGACCGCTCGTGCGGATCCCGCGCCACCCGGTGGCGCTCGCGCGCTTCGGGCTCTCTGCGCTGCAGCCGGCCGCGACGTTCGCCCGCCGACGCTTCCGGGGCGAGCCGGCCCGCGCGCTCTTCGCCGGGCTCGCCGCCCAC
>Ga0209810_1004344_pt1 | contig 13768 bp, 13 predicted proteins | sample Coa_R1_7_FD_187159 | JGI IMG/M metagenome (GOLD analysis project Ga0209810, IMG submission 187159) | Surface soil microbial communities from Centralia Pennsylvania, which are recovering from an underground coalmine fire - Coalmine... | ecosystem: Environmental > Terrestrial > Soil > Unclassified...
CATCGGCTGCTCCAGCCGCTTCCCCCACTTCGTGAAGACGTTCGGCATTCACAGCCTGCATGGGCGAGCGTTGCCGATGGCGCAGGGCATGAAGATGGCACGCCCCGACCTCACCATCGTCGCAGTAGGCGGCGACGGCGACTTCTTCAGCATCGGCGCCGGTCACCTGATCCATGCCGCGCTGCGCAATATCGATATCACAGCAGTAGTCATGGATAACGAGATCTACGGCCTGACCAAGGGCCAGACCTCGCCAACCTCGCCGCACGGTCACGTTACCAAGTCAACGCCCTACGGCCTGATGGCTTCGCAGTTCAATCCCATCGCAACGGCGCTTTCGCTCAACGTCAGCTTCGTGGCTCGCGGCTATTCCGCCAGGCCAAAAGAACTGGCGGCCTTGATCGAGCAAGGCATCAACCATCACGGCTTCTCCTTCATCCACGTCCTTAGTCCCTGCCCGACGTTCTATAACACGTTCGATGCCTGGGACGCCTCTGTCACCCCCATCCCCGCCGATCATGACCCGCATGACCGGGCAAAGGCGATGGTGCTGGCAATGGAAACGGAGAAGCAATACATAGGCATCTTCTACCAGGACGAGCGTCTGACGATGGATCAGGCCGCGCACGAACTCGCCGCGCAGGCCAGAGAGTTCGACATCGAACAGTATATGAAGCGTTACGCTTAAAAGCAAATCAGGCCAGCCACCAGCGAGCAGGCCAGCCGCAATCAGGCCAGCCACGCGTGGGCAAGCCAGCCGCCAGCGAGCAGGCCAGCCGCAATCAGGCCACCCGCAAGGGGACCAGCCGCCAGCGAGCAGGCCACCCGCCAGCGAGCAGGCCAGCCGCCAGGGGGCCAGGGGGCAGCCAGCGGCCAGGGAGCAGGCCACCCGCAAGGGGACCAGCCGCCAGCGAGCAGGCCACCCGCAAGGGGTGGCCCTACTATATACGGATAGTTCGCATAATTTATGAACTGGCTTCGTATATAGTAGGGCCACCCCTTGCGGGTGGCCTGCTCGCTGGCTCCCTTGCTCCCTTGCTCCCTTGCTCCCTGCTCCCTTGCTCCCTGGCTCCCTTGCTCCCTGGCCCCCTGGCCGCTGGCTTGCCCACGCGTGGCTGGCCTGATTGCGGCTGGCCTGCCCGTTCATGGCCCGTTCGCTTGTACTCCCTGCGTACTTATACCCGGACACCCTAGAAGGAACGCGCCTGCGCTTTTGCCGTCTTATCGGAACTGAGGGAGGCCAGCACGGCGCGCGTAAATTCCTCGCCACAGGACTGGCAGAAGAGGCCACTCTCATTGTGGTAGTGACCGCCGATAGCTGTCAACTGCTGTTCGGCTGGCTTGCCACACCACTCACAGAGGCTGCCGCGAGGAGCAAAATCAACAGAGATAGGTCGGTGAAATTCGTTCTGGGTCATAAGGTATTCTCCTACTTCATGCTGGTCGGATGTCACAGATCAGTCCGTCAGTTCGTTCAGCTCAGCTAGCTCTGGCACGCACTATCAACATCCTACCTACGGGTCGACACAATCGATCCGGTGGTCAGCGGCACTGGAGAATCCACCAGGCATTGCTTGCTTTGCCTCAGCTTTGAGGCGAGGGAGGAAACATTGCTCCACTTCCCATGCTCAGGGAAGCGCCTGTACCTGCGGTACAATCGCTATCTATACTATAGCACACATTTCATAAGAGTGCTAGTCCTCAGAGCGCCGGGAAGCAGGGGAAGAAGCTGGCGTTGGAGTCGATGTATCCGCCGCGTCCTCTTCCAGCGGAGGGAAACGCGAAGAGAGACGGTCGCCGGTGAACCAGCCAATCGCGCCAAGTACAACCGTCAGGCCAAACCAGATTAACACGTCAGTGTTGAAGGCTACATTAAACGAGAGAGCCAGCACACCGGCCAGGATGATACCGAGCGTCAGACCCAGTGTCGTTCCAACCAGACATCCCGGATGCGCCAGGTTGCGCCCACGTAATTGCTTCATCATAGCAAAAAGACCTTCTATCCAGATAATCTATGCAGGAGCATCATACCGCCCATCAACCCGAACGTCAAGCAGGGGCGCAACAATTTCTCCTCGCAGATACAATACGAAGTAGAGGTGGAACAGGAAAGAGCATAGTGAGAATATGTAAAAAGCATTACTCCACATTAAAACATAGTTGCAATTGATACGTCAGTAATTTAGTACCATCAAATTTTTGAAAACCTCACATTTCGGTGACCCATCGTCTATAATATATTCTATAACAATGACATACTATTACTTCGGTTACATCATCAGGCAGGTCATCATAGCGAGAAACCACAGCGCAAGAGCAGTCTTCTCCGGGAAGGGAAGTCTGCAAGACTTCATGCTATAAAAAATTTCAGGAAAGAAAGATATTCAGAAGTGTACGCGAGTACGTTTATTGTCATGCGAGGATACCCCGGTACGGGGAAAAGTACGATAGCGCGGGCCATTGCTGCCGCACTGCATGCTCCACTCATCGACAGGGATGTTATACGCCAGAAGGCCGTCGATATTTTTGGCGATATACCGGGCATCGGGCGCTTCTCATATGAATTGATGTTCACTCTGGCCCGCGAACAGCTGCAACTGGGTCTGAGTATCGTCATGGATACCCCCCTGACATACCAGACAACCTACGAACAATCACGAGAACTGGCCCGGACATTTCACATCCCCATGCTGGTCGTCCACTGCCAGTGTCCGCCGGAGGTGCAAAAGCGGCGGCTAGAGGGACGGAAGGGCAAGGTTTCAGAGTTCCAGATCACGTCCTGGGAGGAATGGCTGCGCTGGAAGCCGCGCTTCGAAGAGTTTGAAGATGAAGGCTGCGTGATTGATACGTCCAATCCGCTCGACGACTCGCTGGCGAAGGTGATGCGCTGCATTCATGAACTTCATGCGCCTCCTCTCACCTCTACCAGCGAACAGGAACAACCGGATCAGCAAAGAATCTAATCCTCTTCAAAAAAACTCGTCCGCGTCATGCTATGCATTAACATCGATGACGACCCGACCGCGAGTCTGGCCTTTGAGAATCTCCTGGCTCAATTGAGGAACCTGCGATAGCGGCACAATCTGCATAATGCGATTGAGTACATCCAGTGGCAGGTCACGCGCCAGCCGCTCCCAGACAGCCGGGCGCCGGTCGGCAGGGAAGTAGACGGATTCGATGCCGAGCAGGTTGACGCCGCGCAAAATAAAGGGCATGACGGTCGTGTTGATTTCGCTGCCACCGGCCAGTCCACAGGCAGCAACGCTCGTCCCATAGGCCATTGCCGGAAAGAGCGAGGCCAGCGTTTCCCCGCCGACCGTATCGACCGCGCCTCCCCAGCGTTCGGATTCCAGCGGGCGGCGGGCGGGATTGGCAAGTCTGCCGGTGACTTCCTGCGCACCCAGCGAGCGCAAATATTCCTCTGCGTCCGTGCTGCCGGTTGAGGCGACAACATGGTAGCCAAGATGGGCCAGAATGGCAACCGCTATGCTGCCCACTCCTCCCGTCGCGCCCGTGACGACGACCGGGCGTTTCGTCGCCTTCTCCTGCAATCCATGCGCTTCGAGCGCCATCACACAGAGCATGGCTGTAAAGCCTGCCGTGCCAATGCCCATCGCCTGCTCCAGACTCAGGCCCTGCGGCAGGGCTACCAGCCAGTCAGCCTTGACGCGCGCCCGCTGTGCATAGCCGCCCCAGTGGCGTTCGCCCACACCCCAGCCCGTCAGCACAACCTTATCGCCCGGCTGGAAACGCGGTGATTGTGACTCCTCGACCACTCCTGCGAAGTCAACGCCTGGTATGGCAGGGTAATTACGAATGATTCTCCCCTGCCCGGTGACTGCCAGTCCATCCTTATAGTTCAAATCCGAACAGGAGACGCGCACCAGCACATCTCCCTCCGGCAATGCGCTCGTCTCCACTTGCTCTATCGCGGGCTGTACCCTGCCATCAACCTGATTGAGGACAAGCGCGCGAAACGTCTCGTTGTGGGCCATACTTCCTCCCTCGGACACCGGTATAGAGCGTGTCCCTTTTCTCACTTTTTCTGTCACTATAGCCCCGAAGCTGACAACGTGTCAAGGAAAGTCCTACCCAGGCTCATCGCAGGCCACCTCCTGTGGGTGGCCTGCCCTTATCAGTGCATAGAAGCCCCTCTGTTTGCTCTTCACTATACTAACAATGTCACAGGCCGCTCCAACAGTGAGAGGGAAGCGGCTCTGCGCCAAGCATGTTAAGTTCAACAACACACATATTTACGCTGGAAAGGATTGAGAGACCATGTTCAATACCCTGGCAACTGCTATTGCTGAAAAGGTGAAGATCAGCGATGAAAGCGAAGAGACCATCACAGGCAAGCGCAAGAACATTCGCTTCTGGCTGCTGGCCGCTGTTCCCGTCATCCTGACGGCAGCCGGTGGCTCCTACTTCCTCATTCGCCGTCGTCGGCACCGTTAAGAACAGCGAGAAGGAAGATAAAACTGTTTGTAGCCATGTCTGGCTAAGCGATTGCTCGGCAGACATGGCTACAAACAGTTTTATATTGCCGGGCATCTGAATTTCTCCTCTATTGTCATTCAGGTCTATTTCAGGAATCCGTTATCCCCATTTCAGTATCCTCTACTATAACATGTTCATGATACAATACCAGCAGCAGTTACATCTGTATTTAGCGGCACTGGTTAAGAGTACAGGATAGCGGAAAGTCGCAATGAAAGCGCACATTTTGATCGTTGATGATGATAGTCGCGTGACCAGCGCCCTGCGCCGCACGCTCGCCTACGAGGGCTACCAGGTCTCTACGGCGGCTGACGGCGAGGAGGCGCTGGCCCTTGCCCGCACAAAAGCGCCGGACGTGGTGATCCTCGATCTGATGCTGCCCGGCATGGACGGCCTGGAAGTCTGCCGCAGGTTACGCGCCGCCGGTGACGACGTGGGTATCCTCATGCTGACCGCCCGCGACGCTATCAGCGACCGCGTGACCGGGCTGGAAATGGGGGCAGATGATTATCTCGTCAAGCCATTCGCCTCCGAAGAACTGCTGGCGCGGGTCAAGGCCGTGCTGCGCAGGCGCAACCCGCCAGACGTACCGCGTGAGATACTGCGTTTCGCCGATCTGGAACTGGATACTGCCACGCGCCAGGCCCGGCGCGGCCATCGCCTCATCGACCTGAGTACCACCGAATACGAACTGCTGGCGCTCTTCCTGCGCAATCCGCGAGTGGTGCTGACCCGCTCCCTCATCCTGGATCGCATCTGGGGCAGCGATTTCGAGGGTGGCCCCAACGTCCTTGAGGTCTACATCGGACATCTGCGCGCCAAACTTGAGCAGGGCGGCGAGCGTCGCCTGATCCAGACGATACGCGGCGCGGGCTACGTGCTGCGCGAATAGGGGGCTTGCGCCATTATGTTTCTTCCATTACCACTGCGCCTGGCGCTCTTCTACACGCTCATCCTGGCCCTTGCCCTGCTCTTCTTCGGCCACATCGTCTACGATCAGGCCGCACAACGCGCTTATGCCGATCTCGACACCACCCTGAGCAATCGAGCCGAGAGCGTGCAACTCGGCAAAGACTTGCTCATTATGAATGGGAATATATCTCCCATTCCCCTGCCGGGAACGGACGGATTGGCCCCCGATGGGGTCGCCATTGAAGTGCTGGATAACCACCTGCACCTGCTTGCCTCCAACACGCTCAATGCCGCTCAGCCTTCCACCACTGTGACCGGGCTTCCTGCCAGCCTTGTTCCCTGGGATGCCAGCGCCGCACGCTTCATTTTGCAACATCCCTTTACCGGCGACCATCAGCCCAACAGTATGTACAGCACCATCACCTATGCGGGCCAGCAGGTGCGCGTCTACACCACTATTAGCAGTGATTATGACCAGGATCACATCATCCAGACGGCGCGCTCCGAGCAAGACATCCAACAATCATTGAGCAACCTGCGCACGCTGCTCTGGCAGGGCGCGGCGCTGGTGCTGCTCTTCGCCTTCGTTGGCGGCTGGCTGCTCACATGGGCAACGCTGGCGGCAGTCAGGCACGTGACACGAACAGCGCAGGCCATCAGCGCCTCACGCGATTTCAGCAGGCGCGTCCCCACCAGAACCGGCGCCAGGCATGACGAACTGAGCGCGCTTACCAGCACCTTCAACCAGATGCTGGCAAATCTGGAAGAGGTATATCAACGCCAGCAGCGTTTCGTTGCCGACGCCTCACACGAATTGCGCGCCCCCATCACCTCCATTCGCTGCAACCTCGACCTGCTCGCCAGAGCCACCGACCTGCCACCTGAAGAGGTACAGGCCGCCCTGCACGATACCCAGGCCGAAGCCGACCGTATGGGCCGCCTCGTCAACGATCTCCTCACCCTGGCTCGCTCAGACGCCAGCCATAGCGGCACCAGCAGTACACCATCAGAGCAAGCGCGGGCAGAAGATACAGAGCTTTATGGCTATAAGAAATTCGAGAAGGTACAGCCGGTTGACCTGGACAGCCTGCTGTTGGAAGTCTTTCGCCAGTACAGACCAGAAAGACAGCGAGCCGATAACGATGTCGACGAGAATGGTAGCAGGCAAAAGCAGGGGCAACGCGGGCCCCGCCTGGTGCTGCATGATATTATGCCAGCAAGAGTCTCCGGCAATGCCGACCAGTTGAAGCAGGCCCTCGTCGCCCTGCTGGATAACGCGCTCAAATATACCCCCTACGAAGGAACTGTCTCGCTCTCACTGACGGTCGAGCAGGCAGACGCCATCATCAAAGTGAGCGACACAGGTATCGGCATCCTGCCCGAAGACCTGCCCCACATCTTCGAGCGTTTCTATCGCGCGGACCGCGCCCGCACTCGCGACCGGGGAGGCAGCGGTCTGGGCCTGGCCATCGCACAGAGCATCGTGCAAGCCCACCAGGGCAACATCGAAGTCGAAAGCACTCCGGGCAAAGGAAGTACCTTTACCGTGAGGCTGCCGCTTACAGACCACGCAGAAACACCTTGATCACATCGATGAAGCGATCAAATTGCTCGCCCTGCAACTCGTAATGCATAAAGTGACCGGAATCTTCAAAGTAAGCTAACTGCCCCTCGCGACAATTGTGTCTTCAGGCCAGTATTGTTGTTCGTTATGCATACTTCCTCAAAGCCTCCAATACAATTTTCTATTCTCCAGCCTCATCCATCAATCTGTCTTGAGAAAGCATACAGCATGACGTAACGTCAGGTGCAAGAGGGAAATTACGCTGCCGACCTTCCCCCATCAATCGCAATGGTCTGCCCCGTGATATAGCTCGCACCCTCTGAAGCCAGGAACAGCACTACTGGAGCAATTTCACCGGCTCTGCCAATTCGTCCCATAGGCGTCGTAGCGTTGTATATCGCTTCGGCGCGTTCGATGATGGCTTCGGTCATGCGGGTGGGGAACATGCCGGGGGCGATGGCGTTGACGCGGATGCCCCGCCCGGACCATTCGACGGCAAGAGAGCGAGTGAGGTTGATGATAGCGGCTTTGCTGGAATTGTAGCCGACGGTGTTGAGTTGGCCACCGCTCATGCCAGCGATGGAGGCGACGCTGATGATCGCGCCTTTCTGGCGTTCGAGCATGTGCCGCCCTACCGCCTGCGACATCAGGAAGGTACCGGTAATGTTGGCTTCGATGACCTGGTGCCAGCGTTCCAGCGGCATGGTTTCGGCAGGCGCGCCCCAGGTAAGGCCCGCGTTGTTGACCAGTACGTCGATTTTGCCGCAGGTTTGCAGCGTCTGCTGCACGGTGCGCTCGACTGAGGCGGCGTCCGCTACGTCGCAGAGCATAGCATGCACAGTTACCCCCTGCTCTTTCAGTGTTTTTTCTGCCTGGTTCAGCCACTGCTCGCGCCGGGCTGTGATCACGACCGTTGCGCCAGCCGCGCCAAATCCCTGCGCAATCTCCAGACCCAGCCCGCGCGAGCCGCCGGTGATCAGCGCCACTTCGCCTGTGAAGTCAAAACTGACGGTACCCATAGAAGCCTCCTCTGTGTTCATTTCATCAACTGGTATTATATCCCGGCTATGCAAAGGAATGTAACCACCTACCGTATTCCTCTTTAGGCATTACCAGACACTGAACTATCGGTGATCAAGACTATATGCTTGAAAGTAGAGGAGGTTTTCTGATGCGCCTGTATTCCTCGCATTTCCCTTTTTTCAGACGTTCCCTCTGGATTCTGCTCTCGCTGGCAATAGGAACGTCTATGCTGTTTACCGCCTGTGGAGGTAGTACAACTGCCAGCAGTTCGACTCCGACCGCTGCCCCACCTACGCCTACGCCTACGCCAAGTCCAACCCCTGTTCCTGCGACCGTCCCAATGGGGGCCGTTGTGGTGCAGATGATTGAGAACCCGCCAGGCAATTACCTCTTTAAACCGGCGTCCGTCACGATCAAAGCGGGAACAGTGGTCGTCTGGATTGATAACAGCGACGCCCCGCACACGGTGACAAGCGACCCTGGCGCTCCCAGTCCCTTTAACACGACCAGTAATGTGACAGAAGGTCACACCTTCGCTCTCGTTTTCAACACGCCAGGGACGTACCATTATCACTGCAATATCCATCCAACGACCATGAAGGCGGTCATCATTGTTACCTCTTGAGGGGACAAGTTGACATGGGGAAGAAGATAACCTGCCCACCGATCACGGCTTTGGGGTCGGTGGGCAGGTTATCGAAATGAGAAGTGGAATGTGTGCATGAGAGGAGTGTTGGAGAAGGATGAGCAATAGACGCTATGCACCTGAGCTGGAAGAAGAGAAAAACAGGGTATCATCAGATCGTTTGAAGGTAGGACGGAAGCGTCGGCCTCGCTCGCGTGTCGGATCCGTTCGCCAACCTGTGCATTTCGGACTTATCTTTGCCGTTGCTCTCCTCATTTTCGCGCTCAGTCTCATCCTGGTTCAAACTGGCATCATTCCTGTGGGGCAGACGAATGCATTGCCCACCCCGATACTGACGCCGACAGCCCGGATGCCCCTCTCGACAGCTTTTGTAAACGCAAAAGTCCATGTCTACCCGGTCGTCCCGGCAGATGCCGGATTGATGCTACCAGCAGTAGATCGCGGGGGCAATATCTGGTTTGGTGAGATGGCAAGCAATCATCTCACGCGCCTCGATCCGAAAACGGGGAAAATCCAGAACTGGACGCCTCCCCGAGGAGAGGATGGCATCATGGGAACTACTATCGACACGGAGGGCAATATCTGGTTCGCCGAACAAAACGCTAACTATATCGGGCGTTTTGACCCGATCAGGCAAGCGTTTCGCCTCTATCCATTCGCGCAGAGCAACGGCCATCCGGTGGGTTTGCAGGATGTGCAATTCGACGCGGAGGGCAAGCTCTGGTTTACCGAACTGCTGAACGGGCGTATCGGGCGGCTGGATCCGGCAAGTGGAAAGGTGCAAACGTGGCAGGTGCCAACGCTGGCCGGAGGAGCAACACCCTATCCTTTCGGCCTGACCATTGGCGTCGATGGGCAGGTCTGGTTTGGCACCTTTACTGGAGGGGTAATCGGTCGTCTCAATCCGGCCAGCGGCCAGATCACCCTGTACCATCTGAAGCACACACAGGAACAGATTTACGCGATGACGACCGACGCGCAGGGCCGTATCTGGTTTACGGAACTTCAGTTCGGCACCCTGGGCATGATTGACCCCGATACCGGCAAAATACTCGAACTGAGCGTACCGGCAGTTCTGGGCAATCCCGAAGATCTGCACAGCATCGTCGCTCTGCCTGACGGCACCATCTGGTTTACCAGCAGTGGCGCCAATGCCCTCATTCGCTATTCCCCTTCGACCGCGACCTTTACCTTTTTCCGCCTTTCTCTGCCAGGCAGCAACCCCTTCGGCCTTGCCCGCGACCGCGCGAACAATCTCTGGTTCACCGCAGGCGGCGGTCAGCAGGCCAACTATATCGGTGAAGTAGCCACACGCTGAACTTTTCAATGACGCTCTGCTCACATATCATCCTCTTGCAAAGGCTCGCGGACATGCCATCCTGAGCGCCGCGAAGGATCTGAGGCCCTCAACCAGACGATCTGGCCCACGAGAAATCCCGCGCGGCGCTCAGGATGGCATATCTGGCTGCTTTTCAATATGCTAGAATGAAAGAGAGGGTATGAACATTGAACAGCAACATGAACGCTATTGAGGAGAATGCTCTATCGCACCGACTTCGACTACACCACAGTTTTATATGAGCGCGGAGGATCAGCATCGACTGGAAGGGTTGCCCTGGCAGGCGCCGCTGGAGAAGTGGCCGGAGCAGGGCGTGGTGCCGCTTCTCATCCGGCGAGGGGAATCGCGACATCCGGTGATTTTTGTGGAACGCGAGGGGATGCGCTATGCGATCAAAGAGACGACGCCGCGCATGGCCGAACGCGAGATCAGAAACCTGCGCGAGATTGAGCAGCGTGGCATCCCGTCGCTGAGTCCGGTGGGTACGGTGGTAGTGCCAGCGCCGCCACTTGTCATTGAGGAGCATGGGCCGGGCGGCCATACGCAGTATATTAGCGGTGATCGCGGCTATACGGTCACACGACTCGCGCCCCGCGTAATTCCACAGGCGCTGCTCTACAGCATCCCGTTTACGAAACGCAACAAACGGCGTATCTGGTCGGCCATTGCCGTTCTGCTGGTCGAACTGCACGAACACGGCGTCTACTGGGGCGACCCCTCGCTGGCCAATATACTCATCCGCTTCGATGGGCGGCGCATCCTGGCGATTCTGGCCGATGCAGAGACGACGGAACTCTTCCCCGGTCCGGTAGGCGAGAGGCTGCGCGAACAGGATTTAGAACTCTTCAAGGAATCGCTGCTCTGGCAGGCAGAAGACCTGCGCGTGGCGCGCGGACTACCTGAAGAAGAGGCAATCATCGACGATAGCGATTTCCGCTACATCCAGCAGCGATATCAAACATTGCGTCGGCAGCACAACCGTTTAACAACCCACTCAGACCTGCTTTCTCTCTATGAGGGGCTGATCACGCTCAACCGTCTGGGTATCGTTTTGATTGATCGGGGCGGCAAAGCGTTACAGCAATTTGTGGCCGTGCGCCCCGGCTGGTATGCCAATCGCATCCGCGAGCTGCTGGGCATTCATATTCCACGCCCCTATGCACGTCGATTTTATGGCATGATCGCGGGCCACCAGGCCATCATGAGCGAACGCGAAGGTCGCAAGGTTAGCATCGAGGAGGCGGCAAAGGACTGGTATACGCGCTATCACCTGCCGACGATTCTCCTGCTACGACAACACCTGACGAAAGGCGAAGACCCGCTGCCCGCCTACTTCGCCATCATGCGTCACCGATGGAACATGAGCAAAAAAGCGGGATATGAAGTACCTATGGATGAAGCAGTCCTCGACTGGGCCATGCGGCAGGCGAAGATCGGGAAACTCGGCACAGTTGACCCGGCGGAACTGGCAAGGTGGTGGCGAGAACGCGAGCCGGTCGCGCAGGCCCTGGAACCCCCCATGATCGAGAGCGAGGAATTAGCGCCCCTGCTCAAAACAGATGAGCGACCGCTTGTCAGGCTGCCCGCTCCTGAGCTGGATCAGAAGCTTACCGATATCCTGGAACACCAGCGCCCGGAACAAACAGGGGCAGAGGAGGAAGAATTGTAATTGCATAAAGAAAGCTTCCAGACATGTCATGCTGGTGTATGGACCGGGGCCAGGAGAGAGCCAGGGCGCAGGCCAGCTGCGCCCTGGCTCATTCTCCGCTCTGCCCATTTAGAATTACAATTCTTCGTCGAGTGGCTCGTCACCGACTTCGTCCTCAACCTCTTCTTCAGTATCTTTGTTGAAGGAGAGCATGTTGCCGCGAATCTGCTCATCGAGCGCGGCGGCGACATCGCTGTTCTGGCGCAGGAACTCTTTGGCGTTCTCGCGTCCCTGTCCCAGGCGAATATCGCCAACGGTGAACCAGGCGCCGCTCTTCTTGACCAGACCCATTTCCAGGCCGAGGTCGATCAGACCGCCCTCGCGAGAAATACCCTCGCTGTACATGATGTCGAATTCTGCCACCTTGAACGGGGGAGCAACTTTGTTCTTGACGACGCGCACGCGCGTGCGACTGCCCGTCACATCCTGACCCTGCTTGATAGAGTCGATGCGGCGAATGTCCAGGCGCACCGAAGCGTAGAACTTCAGCGCCTTACCGCCAGCCGTCGTCTCAGGATTGCCGAACATGACGCCGACCTTTTCGCGCAACTGGTTGGTGAAAATGACCGCCGTATTGGAGTTGCTGATGGCTGCCGTGAGCTTGCGCATAGCCTGGCTCATCAGACGGGCCTGCAGACCGACGTGAGAATCGCCCATTTCACCCTCGATTTCGGCTCGGGGGGCCAGTGCCGCTACGGAGTCGATCACCACAACATCGATGGCGTTGCTGCGCACCAGGGCATCAACGATTTCCAGAGCTTGCTCGCCTGTATCGGGCTGCGAAATGAGGAGATTGTTTGTGTCAACGCCGCAGCGCGCCGCGTAAGTGGGGTCCAGCGCGTGTTCGGCGTCGACAAAGGCGGCATAGCCACCAGCACGCTGCGCATTGGCGATGATATGCTGGCACAGCGTCGTCTTACCCGAAGACTCAGGGCCGTAGATCTCTGTGATACGGCCACGCGGAACGCCGCCTACTCCCAGAGCGAGATCCAACGCAATTGATCCGGTTGGAATGACTTCCACGTGAATTTTTGCCGCCTCCCCCAGCTTCATGATCGCGCCCTTCCCAAAACGGCGTTCGATCTGCGCAAGCGCCTGCTCAATCGATTTTTCGCGCTCGCTGGTGGCAGCAGAGACAGCAGTACTGCTTCGATCTGCCATAGATTTGTCCTTCTTTGCTGGCATTGCTCAACTACAGGGCGTCATACCGTTGGAGACAGAGGCTCTGTTCCATGCCGCTTCACCACCCTGTTCCCTCCTTCTTTAGATGCTTTGAATCTCCCTCTTCAGGGGATGGGAATATCCGTATTTCAATCCCACATGGGAAGCCAGGCCCTTTCAAACAGGGCCAGATAAGGTGCCTCAGATTCCCGTGTTGCATACACAAAGATATTCTTTGGCAGGGCTGCGAAAGCGGAAATGGGTTTCTCCGTCTCCATATCCGAAATGTAGAACGAGTGTACCACAAGTTCATGCATATGTCAAGTTACCCGGCCTGAGGTTTACATATCGCGGCGGCCTTCGAGGGCGCGACCGAGCGTGCCTTCGTCGGCATATTCCAGGTCGCCGCCAATGGGCAGGCCGCGAGCAAGGCTGGTGACGCGGATGCCGTTGGCAGGCAATTCACGCCGGATATAGTCTGCCGTATATTCTCCCTCAAAGTTCGGGTTGGTGGCGAGAATGACCTCGCGCACGGTACCTTCTTTGACGCGCTTGAGCAGTTCGTCGATACGCAGGTCTTTCGGACCAACGCCTTCGACGGGCGAGAGCGCGCCGTGCAGCACGTGGTAGAGGCCCTTGTAGACACCAGTTTTTTCGATAGCCAGCACGTCCAGCGGCTCCTCCACCACGCAGATCGTCTCCTGATCGCGGCCTGGATTGCTACAGATAGGACAGGGATCAACTTCGGTAATGTTGAAACAGCGCGAGCAATAGATAATGCTCTCTTTGACGCGCATGATCGCATCGGCCAGGCGGCGCGCCTGGTCGGTGGGGCTGCGCAGGACGAAAAAGGTGAGACGCTGCGCCGTCTTCACGCCGATGCCCGGCAGCTTCGAAAATTCTTCAATCAGCGCCGCG
>Ga0209810_1004346_pt1 | contig 13765 bp, 14 predicted proteins | sample Coa_R1_7_FD_187159 | JGI IMG/M metagenome (GOLD analysis project Ga0209810, IMG submission 187159) | Surface soil microbial communities from Centralia Pennsylvania, which are recovering from an underground coalmine fire - Coalmine... | ecosystem: Environmental > Terrestrial > Soil > Unclassified...
GCGGTCGAAGACGCGCTTCAGGCTGAGGAACACGATGAGGCCGCTGACGAGAAAAAGCGCGATGCCGGCGACGTGCAGCGCGCCGTATTCCCACGCCGCCGCGATAAACAGCCCGGCAAGGCCGATCGCCGTGAACAGCGGCACGACGATCCACAGGTTCGTCAGCGTGTCCACGAACAGAAAGCTGCCCCAGCCGCTGTCACGGCCGTCGAACCAGGCCTTGAGCCGCATGAAGGCAAGGGCGACGGAGCCGAGCGCCAGCAACAGGCCGCAGACATAGTCGCCGGGGTCGTTCTCGGCGGCGGTGAAAGCGCCGAGGATGGCCAACAGCGCGAGTACCGCAAATTGCGCCCATCGCAGCACCCAGCCGCGGACGCTCGGCCCCTCGCCGCCGCGGCCGCCGTCGTAATGTTCTTCGTACATCGCCGCCATCCCGGCCCTCTCCTCCGCTGCGGCCGGACTATAGCGCGAATCGCGGCCATTTGCCGGAGGAGACTGGGGCCGGGGGGGCAGCCTCACACTGTCGCAGCGGTGCCGAGGATGACGGTGCTCTGCGACGACAGCACGCCGCCGTTGCCGTGGGCGATCGCCGTCTCGCACGGCACCTGCCGCCCGCCGGACTCGCCGCGCAATTGCCGCACCGCCTCGATCAGGAGGAACAGGCCGTACATGCCGGGGTGGCAGTAGGACAGGCCGCCGCCGTTGGTGTTGACCGGCAGCTCGCCGCCCGGCGCGATGCGGCCGCCTTCGACGAAGCGGCCGCCCTCGCCCTTCGGGCAGAAGCCGAGGTCTTCGAGGAACAGGATCGTGTTGATCGTGAACGCGTCGTAGAGCTCCAGCACATCGATGTCGGCCGGCCCGAGCTTCGCCATCGCATAGGCGTCGCGGCCCGAGGGCAAGGCGCCGGTCACCGTCAGGTCGGGCATGCTGGAGATGTTGGCGTGGGTGATCGCCTGGCCGCACCCGAGCACGTAGACCGGCGGCTTCTTCAGCGACCGCGCGCGGTCGGGCGTCGTCATGACGATCGCGCCGCCGCCGTCGGTGACGAGGCAGATGTCGCGCACCGTGAACGGGTAGCTGACCATGCGCGCGCCCAGCACCTCCGGCACCGTCAGCGGTTTCTTTTCCCATGCCACCGGGTTCTTGAGCGCCCATTGCCGCGCCGCGACCGCAACCTCGGCGAGCTGCTCGCGGGTCGTGCCGAACTCGTGCATGTGGCGTGAGGCAGCGAGCGCGTAGGCGGTCGAGGGCAGGAACGGGCGGTAGGGCGTCTCGTGCGGGTTGACCTCGCGCATCGAGGCTTGCCGCCGCCCGACGCTGCGCTGGGTGCTGCCGTAGGCGACGACGGCGACGGTGCAGAGGCCGAGCTGGAGCGCCGCCAGCGCGTGCGCGACGTGGAACATGAACGACGAGCCGCCGAGGATCGTCGTGTCGATGAAGGCGGGGGAGATGCCGAGATATTCGCTAAGCGACAGTCCGGAGGTGCGGCTCTGCGTCGTCGCGCACAACAGGCCGTCGACGTCGCGCAGCGCCAAGCCGCAATCGGCCAGGGCGCGGTGAATGCCCTGCGCCATCAGGTCGATCGGGTTGAGGCCATCGACCACGGCCCCGAGATCGGACTCGGCGGCCCCGACGATCGCGGCGCCGCCGCGTTGCAGCCCGCTCACGGCGCGGCCTCGGCCGGCACAAAAACGGGGTAGGGCGGCTCGTCCCCCTCCGGCTTATGCACGCGGAAGCGGACCCGCATGCCGATCTTGACCGCCATCGGGTCGATGTCCTCGACCCGGCTCATCAGCCGGAAGCCTTCGTCGCAGTCGATCAGCGCGACGTTATACGGCGCGCCCTGCTGCGGATGCGTGACGGTGGTGGCGTAGACGGTGCCGAGACCGGAGGCGGTGCGCCATTCCAGGCGATCGCTGCCGGTGAAGGGGCAAATCACGCGCGGATAGAACACCGCCTTTCCGGCGTCGAGGCTGTACTGGTAGGCCAGCTCGCCCCGCGCCAGATGCTCCTCGTAAATCGCAAGCGGCGATTTCTCCATCCCTCACTCCACTCTTGATCCGCCCGGCATTGTGTCGGCTCGAGAGTTGGGCGACAAGAGCCGGCCCCCATCGCTTCCGGGCTGGACTGGGGCGGACCCATTGGTTTCGGACGGTTTCACCGGCTCCACCAGCGGGATCGAGGGCGTCACCGACTCGTTGCGGCCGCGGGGCAGCGCCAGCGGGTATTCCTGCTGCAGGAAGGCGATCAGCTGTTCGCGGACGAGGCAGCGCAAGTCCCACACCTGGCCGGCGTTGCGGGCGCTGACCAGGGCGCGCAATTGGACCATCGTTCCCGGGGTGTCCGTCACCTGCAGGTTGACTACCGTGCCGTCCCACAGCGGGGTCGACCGCACGATCTCCTCGAGCTTCTGCCGCACCCGTTCGACCGGCACGCTGTAATCGACGTTGAGGAGCACCGAACCGATCAGGTTGGCGCCCTCGTACGTCCAGTTCTGGAACGGCTTTTCGATGAAATAAGTCAGCGGCAGCACCATGCGGCGCAGGTCCCACAGCCGCACCACGACATAGGTGCTGGTGATCGTCTCGACCCAGCCGTATTCGCCTTCGACGAGGACGGCGTCTTCGACGCGGATCGGCTGCGTCACCGCGATCTGGATGCCGGCCAGGAGGTTGGTGAACACCGGCCGGGCGGCGAGGCCGATCACGAGGCCGGCAGCTCCGGCCGAGGCTAGCAGGCTGAGGCCGTATTCCCGCACCGCCGGGATCGTCATCAGCGCCACCGAAACGGTCAGGATGACAAGCAACGTCTGCGCGGCGCGGCGCAGGATGCGGACCTGCGTCACATGCTTGCGCGCCAGCAGGTTGTCTTCGCTGTCGATGCGGAAACGCCGGACGTAGAGCTCGGCCCCGAGATTGAGCGCGATCGCCGCGGCCCAGCCGATCGCAAGAATCATCGCGATCAGGAGGCCGCGCGCCAGCATCACCGCCGCCTCGTAGCTTAACCTCGCGGCGGGAACCGCGGCGCCGACGGCGATGATCGCGAGGATCGCGGCCGCGGGTCCGCGCGCCCGGCTCAGCAGCTGCGGAAGAAACGGGCTGAACCGCGCCGCCAGCCGAATCAACACGCGGATCAACCCAAAAAACACCGCCAGTACAACCACCGGCGGAACGATGAGAACAACGAGACTGATGACCCAGGACGGCGCCCAGGATGTTATCGCTCCCGTCACATCTCCCCCTCTACTTCATCCAAAACGAGCGACGACGCAGGGAAAAACATCCGGAGCGCGGCGTTGTTCTTTGTCAATGTCGGAGGAAGCCGCCCGGTTGCAATTTCGGGCGAGACGCCGCTTTTCGTTAGGGCGAAAAAAGCGCATCGTGTTCCCGTTGTGCGGGAGCCGCCCGCGTCGGCGCGAACTCTGGGGGTGGCGGTGAAGCGCGCGAAGCTCTGGCATCTCGTCGTCTTCGCCTTGCTGTGGCTGGCCGCCTGCGTGCCGGTCCATCAGGCGCCCCCGTCGGTGGTGCTACCGCGGGTCGCGGATGATACCGACACCGGCGCTCCGCCGGCCACGGCGGCTCACGCGGGGGGCGCTTTCGCCGTCGCCTACCGCGACCAGCAGGTTGCCGTGCGCGGCCATCCGACGATGGCGCTCTTGCTGAGCGACAAGCGGAGACAGCGCAACGCGGCACTCTGTGCCGCCGTCGAGGCCGACGCGGCGGCCGCTGCGAAGCCGACCCTTTATCTTCTGAGCAGGCGCGCGTCACCCCAGGCGAGAGCGACGGCGATCTCCTGCAGGGATGGCCTCGCCGACTACGACTATTACCGCGCCGGCCAAGACTTGGCGCAGTACGGGCTCGGCGGCGCGGTCGGGCCGGTCGTGATCGCGTATTCCGGGCGGCGGAGCCGCGATCTCGTCTGGGACCTATCGGGCTTCGCGGACGCCGACCTGGCGCGGGCGCTTGCCATTTGGCGTCGGGAGTTTCCGGCCCCGCCCGAGCCGGCGCAGCGGGGCTGGCAGACGGCGGCCATCGACCATGCGATCCGGGCCTCCTTTCCCGGTAAGCATCTCGCCGAAAACCAGTTGCCGCATGCCCTGGAGCGGAAACCGTTGCCGCCCGTTCCACCCGTTGCGAAGCACGACGCCAAGCCTGCGGTGCGCAAGGCCCACCTGCCGCGGCGGCCGCACCCGACCACCGTCGCCGCGCAGGCGAAGCCTCAGCGGTAGCGCGGAGCCTAGTCCTCCCGCTCAACCCTTCTTCGCGTCGGCGTCGCCGTTGCCGCGGGCGGCTGCGGATTCGTCTACCTGCGCCAGGTGGAGCGCGGTGTTGATGATCCCGACATGGGAAAACGCCTGTGGGAAGTTGCCGAGGAACCGCTTGGCGCGCGGATCGTATTCCTCCGACAAGAGGCCGAGGTCGTTGCGCAGCCCCAGCAGCCGCTCGAACAGGCGCACGGCGTCGTCGTGCCGGCCGATCAGATTGAGGCTGTTGGCGAGCCAGAAGCTGCACGCCAGGAACGCGCCCTCGCCGCCCGGCAGGCCATCGACGCCCTTCTTGGTCGAATAGCGCATGACCAGCCCCTCGACGACGAGCTCGCGCTCGATCGCCTCGATCGTCCCGATCACCCGCCGGTCGTCCGGCGGCAGGAAGCCGAGCTGCGGGATCAGCAGCAGCGAGGCATCGAGGTCGCTGGCGCCGTAATACTGCACGAAGGTGTTGCGCTTGGCGTCGTAGCCCTTCTCGCAGACTTGCGCGGCGATGCCGTCGCGCAATTCCTGCCAATGTTCGCGCGGTCCGTCATAGCCGTAGCGCTCGATCGACTTTATGGCGCGGTCGAAGGCCACCCAGCACATGATGCGGGACAGCGTGAAGGGGCGGGCCTCGCCGCGGATCTCCCAGAGGCCGTGATCCGGCTCCTGCCAGATTTTTTCGAGAAACTTCAGCAGCTCCTTCTGAAACTCCCAGACATAGGGCCGTGTCTCGAGGCCATACCGGTTGCACGCGTGCAGCGTGTCCATCAGCTCGCCGTAGACGTCGATCTGCAACTGCTCGTGCGCGGCGTTGCCGATGCGCACCGGACGGCTCTCGCAATAACCGGGCAGCCAGCTGAGCTCGAATTCGGTCAGCCGCCGCTCGCCGCCGATGCCGTACATGATCTGCAGTTCGGACGGATGTCCCGCCGCCGCCCGCAGCAGCCATTCGCGCCAGGCCCGCGCCTCGTTGCGGTAGCCGGCCGCCAATAGCGCGTACAGGGTCAAGGTGGCGTCGCGGATCCAGCACATCCGGTAGTCCCAGTTGCGCACGCCGCCGATCCATTCCGGCAGTGACGTCGTCGCCGCCGCGACAATGCCGCCGGTCGGATAGTAGGTCAGCATCTTCAGCGTGACGAGCGAGCGCACGATCGGCTCGCGCCACTTCCCCTGGATCGAGCAGTGGCACGACCAGTCGTGCCAGCGGTTTTCCGTCAGCAGCAGTTCGTCATAGGGATCTCGCCACAGAAAATGCGGGTGGTGCGAGGGGTACCATATCATCTGGAACGGCACGGTCTCGCCCTCGGCGACCTCGAACTCGCCGACTGTCGTCATTTGCGGAGTGCCGCGCAGCGCGACGGGGGTGATGAACTGGATCGCGTTCGGCCCGGAGACCGCGCTCGGGCCGCCATGGTGCTGCCGCACCCAGGGGATGCTGCGGCCGTAATCGAAGCGCAGAATGAGCTCGGTGCGCATGCGCACGCGGCCCTTGTCCCCGCGGACGATGCGGATGAGGTCGCTCTGCCCCTCCGCCTGCTGCATCGGCATGAAGTCGATGACGGTCACCGCGCCCGACGCGGTTTCGATGCGGGTTTCGAGAATGCCGGTCTCGCCGCGGTACGACCAGGAGCGGCCGGTCTCTTCGTCCGCGGCCGCGATCAGCCAGCGGCCGTTTTCAGGGCCGCCGAGGATCGCCGCGAAGACCGATTCCGAATCGTAACGCGGCAGGCAGAGCCAGTCGATCGAGCCGCCGCGGCTGACGAGCGCCCCGGTATGGGTGTTTCCGATAATGCCGTAATCTTCGATCCGCTCAGCCATGCGATGACGGTTTGCTACTCGCCCGAACGAAGGAACGGCCTCATTGGCCGATCGTTCGCCGGGTCAGATCAGCACCAAGCGGCGGAAGCGCCGACGCGGCGCCCTCCCGCTAGATGACGTGGAATATGAACAACAGAATGATGATCGGGATCGGGATCCCGAGCAGCCACAACAGAATGCCCTTGCCCATGGAGTACCTCGCTGTGCAGGTTCACAACAGCAACAAGACAAGCAGGATGACGATCAGTACACCGACGCCGCCAGAGGGGTAGTAGCCCCAGCTGCTGCTGTACGGCCACAACGGGAGAAAGCCGAGCAGCAGTAGGACGAGAATAATGAGCAGGATGAGGCGCATCTCTTCCCCAATGTTCTGAAGCTGCCAAAATGTAGCTGCCGCCGATCTCTGCGCCAGGCCGCCGCTACGGCGACCCCAACAGAACAAAGGCGCCCGAGGTGAAGTTCCAGCTTGTCGGAAAATGCGGAACAAAAGCGGTGGCTGCGGCGTCGGCTATGGCAAACGGCGGCGGGATGTCGCCGCTTGCATCAGCATTCGGAGGAGCATCATGGCCGCACGACAATCGCCCGCTCAAAAGGAGACGGTCGAACGCGTCATGCACGAGTTCAAGCACGGCGAACTGAAGTTTGCCGGCGGCAGGCGCAAGGTGAAGAACCCGAAACAGGCGATCGCGATCGCGCTGCGCGAGGCGGGATCGTCAAAATACGAGACCCCGAAGGAGAACGCGCGCACTCTTCGCCGCACGAAGGCCAAGGAGCGCCGCGGCGAGACCTACCGCGACGAGGCGGAAGGCCGCCGCACCCGGGCGCAGCTCTATGGCGAGGCGAGGCGCCGCGACATCCCCGGCCGCTCGAAGATGTCGAAGGCCGAGCTGGAGCGCGCCCTCTCCCGGTCTTGAGCCGCACGCGCCGGCGAGTCGGGTCCCGCCTTTGTGCCGCTGACTGGCGCGGGACGATCAAGGCGATTGATCACCTTGCTTGCTGGCCTTGCTGTCGGGGTTGGCGGCGAAGTCGGACGCGCCGGCATGGCGCTGGCGGCCGCCGTGGCTGTGCTCGCCGCCCTTGCGGCCGGCTGCCGCCGCCAAGGCCGGATTGCGTGAAAAGCTGCGGTCTTGCGCGGCGACGTTGTGGCCGCCCTTGCGTCCCGCCGCGGCCGCCAATTCGCGGTTCTTGGCGAAGCTTCGCTCGGCGGCGGGCACGCTCTGACCGCCCTTGCTCGCAATTTCGCGCTGTCTGCGTTCGTCCATCGAGGCAAATCCTCGATTTGAGGTGCGGGACTGGCGATCGGACATAACAGTGAACTCCGCGATTAAATGACCAGCCTCCCCCTTCTCTTGGGCACCGGCCCACCAAAGAAACGAGACCTCGGCCGGCTTTGTTCCGGCGACAACAGCGGCGAGCGGAGCCTATCGGGTGCTTCGGCTTTTCTTTGCAGTGCTTAGATCTGATGTTTAAGTTTATGTTTCGACGGCCGTTACGATGTAGATCGTAATACCGATATGGAAATTGCAAGAATAAGCTTGTTATGCTTCAGCGATCGCCGAACCTGCGAGTCGTCAAGGCCAGGCTCGACCCGGCCATCTTCGAGGCGCCTCCGAGACCGCCGGGTCAAGCCCGGCGATGACGATTTGTTTAGACTAGGAGCAGATTCCGCTCGAATTGCACTCTCCCGTCACCCCCGCGAACGCGGGGGTCCAGGGGCGGCCGACGGAGCGCAGGCATGGATTCCCGCTTTCGCGGGAATGAGGGCTCAAGCTGGCCGGAACCTGCTCCTAGGCCAGCAGTCCCGGCATTGGCTTCACGGCGGCGCTGTCGGGGAAGACGGCAGCGGCGAGGGCGCGGGCATCGACCCGCAAATGGTCGGCGAGGAGGCCCTTTAGCACGGCGCGCAGGTCCGTCGTCGCCTTGAGGTCGCGGTGCTCGTAGAGATCGGCGTCCTTGAGCCCAGGCCAGTCGGCGACGACGCGCCCGCCCTTCAGCGCGCCGCCGGCGAGGATCGCGACAGTGCCGGTGCCGTGGTCGGTGCCGTCGGTGCCGTTGATGCGGGCGGTGCGGCCGAACTCGGTGACGAGCGCGACGACGGTCTCGTGCCACGCCTCGCCCATGTTTGTTTCGACCGCGGCAAGGGCGCCGTCGAGCGCGCCGAGCAGGTTGGCGAGCCGGCCCTTGACCGGGCCCTCGTTGATGTGAGTGTCCCAGCCGTCGAAGGCGAGCGCCCCGACGCGCGGCCCGTCGGCGGCGGCGAGGAACTTGGCGGCGGCGCCGGCGGCCTCGGCGAAATAGACTCGGGTCTGCTGGATGCCGCCCATCTGCACGACCGGCTTGTTCTTGTCCTCGTCGCCGCCGCTCATGCCGCCTTGCGCGATCGCGTTGAGGCCCATGCGGTCCTCGATGACCTGCGCGAATTTCGGCTCGGTATGGCGGTAGAGGTCGAGGAGGCGCAGGGTCGTATCGTCGGCAACCGGCGGCAATCGCTGCGGCGACCACGCCAGCACCGGCGCCGGTCCGCGGGCGACCAGCGGCGTCACCGGGCCGACCGCGAACGCCTGCCGCTCATGCGGCCGCATCCGCTCCGCCGCGGCGAGCGTCGCCACGGCGCGGTTGAGCCACCCGGTATCGACGGCGCGCGGTTTGGCGGCGCCGCTTTCGAGCACGTCCTGCCCGTCGAAATGCGAGCGCTCGCGGTAGGGCGTGGCGACCGCATGGACGATCGTCGCCTGCTTCGCCTGATAGAGCCGGTGCAGGTTCGTCATCGCCGGGTTCAGCGCGAAGAAGCCGTCGAGCGGCAGCGCCGGCGTCTGGCCGTCGAGCGCCAGCCCCTTGTCGCCGCGCAGCTTGGCCCATTCCGGGTCGCCGACCGGCGCCACGGCGCCGAGGCCATCAAGCGCACCGCGCAGCACGATCGCGAGGAAGCGCGGGTCGCGGGCCTCGGCCCGCGCCCGGCGCGGCGTCGCCGCCCACGCGAACAGCGCGCCCGAGGCGGCGAGCAGCTGGCGGCGGCTGGGGCGGGTGCGGTTGTCGGCCGGCATCGTCATCTCCGGATGAACTCGGGGGACATCAGCAGCAGGGTCAGGGCCTGCGGCCGGCTTTCGGCGCGCGCGATCGTCTGCCGCGTCTCGGCCGACGCGAGCGGCCCCAGCGCCGTGTCGAGAATGGCTCTGGGATCGAGCCGGGCGCCAATCCGCTGCCCAATCGTGTTCGCCACGTCGAGCCGTTCGGCAAGACCGTCGAGCCAGGCGGCGTTGTCGTCGGAAAACCCCTTCGGCGCCGGTGGCCGCCACAGCGGTTGGCCGAGCAGCGACTGCGCGCCGACGATCTTCGGCACGTCGCGCACCGGCACGCCGGTCGCGCGCAGCGCCGCGATCAGCCATTCGGCCGGGCGCTTGACCTTGGCCTGTTGCGGGTTCCACGCCTCGGCGGAGGTCACCAGCGCCTTCGTCACTTCCTTGAGGTCGCCGTCCGTGTCGAGAAACCGCTTCGCCAGGCGCTCGACCAGCAGCGCGGGCGGCTCGTCGGCGACGAAATGGCGCGCGAGCTTGGTCGCGACGTGCCGCGCCGTCGCGGGATGGTGCGCCAGGTCGGCCAGCACCGCCCTCGCCTGCTCGACCCCGGTATCGGGATACGACTTGCCGAGCACGGTCTGCGGCCCCGGCTCGTGGGCGCGCTTCAGGAACACGAATTCGCCGCCGTGGTCGGGGTTGGTGGCGGGCGGCAGGATCGTCCAGCCGGTCAGGGTCTTGGCGAACGCGATGACGTCCGCTTGGGTGTAATTGCCGACGCCGAGCGTGTGCAGTTCCAGGATCTCGCGCGCCAGGTTCTCGTTGATCCCCTTGTTGCGGTTGATGCCGGCAACCGAGTCGGGGCCGATCGACTGGGCGTTGTCGAGGTAGACCAGCATCGCCGGATGACTCTCGGCGGCGAGCAGCATGTCGGCGAAACGGCCGAGCACATGCGGGCGGATTGCCTCCCGCTCATAGGCCCCGGCCATGATGGTCGAATCTTCGTTGACGCAGAAATGGTTGGACCAGAACCACACGAGCCGCTCGACTAGGCCGATCCCGGCATCAACGGCGGCCTCCGTGCGCGCCTTCGCTTCGTTCAGGAAGATCTGCCGCGGCACCGGCACTTCGGCCGGCGCGTCCCTCGCGCCGGGCGCCTCGGCCTTGGCCTGCATGACGGTCGCGTCGCCGGCGCCTTCCATCCCGGGCGCCGCGGCGGCCTGCTGCCGCTGCTCCAATCGCCGCTTCGCGTTGCGCTCGGCCCGATATTCGAAGACGGCGCGGTTGGCGGCGCCGCTGCTGGGCAGGTCGGCGGCGACAAGGCCGATGCCGGGCCGCTCCAGTTCGGCGAGCACCGCGCCGCGCGGATCGGCGGCAATAGCGGCGATCGAGCCGGCGCGCGGACCGAACCCGAAGCGATGCAAGGCCAGGGCAGCCGTTTTGGGATCGAGAGCCATCGCGCGGTCCTTCGAACAGTTCGCCGTCGCCTCACGCCCCGCCGCGACGGAGGCGGCCGCCCCTTGCCCGATTATTGGCACGCCGTGTGAATATATCCCCTGAACCGGACGTGCGACAATCGGCCACGCCTACCCGCTAACCATACACATCCGCTATGGCGGCGATAAACAACCGGCATTTTGATTATCCCGGCAAAGCGCATACCGTGCCGGCCACAGTTGAGGGAGCGTTTGCGCATGCAGTTCGGATTGTTCGGCAGCGCCGCGGCGCGCCGCCCCAGCGCGTCGGAAGAGGCCGATTTCGACAGCGCCGAGGGGTTCCGCGACTTTATTGAGTACAACATCGAGGCCGAGGCGCTCGGCTTCCACGGCACCTTCGTCGTCGAGCACCATTTCACCGGCTACGGCCAGGTATCGGCGACGATCAACCTGTTGACGTGGCTCGGCGCCCGCACCCGCACCCTGCGGCTCGGCACCGCCGTCATGGTGCTGCCGTGGCACAACCCGGTGCTGCTCGCCGAGCAGGCGGCGACGCTGGACCTGCTCTCCGGCGGCCGGCTCGATTTCGGCGTCGGCAAGGGCTACCGCTACAACGAATTCGCCGGCTTCTGCGTGCCGATCGCCGAAGCCGATGCCCGCTTCCAGGAGTGCCTCGACGTGATCGTCACCGCCTGGACCTCGAACGCGCCGTTCTCGCATCGCGGCAGGTACTGGCAGTTCGACAACATCGTCGTCGAGCCGCCGACCGCGCAACGGCCGCATCCGCCGATCTGGATGGGCGCGGGCGGCGCCTCCTCGATCCGCCAAGTCGCCGAGCGCGGCTACAACCTGTTGCTCGGCCAGTACGCCTCGCCGGCCGACGTGGCGCAGTCGATCGCGACCTTCAAGGACGCGGTCGAGGCGCGCGGCCGCCGCTTCGACCCGATGCAGGTCGGCGTCACCCGCGCCTTCTTCGTCTGCGACACCGAGGAGGAGAAGGAGGCGGCGTTGCAGCGGCGCCTCGCCAACCGGGTGCGCCAGCTCAAGCTCGCGACGCAGCCCGACGGCACCGTGCTCGGCGGCCCCGACCGCGCCACCGGCGATCCCGACACGGTCAACCGGCGCAGCGCGATGTACGGCACCCCGGACGAGGTCGCGCAGCGGCTGGAGGAATTGCGCGCCGCCGGAGTCGGCTACGTGCTGATCAACGGCGGCGGCTCGGGCGGCGGCGCCCGCGGCCGCGCCAGCCTGCGCCGCTTCGCCCGCGAAGTCATGCCGGCCTTCATCGGCGAGACGAGCGCCGCCGCGATGGCGGCGATATAAAATTCTGGGGGAGAGCGATGCGCATCCACAACCTCTATACCGACGCCAGCGGCGAATCGCATTTTCGCGATATCGAGATCGAATGGGTCGAGGAGCGCCGCGGCAGCAAATTGTCGAAGAAATTGCCCGCGACCGGCGTGATCTTCCGCGAGACCGAGGCCGAGCACAACATCGACTGGCACCCGGCGCCGCGCCGGCAATACATCGTCAACCTCGACGCCGGCGTGAAGATCACCGCCAGCGACGGCGAGAGCCGCTTCATCGCCGCCGGCGACGTGATCCTGGTCGAGGACACGCACGGCAAGGGGCACCTGTCGGACCATATCGAAGGCAAGATCCGCCACTCGATCTTCATCCCGATCGAGTAGCGCCGCATCCACCGATCACGTGGCCGAGGGCCGGCCGCGGCTGCGCTTTTCTGTGATCCCCGATATCCCTTCGCGGCGCGTCAGTTCGGCCGCCACCTCCTCCGGAGTGACGCCGGCGGCGGCCCACAGCACGAGCAGGTGGTAGAGCACGTCGACGCTCTCGCGAGTCAGCGCCAACGGGTCGCCGTGGGCGCCCTCAATGACCGCCTCGACCGCCTCCTCGCCGAATTTCTGCGCGACTTTGGCGCGGCCTCGGGCGAGCAGCTGCGCCGTATAGGAGCCTTCGGGGTCGGCGCCGCGGCGCTGCACGATCACCTGCCACAGCCGCTCCAAGGCCGGCCCGAGCGAATCCGTCATTGCCGCATCCTACAGTCGCACCGGGATGCCGGCGGCGGCGAGCGCCGCCTTGGCCTCGCCGATGCGGTAGGTGCCGTAGTGGAAGATCGAGGCGGCCAATACCGCCGTCGCGTGGCCATCGCGAATGCCCTCGACGAGATGGTCGAGGCTGCCGACGCCGCCCGAGGCGATGACCGGCACCCGCACCGCGTCGGCGACGGCGCGGGTCAGCGCGATGTCGAAGCCCGACTTGGTGCCGTCGCGGTCCATCGAGGTCAGCAGGATTTCGCCGGCCCCGTAATCGGCGAGGCGGCAGGCCCATGCGACGGCGTCGATCCCGGTCGGGCGGCGGCCGCCATGGGTGAAGACCTCCCAGCGGGCCGGCCCGGCGGCCTTGGCGTCGATCGCCGCGACAATGCACTGGCTGCCGAATTTCTCCGCCGCCTCGCGCACAAATTCGGGCCGCGCGACGGCGGCGGTGTTGATCGACACCTTGTCGGCACCGGCGAGCAGCAGGCGGCGGATGTCCTCGACCGTGCGAACCCCGCCGCCGACCGTCAGCGGCATGAAGCACTGCTCGGCGGTGCGCCGCACGACCTCGTAGATCGTGTCGCGGCCCTCGTGGCTGGCGGTGATGTCGAGAAAGCAGAGTTCGTCGGCGCCCTCGCGGTCGTAGATCTTCGCCTGTTCGACCGGGTCGCCGGCATCGGCCAGATCGACGAAGTTGACGCCCTTGACGACGCGCCCGTCCTTGACGTCGAGGCAGGGGATGACCCGCATCTTCAGCATGACGCCGTCTCCGCGAGCAGGCGCAGCGCCGCGCGCAGATCGAGGCGGCCGTCGTAGAGGGCGCGGCCGACGATGACGCCGGCGACGCCGCTCTCGGCTTCCGCCTTCAGCGCGGCGAGATCGGCGAGCGCGGCGACGCCGCCCGAGGCAATCACCGGGGTTCCGGCCTGCCGCGCAAAGCGGCCGACCGCCATGGCATCGACGCCGCCGAGGGCGCCGTCGCGGGCAATATCGGTATAGACGATGGCAGCCACACCGCCGTCGGCGAAGCGGCGGGCAAGATCGACCGCCGCGACATTGCTGGTCTCGGCCCAGCCTTCGACGGCGACGAGTCCGTGGCGCGCGTCGATGCCGACGACGATCCGGCCGGGATGCGCGGCGGCGGCCTGCCGCACCAGCTCGGGGTCGCGCAATGCCGCCGTCCCGAGC
>Ga0209810_1004347_pt1 | contig 13764 bp, 17 predicted proteins | sample Coa_R1_7_FD_187159 | JGI IMG/M metagenome (GOLD analysis project Ga0209810, IMG submission 187159) | Surface soil microbial communities from Centralia Pennsylvania, which are recovering from an underground coalmine fire - Coalmine... | ecosystem: Environmental > Terrestrial > Soil > Unclassified...
AGGGTAACATCGTATTCGGCCACCGTTTCGTCCTTTCGGTTGAGAAGTTTCAGCAAAATGAATCTTCCGAACCGAAACGGTGGCTCCTCGCCACCGTGCTTTTTACAGCATTTTAAGGGACGTCATCACCCGTGGCGCGTTATCGCACTTCTCATCGCCGTTATTGCTACAGCGGTGGCAGCCGGAAGCTATCTCTATTACCGCTCCCAAGAGGAGGGCGCCATTGACCATGCAATGAAAATCCAAAAGGCGCGTGCATCCTTGCAGCGGCAATTTAATGATTTGAACTCGCAGATAGACGAGGCAACAAAGAAAAGAAGCGCTCTCAAGGATTCGATCGATAGATTTAACGAGACGTATAATACCGCAGCGGACGCGTCGCAGCAACGAGGAAAGGAACCAGATGTGCAAGCGCAACTTAATGATGCGCAGGCTGAGCTTGATGCGGTAAACTCGCTCCAATCTGAGATTGATGATATCGAGACGCGGTGCGCTGATTTAGTAGATACGCTGATCGTTAGCTTCGGTGAAAGCCGCATCGAAGATTTAAAGCACGATTGTTCCGAAGGCGTAAATTCTTGGCGTAAAAGTCAAGCTGATTGGTGGCGCGCAGTCAAAGCAATTAATACAGCGCTGCAGGATCGGCTCAATGGTGCATATTGGGACATGCCACCAGATGTTTCATACTATTATCAGGCATCGACCGAAGCATACGATCAGGGATTAACTGCCATTGATGAGGCGACCGCCGAAGGTGCTCGCCTGACGCAGGAAATGAGCCGCAACCTATCGGCAAAAGCGGCTGAAATGAGCGCCCTGAGATAGTACGTTCGTGAAGCCCATTCGTTCAATCGCACTCGGTGCGGCCGGCCTTATCGTTCTGGCGTGTTTGTTTGTCGTCATGCCAAGTCCAGTGTCGGCGGCAAATGCGACAAGAATCTTTTCGCACCTGGCGCCACGCTTAAAGCCCGCCTCCGCGTTCCCCGTTCTTCTGCCGAAGTATCTGCCTGATTACGTTATGCAAAGCAGGAGGCCCAGAGCGTACGCAAGGATCGAAGAAAGTACGTCAAAGCAGTACGATGTGGTTATTGGTTGGGTTCCGGATTGTAACGGGGGTGCATCCTGTTTGCTTGGAGATATCATCGGTTCGACGAAACCACTTCCGTTGACCGGTAAACCCGTTAAGCTTTCTAACGGTGCGACGGCCTACTATACGCCGGCATCGTGCGGCGCGTACTGCGGCGAGGCGACTCTCGCGTGGCGCTATCGCAACGCGTATTATCAAGTCGGAATCCGCGTGGCAAAGGAATCAACTCTGGTTGCCGTAGCGAACAACATGACCGCGTACTGAGCGCGCGAACCGCAGGGATCGCGCACTTCACTTTACGGACCGGCGCCGAAGGATTCGGTCACGCGGGATGCACGAAGCATTTCGCCGATGACGGCGTCGAGTGCCTCGAACGTGTACAGACCCGAAAAGACGGCGAGATCGCCGCTCGTGTTGCGGAACACGAACGAGGGAAGTTGGGGAAGCGCAAGGTCTTTGAATTCCCGCGTCGTTTGCGCGATGCGTTGCCGGACCTGCTCCGATTCCGACGTACGCTCGATTTGATCGACCGGCAGGCCGCTCAAACGCGCAGCTTCCTCGATCGCCGCGTCGCGGCGGCCCATGGGTTTGCCGTCGAGCAGCGCCGCACGGGATAACCCGCGACGCACGCCTGAACCATCCACGCCCAGCGCGCGAATTGCTTCAGCCGCTGCGTTTGCATATTTCGTGGTCGTCTCCGGCGAATCGTGCCATGAAGCGTCGAGCCGCACGCCGCAAATCGCGTGAGTGCGTCCGTAGTACCAAGCCAAGTCGCTCGGACTGAACGGCAGCGGTCCAAAATCGAAGAGTTGCGCGATGCGCCATTCGATACGCACGCCGTCGCCGTACTTTGATTCGATGCGTTCGACCGCGCGATCGGCGATGTGGCACCACGACGAAAGCACGTCGAGGTAGTAGATGACGTCGACGTGCGCCACTACGCGTGCGCCGTTTCGCGGGTACGCAGCGCCGGGAGCGCTTCTCCGGCGCAAAACGCGCCGAGATCGCCGATTGAAAACTGCACGCCGGTAAAAAACGGGCCGAACGCGGCGTAGCGCGCGCTGGCCTCGTCGAACCGCATTTCGTAAATCAGCTTCTTGAAAATCAACGGATCGTCGGCGTACAAATCCACGCCCCATTCGTAGTCGTCGTAGCCTACCGAACCCGAAATCACTTGCGTGACCAAACCGTGGAACGAGCGTCCGATTTTGCCGTGGTCGACCATCAGTTTGGCGCGCTGCTCGAACGGAAGCGTGTACCAGTTGTCCGCACCCTCACGCTTTTTGTCCATGGGATAAAAGCAGACGTAGCGCCGCTGCGGAATGCGCGCCCAAAGACGCCCGGCATTGCGCGGATGAGCGGCCTGCTCTTGCAGCATTTCGTCGAACGCGGCGTTCCATTCGGACGAATACGGTTTCAGCTCGCGTTCGTTCAGTGCTGCGTGAATCTTCGCCGTTGCGTCGTACAAGCCGAGTTCCAAAACCGAGACGTAGGAATCGCGCGGCTCGAGAAAATCCGCCAGCTCGCAGCGATCGAGCAAGGTTTGCGCGTGCGCCAGCCCTTCGAAGGCCCGCGAGTAGTGCGTGAACATCAGATCCGCTTTGTGTCCGAGGAGTTGTGCCGCGCCGAGATCGCTCTCCTCATTGTCCGCAAGCGGCGAGAGCGCGCCCACCGCTTCACGCACGATGCGCGCGCCTTCCGGCGTCGAAAGCGCGGCCCAGCGGCGCCGGTCGAACGCGAACATCCGGTGCAGAATCCACCAGCCCTCGATCGTTTCGTTCACATCCGGATGGCGCACGGCTCTCCTAACTGCGCGCAAGCGCCTTGACGCGCTTGACTTCCGCTTCGACTTCCGCCGCGAGCGTATCGGGACGTTCGCGATACTTCGCCCACAATTGCGGCATGTGCGCGATGTCGTCCAGGACGCGCGCGTAGACCGCATTCACCGGCGTGGGGATGCCGTGATCGCGGCCCGCGCACGCTACCGCGCCGTTGAGAAAATCGACTTCCGTTTGCGCTTTGCCGGCGCGCAGATCGAGGAGCAGCGAGGGCGGTTTCGTGCCGCGGGCACCCGCAACGCGACCCGCGAGCAGCCGCTTCGCAATCGGACTCGGCAACGTCGCGGCACCCTGCAGCGCCCGCACCGCGTAGCGCGGCAAGTCGATCGCCGCGATGTTCATCGCTTGCATGACCGTGCGGACCTCGCGAATCGCGCGAATCTCCAGCGTGAAGATCTCGTCGAAGTTCACCATGCGGTTGGGCAGCACGTTGAGGATCGCACAGCTCGCGTTCGCGACGATGTTGAGCACGAGTTTGGACCACTTGAGCGCGCGCCAGTCCTCGACCACTTGAACCTTGATGCCGGTGCTTGCGAACGTGGCAACGAGCCAGTTGTACGCATTGCCGCCCATCGGCGCGAGCGCGAGGCCGCCGTCCCTGGCCGCGCGTCCGTGGCCGTTTTCGCGCGTGCGATCGACCGGCGTGGTGAGCGCCGCCGCGACGACGTTGTCGCGGCCGAACGCGGCGGCGAGCTTCTCTTCGTTGCCGACGCCGTTTTGCGGACTCACGAAGACGCACTTTTGCGGATAGGGCACGGCTTTGCGAAGCGTTTCGACTGCGCCGTCGGTGTCGTAGGCCTTCACGGCGACGACGGCAACGTCCGCGTCTACCGGAGTAACGTCCGCGATGTCGCGCGGCGCATACGTAACCTCGACGTTGATCGACTGCAGCAGGTCGCCAAGGTACGTGCCGACGGCACCCGCGCCGACGATGTAAACTTTCATGCTACGCCCGTGGAACCGAAGCCGTTCGCGGCGCGCGCGCTCTGCGGCAACTCCTCGACGAGATCGAACAGCGCACGCGTTACGGGAGCGATCACGAGCTGCGCGATGCGTTCGCCGCGGCGCACGACGAACGGTTCGCTGCCGAAGTTGGCGAGAATGACGTTGATCGGGCCCCGATAATCCGCGTCGATCGTGCCCGGTGAATTCAGACACGTGATGCCGCTGCGCAGCGCAAGACCGCTGCGCGGGCGCACCTGCGCTTCGTGCCCGTCCGGCAGCGCGATTGCAAAGCCGGTGGGAATCAACGCTCGTTCACCCGGCGCGATAATCGTGTCGCGTTCCACCGCCGCGCACAAATCCGCGCCTGCCGCGTGCGCGCTCATGTAGCAAGGCAACGGAAGGCCCTCGCCTTCGGGAAGCCGTCTAACTCGGACGTTCAGCGCTTGCGACATAGCCGGGTGCCCTCATTTGGAGAGCAGGGCTGATAACTCTTCTTGGAAACTCTCGACGTCGCGGAATTGCCGGTAGACGCTCGCAAAGCGAATGTACGCAACCTTGTCCAGGTTGCGCAGCGCCTCCATCAGTTTTTCGCCGATCGTGGTGGAGGGAACTTCGCTCTCGCCGCGCGCGAAAAGCTCGCGTTCCAGGTCCGCAGCGACGGCCTCCATCTGGCTTTCCGAAACCGGGCGTTTCTCGCACGCGCGGCGCAGGCCGGCTAAAATTTTTTCCCGGCTGAACTGCTCTCGGCGGCCGTCCTTTTTCACCACGAAAAGACGCGGCGCTTCCATGCGCTCGTACGTGGTGAAGCGATGCTTGCACCGCGGATCCAGACACTCGCGCCTGCGCCGGACCACGTTCTCGTCGTCGCGGGAATCGACCACGCGGGTTTCGCTTTTTCGGCAGGTAGGACAGAGCAGCGGATCAACCTCATTCCCGGCAAGCCCACATATTGTGGGTCTCCCCATTATAGGGTACTACGAATGGCCTGGCAAAAATCGCAGGCGCGATCTGTATTGACAGACTTCGATATAGATAGTAGCATCGATGAATGTCGATGCAGCGATGCTGTCCGCCGCCGGGCTTCTCCCACGAGGACTTCGAGGAGCCGGCTTCGCTCTTGAAGGCGGTCGCGGACCCCCACCGCCTCGCCATCCTGGCCTCGCTGGCGCGCGCACAGCGCGAAATATGCGTGTGCGATTTCACGGCGGGCCTTCCGCTCAATCAGCCCACCGTGTCGCATCATTTGAAGATTCTGCGCGATGCCGGATTGATAACCTCGCAGCGTCGCGGAACGTGGGTCTACTATCGCATCGCGCCGGACGCGGAGCAACGGATGCTCGACACTCTCACACTGACGTTCCCAAAGAAAGCTTTTGCATGAAAACCCACTTGAATCTAGGGGTAACCGACCTGGACAAGAGCGTCGCGTTCTACCGCACGCTGTTGAACAGTGAGCCCGCCAAACATTTTGCCGACTACGCGCTTTTCGTCACGGACGATCCCGCCCTTGAACTGGCGCTCGACGTAAACCCTGAAGCGAAGGGCCCGCACGGCGCGCACTTCGGCGTCGCAGTCGATTCTGACGACGCGGTTGAGTCGGCAATCGCGCGATTACGGCGTGCCGGCCTTGAAACGCTGGTCGAACGCGAAGAAACGTGCTGCTACGCCGAGCAAACGAAGGTGTGGGCAACGGATCCCGACGGGCGCCGCTGGGAAGTGTACGTGGTGCACGAGGAAACCGAAGAGCGCGACGGCATGGCGTGCTGCTTGACGGGCTGACGAGGCGGAACGGAAAAAGGAGCGCGCCCTATGGCGCGCTTCCCTGCAGAGCGGCGATGATTGTGAATGAGGCGCTCGCTATGGGCGCCGCGAATGCGCGCGGCTCAGCTGGCCGCGCCGATTTTGAACATCTTCGTCCCGCACTCGGGGCACTTTCCCTCGGTCGCCGGGCGGCCGTTCTTCATCGTGATCTGGACCGCGTCTTTAATCTGACGCTTGGTCTTGCACTTCACACAGTAGGCTTCTGCTGCCACGTTTGACTCCTCTGAATGCCGGCGCGGGCTTCCACACGGGCGGGGCGTTGTGAGCGCGCTTATTCCGAAGCGCCCCTTCGTTTCCTCGTAGCCAAGGCGGCGTACATGCTCTAAAGCGAGCCCTTGCCGCTTCGCCTGACTAGCGTGAAGGCAATCGCGCATGGACCACCCCACGTGCGTGCCGTTCGAGGACCTCGCATTCTTCAGACCCGCGGAGCTGCCGCGGATCGTCGAGCGCATCTGGTACGTCGGGAGCCTCGAAGGTTTGCGCAGACCGGTAGTCGCGATCGTGGGCACGCGGGCAGCTTCGGCATACGGAAAGGCAGTGGCGCGCCGGTTCGCATCGGAACTCGGCGGCGCGGGTTGCTGCATCGTTTCCGGTTTGGCGCTGGGCATCGATGCCGCGGCGCATGAAGGCGCGCTCGATGCCGGAGCGCTCACCATCGGCGTGCTGGGCGGCGGCCACGCGCACTTCTTCCCGGAACGCAACCGCGCGCTCGCGCAGCGCATGGTTGAACGCGGCGGTGCGGTCCTCTCACCGTTTCCGCCCGAACACCCCGCATTTCCGGCCCAGTTCTTGCAGCGAAACGGCATCGTCGCGGCGCTCTCGGATGCGGTCGTCGTCATCGAAGCGCCCGCGCGCAGCGGCGCGCTCAATACTGCGGGATGGGCCGCGGGCCGCATTCCCGTCTTCGCGGTTCCCGGAGACGTCGACCGCGCGCACGTCGCCGGATGTCACGCGCTCATTCGCGACGGCGCGACGCTCGCGCGAAGCGCGCAGGACGTCTTGGACGATTTGCGTTTGAACCCGCAGCGCGCCGATGCCCCGCCTCGCCGATCCGGATGCGAGCAAAGCGGGATCGCGGACGATGCGGTGCAGGAAAAGCTTCGGCGGCTGCTCTTCGAAGGCGAACGCTCGCTGGACGAGCTGCTGAGCGAAAGCGGTGAAGCCGCCGCGCAAGTGTTCGCCGCGCTCTCGATGCTGGAATTACGCGGCGAGATTGAAGCGCGCGCCGGGCAGCGTTACTGCATGCGCCGCTGACGCAGCGCGATACTCATTCGCGGCGCGGTCGCGCGGGAGCTCTTCGGGATGTGGTGCTCCCAATGTTGTTGCGTGAGCCCGCTCATGTCCAGCAAACTTCCCGGCTCGAGATCGATGGAAAATCGCCGCCGAGGGCGCGATTTGCTGCGGATGTGCATCTCGCGCACCGCGCCCAAACTCACGAGGGCCACGTGCGCGCGATCGATCAGATCCTCCGTGTGGTCGCTGTGCCACGCGACGCTGTCGCTTCCGTCGCGATAATACTGCACCGAAACGGCGTTGAACCGCACGCCCACAAGCTGCTCCACGCGTGCTTTCACGCCGGCCAGTTCCGGACGCAACGGTTCGTCCGGCGCGCAGCGCGCGAGCAAGCGCGGAACGGCCACGGTGTGGTCGTACATCCACATCGTTTCCTGCGCCCACGGAAGCGAGTTCTCGAGTTGCGCGAAAAGCGCCGCGGCCTCGGCAGCGTCGAGCACTTCGGGATAATAGACGATGCGGCCGGTTTCGTCGTCGACGAACGCCCGGGCGTCCGCGCCGAACAGGCCGATTTGCTGCGCCACACCGTTTTCAACCCGGAGCGGCGGGCCCGCGTTGCGAACAGGAGCGCGTGCAGATGCGGATCGTTGCCGTCGGAAAGCTGAAAGCCGGCTATGCCGCACAGGCCTGCGCCGAATTCGCCAAGCGCCTTCGCCCGTATTATTCGCTCGAAACCTTCGAGGTGCAAGCATCGGACGGCAGCGATCCGTCACGGGCGCTTCGGGAAGAGGCCGATGCCGTCCGGCGACATCTGCACGACGACGATTGCGTGTGGCTCCTCGATCGAACCGGTGAAGAGCTCTCCAGCGAAGAGCTGAGCCGAAAGATTGCCGGCGTTGCAAACGCGGGAACGCGGCGCATGACCTTCGTGATTGCTGGCACGTACGGCGCGGACGAGGCGCTGCGCGAACGCGCCGGCTTCGTGTGGTCTCTTTCACGTTTGACGCTGCTGCACGAGTGGGCGCGAATGCTCGTGCTGGAACAACTGTATCGCGCGGCGAAGATCGCGCGCAATGAGCCGTACCACCACTGAACGGATGCTCCCGGAAGAGGCGCTTGGGGCGTTCGGCGCAGCGCTGACGCAGGCCGTCGCCGAGCGCTATCCTCAATCGCCGCCGCCGGAGATTACATTCGAAGCGCCGCGGCGTCCGGAATTCGGCGATTTCGCGACCAACGCCGCCTTTGCGCTCGCGCGCATCGTCAAGCGTTCGCCGCAGGACGTAGCCGCGGAACTCGTTGCCGCAGTGCTCGAACGTGAAACGCGGTTGTGCGATCTTTTCTCCGAAGTGACACCGGCGGCGGGATTCATCAACCTTCGCCTCGCGCCGGTGGTGTGGCAAGCCGTGGTGGCGCGCATTTTGCGCGACGGCAGCGATTTCGGCAAAGGTGAAAAGCGCAAAGCGCGCATTTCGCTGGAATTCGGAAGCGCCAATCCGACGGGTCCGCTCGTGGTCGTCCAAGGACGTACGTGCAGCATCGGCGCGACGCTGGCCAACACGATGCGCTACTGCGGATACGACGTTTTCGTCGAATGGATCATCAACGACGCGGGCGCGCAGATGGAAACGCTGGGACGTTCGCTGTACGCGCGCTATCGCCAGTTGTTCGAACCGGGCTTTCCGCTGCCGGAAGACGGATATCCGGGCGACTACCTGCCGCCGATCGCGCAAGCGATGGCGGAAAACGACGGCGAGCGGTGGGTGAGCGCGCCCGAATCGGATTGGCTGCCGTACTTCGCCAAGTTCGGGCGCGACCGGCTGCTGGCACAGCAGATGCGCACGGTCGCGCGTTTCGGCGTGCACTACGATCTGTGGCAAAGCGAAAAAGAGTTGCACGAAGGCGGCCGCGTGCGCGCGGGCGTGCAGCGCCTCATCGACAAAGGCGTTACGTACGAATCGGACGGCGCGCTCTATTTTCGCGCGACCGATTTCAACGACGACAAAGATCGCGTCTTGATTCGAAGCGACGGGCGCCCCACGTACTTGGCCGCCGACGTGGCGTACCATTACGAAAAACTCCAGCGCGCCGACCGCGTCATCGACGTGCTTGGACCGGATCATCACGGCTACATCGGACGTCTAAAAGGTCTGGCCGAAGCGCTGGGATTCACCCGCGACGCGCTCGACGTGCTCATCGCGCAGCAGATAACGCTGATGCGCGGAGAGGAGCAGATCAGCATGAGCAAGCGCGCCGGACACATCATCACACTGGACGACATCATCGACGAGGTCGGCGTGGATGCCGCGCGGTTCTTCTTCGTCATGCTCTCGCCGGAATCGCCGCTCACGTTCGACCTGAAGCTCGCGAAAGAGCAAAGCAACGAAAACCCGGTGTACTACGTGCAGTACGGACACGCCCGCATCGCGTCGGTCTTCAAGAACGCAGACCCTGCGGAAGTCCAGGAGGCACGCGCGAGCGCGCCGCTGGCGGCGCTTCAACATCCGGCCGAAATCGTGCTCGCACGCCGGCTTGCGGAGCTTCCGCGCGTTGCGCAAAACGTGGTCGATCACCTTGCGCCGCACCGGCTGACGCGCTACGCGCGGGACATCGCCTCGGAGTTTCACCAGTTTTATCACGAATGCCGCATTTTGACCGAGCGACGTGAGGAGCGCCTCGCGCGGCTGGCCTTGTGCATCGCCACGAAAACGGTGCTTGCGCGCGTGCTCGGCCTCATCGGGGTGAGCGCTCCCGAGTCGATGTGAGCGGTTCGACCATAACGATCGCGTCGGAAGGCACCGGCGTTTCCATCACGGTGAGCGGCTGCGGCACCGGCTGATCGACGGAGTCGATTTGACCGTGCATCCAAGGCCCGAGGAAGTATTTCCAGACCAATTTCGCAATCGCCGCCGCAGGTATGCCGAGGATCAGGCCGGGCAATCCGAACAATTCGCCGCCCGCGAACACCGCGAACATGACCGTGATCGGCGAAACGCCGACCGTGCCGCCCATGATCTTCGGAACGAGCACGCTATCGCTCACGCGCGCGACGGCAAACGTGACGACTTGCACCGCGATGAGCACGAACGGCCCTTGCGGCGCGGCGAGGATCAGCGCGATGATTTGCACGACCAGCATCCCGATGATCGGAATCGCGTAGCCGATGGCGCTGAGAATGCCGAGCAGCAGCGCGAACTTGAACCCGAACATCGCCGTGACGGCCGCGATCACGACGCCCGTAATGACGCTGACGATGACCTGTCCGGCGATGTAGCCGCCGAAAACGCCGACGGCTTCGGCGGAAAGCTGCCGCGCCGCGGCGCGCTTGCTGGGCGGAAACAGGCCGGCGAAGCTGTCCGCCAATCGCTGCGGATTGAGCAGAAAGAAGAACGAGAGAATGATCGCCGAAAATGCGATGAACAGGCCGGTCGCGATGTTTAGCGCAAACGCGCCGAGCGACGCAACGGTGAACGCGATCAGTTCCGCGATGCGCTGGCTACCGATTTGCTGAATGTTGAGCATCTGCGGCGGGATGTACGCCTGCGGGAAATGCGCGCGAAGCGCCGTCTGCACGCCGAGCAGCCACGACTGCATGCCGTGCAAGTACGCCGGCGCGTTCTGCAGCAGGATCTGCACCTGAGCGATGCTCATCGGCACGATGATGAGCAGGAGCACGATGGTCGCGACGATCAGGACCGCATAGACGATGCAGATGCCCCACACGCGGGGCACGCGTCGCTGCTCCAACCGTTCGATCACGGGATGGACCGCGGACGCGATGAACGCGGCGATGAGGAAGACGGCGATGGTTTTCGGAATGCGCGTTGCGAACCAAAGGGCGCACGCCGCAACCACGACGGCTGCCACCGCGAGCCATATGCGGCGACGGCTCGTTGCTACAGCGGTTTGCACAGCAAACGCCGCTCGGTGAGATAACCGGCTCGTTCGTAGAGCGCGCGTGCGGCGGCGTTATCCTCGGTGACCATCAATCCCATATACGGTAATCCTCGCCGGCGAGCCTCATCTTCGGCGGCCGCCAGCAGACGACTTCCTATACCGCGGCCGCGGGACGAAGGTTCCACGGCCATGTATGCCACGAAGCCTTGCGGCATGCGGGTGACTTCATCCGGAAGCGTGTCGAGCATGAGAATGAACCCGACGCGCACGCCTTCCTCTTCGGCGACGAGCAGCGCGTGCGACTGATGGAACGCGAAGTCGAGCAGTCCGTCAAAGCTCGCCTCCAGCATCGCTTCGTTGACGTATCGAAAGCGCGCGACCGAGTCGCCCATCGTGCGTTTGCCGAGGTCTTGCACGAACGGCCGATCCTCGGTTCGGCCGTCGCGAATCACGAAGGCTACGCCGCCGTCCGCCATGCCGGCAAACATTCCTCGAACGCGTCGATGAGCGCGGTGTTCTCTTCCTCCGAACCGATCGTGATCCGCAGGCGGCCAGGCATACCGAGCGCATCGCCGCAGCGAACGATGATGCCGCGACGCAGCAGATCGTCGTACGCGCGCGTCGCGGTGCCGGGAACCTCCACGGCGTAGAAATTCGCCTCGGTGGGGTAGACGTGCAGGCCGAGCGCCTGCAGACGGTTCACGACGAAACTCTTGCCCGCCGCATTCGAGGCAAGGCTTCGCGCAACGAATTCTTCGTCGTCGAGCGCCGCGTTCGCGCCGAGTGCCGCGGGGCGCGAGATGTTGAACGGCAAACGCACGCGGTCGAGCCAGCCGATCATCTCCGCGTCCGCAAACGCGTACCCGAATCGCAGCGATGCCAAGCCGTAGATCTTCGACATCGTGCGCAGCACGATCGTGTTCGGGCGCTTCGTAACCAGTTCGACGGCATCCAGCGTGCCGGAACCCATGTACTCGCGGTATGCCTGATCGACCAGCAGCGTGACGCGCTCGGGCAAGTTCGCGACCAGCTCGCGCCATTGCGCCGGCGAAAGCGCCGTTCCGGTGGGATTGTTCGGATCGCAGACGATCGTCAGTTTTGCGCGCGGCGTAAGCGCGTTCAGCATGGCCTCGACGTCGTGCACGCCCTCGCGCAGCGGCACTTCCACCGCGTTTGCACCCGTCAGCACCGCTGCAAGCTTGTACAGCAAAAACGTCGGCGTCGCCATGACCGCCTCGTCGCCCGATTCCAGCAGCGCTTCGCAGACGATGTTCACCAGTTCGTTGCTGCCGTGCCCGAGAACCACGTTGCCCGCGTGCAAACCGTACCGCGCCGCAATCTTCTCCTTCAGCTCGGGGTAGGCGTCGTCCAAGTACAAGTGGAGCCTGTCGACGCGGCGCAGCGCAGCCATGGCTTTGGGCGAACTGCCGAGGGGATTTTCATTCGAGGCCAATTTGACGATGCGCTCGAGACCCAGAGCGCGCTGCACCTCTTCGATCGTTTTTCCCGGAACGTACGGCGCGAGTTTGCGCACGGCGGGGCGGCTCACGCGCGACGCGACCCCGGGTCCGTAATCGGCTCTCCGTTCGCGCATTGCGGGCAGTGCGCCGGATCGTACGATTCGATCGGCATGTCGAGCAGCACGTGAGTCGGGACGCCGAAGTTGGCGTCGCCGCGGCGGACGATCGCGCCGATGCCGGCGATTGGCGCGCCGCATTCGCGGACTACGCGCAGCACTTCGTTTACGGATCCTCCCGTTGTGATCACATCTTCGACGACGAGCGCACGGTCGCAGGGCTCCAAACGGAAGTTGCGCCGCAGCACCGGAACGCCGTTCTCCTTTTCAACGAAGATCGCTTTGGTGCCCAGCGCGCGAGCCACCTCGTAACCCAAGATGATGCCGCCGACGGCGGCGCTGACGACGATCGTGGGCTTTGCGTCGCGAAATGCAACAGCGATCTTCCGCGCGACGGGTTCGACGATCGCCGGGTCCTCCAGGATCCGGAATTTCTGGATGAAACGATTGCTGTGGCGGCCGGAGCTCAGGCGAAAATGCCCCTCCAAGACGGCGCCGCGGCTTTTGAGCACGTCCTCGAGGGGCGGCGTTGCCTTCGCCGCCTCAGAAGGACGCATTCACGCTTCGCATTTCGTCGAGGATCGCCCGCGCCGCCCCGAGGGGATCCGCCGCTTCGACGACGGGACGCCCGACAACGATGTAATCGGCACCGGCCGCGACGGCTTGCGCCGGCGTCGTCACGCGTTTTTGGTCGCCGTGCGCCGCGTCGGACGGACGGATGCCCGGCGTGAGCGTGAGAAAGTCGGTTCCATGCGCTGCTTTGATTTCGCGCGATTCGCGCGCGCTGCAGACGACGCCGGAGCATCCGGCGTCTTTGGCAAGCCCTGCGAGTTCGACGGCGTTCTCGAGCGGGTCTCCGCTCAGCCCGACGGCACGCAAATCGTCCGCGCCCATGCTGGTGAGTATCGTTACGGCGAAGACGTGCGGCGGCGTCATGCACAATTCGCTCGCGCGCTGGTTCGCCGCGTTGACGGCCGCGCGCATCATCTCGGCACCGCCGAGGGCGTGAACGTTGACGATATGCGTGCCGTGGCGCACGAGCTGTTTGACGCCGGCCGCGACGGTGCGCGGAATGTCGTGCAGTTTCGCGTCGATGAAGTGCCGCACGTCGCGTGACTCCATGTATGAAAATATGCGCTCGCCGTATCCGTAGAGCGATTCCAATCCTACCTTGTACAAGACGTCCAGTTCATAGAGCTCGTCGACGAGCCGTTCGGCCGCTTCGGGCGAACGTACGTCGAGCGCCACCACGAGCTGCGCCACTACCCTTCGTCTCCTTCGTATTGAAACGCGCTCGCGAAACCCACGTTGCCTTTGCCGACGATCTCCGCAATCGAATTAAGCCCCCGGCGCGCCAAATAGTCGCGCAG
>Ga0209810_1004352_pt1 | contig 13759 bp, 17 predicted proteins | sample Coa_R1_7_FD_187159 | JGI IMG/M metagenome (GOLD analysis project Ga0209810, IMG submission 187159) | Surface soil microbial communities from Centralia Pennsylvania, which are recovering from an underground coalmine fire - Coalmine... | ecosystem: Environmental > Terrestrial > Soil > Unclassified...
AGGATATCCCGTACCTTCATGCCGACAGCATATAGCGCGTTCGGAGTCGGGAGAAGTAAAAAGCCACTTCTTTGCCGTCCTCTCCTTACTCACTCAGGATTCGTTCCGGAAACAACTGTTGTAGCAGTTCCTCTATCTTGACCGCAAATGGACCTTTCAATTGGATGGCCAAGATTTGCCCTGTTGGATCACGCAAGAGAATGTCCGGCGCTCCATTGGCCGATTTGTTCCCTCCGGATGGGTTATCGATGTTGGCCAGGTACAACCATTCCATCAAGCATTTCAAGGCGTCTGCTCTCTTGCCTAGTTGAAGCAATGCTCGCGCTTGACCGAGCAAGCCGTCCATCAGCAAGCGTCGAGCCGAGCGGATGCCTTCCGTAAAGGCTTTGGATGCGGCACGCGGATTATCTTCTACAGAGTCGAGATAATGTCCAAGCTCAATGGCCGCCCCAGGGGAATTCGGATCGATGGCAACAGCGCGCTGGAGAGCTTCTTTCGCTTCATCTAGACCGTGAGAGGGTTGTTCTTGAAGCTGTACCAAGCTGGCCCAAAGGATATGTAGCTGCGCATTGCCGGGCCAGGATTTCAGCAATTCCTCGACCTCGCTCAAGGCGAGATCGTGCTGCTCGTTCTTCCAGTGGCGAAAAACCTTGGTCAGTTTTTGCTTAAAGGAACGCGTGCTTGTCATGATCGACGCCCTCGCCCTTTCTGCCGCAACCGCTCGGCTTGCTCGATCAGCTTCTTCATCTGCCGAGCCTTCGGGTCAGGAGGGTTTGCAGCGGCCAGTTCCTTGATTTCTTTGTAGGTCTTCTTCCCGTAGTCCTCGTGGTACGACTTTGACCTCTTGAGACTGCCCGAAATCAAATCATCGGCGATGTCGCTATCTTCCTCCACGTTGCCACCGAGCCTTCTCCTGCAACTTGTGTTTACATCTTACAAAACGTCGTTCCTGCCTCCGCCGCTTGGGCGATCTTCGCTTTTTTGTTGGCAGCGAGGTGTTCGAGTACCAAATACACCGTCTCGGCCGCATCGGCGGCACCCATGTCATGCGCGATCTGCTCGGCGGTTCGCGGCGTGGCTGACAACGCCTTGACAATCTTCGCTTGCAGCTCCAACACGGCAGCGGCGGCTTTCTTGCCTGCTTCGACGCCCGGTTGATGGTAGGCGTTGATGTTCACGAGACTGCCATAGAAACCGACCGCGCGCTCGAACAGGGCGATCAAGATGCCGATGGTGCGCGCATCGACGCGGCGCACGGTGATCGTCAGCGATTGGCGGTCGTTTTCAAATAGGGCCGAGCGTGTGCCGAGAAGGAAGCCGTGCAGATAATCGCCCGCGCCGACGCCTGGTTGCACTTCGACCGCAGCGCCGCCTGATTCCAGCACGCGGATGAACGTCACAAAGAAATTGTTTACGCCGTCGCGCAGTTGCTGCACATACGCATGTTGATCCGTCGATCCCTTGTTGCCGTAGACGCTGATGCCCTGATCGACGCGCTTGCCGTCCAGGTCGAGTCGCTTGCCCAGCGACTCCATCACCAGCTGTTGCAGATAGCGGCTAAAGAGAAGCAAGCGATCTTTATAGGGAAGTACAACCATATCCTTCTGTCCCTTGCCACCGGTGGCGGAATACCACATCAGTGCAAGCAGAGCAGCCGGATTGCGGCGCGTGTCATGTTTGCGTGTTACCTCATCACAGGCAGCGGCGCCGGCGAGCATCGCATCAACGTCGATTCCTTGCAGCGATCCGGGCACCAAGCCGACGGCGGACATCTCGCTGGTGCGGCCGCCAACCCAGTCAAACATGGCAAAGCGATGCAGCCATTTCTCAGCGACGGCTTGCTTGTCCAGATGCGAGCCGGGCATGGTGACGGCGACGAAGTGTGGCGCGAAATCCAGACCCGCCGACTTAAACGCGGCCGCAGTGACAGTCATGCCGTTGTGCGGCTCCGGCGTGCCGCCGCTTTTGGACATGACCAGCACTAGCGTTTCTTTCAGCTTGCCTTCCAGCGTGGCCAGCGTCCGGGCCATGCCGTCCGGGTCGGTGTTGTCGATGAAGTGCATCGTCATGCGATCCCGGCCCGGTTGACTCAGCGCGTCGGCGACGAACTCCGGCCCCAAGGCCGAGCCGCCGATGCCAATCGATAGCACCTGTGTGAACTTTGCCGCGCCCGGCGGCTTGATCTTGCCGGCATGAACGTCCGCGGCGAACGCTTTGATGCTCGCCACACTGTCGCGGATCTCTTTGGCGATCTCCGGCTTCGGCGCTCGCTCCGGAGCGCGCAGCCAGTAGTGGCCAACCATGCGCTGTTCGTCGGGATTGGCGATGGCGCCTTTTTCCAACGCATCCATCGCCGAGTAGGCACGCTGCATCGCCGGCTCCATGCGCTCCAGGTACGCATCGTCGAAGTGCATACGGCTGATGTCCAACGTCAGATCGATCGACGGGGCGGTGCAAAGATATTGCTGATAGCGTTTCCACAGATCCGCAGCGTTCATGGAACATGCTCCTCTGCAAAGATTCGGGCGGGCAAATCGCGCAACCTTTCCTATCTTATTTTTCTCATCCTCTCTTGACCGCTCCGCTCCGACGCCGGAATCCTCCTACCGCCTACCGTCGCGGCTCTTAGCTTCCGCGGCGACCGCTTCGGCCAGCAGCGTCGCTTAGCTGCCGCGGCAGTTTGAAATCGATCGTTCGCAATTTGCGAAGAAATTCGTTGACAACTTCGCAAATTGCGAATACCATCTCTCGAAGATACCGATAACTTAATCAATCAGGATCGAGACCTTGTTACGAATGATGTTCCCTAGCGATGCGAAAGCCATGAATGAGACTTACCTCCTAGTAGCGTTCCTTAACTGGCCACGAGAAAGGAATTCACGTGCGCGTGATTTCGCCAAAAAAGCTCCGCCTCTTCTGGAGCAATCCGCGACATGCCGGCTCGGAAACGCCTCTGCGAGCATGGTATCAAGTAGTAAAATCCGCCGACTGGACGTGTTTTGCTGATGTTCGCACGACGTATCATTCGGCAGATCTCGTCGGCAACAAGGTAGTCTTCAACGTCGGTGGCAACAAGTATCGGCTCATTGCCGTGATCGACTACGAGGGCCACAAGCTCTTTGTCCGATTCGTTCTCACGCACGAGGAGTACGACACGGGACAGTGGAAAAGCGATACCTTCGGCGAGGATTGGAAGCCGCGGAGTCGGGAGAAACTCGCCCCTCCGACGCCGCGAGGAGCAAAGAATCGAACTGACCAAAGAAGCCGGCGTAAAGGCCGGCGCAAAAAGAGAGAGTAAATTATGAAAACGAAGCGGAAAGTCGGCAGTCGCCGAGATGCTTACCTGGAATTGATCCAGCGTTTCCCGCTTCGCCCGATCCGGACAGAAGAAGACTTGGACCGAGCGATGGAAATCGTTGATGAATTGACTGACCGGGATAATCTGGATGAGTGGGAAAAAGATTATCTTGACGTGCTCAGCGACCTGATGGAGCGCTACGAGACGGAACAGCATCCGATCGAACCCGTTTCAGATGCCGTAATCCTGGCTCATTTGATTGAGGCCAAGGGGATCACTCAGGCGGAGCTGGCTCGCGAGACGAAGATTGCGGAATCGACCATCTCGGAAGTCCTCAGAGGGAAGCGCACCCTCACGCGCTCCCAGATCGGCCGCTTGGCACGCTGCTTTGGAGTGGGACCAACAGTCTTCCACTTCAAGAACTGACCAGCGCTTTGACCAGCAGCGTCGCCTAGCTGCCGCGCGGCAGCTCGAAGCCGAGCGTCAGCTTATCACGACCGCGATGGTTCTCGGCGGTAGCGAACTTGTGTGTCCGATGTGCCGTCGCTTACGCTTCCGGCTCGTTACCCTTGCGGCAGACCGCTACGCACTTCCTTTTGCTGTCGGCAGTTCCTCTCGTCGCTCTCCGGTGACTTCTTTCCCATCCGCTCCGTGATCTCGCTTTTTTGGCTGTTCGGTGCCGAAATAGCCGGTCCAGGCTAGATCGAGCACCTTGGGGCTTAACTCCAATGGTCTGCCATGAAAGCGACAGATGTCGCGGGCGCGTTCGATCAGGTCGCGCGGCTCACACGCGCGCAGCTCTCTGTTCTGCACGCGGTAGCGCTCCAAGAGCTGCTCCATCACTTCCTGAGAGACGGCGGCCCCATGACGCTGGGCATAGGTCGTGAAAATCCGCGTGTATTGCTCCGGCGTGGGCTCTCCCAGATACACACGATAGCCCATGCGCCGCAGAAACGCCGGGTCCGTGACCGTTTCCAGACTCAAGTTGGTGGCGATGATGAGCACATGGCGCAGCGGCACCTGGATCTTTTGCCCCGTGCGCAGCGTGAAATAGTCAATCTGATACTCCATGGGTGTGATAAAGCGATTGAGCAGCTGTTCGGGCGAGACGCGCTCGCGTCCGAAATCATCGACCAGGAACACGCCGCCGTTGGCCTTCAAGTGCGGCGGCGCCTCGTAATAACGCGACGAGGGGATAAAGATCAAGTCGAGCATATCGATCGTTAGCTCGCCGCCGACGATGACCAGCGGACGCTTAATGCGAATCCAGCGCTTGTCGATGGTATCGGGCTGCTCGCCGGGGATGTCAACGGGATGGTGGACGTGCGGATCAAACAGGCGGATCACGGTGTCGCCGGTGCTGATGGCGTAAGGGATCCAGCAATCGTCGGGATAGGCATTGGAAATCATCCGGCCGAGGCTGCTTTTGCCGTTGCCGGGCGGCCCGTAGACGAACAGGCTGCGCCCGGAGGAAACGGCCAGGCCGGCCAGCTGGGCCACCCGCGATGGCAGGACCATGCCCGAGAGAGCGGAGGTCACGTGCTCCGGCTTGACCGGCAAGGCGTTGGCGAGTTGCCAGCGCAGCATCGCCGTGTACGACTCCAGACTGACAGGTGCCGGCCCGATGTAGCCGCACATTTCCATCATTCGGCTGCCGTCCTCGCGGCCCCGGTCTGTGATGCGGAAGTGCGAACGGGCATCGCTGACCCGCATGGTTTCTTCCAGCAATCCTTCGCGGCAGACCGCATCGAGGATCTCTTGAGCCAGCGGCAACGACAGGTGCAGCTGCTTGCACACCCAGTCGGTGGAAAGCCGGGCCACGGTGTAGGCGAGCCTCACGACCAGGTCGGTCAGAACTCGTTCTTCGAGCCGGGACTCAGCTATCGTGGCCGGCGCCTTGGGCGCATAGATGTCGCCCACACGGAAGATAGCCGGCATATTCGGGTCTTTTGCGGGGGCGTCGCCAGTTGCAGCACGGGGATCCATGGATGTCATGCCTCGCGGGTTGGGGCGTTGGGTCGGGATTTCATCTCGAAGGGAAAAACAGTCGGGCGTCGTTCGCTGCATTGCGCCGAACGAAGGTTCTCGTCCTCCTACTTTCATATCTTGTCCGTGCGTGAAGCGGGCGTCAAGCAAATAGTTCAAACAATGCACGACAGAGACAGCGGCGGGCGGATGGGCTTGACCGTGAGACACCGGCCATGCTAAAAATGGCATAATAAACGCCAAAGAAAACCAGGAGGCGAAGACGGATGAAAAGGACAAAAACAGTCGAGAAAGTGCAAGAAAGCAGCGGCAACGTTTTCGCGGATCTTGCCCTGGGTAAGCCGCGCGACAGGCTCGTCAAGGCAGAGCTGGCGCATCAAATTTGCCAGGCCATCGCCGCTCGCCGGCTCACGCAGACGAAGGCAGCCGAGATTATGGGGTTGGACCAACCGAAAGTATCAGCCTTGATGCACGGCAAACTCAAGGGATTTTCGGTGGAACGGCTCTTTCAGTGCCTCAACGACTTGGGCCATGAAATTCAGATCACCATTCGACCTGTGCGTCAGGGCAGCCGCCGGGGCGATACCCATGTCGTCGCCGTGGCCATGTAAGCGTTTCACGAAAAGCGAGGCTTCTCATGGCGAAGATTGCCCTCATCCCACTGCTGCTGGCCGCTGGTTGCTTGGTCGCCGGAATGTACGGTGCGCTGCACAATCAGATCTCCTATACGGTTTCCCCCGACTACTTCCATGCTTTTAAGTTCCGCCAGTTCAACCTCCCCGTGGACTTACGCGGTCGCATCGGCGCGTCCATTGTCGGCTGGTACGCTTCCTGGTGGATGGGTCTTCTCATCGGCTTGCCGGTGATGGTTGTCGGGATGATTTTACCTGGGTGGAAAGCGTATCTGAGTCGCTGCTTGGCAGCCTTCGCGGTAGTCGCCGGTACGGCCCTGATCGCCGGTATTGGAGCATTGATCTATGCGTGTTTGACTATCTCCGAAGCAACTCTACCCGATTTCTGGTATCCCGATGGGGTCATGGACAAAGTGGCTTTTGCCCGTGCGGCCACCATGCACAATTTCAGTTATCTCGGCGGATTTCTTGGCATTATCCCAGCGGCGGTGTACTTGATAATTGAACGAATTCGACTTGCCAAACACTGTAGCAGACCAGTCACGATGGGACACGGCTAACGGTCTGCTGTATCTCTGCCGCCGGAGCAGCCTCCGGTAATGTGGAACTGCCGGAAACCGAAGTAGTGGCCCCGGTCGGCGGCGGTGCCTGATTTGCAGTGCCCTCCAAGCGAGATTTCAGTTCCGCTAGGTGACGGTACAGCACCGCGATGAGTTCATCATCCTCGATGTAACCGAGTCCCTTGCCGACATGGACTTCGCCCAAGAATCCGAGGTGCGCCATCAGCTGACCGAGCCGTACATCCGGCGCTAAATTCCATACTTCGGCCAGCACTTTCAGAGCCTCGTGCTGCGTCTCGCTCATGGCAGTAAGTCTCCGATCTTCGGCTCCCCGACGAATGGTTTGGGAAGCGTGCCGATTACTTCGACCCGGATCAGAGTGCCGGGAGCCAGCTTGGCGATGCGGGTCGCGCGGGTAACGCCATTATACAGCACCAGCACGCCGTCCGTTCCTTCATACACCCACGGAGGCGGCATACCGACCGCTGACCGGCCGAACAAGGCAATCTGTCGGGCTAGCTTCGCCGGGTCCGCTCCCTGCCGTCGAGATGGCGGAACCCGCAACTCGCGGGGATCAACATCGCGGAAATCAGGCATCTGTGCTGCTCACGCCAAAGCGCGGCTGACAATTAGCTGCGCCTCCGCGACGATTGCTTGCAGATGCTTTTCGTCCTTGAAGCTCTCGGCGTAGATCTTGTAGATGTTCTCGGTGCCGGAGGGCCGCGCGGCGAACCAACCGCTGGTGGCGACGACTTTCAGTCCGCCGATGGCCGCGTTATTGCCGGGCGCTTTTGTCAGCTTGTTCGTGATCGGCTCGCCGGCCAACGAGGTCGCCGTCACCATCTCCGGCGACAGTTTTTTCAGCGCCGCTTTTTGCGCCGGTGTCGCCGGGGCGTCGATGCGCGTGTAGCAGGGCGAGCCGAATTTGCGTGTCAATTCTTGGTAGTGTTCGCCGGGGTCTTTGCCGGTGCGCGCCGTGATCTCGGCGGCAAGCAGGTCCATGATGGGGCCGTCTTTGTCCGTGGTCCACACGCTGCCGTCGCGGCGCAGGAAGCTGGCGCCGGCGCTCTCTTCGCCGCCGAAACAGAACGAGCCGTCGAACAGTCCCGGCGCGAACCACTTGAAACCGACCGGCACTTCGCACAGCGTTCGCCCCAGATCCTTGACGACTCGGTCGATCATGCTGCTGCTAACCAGCGTCTTGCCGACCGCCGCTTTCGCCGGCCAATGGGGGCGATGCGTCAGCAAATAGCGGATGGCCACGGCCAGATAGTGATTAGGATTCATCAGTCCTGCCGACGGTGTGACAATGCCGTGACGGTCGGAATCGGGATCGTTGCCGAAAGCGACGCGGTACTGGTCCTTCAACTTCACCAGCTTCGCCATGGCGTAAGGGCTGGAGCAATCCATGCGAATTTTGCCGTCGTGATCGACCGTCATGAAAGCGAAGCGCGGATCGACCTGCGAATTGACAACGGTAATATTCAGACCGTAAATATCCTTGATCGGCTCCCAGTAATGCACCGTCGCGCCGCCGAGCGGATCGACGCCGAGTTTCAGGCCCGCCGAACGAATCGCCTCCATGTCGAGGACGTTGGCGAGATCCTTGACGTAGGGCAGGATGAAGTCGTCGGCGTGCGTCGTGCTTGCCTTGAGGGCGGATTCGTAGGGGATGCGTTTCACGTCCTTGTTGCCGGCGCGGAGGTGAGCGTTGGCGCGGTCCTGCACCCAGTTGGTGATGTCGGTATCGGCGGGTCCGCCGTTGGGCGGATTGTACTTGAAGCCGCCGTCCTCCGGTGGATTGTGTGACGGCGTAATGACGATGCCATCGCCGCGATGTTCGGTACGGCCCTTGTTGTAAACGAGGATGGCGTGCGAGATGACCGGCGTGGGGGTGTAGCCGTCGTCGCGCTGGATGATGGTTTCGACGCCGTTGGCGGCCAGCACTTCCAGGGCAGTGCGCTGAGCGGGGCCGGAAACGGCGTGTGTGTCCTTGCCCATGAACAGCGGGCCGTCGATCTGCTTCTGTCGACGATATTCGCAGATGGCTTGCGTGATGGCGAGAATGTGGGCTTCGGTGAAGGTGCCATTCAGCGGCGTGCCGCGATGGCCGCTCGTGCCGAAGCTGACCAGTTGCGTTGGGTCGTCGAGATTTGGCCGGCGTTCGTAGTAATCGCGCTCGAGGCAGGTCACGTCGATCAGTAGGTCGGCGGGAGCGGGTTTGCCGGCCAGGGGATGTATTGCCATCGGCTCTCACCTCTCAATCTTGATCGCGCCCAATCTCTTGTCGGTTGACAACGAGACTGACGACTTGAGTGAACCAGCGGTCGCCCTGTCGGACCCAACGCTCACGGAACATGTGGAACCTGTGGGCATCGTCTTGCCAGACCGTGTACACATAGGCAAAGGGCCCATCATCATGCTTGCTGGAAGACGCATCGAGATGAAGGCTGATGCGAACATACCAAGGACGGATCGTCCCGTATGCCTCCTTGAATTCTTGCAGTCGTTCCGCATAGGGAGTAAACTTCGTTGTGGTTTTTTCGCGGATTCTTGGATCGATCAAGGAAAAACATTTCTCCCAGAGACCCCGGTTAAACCACTGGTACATCTGTTTGACTCGCCGTCGCAGAGCTTGGCGCTCGACAGTTGCGTCAAGAAGAGAATGTTTGGTTCGGATCATGATTTATATGGTCCCAGAAGAGCGATGAGGGTTGAACCACTCGCCGGTTTTTGGATCTTTATCCGCACTAATCTTGACGTTCGTACAGTTCGGTTGATGGTAGATGAAATACCATCGTTTCCATCCACGTCTATTATCGGGAGGATTTCGCGTTGGCCCATCTTCTTCCTCCGAAACCAAATCCCACTCCCAGGCCGCTTCGTCTTCGGGCAACCCCTTCCACGGTTCGTCCCAGAGTTCTTCGGCTCCCATGTCGCTGATGGAATTGTCCCACCTCGTTGAGTCCTTTTGATCTTACTCTACCAGGCTGTGTCCGCTATGTTGCTCCCTTCATGCTTCGTCCGGCGAGCGGGGTCGCGTAAGCGCCCCGAGTGCTTGCGAATCTCGGGGCGCTTACGCGACCCCGCTCGCCGGACGGATCATTTCTTCACATGTCGATCATCATTCCACAGCCGCAGGGCCGGCTCGTCGAGATTGTGCTCGTATCCAAGAATGCTCAGTGCTGCGGTGCTGAGCAGCAGAAATCGCCCATCCGACGCGGGTTTGCCGAGCCAACGCGCGCCCAGAACACGCAGGAAATGGCCGTGCGAAAAGAGAAGAACATCGCCGCCCAGGGCGCGGAGCTTGGCCACGATGCGATCGGCCCGCGCGCCAACCACGTCGGGCGATTCGCCGCCGGGGCAACCGTCGCGGAACAAAAACCAGTCGGGCCGCTCCTTGCGGATGTCCGCCGTGCGCTTGCCCTCGTAGTCGCCGTAGTTCCACTCCATCAGATCGGCATCCACCTCGGCCTGCACACCGAAGCCGGCCAGCTCGCAGGTACGGCGCGCGCGCTGCAAAGGGCTAGTCAACACCTTGGCGAAATGCGTGCCGCGTAAGCGATCCCCGAGGTTGCGGGCGTTGCGTTCGCCGTTTTGCGTAAGCGGGATGTCGCTGGTGCCGGTGTGTTGGCCCGATAGCGACCATTCCGTCTCGCCGTGGCGGGCGAGATAGATTTTCGGCAACGCCGTAGTCATAGCCGCCGTCTCCTCGTTGGTGGTGGACCTGCCGCTTGTCCTTCGCGTACACTCCATCCGAGCCTGAAGCGTAAGCGAAGGCGCTTCGCTTACGCTTCAGGCTCGGACGAAAGCGCTGCGTGCGCGGCTCGGATTATTATAGGGAGAATGTGAAAATGCCCACGGGAGCCACGCTCCCGTGGGCAGAGGAAGTGAGTTACTGCTTCCCTTTCCCTTTACGCTGGAAAACGCGGATCTCCGTGATTTTCTTATCCTCGGTGATAATCAACGCACCGACTCCCTTCTCGGAGATCTCGGTGAACATCTTGTTTTTCAAACCGTCAGGCAGCTCATCGCCGGCTTCTACGGATTTGGTTTCCTTGTTGAACTTGCCCTGGACGATCTTGACATTCTTGGCGACGGGCAGCGTTTGCTCCTCGCCTCGTTGGCCCTTGCCTTTCCTTTCGGCGAAGGTAACCTTGTTGCCGTCCACTTTGGTGATGACCGCCCGGATCTCATCGGCGAGGACGACGCCGACCGAGAGAACCAGGACCAGCGAGGCAGCAATGACTTTCCGCAACATAACCTTTACCCCTTGCAAGAACACCTCTACAAAGTAGCCCGACCCAGTATCGGGACCGTTCGCGGAGCCTCTGAAGCATGGGCGTGGGCAACGGATTAAACCCGCTGCCCGCGCCACAGTCTCGCTTTGGGATGTTGATTCGGAAAAAATTCTATGCCGCAACGGATTGCCGTCTCGTTTCGTTTCTCGTTTGGCGCGAAAGGAGAAACCGCAACCTTACGGTGCGGGCAACGGCTCCGGCGGGGCCGGCTGCGTGAAATCGATGCGGAACCAGTCATTGGCGCGGACATGAATGACCCGGCGGTCGGTGACGGTTTTGCCGTCGGCTCCGGGGTAGCGAACGACGATGGTGTAGTCGTAGAGCTTGTTGGGCGTCAAAGGCGGCGAGACGAACTCGCGGGTGGGGCCGGTCTGCGTGGTTGTATCGCCGTTGAACAGCACCTCGGCATTTTGCGGCACCACTAGCTGCAAATGAGCCGCGTTATCCGGCGGCGGCGGTGTCTGATTGCCCGGCACTCCAGCGACCGGAGGGACGCCGGTCCCACCAGGAGGAGTCACCACGACCGTTGTGGGATTCACGATGGTCGTACCGCCGTAATAGGGGCGATACGCGCCATAGCTACCGAGTCCGTAGCCCAAGCCAAGACCCAGGCCGAAACCCAAGCCGGCCAGCGCCAGTGTCGGCGGATAGTATCCGTAATAGGGCCGGTAGAAACCATAACCATACGGAGCGTAAAGGCCGGCACGATAAGGGCCGTAAGCGGCAAAGCCGTGGTGCGGGTAGTAGTAGCCGCCGTAGTGAAAGCCCGCGCCGCCGTGATAGCCGCCCGGTCCGTGGGCGTCCGCCGGGGTCAGAAACAGCGTCGTCGCCAGGGTTGCCGAGCCAAAAAGGAGAGAGAGTCGTCGTAGCATGAGACATCCTCCTGCCTTCGCCAGTTGTGGGGTGGGCCGAGTCTTCGAGGCCCACCCCACAACTATTTCACTTGCATCAACCAAGCGATGGTTCGCAGAGAGGAATGCGCGCAGGATTGTGGCGACGAGGTCGGGGAGATGTGGAACATTCGGCGCGATCGGCAGCACTGGAGCAAGCGTTAAACTGCGCCTCCCTTGCCGTCTTTGCCGTCTTTGCCGTCTTTCTTTTCATCGTCGGGTTGTCCGCGGCGGCGTCCGGGCCAATCGTCTTCTTTACCCCGCTCCCACGGCTGCCGCGCCAACAGGGCGCCGACGCCGATGGCTCCCAGCGAGGCCAGGAAAAGGCCAGCCAGCGGCAGAAAGTTTCGCCGCGACATCGACCCGGCCGCTGCGCCTGTGGCCGGCGTCGCAAGCGTGGACGCCGGAGCGCTCAGGCTGCGCACCGAGCCACGTTTTTTGCAGACCCGACACATAATCATCTTGCCGCCCAGGTCGTCGGCGACCTCGTAATTAGCCTTGCAATGGGGACAGTCAAAGCGAATCGCCATGATCTCCTCCTTGCGGTTTGTTTACCGTTTCATGCGAAACGATAATCCGCGGTTAGACGAGCTTTCCTCTCCGAAATTTACTCTATCGGACCATTTATGAGAAGAGCGTGAGTTGGGCAGTAATTGCACAACGGCACAGCGTTTGCGATACCCACAAGCGAAAGGCATCTTTTGCTTGCCTGGACAGGCAAACAAAGGTACGATAAGTGCGGAAAGGATCAGTTAGAATGCTCGGCACAAGTGCGTTCCCACGTAGAACGTGGGAACGAGCCGTTTCATCCTCCTGGGGAGATGCGCCATGTGGGATTTTGGGAAACGATGGGGCGTGGGGGTTGTCAGCGTAGCGGCCCTGCTGGCGTTGGGGCGCCAGACAATTGTCGGCCAGCAGCCGGCCCCTCCCCCCAATCAAGCTGCCAGTCAAAATGTCTACGTCAATCCGTATGCTTCGGCCGGACGCGCTCCTACCGCTTCTAACGGAGGAAGCCGACTTGGCTACGGCTCGCTGTCCCCCAGCAACAGCGGTTCGCCGGGCTTGGGCTACGGCAGTCTGGCTGCCTCCTATGCCAACCCCAACATGGGCTATGGCACCCTGAACAATACCAACACCAATCCCAATCCCTATGGGCCGTATGGGTACGGCATGTGGGGCACGCAGTGGATGATGAACCCGTATCAGGGCTATCTCAGCGGAGCCGCCGATGTCACGCGCGCCAACGCCGACTACTGGCAGGGTATTGCCCAGGCTCGGCTGGTACGCCAGGAGGCCATCCGCTCCTCGATTCAAACCCGGCGGGCCATGATCGAAGAAGCCGAGTGGGAACGGCAGCACATGCCCGATCCGGAAAAGATCCGTCAACAAAACCTGGAACGCGAGCTGAACCGGGCGCGCAGCACTCCGCCGCTGCAAGACATTTGGGATGGCACCGCGCTGAACGCTCTGCTCCGCTATCTCATCGCCCAGCAAGGTCAGGGAATGAAAGGCCCCAATGTCCCGGTGAACGAAGATACGCTCGATCACATCAATTTGACGGTCGGCGGTACGCGGGGCAACGTCGGCTTGCTCAAGAACAACGCCGAGCTGCAATGGCCGTTGCCGCTGCAACGCGAACTCTTCAAGGAGCCGCGCGAGAAGATCAACGGGCTGTTGCGCGAGGCCTACAAGAGCGCAGCCAACGGCACCAAGCCGGATAGCTCCACGATCAGCGACTTGCGGCACCATTACGATGCGCTCAGGAGGACGCTGTCCTCCAACATCGATCAGCTGACGCCGGACGAGTACATCGACGCCAATAAGTACGTCAACGATGTGGGCCGAGCAATCGACGGCTTGAAGTCGGCCAATGTTGGGAAATTCCTGGACGGCAGCTGGAAGGCGAAAGCCCACAATGTGGCCGAGCTGGTGCAATTCATGCGGGAGAATGGCCTATGGTTCGCGCCGGCGACGCCCAGGGATACGGCGGCTTACGTTTCGCTGTACAACTCTTTGGCCTCGTTTGATCGCGGGATGCAGCGCAATTCCCGCGAGAACAGCAGCGCCGAAGGCGAGAGGTAAAAACCATGCA
>Ga0209810_1004353_pt1 | contig 13756 bp, 6 predicted proteins | sample Coa_R1_7_FD_187159 | JGI IMG/M metagenome (GOLD analysis project Ga0209810, IMG submission 187159) | Surface soil microbial communities from Centralia Pennsylvania, which are recovering from an underground coalmine fire - Coalmine... | ecosystem: Environmental > Terrestrial > Soil > Unclassified ...
AAGCTGGTAGGATCCCTCTGGGAGATGGGGAAACTGAAACTGGCCGCTGGAGTCGGTCCACGTGACCCAGGCCTGGTGAGTGCTGATACTCTCGACGCGGATGGTCGCCCCGGGCACGGGCAGACGCTGTGGGGTGCGGACGTGACCCACCAGTGCCGGGGCCTGCTGCGCCGATACACCTCCTGCTGCCAACAGGGCCATTAGAGAAAGCAGCACCCGCACCCAGCCATGCTGCTCGCGCACCGACGAACCTCGCTGCCCCTTGCGTCCACTTGGACGTCTGCCTTAAAGGAACGGTTACAGGCAAGGGCACACAGGAAGCTTCGGTCAGCGCGCTCCGGCAAGCCTTAGTCAGCGTCTCGCCGCAAGGACGCAGACGAGAGCTTTAGAAGTTGATGCGCCCCACCAGTTGGATGACGCGTCCGCCTGGATCGGCCGTCCCGTTGAAGTCAGAATAAGCCGTTGTGATCTGACCGAACAAGGGCGACTGCAGCGTGCGATTGGTGTACATGAAATTGGCGTTGTTGAAAGCGTTCAGGAATTCAAAGCGCAGCTCCAGCTTGACCCGCTCGGTGATGGGTGTGGTCTTTTGCACAGCCAGGTCAGTACGCAAAAAGGCGGGCCCGTAAATGAACACGTTCGGGCACATCACGCCCGGCGTGGTGCAGGCGGAGAGGACGGCAGGATTGGCCCTTTGCATGTTCGGACCTAACAAGGAAGCGGGGAAATACCAGACGGCTCCGGGCGCCGGTGTGGGCGTTTTGTAAATCCCCAGCTGATTCTGCAGCTGGCTGGCCGTAATGCCGTGCAGAACCACGCCGCCATCGTTCTGGTTGTAGGTGCCGCCAAGCCCGCCGACCAGCAAAAAGGGTGTGCCTGATTGATAGCGTCCCAACGCATTGAGCTGCCATCCTCCGAGGATGCGATTGAGCCACGCGTTGCGGGCCTGGAGCCAATGGCCGGGCCCAAAGGGCAGCTCCCAGAGCGCCTGCAACTTGACGGCATGGCGCATGTCGAACGGTGTCGGTCCGCGACTCAGGCGCGGTGCACGGAGTGTGTTGAAGTAAGAGTTGCTGTAACTGGTGTTGCTCGAAGCGAAGTAGACGGCGCCATTGGTCAGCGATTTGGAAAACGCATAGCTCACATCAAACATCAACCCGCGACTCAAACGTCGTCGGACATTCACCACCAGTGCATTGTAGGTGGATTGGAAACCGTTGCGGAACAGGTAGGCGCCGCCGGTCGCGTCAGGGTTGACCACCCAGAAATTTCTCGGATAGCCGGCCAGCAGCAGATTCTGCCAGTAGCTGAATCCCGTGAGCAAATTGGCCACCGAGCCCGCCTGGCCGGTGCCCAGCAGGCTGACAAAGGAGCCGCTGCGGAAGTTAGCGTTGGTCTGCGTAGGCGCTCCTGCCCCGGCGTTCGTCGAACCGGTGAAAGCAGCCGTGAACACCGGCAGCGCGCTCTGACCGGGCAGACCCCAGTCGGCAAAATTATTCACCGTCTGTTGACTCGAGGGAACACCTGCAGCCGCCTGTGCGGCCAGACATGCCGTTGCGTTGGTCCGGCAAATGGCCAGATTGCTGGCCGCGTTGATGAATTCCTTCAAAAAGCCGTTCTCGAAAATGTTCACCTCGTTCAGATTCAGCGTCTGCCACAATCCGACGGCATGATTGCCCACATAGCGCACCTCGACGGCCATTTTCTGTCCCAGGGCGCGTTGTACACCGACAGTCCAGGATTGCACATAGGGCATGTGCAGGTTCGGATCGAACAGGGCCACCTGCTGCGAGGCGGTCGGATTGATGGGAAAACTGTTGGTAAACTGAGACGGGCTCTGCGCCAGGGTGGGGATCATGAGATCCTGTAGACGCAGTGAACCGGCGGCAAACTGGCCGGGGCCGATTGGCCCGTTCGGGCTCACCGGGGTCGTAAACTGCACACCGCTCCATCCCGGATTGCGCTGAACGATGCCACTCCACGCGAACAGACCTTCGCGCGAGTAGGCGACCGAATAACCGGCACGGAAGACACTCTGTCCGGGCGCGCCGAACAACCACTGCCAGAAACGGTGGCTGAATCCCGGCTGCCAGGCCAAACCCAGGCTCGGGGCAAATCCCTTGTACCAGTTGTGATACCAGGGCCGATCACCGTTGAGCACAAAGACAGGCGTCGAGCCTGTAAGGACTCCGGGTTGAAACAGGTGATTCAGACCACTCACGCCAAACAGTCCGGCATAGCCCCCCTGCACAGTGAAATATTTGTTCAATTCATCGACCGGAACCCCTTCATATTGCCAGCGCAGGCCGTAGTTCATCGTCAGCGAAGGCCGCACGCGCCAGCTATCCGCCGCGTAGATACCAAAATCTGTCGAGTGCCAGTGGTCGGTATTGGGATGACCGGTGACGAACTGCCGGCTGTCGGGATCAAAATTCACTTGTCCGGAATAACCGATGATGCGTCCAGTAAGCACCCCGTACAACTGCTGCGCGGTGGCCAGATCGGCGGCTGTAATACCGGGCAGAGTCGAGTTGTTGAAGTTGGCCGCCATCGGATCCGTGGGCACCATGCCGAGCTGGACGTTCGCGACGGCGGCGCTGTAATCGGCCAGATGCGGTGCCTGGCGCGTGACCGTAAAACCGAAGGCCAAACTGTGAGCGCCCCGTACCCAGAGGTAGTTATCGATCAACTGACCCATGGCGTAGGTGTCCCGGCTCGGTTGATAAGCCCGCCAGGGTTGATCCATCAGGATATTGCCGCTCGTCGGTCCCAGAACAGGCCGAATGCGGACCGTTCCCAGGTTGGTCTGTGCCTGCGGGTAGATACTCAGATTCAGGTCCGGCAAAAATGACTCAGGAGGCGACTGGAAACCGAAGCGGAGCTCGTTGCTCCGGCTCGTGCCGATGGTCCACCGCCAGGCCCACACAAACATGTTGCGGTTGGCGTAATAGCTGCCCAGGTTCCGATTGAAAGGCGCCACGGGGAACGTTTGATCGCCGTTGTTGAAGACATTCGGACTCTGTGCATAGAAACCGTAGTGGTAGTCGAACTCCAGGGCGTGGGCCGGGCTCACATTCCAGTCCAGTCGAACATCGGGGAACCGCCAGTCGTAGCCGCCGGGATTGTTGAACGTGATGGCCTGCTGATAGAGCGAGGGCGGGGCCAGTTGACGCACACCGGGAGCAGTGACGGCCTTCTGGAGCGCCGCCAGGGTCTGCCCTACCAACGTGTCGATCTGTGCAGTGCCTCCGTAGTTTGCAGCCAGAGCAAGGAGGTTCGCCGTACAGGTCATGGTTGCCCCGCTGCAGCTTAGCCACGGCGGGGGATTCGCTGGCAGTTGGTTCACCGGATAGGTGAACAATCCCTGAGAGGCCTGTGCGTTCAGAATCGTCCGCGTGCGGGACACGGTCACTGGGAACTTGTACCAATCCAGATCAGCAAAAAAGAAGAGCCGGTTCTTCAGCACCGGCCCACCCAGTTTGAACCCAAACTGGTTGTAGCGCATGCGCTGGCGCGGTGTGCCGGCAAGATTGTTGAAGTAATAGTTCGAGTTCAACCAATCATTCCGAAAATACTCCCACACGCCGCCGTGCCAGTCATTGGTACCCCGCTGGCTGACAAAACTCATCTGCACGGCACCCTCGCCGGTGTCGCTGACCGCATTGGCGGCCGTGGTGATGTTCATTTCCTGTATGTCGTCAATATGGGCCCGGATCAACGTGTAAAAGCCATCCGTGGATTTGCCCGGATATTGCGCATTAATGCCATCCAGGGTGATGTTGATGACGCCATTGGGCAGGCCAGAAAAGGTAGTGTTCCGCGGAGCACCGGTGGTTTGAGCACTCGGTTCGTACAGAGCGAGGCCCAATGGCTCGTTGAAGTTCAGGGGCAGGTGCGTGATGGCCTCACCCGTAATCACGGTACTGACCGAGGCCTGGGCTGTATCGAGCACCTGTTGACCCGCCTCGACCGTTACAGTCGAGGTCACACCGCTCAGACGCAGCACGACCTTCAGATCGTAGGTCTGACCGACGATGACGCGGACACGCTGGAAGAGAGCGCGTTGGAATCCGCTGGCCGAAACCTCTACCGTGTAGTTGCCCGGCGGTAGATTGCCTACAAAGAACCTTCCATCGCTGCCCACCTGGACCCGGAAAGTGCGATTCGTCGCCTCGTCGGTCACCTGCACGGTAGCGGTGACCACGGCGGCACCGCTGGGGTCCAAAACGGTTCCCGTCAGGGTGCCACTCGGGTTGACCTGTGCGTGCAAGCACGCAGCGGCCGCGACAATGCCGAGGCTACAACAGAGGCTTCGTCCGAACCCGATCATCCTGCGCATCGTTACCTCCCTCGCCCGGACCTACTGCTTTCCAGCCGCCGTCGATTCGGCCGTCCCGGAAGTCTCCGGTGGAACTGTGGCCACCAGCGGCATGAGGCCCCAGTGCAGTAACTTTTGGTTGAACTCGGGGATTTCCTTTTCGAGTAACGTGCGGTACTGTTCGCGCGCAGCCGCGAGCTCTTGCTGGAGCCGGTGGAAGACCTCGAACTGCTGATCAGTCGGCGGATAATCGGCGCTACCCGCAACGTCGCCCCCACCCGTTCCCACAGCGGCGGCCAGCCAAATCAAGCTCAAATACAAGCGATAGTGCTCGGGATATTCCTTTTCGTCGCTATTGGCCAGCGAGGGCGCAAAAAGGGTGCTCTCGAAAGCTTTCAGCCGGGCATCCATATGTCGTACCGCTTCGAGCGCATCCGCACGGCGCGGCTGCTCGGCTAACGCACCGCTTAAATCCATCAGCTGCTTCCGTAACCACTCGACCTGGTTGGCTATGTCCGAAACAGCAGAGATGGCATCGCGGATCTGCAGATGGAGCTGGACCGAAGCGCGGATATCGGCTTCGGATCCGTTCGAGTGCGGATCCTTGAGCACGGTGAGCTTTTGTGTGTACGTGCTGCCCCCTACGCTGAGGCGGATGGTATAGACGCCTGGGGCGGCTAACGGACCTACCTGCCCTCCCTGAATGCCCCAATGGGTGATCGGACGCCAGTCACGCCCGCGAAAGCGTGGTTCCTCCCAAATGTGGGGATTATCGGGGGCTGGGGTGCGGAGACGGATCAGCCGGGGTGGCTCGTACCGCAGATCCCAGTAGACGCGATTGATGCCTGGCTCGGTTGGGGGCTCTAGCGTGCGGACCAAATGCCCGGCGGCATCGAGCACTTCGAGACGCACTGGCTGATGCGGTACCGACTTCAGGTAGTAGTTCAGGATGGCCCGACCTCCCCGCAGGAACCGGTAGGCAGGTCGCGGGGGGAACAAATAGGCATCGCTGCGCTCAATCTCGGGTGTCATCTGCTCGAGCGGCGTGATGTCGTCCAGAATCCAAAAGCCGCGCCCGTAGGTAGATACCACCAGATCGTGGAACCGCTTCTGGATCTCGATCCACGAAACCGGTGCGTGTGGCAATCCGGCCTGCAGAGGCCGCCAGCTTTCCCCGTCGTCGGGGGAGTAGTAAAGGCCGTTCTCAGTGCCTGCAAACAGCAGTCCGCGTCGGTTGGGGTCCTCGACGATCCGATTCACAAAGCTCAATGGGCCGGGCGGAATGCCTTTGCTGATGAGTCGCCAGCTTCGGCCGAAGTCGGTGGTCTTGTAGATATACGGCGCGTAGTCGTCCATCAGATGCAGGTCCACCGAGACGTAGGCGGTGGCCGGGTCGAAGTTTGAGGGCTGAATGCTCGTGACTGTCCCCCAGGGCGGCAGGCCGGGCACGTTGCGTGTGACGTTGGTCCAGTGCGCTCCAGCGTCCCGCGTATACCAGATTTGACCATCGTTGGTGCCTGCCCAGATCAGACCTCGCTGGATCGAAGAGGGCGCAATGGCAAAAACAACTTCCCCGTAGAACTGGCCTAGATTGTCCCGGCGGAGACCACCCGAAGGCCCCAGTTTGCTGGGGTCTTGCGTGGACAGATCCGGGCTGATCACCGTCCAGCTCTGCCCGCCATTGCTAGTTTTGAAGATCACCTGACAGCCGTAGTACACCGTGTTGTGGTCAAACGGGTCGATTGCCAGCGGGGGTGTCCAGTGGCAGCGATAACGCGTATCACGCGGTGCGGAGTCAAGCGAATGAAGAGGCCAGGGACTCACCGAACGGGCGTATCCATTGCGTGCGTCCCAGCGCGTCACTTCGTTGCCGTAGCAACTGGCCCAGACAATGTTCGGGTCTACTGGGTCGGGAATGGTAAAGCCGGATTCGCAGCCACCCAGGTCATGCTGCCAGCCAGGCGGTTCTTCGGCCGCACCGTAGCCCGTCCGAAACAGGCCCGATGTGCTGGGCCCGCGCATCGAGCCGTCGTCCTGCATGTTGCCGTAGACGAAATACGGGATCTGGTCGTCGACGGCGACGTGGTACATCTGCCCAATGGGTAGCGAGACGCGGCGGAAACCGCGGCCGTGTGCCGTGGTGATATTCAGTCCTCCATCATCGCTAATGACAAACCTGTCCGCGTTCGTGGGATCAATCCAAATATCGTGCGTGTCGCCGCCCCACGGAACCGCGCGGAAATTCTCACCTCCATCGGTGGACACCATGAAGCTGCTGTTGGCGACATAGACTTCATCCGCGCTGGCCGGAGAAACAGCGATCCGGATGTAATAGCCACCCCGCGCGGTGAGTAGGCGGCTGTAGTTGATGACACGCCAGCTATGGCCGCCATCATCGGAACGCCACAGCGAACCCTGATCGCGCGTCTCAATCAACGCGTAGACACGGTTGGAGTCGGTCGGCGCGACTGCAACATCAATCTTGCCCAGTGGAGGCTTGGGCAGCCCCTGTTCCAAGCGGCGCCAGGTCAATCCGCCATCGCGACTCACATATACGCCACTGCCCGGACCCCCGCTGTAATATCCCCAGGGGTGCATCTCGAACTGCCACATACCTGCGAAGAGCACCCGGGGGTTGTGGGGGTCCATGGCCAGGCCCGAACACCCCGTGTTTTCATTGACAAACAGCACGCGCTGCCAGGATCGCCCGCCGTCGGCCGTACGGAAAACGCCGCGCTCGGGTTGCGGCCCGGTACCACGGCCTTCGGCGCACACGAACACGACGTTGGGATCGCGGGGATCCACCACAATGCGCGCAATCCGCCCGGTCCGCTCCAGACCCATGTGCTCCCAGCTGCGGCCCCCATCGGTCGAGCGGTAGACGCCGTCGCCAAAAGTGTCCCGGTTGCGGATGACCCAGGGTTCGCCTGTACCGGCCCAGATCACCTGATGGTCGGAGGGAGCCATGGCCAGCGCTCCGATAGCCTGAACCGGCTCGCTGTCAAAGACGGGTTCCCAGTGATTGCCGCCGTCGGTGGATTTGAAGATGCCGCCCGAGGCAGCGCCGGCAAAGTAGAGATTGGGATTGCCGGGTTCGCCGAGCACGGCGCTGACTCGGTTGCCGCGGACGGGACCGACAAACCGGAACTGCAGGCCAGCCGGGGGGCGTCGCCGCGTGGGCTGGGCCATAGCGGGGAGGCCGACCGTACCGAGCAGCACAACGAGGGCGGCTCGGCGAAGTAGCAAGGCTGTTCCGGAGGGGCTAGCCATACGATGCGCTCCTGCAAGGGCCGCGCAGCGAGCTGGTTGAGCCCGTGCGGGGCATTTTGTATGCAAAGTCGTACACGATCGCAACCCAAAATTTCTTTACGAACCTGAAAATTCCTGAGAGCGGTCCCGGCCTGCCTCTGCCCTCAGTGCACCGACTGCGTGATGAAACGCGCGACGTTCGCCTTGAGTTCCTGCAGACTCGGACGGTGCAGATACATCATGTGGCCGGCTTCGTAATACTTCAGGACGATGCGACCGCGGGCCGATTCGGGCAGGCTGAGATGGTCCATCGTGTACTCGGTGGCAAAGAAGGGCGTGGCCAGGTCGTAGAGGCCGTTTTCGACCTCGACCCGGAGCCCGGGATTGGTCACAAAAGCCTGCACCAGGTCGTCCATCACATTGGGTGATCCCGGAAAACCAAATCCACCACGGCCCTGGCGCCGCCAGTTCCACTGGCGTCCGGCGCCATCGGCGGAAATCTTGTAGGTCTTTCCCTGTCCGAACTTCAGCTCTTCGCGGATATAGCGATTGAACGCGGCCGTAAAGGCGCCCGTCACTGCTTCCGACTGCGGATCGTAGCCGCCGAACTCGCTCAGCAGATCAATCATCGGGCCCGAAAAGCGGGCGTCAAGTCGGCCCGTGACCAGCGCGCGCGAACGCTGCAACTCGGCCATGAACTGCGGCAGCGTCACCCGCAGGTTCGCCTTGATCCAGTAGTCCTCGCTCAGACCGGTATACCGCGACAGTTCCCGTGCCACAGCCTGCTTCTCTGCCGCTGACAGCCGTGCTCCCTTCATGAGCGCCTGGGCATAGGGACCCGCCGCATACTGCCGTACCTGCGTCAGAAACGCATTGAGATCGGTCGGCCGGTCCTTCAGCATGCGGTGATACCAGGCTGCCGCCGCGTAGCTGGGCAGATAAAAGACATAAGGAAGGTCCTGGCCGGGATGGAACGAAATGGTCCCCAGGTCGAGAACGGACGAGATGAGCACGATGCCGTTTAGATACATCCCTACGCGGGATTGCAGATATGCCCCCAGCGCCACGGAACGGAACGTGCCATAGCTTTCACCGATGAGAAATTTCGGCGAATTCCAGCGGTTATTGCGGCTGACGTATTCGGTAATGAACTGCGCCAGCGACCGCACATCCTCGTCGACACCCCAGAAGTCACTGTCCTTGGCTTTGCCAACGGCGTGGCTGAAACCTGTGCCCACTGGATCAATGAACACAAGGTCGGCCACATCGAGCAGCGAGTTTTCGTTATCCTCCAGCGTGTAGGGCGGCGGCGGTGTATAGTCGGCGTCCGTGGTGACGACGCGTCGGGGACCGAACGCCCCCATGTGCAGCCAGACCGAAGAGGAGCCAGGCCCGCCATTGTAAAGAAAGGCCAGGGGGCGATGGTCGAGGTCCTGTACGTCAGATCGCGTGTAAGCCGTATAGTACAGTAGCGCCGTCGGCTCACCCTTGTCGTCCCTGAGGAGGATCGAGCCGACCGTGGCGCGATACGGAATCGTACGGCCGCCGATACGGATCGTGTGCTCGGTGACGGAAGATTCTTCCTTCGGAGTCTCGGCGGCCGCCACGGGTGTGGCTGGCCGTGCAGGCGGCTGTGGCCGCTCCACCGGCTGCTGGGCTCCAACCAGAGTCAGCGGCCCAAGCGCCAGCAGAGCCAGCAGGATCCCGCGTTGCATCGCGTTTTTCATACGTCCTCCCATGGCGGTGTCACACTGATGGCCGCACAAGGCGCCGGATTCTAGCCCCGCGCAGGCGGGCTGTAAAGCCTCTACGGATGGAGGGAAAGCGCCGACAGGGAAAGGCAGGCTGCCGGTGGGAGGGAAACCCCTGGCGCGCCCGGCAGGATTCGAACCTGCGACCCTCTGCTTAGAAGGCAGACGCTCTGATCCGCTGAGCTACGGGCGCGACCACACCAGGCTCACTTTAACCTGTCACCGCGAAACGGACAACCCTGCGGCTGCCGCTATTGCCGCGCCAGGGGCTGTGGGGCTGGCTCGTGCTTCACTGGGCCGACAGCAGACCGACAGCCACTGCTGCGGCTCCTTTCAGCGGCACCTCTTCGTCGCGCACGACGTGTACCGGGACGCGTTGGAGCAACTCGATCAGCTCGCCTTTTTCCTGGAAGGCCTGCAAGAAACGACCCTGCTGCAGCAGCGGCCAGATTTTCGGGGCAATACCTCCCGCCACGTAGAGGCCACCGAGGGCCAGCGTCCGCAGCGCCAGGTTGCCGGCTTCCGCACCGTAAAGGGTCAACCAGAGATCCACCGTGGCCACACACACAGGGCAGCTCTTCGTGAGAGCATGTCCGGTGATTTCAGCCGCGGCGTCGCGCGCGGGATCTTCAAAGGCAGCATGGGTGACGGAGGCATCCAGAAATTCGTGGATCAAGCGGAAGCCGCGCCCCGACACGATTTGTTCCACGCTCACCCACTGCAGATTGCGCCGCCGCCGGACGAACTGCAGCAGCGCGAATTCCTGCTCGCTACGGGGTGCAAAATCGGCGTGGCCGCCCTCGGTGGGAATTACACGAAACCTTCCGTCGAAGAAGATGCGCAGGGCCTCGCCCAAACCCGTGCCGGCGGCGATCAGTGCCTGCGTCGCCCCGGGAACCGGCTGCCCTGCCTGCAGGGTAGCCAGCGCTTCGGGATCCAGATGGTCCAAACCATGGAACGTCGCTTCCATGTCGTTGACCAGAGCCACGCGCGGCGTCTTCAGCCGGCGCTGCAGCTTGCCGCGATGAATGCTCCACGGCAGATTGGTCGCCTGCACGAGATCGCCCGTCACCGGACCGGCAATTCCAAAGCAGGCCGCAGCAATGGAAAGGTTTTCCGCCTCTGCCAGGAACCGCTCCAGCAGGTCCTCAAAGGAACGGTGTGCATCGCTCGGCAGCCGGCGCACCAGCAGCGGGCGCATCCGAGAATGGTCCAGGGCGAAAAGGCCGAGGTTGGTTTTCGTACCTCCGACATCTCCTGCCAGAATGACGTGCGCTTCGATGGCGAACCTCCTGCGCAGTATCTTTTCGAAAAATTACTCGGCTGGCAAGACGCGCTAGGCAGCGCAGCCGAGTTGCGCTATCTTGGCAGAGAGGAGGGAACCATGGCTGACGAGCGCTGCTCGGATGAACCGCCGGCCCAGGCCCCGGCGACAGGGACCGAGCGCATGGTCTTCTGTGTGAAATTCGGTCGTCAGATGCCCGGGCTCGAACGGCCCCCCTGGAAGGGCGAACTTGGCAAGCGTATTTATGAAAACGTTTCACGCGAAGCCTGGCGGATGTGGATCGAATATTCGAAGATGCTGCTCAACGAGTACCGACTGAACCCGCTCGATCCCAGCACGCAAAAGTTTCTTGAAGAGCGCATGGAGGAATTCTTTTTCGGCGAGGGAGCGCGGTTGCCCGAGGGGTACGTTCCGCCCCGGTCGAAGTCCGGCTACTGACATCAGGGCGACCTCGCAGGGTGTTCCACCGGCAGCTCGGGAACGATCTGAACGCGCAGTTGCCCATGGGCCTGCCGCAGGGCACTCTCTGCCTGCTCGGGCCTCTCCGCACGGGCAAAAATGAAGCCCAAATAGCTGGTGCCTTCCGGCCACGCCCGGACGGGATCATAGAGCCGCGCGGTGATTTCCAGCCCGGTAATTCCTTCCACACTCCGCGCCTGCTCGATCCCGTCCACGGCCACCAGCAGGCCGGTGCCGGGAACGGGAATCATCATCACGCCAGAAGCTTGGGGTTCGCGCTCCCAATCGGCACCCGGCCAGCCGAGAGCGTGGCGGATTAGAAGCTCCTCGAGCCCGATGAGCTCAGGGCCGAATCGCAGGGCCCTTGCACACAGCCCTCCGATGGGCCGGGCATGCAGTTCGAGCACCCAGACGTGGCCGTCTTCAACGCGAAATTCGGCATGGAGCGGTCCGTGCGCCAGCCCCAGCGCCTGTGCCGCATTTCTGGCACACTCGATCACCTGCGCCTGCCAGCTCTCCGGCAGCCGTGATGGGGTGATGTACATCGTCTCTTCGAAGTACGGCCCTTCAAGCGGATCCGGCTTGTCAAACAGAGCGAGCGGGCGTAAATGTCCGTGCGTCAACAAAGCTTCCAGCGCCACCTCACGGCCGCCGACATACTGCTCGACCAGCAGGTGCTGAAACTCCGTCCGCTGACGGGCCGGTCCGAATTCGGGTGAACGCAGCAGCGCACTGACGCGTGCGATGGCCTCGGCCAGATCGGCGGGGGTATCGGCGCGAATCACACCCTGGCTGGCCGCCAGCGCGATGGGCTTGACGACGCAGGGCAATCCGACGCATCGCAGAACCTCGGCCGGCGCGGCATCAAGCGGATACACTTGAAATTTAGGTACCGGTAGCCCTGCTGCCGCCAGAGCCTCCCGCTGTCGAGCCTTGCTGGACACCTGCTCGGCAGCCCGGAAGGACAGGCCCGGCAGGCCGAGTTTTTCTGCCAGCCAAGCGGCCGTCGGCACCTGATGGTCGCCCAGGGCCAGCACAGCGTGAATCGGGCCCGCGGCCCTTGCCAAAATGGCCTCGGCTGCTTCGGCAGGATGCTCGAAACGCACCGGGATCGCCTGATCGCCCCAGGGATCGTCAAGCTGGACGCAGCGGTCGGTGGCTAGCAAAACGGGCACGTCCAGTTTCTGCGCGGCCAAAACAAAGGTGCGTGTCTGGTAGCCGAGTTTGCTGGCGAGCAACACCAGCCAGCCTTGACCGGCACTTTGTCCCCTTGCGGCTGAGCTCATATGGCAACCGACATCGTCGGCTTCTGACGGATCTCGATCAACGCGGCCAACTGGCCCCGTGCTGGCTCAGCTCAACAGTACCAGGGTTCGGTGAGATAAGGGACTGTACAGCGAGCGGGGAAAACCCTTCCGACCGCCTTCTGTCGGTGAGCCACAGCCGGATCCAGTAAAGCCCGCACGTTCGCGAAAATTTCCGTGCGGCTTGCACCTGCGGAGAGACCGGCTTCCACGGCGTGTAGGACTCGTTCCTGCAACTGATCGACGCGCACATCGGGATGCCTCCACGGATAGGTCAAACTCTCAGAGTCGAAGGAGTCGACGAGAGATCGTATCTCGTCCAGCTCGAGCAAACGAGAGCCCGCCGGAATCAGCAAGCGCAACGTGAGCTGGACCGGCGCCACATGCTCGACAAGTTCGAGCCGTTCCAGGGTATCGAGAAGCTCGGCGTAACTTTCGAGGGTCGTCCAGGGCGTGAAGGGAATGAACGTGGGGTGGAGAACCATGTTCAGGCACCGGAACAGCTCCACCAGCCGGAAAAAGTCCTCCCGCGTATGGCCCTTGTCCAGCCTGGCCAGAACGGCGTTATCGAGCGATTCCACCGCCGTGGTGACAAACAGGCAGCCCGTATCGCGGAGCACAGGCAGCAGGGCGGCGTGCTGGAGCAGATGTTCGACCTTCGCTGTGATGTCATAGGTCAGCGCCGGGAATTCAGCATGCAAGCGCTGCACCAGTTCCAGCGCATGCCGGGGTCCGTTGAGAAAATCCGGGTCACCGAAGGTGATGTGCTGGGCACCGGCGGCTACCTGGCGGCGAATATCTTCTACAACAACATCGTGGGGCACCACGCGGAAGCGCCCGTTGTAGACCGGCACAACGGGACAATGGCGGCAACGATGCTTGCAGCCCCGACTGGCTTCGGTGTACCCCACCAGCCGTTGCTCACCGCCCGGCAGAACCAGCCGCGCATAGCGCTCGAGCGGCGGCAGCGTGCTTCGGTCCGGAATGCGAAACGTCAGTCGTTCTATGGATACTTGAACCTTTGGCCCTACCGGCTGCTGGCGGCGGGTCAGAGCGTCCACCAGATCCGCCAGTGCACCTTCGAACTCTCCACCCAGGATCCAATCCACACCGAGGTGCTGGAGGTGGCTGGCGTTCAGGGGTGCGTAGAGTCCGTAGCAGCACAGAACGGCGCGCGGGTTGATCCGGCGAATTTCGGCGATCAGCCCACACGCCAGCCGGGTGGCGGTGTGCATCGGCAGGTAAAACGCCACCAGATCCGCCGCACGGAGATCCTCGAGATCAGGTCTGTCCACAGCCAGATCGCAGCACACGACACGATGGCCGCGCTCACGAAGCCAGGCCGCCGGCGAAGCCAGCCCAAAGGGTTGGCGTCCCAGCTCATACAGCC